>OGJJ01000502.1_pt1 | contig 35701 bp, 33 predicted proteins | sample 1572081 | NCBI WGS metagenome assembly OGJJ01 (sample SAMEA2582122, study PRJEB24529) | metagenome | biome: Human gut stool | place: China | collected 2011
TTGGCGGTATCGGACAGAACTTTATGAACCCGGCACTGGCAGGCCGCTGCTTCCTGCTTTTGTCTTTCCCCAAGCTGATGACCACCTTTGCCTGTGACCGTTATCCTCTGGATGGTGTGTCCGGTGCAACTCCCCTGGCAGCTTTAAAAGCAGGAGAGCGTGTAGATGTCATGAACATGATCATCGGAAAAATCCCGGGAACCATCGGTGAGACTTCACTGATTGCTATTGTGTTCGGTGCATGTATTCTGATTTTATTTGGCATTATTGATTTGAAGGTGCCCGGAACCTATGTTGCATCCTTCTGCGTGTTTATCCTGCTGTTTTCCGGCAGAGGACTGGATTGGGCATATCTGGCAGCACAGCTTGCCGGAGGCGGACTGATGTTAGGTGCCTTCTTTATGGCAACGGATTATGCGACCAGACCGGTAACCGTAAAGGGACAATATGTTTACGGCGTTATTCTGGGTCTGCTGACTGCCATTTTCCGTGTATTCGGAGGATCTGCAGAAGGTGTTTCCTATGCGATTATTATCAGTAACCTGTTAGTACCTTTAATTGAAAAGCTTACACTGCCCAAAGCATTCGGGAGAGGAGGAGAACGGATATGAATGACAGAAAGAATATGATCCATGATGCCGGAATCCTTTTTCTGATTACCTTGATTGCCGGTTTACTTCTGGGATTGGTTTATGAAGTGACCAAGGAGCCTATTGCCCGCCAGGAAGAGGCGGCAAAGGTAGCTGCTTACCAGGCAGTATTTGAGGATGCGGCAGAGTTTACCCCCCTTGACCTTTCCGACAAACAGAGTGGGGCAGATGCAGTAGCTGGGCAGTATCCCAAGGCGGTAATTGATGAAGTCATGGCTGCCCAGGATGCAAGTGGAAATACCTTAGGTTATGTGGTAACCGCAACCTCCAAGAGTGCTTACGATGGAAGCCTGCAGCTATCTGTGGGAATCCGCGAGGATGGCACCGTAAACGGAATCTCGTTCCAGAGTCTCACGGAGAGTGCAGGACTGGGAATGGAGGCAGATACAGACTGGAAGAACCAGTATGCAGATAAAAATGTGGAGAGCTTCGCCGTGACAAAGGTAGGCGCAACCCTTCCCAATGAGATTGATGCAATTTCCGGTGCAACCATTACATCCAAGGCTGTGACTGAGGCAGTTAATGCCAGCCTGTTATATTTCAGAGAAGCGTTGGGAGGTGGAGTAAATGAGTAATGAAAATAAGAATTCCACGATGACAGCAACGGTAACGGAACGACTGGTCAATGGTATTGTGAAGGAAAATCCTACCTTTGTACTGATGTTAGGTATGTGCCCCACTCTGGCAGTTACCACCTCCGCTATCAATGGCTTAGGGATGGGATTGACAACCATGGTAGTTCTTGCGTTGTCCAACCTGTTTATTTCCCTGTTACGGAATATTATTCCCGATAAGGTTCGTATTCCCGGTTTTATCGTTATTATTGCCAGCTTTGTAACTATGATGCAGTTACTGCTGCAGGCTTATATTCCGTCCATTTATCAGGCACTGAATATTTATATTCCTCTGATTGTTGTAAACTGTATTATTTTAGGACGTGCAGAAAGCTTTGCCTCTAAAAACGGACCGATTCCATCCCTGTTTGATGGTATCGGAATGGGACTGGGCTTTACGGTAGCACTGACAATCATCGGTGCTGTCCGTGAACTGTTAGGTGCAGGTTCTGTATTTGGTCTGACGATTATGCCGGCATCCTATGAACCCATCCGTATCTTCACCAGTGCACCCGGTGCATTCTTTGTACTGGCAGTACTTACAGCGATCCAGAATAAAGTAAAAATCAATGGGGCGAAGAAGGGCAAAGATGTATCCAAGATTCAGTCCGGCTGTGGTCATGACTGCTTAAATTGTGATGTAGCAGGCTGTGGTGACCGTACCGTGGAAGAAAAAGAACAGAAGGAGGAGAAATAAATGGCAACAATAAAAGATTTACTGGTAATCCTGGTCAGCTCCTCTCTGATTAGCAATGTAGTTTTAAGCCAGTTCTTAGGTTTATGTCCTTTCTTAGGTGTATCCAAAAAAGTCAACACTGCAGCGGGCATGGGAGCGGCAATTATCTTCGTTATTACCTTGTCCTCGGTTGTAACAGGCTGCATTTACAAGTTCCTGTTGGTGCCTTTTGGCGTAGAGTATTTGCAGACGATTGTTTTCATCCTTGTTATAGCAGCGTTGGTTCAGTTTGTGGAAATGTTTTTAAAGAAATTCATGCAGTCATTGTATAAGGCACTGGGTGTATACCTTCCGCTGATTACCACCAACTGTGCGGTTCTGGGTGTAGCAATCAAAAACGTACAGAATGAGTACGGTATTCTTTACGGTACGGTAAACGGATTTGCCACTGCTGTGGGATTTACCATTTCTATCGTGATTCTTGCCAGCATCCGTGAAAAAATGGAATATAATGATGTGCCGGAGTCCTTTAAGGGAATGCCCATTGTGCTGGTCAGCGCCGGTCTGATGGCAATTGCATTCTGTGGATTCTCCGGAATTTCCTTTTAGTGATACCGGTGAACTTTGTACGATATCATTGAAGTGAACGATCAAGTGGAAGGAATGGTTGAGAAATGAGTATAACAGGAATTATTACAGCGACTGTGCTTGTGGGCGTTCTGGGACTGCTTTTAGGATTGTTCTTAGGCGTGGCAGCAATCAAGTTCAAAGTAGAAGTGAATGAAAAAGAAGAGCAGATTTTGAATACACTGCCCGGAAATAACTGCGGAGGCTGCGGCTTCCCCGGTTGTTCCGGACTGGCTGCAGCGATTGCCAAGGGAGAGGCTCCGGTGAATGCCTGTCCGGTAGGCGGTGACACTGTGGGCAAAAAGGTTGCTGAGATCATGGGTGTTGAGGCAGAGAGCGGCGAGAAAATGGTTGCTTTTGTTCATTGCCAGGGTGATTGCGAGAAATCCGGTGTGGACTATGAGTATACCGGAATCGAGGATTGCCGGATGCTCCAGTTCGTACCGAACGGTGGTGCAAAATCCTGCAACTACGGCTGCCTGGGCTTTGGCACCTGTGCCAAGGTCTGTCCCTTTGATGCTATCCATGTAGAAAATGGAGTGGCAGTGGTGGATCAAGAGAAATGTAAGGCATGTGGGAAATGTATCGCCGTCTGCCCGAAACATCTCATCGGCATGGAGCCCTATGCAGCAAAACATATCGTAGCATGCAGCTCTCAGGACAAAGGTCCGGTAGTGATGAAGGCATGTACGGTAGGCTGTATCGGATGTGGTATTTGTAAGAAGAATTGTCCGGCAGATGCTATCACGGTAGAGAATTTTGTGGCTAAGATTGACCAGGAGAAATGTACCGGATGCGGACTCTGTAAGGAGAAATGTCCGAAGAAAGCCATTATCTGATAACGATTCAGAGCCATACTACATTCTAGAAAGGAAAAATGCGATGTCTACAGCAGTACGATTAGGTAAAACAGAAATTGTCACCAATAAAAACGGATTTGGCGCACTTCCCATCCAGCGAATCAGTGATGAGGATGCCGCTCATCTGTTGCGGAAAGCCTATGACAATGGCATTACCTTTTTTGATTCCGCTCACTGGTATACAGACAGTGAGCATAAAATCGGGCTGGCGCTGTCGGATGTGCGGGAACATGTTTTCCTGGCAACGAAAACCGGCAGTACCACACCGGACGGATTCTGGAGTGATTTGGAACAGTCTCTGCGGGAGATGAAAACCGACTATATTGACTTATACCAGTTCCATAATCCGGCGGTATGTCCCAAACCGGGGGACGGCTCCGGCTTATATGAATGTATGCTGGAGGCAAAAGCCCAGGGAAAAATCCGTCATATCGGTATCACCAATCATCGTCTCGCGGTAGCAAAGGAAGCTATTGAAAGCGGCTTATATGAGACCTTACAGTTTCCTTTTTGTTATCTGGCAACCGAGAAGGATCTGGAGATTGTCAAGCTTTGTAAAGAGGCAGATATGGGCTTTATTGCCATGAAAGCGCTGTCCGGCGGACTGATTAACAATTCCGCAGCAGCCTACGCCTATTTGGCTCAGTTTGATAATGTGCTTCCAATCTGGGGAGTACAGCGGGAGAGTGAACTGGATGAGTTTCTTTCTTACGTGGAGAATCCGCCGGTGATGACAGAGGAAATCAAAACACTGATTGCCCATGACAGAGAGGAATTGTTGGGAGAGTTTTGCCGTGGATGCGGTTATTGTATGCCATGTCCGGTGGGGATTGAAATCAACACCTGTGCCCGAATGAGTCTGCTGATCCGCCGGGCACCTTCCCAGGCACAGCTTACGCCGCAGATGCAGGAAAAGATGTTCAAGATTGAAGACTGTCTTCACTGCGGTAAGTGTATGAGCCACTGTCCTTATGAATTGAATACACCGGAACTCTTACAGAAGAATTTACAGGATTATAAAGAGATTCTGGCAGGAAAAGAATATTAAGGTTCGGCTGTTTCGGACGGGATGCCGGAACTGTAATGCAGTTCATCGTTGTCGGTCACGAAAATGGCTTCTACATGGGGGATGCTCTCGATGAGTTGCATCCCCTTTTCTAATCCCAGTACATAGCAGGTGGTGGACAGCGCATCTCCCTCCAGAGAGGAATCCGAGAGAATGGTTACCTGGTATAGATGATTCTGAATGGGATAACCGGTTGAAGTGTCCAGAATATGATGATAGATCGTACCGTCCTTTTCAAAATACCGTTCATAATTGCCGGAAGAAACGACGGATTTGTCTTTTAACGGAAGTACGACTAGCGTTTCGCCGTCTGCTGAGAAAGGCTTACGAACACCGATGCGAAAGTCTGTGATTTGACCGTTGGAATCCGGTTTCCCTCCGATAGCAAGAATATTGCCGCCTAAATCGATCAGAGCATGCTCAACATTGCAGGAGAGTAATTGTGTCCGCATTTGATCGGCAATATATCCTTTGGCAATAAAACCTAAATCAATCGAAGCCTCCGGGTCAGTGAGCGTGACAGTTTTGGTGTTCTCGTCTATCTGGATGGCATGATAGTCCACATGAGACAATGCCTCCTGAATCGCAGCGTCTGCGGGTATGATGGCGGAGCCTTGGGCAGCGTTGTTTTCGGAGAAGTTCCAAAGGGCGGAGAGTGTGGCAATGGTAGGGTCAATCTGTCCGTTTGTCAGTTCGGCATAGCTTAAAGCTGATTGAAGCAGTTCCAGAGTTTCGTCATGGACAGGAACAGGATTTCCGGCTGCATGGTTGATCTGCCAGATATCAGAACCTTCCACGGTACGGCTAATCATATTTTCATACGTTTCTGCCAAATCAAAGCACTGATCCAGAGTGGCTTCGGCATGGGAAGTATCGGTGTCATAGAGTGTGACGTTGATAATCGTGTCAAAATAGAAACCGGTACGGGTGGCAGCCTGCAGGGAGGCCTTGCCGCAGCCGGAAAGGGCAAGTATGGGAAAACAAACACAGAAAACGATTATGAAGGAATGAAAAAAATGCCGATTCATAGAGGAAACTCTCCTTATCCTATAATAGAATCCATTATTGCGATGAAAAAAATATCATGGTATGGTATATCTAGTAGTATATCATACTTCACATAAAGGAGAAACAGCATGCGACTTCCCGATGATTTTGATGATGAAGATAACAGCAGCATGGGTTTACCGATGGTACAGATGGTGATAGGTGCAGCGGTATTTATTCTGCTTTTATTTGGAATTATTCTTGCAGTAAATTATAAAAATAATAATCACAGCAACAAAGATACCGATAAAATTGCCACAGTGGAAACGACAGAAAATCAGGATGAAAAAGATCTGAAGAATCGCACGGAGGAACTGATCAGTGGATCTACTCTGCGGAGTGATGATTTGGACTTTTGGGATATGTATCCGGAGCAGGAAACCAAAGAAACGGAAGAAAAGAAAAAGGAAGAAACGAAGGAGGAACCGCAAGACCCTTCAACGGATGGAAAACACACTTTGGTGACCTATGCCAGTGGCAGGCAGGAATGGGTTACAATCAATCCTTATATGAAAAAGAATTCTTATGATTATACCAATCTGGTAAGCCAGAATAATGTGATGAAATATTATGAAGGCTCCAGGCTTACCTCTTTTCTTGGTGTGGACATTTCGAAAAATGATGGGACTATAGATTTTGATATGCTGAAAGCCGCTGGTGTTTCTTTTGTAATGATTCGTACGGGCTCCAGAGGTTATGAAAGTGGTCAGTTGATGGAGGATGAGCTTTTTACCGAGCACATTGACGGTGCATTGACCGCGGGACTGTATGTGGGCTTGTATTTCAGTTCAGCAGCGATTTCAAAAGAAGAAGCAGAGGCAGAAGCCAATATGCTGTTGGCGCAGATCGGGGAGCGGAAGATTACTTATCCCATTGCATTTCAGATGTCTTTTGCCGATAATGATGTATCCAGAATTGATGCCCTGACACCTGCACAACGCACGGAAATCACCAGAGCTTTCCTGGATGTGATTTCAAAGGCAGGCTATCGTCCCATGGTTTATGGAGACAAGGAATGGCTCATTAAGGAGATTGATCTGGCAAAGTTAGGCGATTATGATTTCTGGCTCTCCCAACCGGGAGATTTACCGGACTATCCTTATGCTTTTTCCATGTGGCAGTATTCTACCACCAAAAGTATGGATGGCATCAGTGGTACAGCCAATGTCAATATCAGTTTTATTGATTATGCATCCAAGTAGCGGATGAGATTATCAGAAATCTGACAGGAAGAATAGATATCAGCATAAATAGCAGGAGATAACCCTTCGATGTAATTTTGCATGTAGTTGCGGTTGACTCCTGCCTTTTTTACCAGATCCACAGCCTTATTATAAGCAATGGCAGCTTCCTCCAGGGAAGGATAACGCCCGATGATGAAATCGCCATTGATATGGATCTTGGCCTGATAAAGGGTCTGGTCTTTGGTACGTACCGGGTAGACACCATAATAAGGACTGATCACCTCCAGATTGGAATAGCGGTAATCATAGGAATCCCCATTGATAAAACGGTAGTCCCGATCTTTTACAGAAAAGCTGTGAATGCCGTAGCGATTGAGAATATTGAACTGCATCCCATATTCATTGACGAAAAGATGACCACCCCGGCGGAGAATTTTGTGGGAGGAATAATAAAACAGATCATCAATATCGAAAATCAGATATTCCTTTGGAGAAAAGTAATATTGAAAATAAGTGGCACGGACATAAATCGGCGTTACGATATAAATACGGTTATCACGAAAGTTCAGCAGAATCACCCATTTTTCAAAAGGCAGGAAAGCATTTTCCGCATAGTCGGATAAGGTACAATTCTGGTTTGTGATAAGAGATTGTCCCTCCAGATAGGCGCGGTGGGCAGCTTCGGGGGTCGTATAACTTCCCAAAGAAATATGTTTTCCACGAAAGGTAAGAGATGCGCGGAAATAGGGAGTCTTGTCTTTTTTAAACGAAGGATAAACCCCTGGATATTGGCTGGACATGATGACTCCTTTCTTTTTTCATAAGCTTTTTCCATTAATTATACATGAAATTCGGACTGTTTGTATAGAATATTATAGAGGGAAAAATTCATGTATAAAAAATATATCGGTTATTGTTTATTGGTACAGGCTATCTGGGTGTGCGCCTTTTTCAGCATCCGAACCGTACAGGTGGGAGAAATCCTGGCGATGCACGGTGAAACAAGACAGGCTTTTGCTATGAAAGAACCGGATATCCAGATTACGGATTGCGAGAGCCTGCGGGAAATTTCTTCGGGACAAAGAGTGGTGGAATATGACCTGCTACAGGACAAATCAGATACGATTTATATGGAGGAGGTTTTATCCGATCATGGCATGACCTGGGAGGATTACGATACCTTGACGCGTATCGTGGAAGCGGAAGCCGGGGGAGAGGACGAAAACGGTAAAATGCTGGTGGCGTGTGTGGTACTCAACCGGGTTGCCGATGAAGCTTTTCCGGATTCTGTACAGGAGGTTGTATTTCAAAAATCACATGGAGTGACGCAGTTTACACCCATTTCCGATGGAAGATTTTATCAGGTCAAGGTATCAGAAGACACAAAGGAGGCTGTCAGGCGGGTACTGTCCGGGGAGGATATTTCCCAGGGGGCACTTTATTTTGTTTCCAGGAAAGGGGCAGATCCGGACAGAATGGCATGGTTTGACAGACATTTGACCTTTTTGTTCGCATACGGTGGACATGAGTTCTTTTTATAGAGATTTTAGAGTGCATTTATAGACAGAAGATGCAGACATGTGCTAAAATGAGGCTTACGGCGGACTCCGTCAATAAGGAGATCTTTTGCTCCATAAAACAAGGGAGGAATTATCGTGTTATATCATAGTACGAGAAATAATGGGCAGACTGTAACTGCTTCACAGGCAATTCTGAAAGGATTATCAGAGGATGGGGGGCTTTTTGTTCCTGAAAAAATTCCTGCACTGGATAAGAGTCTTTCGGAGCTGGCACAGATGTCCTATAAGCAGGTTGCTTATGAAGTGATGAAATTATATCTGACAGATTTCACGGAGGAAGAACTGAAAAACTGTATTGAGCGTGCCTACGATTCCAAATTTGATACGGAAGAGATCGCACCCCTTGCAGAGGCAGATAACGCTTATTATCTGGAGTTATTCCATGGTGCAACCATTGCTTTCAAGGATATGGCATTATCGATCCTTCCACATTTCATGATTACCGCAGCCAAGAAGAATAACGTTAAAAATGAGATCGTAATTCTGACTGCTACCTCCGGTGATACCGGAAAGGCAGCACTTGCCGGATTTGCAGATGTCGAGGGAACCAGAATTGTTGTTTTCTATCCGAAGAACGGTGTCAGCCCGATTCAGGAGAAGCAGATGGTGACCCAGAAGGGAGCAAATACATACGTGGTAGGAATCCACGGCAATTTTGATGATGCCCAGACCGGCGTTAAGAAGCTTTTTGCAGACCGCGAGCTGGAAAAAGAGCTGGATGAGAAGGGCTTCCAGTTTTCTTCCGCCAATTCTATCAATATCGGACGACTGGTTCCGCAGATCGTTTATTATGTGTATGCATATGTAAAGCTTCTGGCAGAAGGACAGATTGAAGAAGGTGAGAAGATTAATGTAGTGGTTCCCACCGGTAACTTTGGAAATATTCTGGCGGCATTTTATGCAAAAAATATGGGACTTCCCATAAATAAACTTATTTGTGCATCCAATGAAAATAAAGTATTATATGATTTCTTCCAGACCGGAACCTATGACCGCAACAGAGAATTTGTACTGACATCTTCTCCGTCTATGGATATTCTGATTTCCTCTAATCTGGAGCGTCTGATCTACAGACTGACCGGTAATGATTCCGATGCAACAGCGGACTTTATGAAATCCTTATCGGATAACGGCAACTATGTTATTACGGATGGGATGAAAGAACAGCTGGGTGATTTCCGTGGCTATTATGCAACAGAAGAGGAAACTGCACAGACGATTCATGATCTGTATGACAAGTGCGGTTATGTAATTGACACCCATACCGCAGTGGCTGCTGCAGCTTACAATAAATATAAAGAACAGTCTGGAGATGAGACAAAGACGGTGATTGCGTCCACAGCAAGTCCTTTCAAATTCTCCAGAAGTGTTATGAAAGCAATTGCACCGGAAAAAGCAGACCTGGAAGAGTTTGCTTTGGTGGATGAATTATCAGCGCTGTCCGGTGTGACCGTTCCAAAGGCCGTGGATGAACTTCGTACCGCTCCGGTAATTCATGATCATGTCTGCGAGAAAGAAGAGATGGCGGCTACCGTTAAAGCTTTTCTCGGAATCTAGGAAGGTGAAAGAAAATGAATTCCTTTGAATTTGCCAGTGTTTTGCTGTTGGCATTTGGAGTGTATATCCTATATGCCTGTGTACAGCTGAAAGTGTCGGGAGAACCTACAAAAGGTGTCATGGTTGGTTCCCGCGTAAATTTGAAAAATGCCAAGGATATGGAAGGCTTTAAAAAGTATGTGTTTAAGAAATGTCTTTTCGTAGGAATCGCGCTGGTAGTGTTAGCTTTGGCAACGGTTGGTTTTTCGTTTCTGGAAAAGGGACGGTGGCTGATGATTGTCACCATGCTGGGACTTCTGGCGGTGTGCATCTATTACACGAAGATGATTTCCTATGCACAGCAGACCTATATCTTAGGGCTGGATGTGGAGGCTCTGAAACAGAAAAAGAAAGCCATGAAGGCAAACCGGAAAGCAGAGAAGAAAAAGAAATAAAGAATGAAACCGGAAAAGCCGTCTCCCATGAGGGAGGCGGCTTTTTGATGAGTATGTGTTGGTAAGATAACGGAAGATTATGCATCCTGTCTGGCAGACATCGTGATGTAATCACGCTCCGGACAGATGGACTTGTAAGCAGGACGGATAATTTTTCCGTTATTGGCAAGCTCCTCCAGCCGGTGGGCGCTCCAGCCCACAATACGTGCGATGGCAAAGATCGGTGTATATAACTCTAAGGGCAGATCCAGCATTTTGTATACAAAACCGGAATAGAAGTCCACGTTAATGCTGACACCCTTGTACATCTTACGTTCTTCCTCAATGATCCTGGGGGCAAGACGCTCTACCATAGCATAGAGGTTATATTCCTCAGTGAGTCCCTTTTCCTCGGAAAGCTTATGTACATATTCCTTGAAAATCACGGCACGGGGATCCGACTTGGAATAAATGGCATGACCCACACCATAAATCAGACCGGCACAGTCAAAGGCTTCCTTGTGAAGCAGCTTCCGCAGGTGATTGGAAACTTCCTCTTCATCCTGCCAGTCATGAAGCTGCTGTTTCATGTCATCAAACATTTGAACAACCTTGATATTGGCACCACCGTGACGAGGCCCTTTCAGGGATCCGATCGCCGCAGCGATGACGGAATAGGTATCCGTGAGAGAAGAGGTCATGACATGGGTTGTGAAAGAAGAGTTATTACCGCCGCCGTGCTCCATATGAAGCACCAGTGCCACATCCAGAATCTTTGCTTCCAAAGGGGTGTAACTGCTGTCCGGGCGAAGGATATGCAGGATATTTTCCGCAGTGGACAGAGAACGGTCAGGCTGGTGAATGTATAAGCTGTTGCCATCATGGTAATGACTATATGCCTGATAGCCATAAATGGACAAAAGCGGGAATAAACTAATTAACTGTAAACATTGTCTGAGTACATTGGGAAGTGAGGTATCGTCAGCACGATCATCATAAGAATACAGTGTGAGAACGCTCCTGGCCAGGGTATTCATCATATCCTTGCTGGGTGCTTTCATGATAATATCCCGGACAAAACTGGTGGGAAGAGAACGATAGCCGGTGAGCAGATCGTTAAACTGGGCAAGCTCATGTTTGGTGGGAAGCTTATCAAACAGAAGAAGATAGGCCACTTCCTCGTATCCGAAACGACCACCGGTGGTAAAACCTTCCACAAGGTCACGGACATTGTATCCACGGTAGAATAAGGAGCCATGATCCGGTACGCTTTCCCCGTTTACGATTTTGGTGGCACGAACATCAGAAATATTGGTAAGACCGGCGAGAACGCCCTTACCATTTAAATCCCGCAAGCCTCGTTTGACTTCGTATTTTGTAAAAAGCTCGGAATCAATGATTCCTGCCTGTTTCGTCATATTAGCGAGCTGTAAAATTTCAGGTGTGATTTCAGAAAAGTTGTTTTTATCCAAATAGAGTCCCCCTTTCAAGTTTCTAACAGAACTATGATAGCATGAGAAAATTCGACAACGCAAGAAAAAATGTTTTACTTTAGAAAATTTTAAGAAATCAAAAAGTTTACAATAGACTTTTTCTACAGATAGAATTAAAATAAAGCAGTAGTCAGAAAATCATATGGATAATAATGGAAAGAAAGGTGGAAATATCAAATGGAAAAGCAGGAAATTTTTTCTCATATTGATCATACACAATTAAAACCTTATGCCACATGGCAGGATATCAAAAAATTATGTGATGAGGCAGTAGAATATCAGACGGCGTCGGTTTGTATTCCTCCCTGCTATATCAGTCGTGTACATGAAGCCTACGGTGACAAAATCAATATCTGTACGGTTGTCGGTTTCCCTTTAGGATACCAGACGACAGAGGCGAAGGTTGTCGAAACCAGACAGGCACTTGCAGACGGCGCTTCTGAGATTGACATGGTAATCAATATTACAGATGTGAAGAACGGTCATTTTGATAACGTAAAGGAAGAAATCTGTGCCTTGAGAGAGGCGTGCGGAAACCATATTTTAAAGGTCATCGTGGAGACCTGCTATCTCACCCGGGAAGAGAAAATCAGGATGTGTGAGGTGGTAACAGAGGCAAAGGCGGATTTTATCAAAACCTCCACCGGATTTGGAACCGGAGGAGCTACAAGAGAGGATATTAAGCTGTTTAAAGAACATATCGGTCCCGCTGTAAAAATGAAGGCCGCAGGGGGAGTAAAAACCAAAGAAGATCTGGAAGCCTTTCTGGCATTGGGCTGTGAGAGAATCGGAACTTCTTCTGCGATTGCACTTTTAACCCAGAATGCATAATTTACTTGCTTTTCTCAGCCCATTGTGTAAAAATGCTATTGGGTTGTAATTTGCCCGAAAATTTTGAAAACAGTAGGAGTATTATGAGAGGAATTGATACCCAGGTACGCAAAATCCGTCATCGCATTTTCAAGGAAGTGGCGAATCTTGCTTACACATCCAAAGATTTGATCGGTGATATGGAAGCACTCCCTTATGAAATTGTAAACTATGAGGAGTCTGATTATCACGATATTTATAGAGAACGCTCCATTGTGCGGGAACGCCTGCGTCTTGCACTTGGTCTCTCTTTGCGTCCGGAGGACAAGCCTGTTCATCTGACCCAGGGATTGGCAGAGAGCAATATTGATGAAAAGTATTATGAACCGCCTTTGATGCAGGTTATTCCTTCTGCCTGTAATGCCTGCCCTGAGAACTGCTACCGGGTAACAGACCAGTGCATGGGATGTACAGCACATCCTTGTCAGGAGGTATGCCCCAGAGGTGCGATTTCTTTTGTAAAGGGTAAATCGGTTATTGACCAGGAAAAATGCATTAAATGTGGTAAATGTAAGGCAATCTGCCCTTATGATGCGATTACGCATCAGGTACGCCCCTGTGCGGGAGCCTGTGGTGTTAATGCGATTAAGTCTGACAACTATGGACGTGCAGTGATTGATCCTGATTTATGTGTGTCCTGCGGACAATGTATGGTAAATTGCCCCTTTGGAGCCATTGCAGACAAATCACAGATTTTTCAGTTAATTCGTGCCATGCAGTCCGGTAAAAAGGTGATTGCCCAGGTGGCGCCTGCTTTCGTAGGACAGTTTGGAACCGGAGTGACACCGGATCAGGTGAAAGGCGCGCTGAAGGAGTTGGGTTTTTATGATGTCTATGAGACTGCCATCGGTGCCGATATGGGATGTATGGCAGAAGCAGAGCATTATGTGAAAGAAGTGGCAACAGGTAAACAGCCATTCTCCCTGACCAGCTGTTGTCCGTCCTGGTCTGTACTGGCAAAGAAATTTTTCCCGGAAACCATCAGCCAGATTTCCAATGAACTTACACCCATGGTAGCTACAGCACGGGTGATTAAAGAGGAACATCCCGATGCCTGCGTGGTCTTTATCGGACCCTGCGCCTCTAAGAAACTGGAGGCATCCAGACGGACGGTTCGTTCCGATGTGGATTTTGTTATTACCTTTGAGGAACTGGCAGGAATGTTTGATGCCAGAAATATTGATCTGGGCAGTGCACCGAAGGATGATAAGATGGAAGATGCGACCGGCGCAGGTCGTGGTTATGGTGTGGCAGGCGGTGTAGCCGGAGCCATAGAGCAGTGCATCCGTGAGTACTACCCGGATGTGGAAGTAAATATTGAGCATGCAGAAAGTCTGGCAGAATGCAGAAAGATTCTCATGCTTGCCAAAGCCGGAAAGAAAAACGGCTGTCTGATCGAGGGAATGGCTTGTCCCGGAGGCTGCATCGGAGGAGCCGGTACGAATATTGCGATTAACCAGGCGGTTCGGGAAGTAGCAGGCTTTAAGAATGCTGCTGCCAAGAAGATACCTGATAAAGAATAAAAGCCTTAAGGAGGATTGAATATGGCAACAAAAATCAGAACCAGATACGCACCCAGTCCGACAGGACGAATGCATGTGGGAAATCTGCGATCTGCACTTTACGAGTTTTTAATTGCAAAGCATGAGGGTGGAGATTTCATTCTCAGAATTGAGGATACCGATCAGGAGCGTTATGTGGAAGGCGCGGTAGAAATCATTTACCGTACGTTACAGGAAACCGGTCTGATTCATGACGAAGGACCGGACAAGGATGGCGGTGTAGGCCCCTATGTACAGTCTGAGCGTATGAAAACCGGTATTTACATGAAATATGCCAAGGAACTCATTAATAAGGGAGAAGCTTATTATTGCTTCTGTGATAAGGAGAGACTGGCATCCTTAAAGACAGAAATCGTGGAGGGCAAGGAAATCAGCATCTACGACAAGCATTGTCTGGGCTTATCCAAAGAGGAAGTAGAGAAAAATCTGGCAGAGGGAAAACCCTTTGTAATCCGTCAGAATAACCCGAACGAAGGCAAAACGGTGTTCCATGATGAGCTTTACGGAGATATTGAAGTGGATAACGCAGAATTGGATGATATGATTCTGATCAAGTCTGACGGTTATCCCACCTATAACCTTGCAAACGTGGTAGATGACCATTTAATGGGAATTACCCATGTGGTAAGAGGAAATGAGTATCTTTCTTCTTCCCCGAAGTACAATCGTCTTTATCAGGCATTTGGCTGGGAGGTTCCTGTTTATGTGCACCTTCCGCTCATTACCGATGAAAATCACAAAAAGCTGTCCAAGAGAAGCGGACATTCTTCTTTTGAAGACCTGATCGACCAGGGCTTTTTGACAGAAGCGGTTGTCAATTACATCGCTTTACTTGGTTGGAGTCCGGAGGATAACCGCGAGATTTTCTCCCTGGATGAACTGATTAAAGAATTCGATTATCATCGTATTTCCAAATCTCCTGCGGTATTTGATATCGTGAAACTGAAATGGATGAATGGTGAGTATATTAAGGCAATGGACCTTGATAAATTCTATACCCATGCAGAGCCTTATTTAACCAAGGCATTGACCAAGGGACAGGATTTGAAGAAAATTGCAGAAATGGTAAAATCCAGAATTGAGATTTTCCCGGATATCACAGAGATGGTAGATTTCTTTGAGATACTGCCGGACTATGATGTCGCAATGTATACGCATAAAAAGATGAAAACCAATACAGAGACATCTTTAGCTGTCCTGAAAGAGGTATTACCGATTCTGGAGCAGCAGGAGGATTACTCCAATGATGCCCTGTATCAGACTCTGGTAAATTACATCGGCGAGAAGGGCTACAAAAATGGATACGTGTTGTGGCCGATCCGTACCGCTGTATCCGGCAAACAGATGACACCTGCCGGAGCTACCGAGATTATGGAAATTCTTGGAAAAGAGGAATCCCTTGCCAGAATCCGTACCGGAATTGAAAAATTGTCCGCAGCAGTCTAGTGCAGCGGAAGCCTTGCTGGACGGCGCAAATGCCGCCCAGCGTGAGGCAATTGCCCATTACCTGGGACCCATGCTTGTTCTGGCAGGCCCGGGCAGCGGCAAGACCTTTACCATTATCAGACGTATCCAATATCTTATTCAAGTCCATGGCGTATCGCCATCTACGATCTTAGTGATCACCTTTACCAAAGCAGCAGCTACAGAAATGCAGAACCGGTTTTGCCAGACGGCTACAGAAGTGGCAGGACAGCCACAGTTCGGAACTTTTCACTCCATCTTTTTTTCTATTATTCAGAAGCATTGTCATTATAAAATCAGCGATTTAATTACCCCGACTCAACAACGTATGTTTATCAAACAGGTCTTACTGAATGGAACTTATGGATTACCCATTGATTTAGATACCATGGAGAACCTGGTATCTTTCATTTCCCGGTATAAAAATCTTGGGGAAGAACAGACCGGAGAAGGACTGCTCACCCAGGAACAGTTTAAAAAGTTTTATCTTCAATATCAGGAACAAATGGAATGGCATCATAAAATAGATTTTGATGATATGCTGCTGCTGTGCAGACAAGTCCTGCAGAAACAAAAGGAAGTCCGGGAACTTTGGCAGAAGCGTTTTTCTTTTATTCTGGTGGATGAGTTTCAGGATATTAATCCGCTGCAATATGAAATTTTACAGATGCTGGCAGGACAGGAAAATAACCTTTTCGTAGTCGGAGATGACGATCAGGCAATTTACGGTTTCCGGGGTTCCAAGCCGGAAATCCTGTTACAGTTTCCCAAAGAATATCCGGATGCTATCCAGGTGCAGCTATCCTGTAACTATCGCAGCGGCAATGCCATTGTAGAGTCGGCACAGCAGGTGATTCGTGTTAACCAGGTGCGCTTTCCCAAAGAATTAAAAGCTAACCGAACCGGGGGAAAGGTAAAACTGGTGACTTTTGAGACACCTAAGGAGGAACAGGAAAAAATCCTGCAATATTTAAAGCATGGCGTAGCACGAAAAGAGCAGTGTGCCATTCTATGCCGCACCAACCGGGAATTGTTGGAATGGGCAAAGGAATGTGAGAAAAGAGGAATTGCTTATCAGCATAAAATCCGGGAGAAATCCCCGTGGGAGGAGTCCTGTGGGAAGGATTTATTGGCCTATTTAAGGCTTGGGCTGGGGAATGGAAGCCGGGAGGACTTGTTACGAATTCTCAATAAACCAATGCGGTATCTTTCCAGGGAATCTGTTGGAGCAGAAAGGATTGATTTTGTTTCTATGCTTCAATTTTACGAAGGAAAAAGGGAGATGCAGAAGCGGTGCAGGCAGTTGGAACAGGATTTAAATAAAGTTGGGAAAATGCCCGCTTTTCTTGCAGTCAGCGATATTTGCAGACGAGTGGGATATGAGAGATGGATGCTGGAGCAGTGCCATGATGAAAAGAGCAGGGCTACACTGCTACAACTACTGGAAGCGTGTAAAAAAGCAGCAATGCAATGTAAAACAGTAGCAGAACTCCTCGCACTTGCGGAAAAAGAAGGAAAAGACAATTCTTCCGGAGGAGAAATGAAGGTAGTGGATTCCCCGTTGTCGCTGATGACTTATCATGCATCCAAAGGACTGGAATTTACCACCGTGTTTCTGCCAGGTCTTAACGAAGGAAAAGTTCCCCATGGAAAGAATCTCACCCCAAAGGAAATGGAGGAGGAGCGGCGGATGTTCTATGTGGCGATGACCAGAGCAAAGGAAAATCTCTACCTGACCTATCTACAATCAGAAACACAAAATACATCCCGGATTTCCCCTTTTTTAAAACCTCTCATAGAATACCTGTAATATAATTGCAATATTTTTGTAATATGTTAGAATAAGTGGGTAGTGTGAAAAACAATAATACAAAAGTAAAGAGATAAGGACATTGAGAAGAATGAAAAGTAGATGGATTCAGACAATCGTGTTATCTGTGATGGCTTTTGCTTTAATCCTGGGTGCTGGGAATCTGGAGATTCATGCAAAGACGGAAACTATATTATCAGATCAGCCGGTGGCAATGGCAGCCGGAGGTGAGGTTAAACAGACAGAATCTGGGGAAACGGAAGATATAGCCGATGAGACAGCGGAAATGACAGAGACAGAAACGTTGGAAGCAGAGACGGAAGAAACCGTAGAAAGTCAGGAAGAAACCGAGGAGAATGAGTATGCCGATTTAGCCATTGCCCAGGTTTCCAATTATGTCAATGTACGTTCCTTACCCAATACGGACAGTGATATTGTTGGAAAGATTTACAATGGAGCAGTAGCCCAGGTTCTCTCTGTGACAGGAGAGGATCATGACTGGTTCCAGATTGTTTCCGGTAATGTAGAAGGCTATATCAAAGCAGAGTTCTTCTTATATGGAGATGCAGCTGCAGAGGTAATTGATCAGTATGTGACCCGGTATGCCAATGTGATTGCTGACCGGTTAAATGTGCGGGAACAGCCAAGTACTGAGTCCAAACGGATTGGCTACATTGACAACGGAGAAAGGGTGCAGCTGTTAGAGAACCAGGGAGAATGGCTGCGCGTCCAGTATACCGATGGAAAAGAGGGCTATGTATCGTCCCAGTACGTGACCATCTCTGAAGAATTTGTCTATGGCAAAACTCTGGAGGAAGAGGCGAAAGAACAGGAAGAACGAAAGATACTGGAAGAACGTGAGAATGTCACAGAACAAGAAGTGGCAGAGAATGTGACGATTGTGGTGACAGAGCCTGTGGAAACTTATAGCAGTAACGCAGAACTTCGTTCCTCCATCGTAAATTATGCCATGCAGTTCCTCGGGAACCGGTATGTTCACGGAGGAAGCTCCCTTGTCACAGGCACAGACTGCAGTGGCTTCACCAGTCTGATTTATAAAGAATTCGGCTATTCCTTAAGCAGAACCCCGTCCGGCCAGCTGAGCAGCAATGGCAGGAGCATTGATTACAGCCAGATACAGCCTGGTGATATTATCTGCTATGGCAAGGGAGGAAAATGCACCCATGTAGCCCTTTATATCGGCAACGGACAGATTATCCATTCTGCCAATTCCAGAAAGGGCGTCGTGATCTATCAGGCAGATTATGATACCATTATTGGTATTAAAAATGTGATTGATTAAGGAATGCTATTCGGTTAGTACATCCGCTTTCTTTAAAATCCAGTCGCCGAAAATTTCCCGGCTCCAGTTTACGAGGTCGTCATATTTCAGTATGACACCACCGTAATTGCGGATGCCGTGGGTTTTGGCTTTTTCCTCCGAATAGTCCTCTAACAGATACACCTGTTCCAGACGTACCGGACCGGAAGTATAATGACATACCATGGGGATGACACCGGTCTTTTCTGTATTGATAGCACTTCCGTTTTCAGTCACATGAATGGAAACCCATGCCATTTCCTCCAACATAGAGAGGCACTGCTTCTGGGTGGAAACATAGTTTCCCAGAGAGTAGTAGCACAGGCTCTTGTTTCCGTTTTCAGCTTCAATCCATTCTACCGGTTGCGGAACGTGCGGATGGGTTCCAATAATGAGATCCGCTCCTGCCTCTGTCATTTCCTGGGCAAATTCTTTCTGATAGGAGGAGGGAACGCTCTGGTATTCCGTACCCCAGTGGGGGAATACCACGACATAATCCACTTCCCTGTCCATACTCTGGATATCCTCAATCACCCGGGGATTCAAGGTAGTAAAATCAATCTGCCCATTGGACTCATTGTAAGCGCAGAGGAGATTCAGATTATTGCGGTAAGATTTCGGGATGGTACCGGCGTTAGGACCATACGTATAATTTAGTATGGCGAAAGTGACATCCTTCACGGTAATTATGGGAATGGAGAAATCCGTTTCCTCATGAATACCAGCCACAATCACATCGGGATATTGTTTCCAAAACTCCAGACAGTTCACAAGCCCGGCCTTATTCTGGTCAGCAGCATGATTCGTGGCATGCAGAACCACATTAAAGCCGGCATTTGCAATGGCATCCCCTACCTGGGTAGGAGAATTAAATCTGGGAAAACCGGAAAAGCCAAGAGCGTTACCGCCCAGAATGGTCTCCTGGTTAATCACCTTCACATCTGCCAGTGCCAGAAACTCGGAGAGAGGGTGAAACAGAAAATCATAATTGTAAGTTCCGTCCTTCTGCTTCCCGGTATTCACAATGCCCATGTGCATCAAATTGTCACCAACGGCCATAAGGGATACATCGTATTCTTCAAAAGCCGGTGTTATGGGCTCCGTTTCCGGCTCATAAACGGATTTCGCGGGAAGAGGCTCAGAGGGCGCGACAGCAGGAGAACCGGCAGGTTCTGCAACTTCTGCAACTTCAGAGGATGCGGCAATAGCATCAGCGTTGACGGTAGGGATTCCCTGAGAGAGCAGGATGCATAAACAGACGGAACCGATACACGCAATTCCCCCAAGGAGAGCATTTCTTTTTTTCATAGGGTTATTCCTCAGAATCTTCCTCGTCCATTTCTACCAGTTCGTCAAATTCAACGGAGTCCAGATACTCATCGAAAGCATCGGCTACGGCCTCGTATTCCTCATCATCATCGATGTAGGTCAATTCCGGTTCCTCGTTGGGATCATCCGGGTTCTCACTGTAATCGTAGAACCATACTTCGCCGTCTTCGTTCTGTCCGTTTTCATCTAAGGGGAGAAGTACGATATAATCTTTCTCATTTACTGTTAAGATGGTAACAATTGCACAGGTAACACGAGTGCCGTCCTCCAAGTCTAATTCAACGGTCATTTCCTCGTCATCTTCCTGTTCTTCACGCAGATCTTTATTCTTTGCCATGTTTTTAAATCCTTTCTCATTTTAAGTGAAATCATTAATAGGATAGATATCCTTATTGTAATGAAACTGTAAGGTTTTTGCAAGGAAAGAAGGAAAAGTATATTACTTTTTAAAACATTTGTATGTACACTTAAATCATGGTAAACTAATAAATATGACAACAGAAAGAGAGAATCTTATGTGTGAAATCAAAATGATCTTTTTCGATATTGATGGAACTTTAATTGATATGGAGAAAAAAGAAATTACGGAAAGGATACTGGAGACCCTGCGGCGACTGCAGGAGCATGGCATTTTGATTTGTATTGCTACCGGCAGGACACCCATGACCGTGCCCCACTTTGAAGGAGTGGAGTTCGATGCCTTTCTGACCTTCAACGGTTCCTACTGCTATAACCGGAAGGAGGATATTTTTACCAATCCCATTCCGACAGAGGATGTAAAACGACTGATTGCCAATGCCACGGCAATGAAGCGTCCCGTTTCCATTGCAACCAAGAATCGTATTGCAGCGAACGGAAAAGATGTAGATTTAGTGGACTATTTTGCTATTGCCAAAGAAGAAGTGGTGGTTGCTCCGGATTTTGAACAGCTGACCCGGGAGGAAGTTTACCAGATGATGTTAGGCTGTATTGGCGAGGAGAGGGTTCGTCTGTTGGAGGGTGTGCAAAACGCAAAACTTGCCGCCTGGTGGGACAGAGCAGTGGATGTGATTCACGGCGACAGTGGAAAGGGTGTCGGCGTGGAGCAGATCCTGAAATATTACCATTTGGATAAATCCCAGGCGATGGCATTTGGCGATGGCAATAACGACATTGAGATGCTTCAGGCGGTGGGAGCCGGTGTGGCGATGGAAAATGCTTCCCCGGAGTTAAAAGCGGTTGCGGATGAAATCTGTGGTCATGTGGCAGAGGATGGCGTTTACTATTATTGTCTGGAACATGGTTTAATATAAGAATGGAGCAAATGTAAAGATGAAAGCAGTCATGAAAAAAGACCGGGTTTTTCCCTTAGGAGCCATAGAAGAAAGTGATGGTATCCATGTGGCAGCCTGCCTGAAACCGGAGAAAACCTGTGGTATTGTACTGTTTGGTAAAACAGGCAGAGAACTGGGAAGGATCCCATTTGCCTGTCGTATGGGAAATGTTTTTTACGGAAAACTGACGGGGGTAAATCCAGCTCAGGTTTCTTATTGTTTTTATCAGGATGACACCCTGGTTTCTGACCCCTATATGCGGAAAAGCGCAGGAAAAGTACGCTATGGAGAACCGACAGAGGAATGTCGTCTGGCACAGATTTATCAGGATGATTTCGACTGGGGAGAGGATACAGAGCCCAGGATTCCCTGGAGTGATGCAGTGTGTTATCTTTTGCATGCCCGAGGATTTACCAAGCATGTTTCCTCTAAGGTGGCACATAAGGGAACCTTTGCCGGTGTCCGGGAAAAGATTCCCTATTTACAGCAGTTAGGTGTGACTACCCTGGAATTTATGCCGGTCTATGATTTTGAAGAAATCCAGCAGCCGGAAATTGTGGGAAATGCTGTGCTCCAGCCGGAGAAACTGCCTACGAAAATCAATTACTGGGGATTCAAAAAAGGTTTTTATTTCCTGCCGAAATCTTCCTACAGTGCCAATCCCGATTCCTGTGTAGAGATGAAGGAGCTTGTGAAAGCCCTGCATTTGGCTGGAATGGAAATTATTTTACAGTTTTTCTTTCCCAAAGATTACCGTATGGAACAAGTGAAGGAAGTTCTTACCTGGTGGAAACAGGAGTACCATGTGGACGGGTTTCATGTGAAGGGAGAGAATATCCAGATGGAGCAGTTGGCAACAGACCCTCTGTTCCAGGATACCAAACTGATCTACGAGGGCTTTGACACCGGAAGAATTTATGGAAAGAAGGAACTGCCTGTTTACAAAAATCTGGGTTTTTACGATGAACATTACCTATATGCAACCCGGAAATTCTTAAAGGGTGATGACAATATGATTCGGGAGACCCAGAAGAATTTCTACGCCTCCTCTCCGTATTATGGAATCATTCACAGTTTGGCAAATTATAACACATTGACCATGTGGGATATGGTTTCTTATGATAGGAAGCACAACGAAGACAATGGAGAGGAAAACCGGGATGGCAGTGACGATAACTTCAGTTGGAACTGCGGTGAGGAAGGAACCAGCCGGAAGAAAGCTGTTGTGACATTACGGCACAAGCAAATCCGAAGCGCCTTTGTTCTGTTGTTTCTCATGCAGGGAACACCTATGCTTACAGCGGGAGATGAATTTGGCAGAACCCAGGAGGGGAATAACAATCCCTGGTGTCAGGACAATGCCATTAACTGGGTAAACTGGAAATACCAGGATAAGAATAAAGATTTGCTGCAGTTTGTGAAAGAATTGATCGCGTTTCGGAAAACCCATTCGATTTTCCATACAGGAGAAGGCATGCATCTCATGGACACCTTATCCTGCGGCTGCCCTGATCTTTCTTTTCATTCGGAAGAAGCATGGAAGAATCAGCAGCTTCCTTATGAGCATCATTTCGGTGTCATGCTTTGCGGTCAGTATGCCCAAAAGGAAAACGGGGAGCAGGATGACAGCTTTTATCTTGCCATTAACATGCACTGGCAGAAGCATGTGTTTGCCCTGCCACACCTTCCCAAAGGGTTGGAGTGGGAGTTGTGTATGGAAACAGGAACGGACAAGGACTTAATTGCGGATGACATCCGAAAGGCGGTATTGGAATCCCGTTCCATCCGTGTCTACAAGAGCAGACCTGTGAAAGGGATGAAAAGAGGTTAGTTATGCATCCCTGGAAACATTTTAAAACCATAACCCACCATAAAATTTTGGTGATGAAAAACTGCTTTCGGGTGGGACTTTATAAGCAGGGACTTCTCCATGATCTGTCCAAATATTCTCCCACGGAATTCCGGGTGGGAGCGAAGTACTATCAGGGGGATCGCAGCCCAAATAATGCAGAGAGAGAGGCGATAGGCTATTCCTCCGCCTGGCTGCACCATAAAGGGCGCAATAAGCATCATTATGAATACTGGATTGATTACAGTACCAGAAATGTCCCCGGAGGGATGGCTCCTGTGGCAATGCCGGACAAGTATATCGTGGAAATGCTTATGGACAGAATTGCTGCCTGTCAGGTCTACGAGGGAGAGCGCTTTACCTGGGAATCACCGTTAAACTATTACAAAAAAGGAAAGGATCCGGCACCTCTTCATCCATACACCAAAGAAATGCTGGAGCTTCTTCTTAATATGCTTGCGGAGAAGGGGAGAGAGGAAACTTTCCGTTATATCCGAAAGGAAATTCTGAAGAAAAAGAAAAAGTAGTCTCTGGAAGTGGAACCGATCAGAACCTGCAGACATAACATAGGGTAAGAAAACTTCTTGGGGAATCCCTATGAATCAGTGTATGCTTTTAATCCTGTTACTACTTATTAAGGGCGGAAACGGCAATGGATGCGGATGCAGGCAGGAACGCAGACAAAGCTGTGGCTGTGAACGTGAACGAGAGAATCAATGCTGTCCCAGACCGGAGCCTAGAGTGGCATCGACGGTATCAACACAGAATTGCTGTCAGGAGAGACCGTTTAACCGTTTTCAGGACAATGACCGGGACAGAGATCGGGATTGTGGATGTAAAGACTAATCGTAGAAGAAAAGAAAGAGGGCGTCTGGCTGTAAAGCCGGACGCCCTTTAATAAACATTACGCCTGACGGCGTAGAATTGTTAGTTGGATTTTACTTCCTTCCAAAGCTCATTATAAAGATTGTCGCCTTCTTCGCCGAGATAGGAATAGGTTTCCAGGTTTGCATACTGGGATAAATCAGGGAAGGCGATGGTGGAATTACGAATATCATCATCCTCAATTAATTCTCTGGCAGCATCGTTGGGAGTGGAGTAGGTGATGTACTCAAAGTTCCTGTAAGCGATATCGCCACGGCACATATAGTCAATGAATTTTTCAGCGTTTTCCAGGTTAGGAGCATTCTTGGGGATTACCCAGGAATCAATCCACACATTGGTACCTTCCTTAGGAATGACATATTCCAAATCCGGGTTTTCGCGCTGGGTGAAGATAGCCTCACCGGAGTAAATGACACCGAGAGCAGCTTCGCCACCAATCATTTTATCACGTACCTGATCAATGACATAAGCCTGAACCAGAGGTTTCTGCTGGATTAACAGATCCTTTGCAGTCTGTAATTCATTTTCATCCATGGAGTTCATGGAGTAGCCGCTTAATTTTTCTGCGACCATGAATGCATCACGGACAGAATCCTGCATCAGAATGTTATCGGCATATTTCTCATTCCAAAGAATAGACCAGCTGTCTACCGGATCATCGACCATGGTCTTATTGTAAAGAATACCAACGGTTCCCCAGCAATAAGGAACAGAGTAAAGATTACCGGGATCAAACTGTTCAGACTGCTCCCAATACTGTTGGTTGATGTTTGCTTTCGCATTTGGAATGTTGTCAAAGTTTAAGGGCTGTAATAAATCGCTATCGATCATTTTCTGAATCATGTAATCAGAAGGGCAGACTACATCGTACTGGGAAGCACCGGCCTCAACCTTGGGATACATGATTTCGTTTGTTTCGAATTCATCGTAAACAACCTTGATTCCGGTTTCTTCTTCAAAACTCTTGATGGTCTCAGGATCGATATATTCTCCCCAGTTGTAAACAATGACCTGTCCGTTTTCACCGGATGATGAAGTGGAGCCACAGCCGGTGAGCAGAGTGCCAACCGATGCAGCAGCAAACAACAGTAGTGTGGATTTTTTCATTTTTTTCTCCTCTAAAAAATTATTTGGTTTTTTTATTATCTGCAGCATTCTTCTTGGGAGAAGGTCTGTAATTTACCAGAAGTAACAGGAAAATTACCGCTGCAAAAATAATCGTGGAAAGGGCATACATTTCCGGCTTGATTCCTTTTTTTACTTCCGTGTAAATCTTGGTGGAAAGGGTATCCGCGCCTACGCCCTTGGTGAAGTGGGTGATAATAAAATCATCTAAGGACATCGTGAATGCCATCAGGAAACCGGAGGTTACACCGGGCAGAATATCGGGAAAAACTATCTTAAAAAAGGCTTTTAGGTGCGTAGCACCCAAATCCAGTGCTGCCTCATAGGTGCTGGGATTCATATTTTTCATACGGGGCATAACTGACAGGATCACATAAGGAATATTGAAGGTTATGTGAGCCAGCAGAATCGTGCCGAAACCAAATTTTAAACCGAAGCTGATAAATAAAAGCATGAGAGAAATACCGGTAACAATCTCTGCATTTAACATGGGAATATTGGTAATTCCCGTGAGAATGGCACGGCTTCTGCGCTTCATGCCGGACATTGCCACACAGGCAATGGTTCCGATTACGGTTGCAATGAGGGCAGAGAACAGGGCGATGGATAAGGTGTTTCCCAGTGCCTGCATGATTTCTTCATTCTGGAATAACTGAATATACCATTTCAGGGTAAATCCTCCCCATTTTGCCCTGGTTTTGCTTGCGTTGAAGGAAAGGACAATCAGAGTGGCAATGGGGGCGTATAAAAAGATAAAGATTAGCGCAATGTAGAGTTTTCTTCCAATGTTTTTCATAAAGCAGAACCCTCCCCGTCTTTATCAAAGATTGCGGAAATGACCATATTGACGATGATGAAAATCATCAGGACAATGGAAAGTCCGCTTCCCAGATACCAGTTGCCGGCCTGGGTAAATTCCTGTTCAATAACATTACCGATAAGAAGAATTTTGCTGCCACCCAGTAAGGTGGAGATAACGAAAGTAGTCAGTGCCGGAACGAATACCATGGTGATGCCGCTTATAATGCCGGGAACGGATAAGGGAAGAATCACCTTCATAAAAGTATGGAATTCGTTAGCTCCCAAGTCCTTTGCCGCGTTAATGACATTCGGGTCAATTTTGGAAAGAACATTATAAAGAGGCAATACCATAAAAGGCAGAAAGTTATAAACCATACCGAGAACGATGGCATAGGGGGTATTGATGATATTCAGTGCCGGTAAATGCAGGAAGCCCAAAACACTGTTAATCACTCCTGTTTTTTCCAAAAGAGTCTGCCATGCCAGAGTGCGAAGCAGAAAATTCATCCACATAGGCAGGATGAAAATGACGATGATAAAGCTGTGCTGGTTGACATGCAGCTTCGTCAGAATCATTGCCAACGGGTAGGCAAGTAACAGACAGATCACGGTACTGATTAAGGAAAGCAGGAGAGAAAGCCCTAATGCTTTCCGATGCTCCGGGGAAGCAATTGCCAGGATATTTGCCAGGGTGAAGGTCCCGGTCTTATCCGTCAGTCCATAATAAAAAACCATTCCAAGGGGAATCAGAATAAAAGCGATTGCCCAAAATAAATAGGGTGCAACCAGCCATTTGCGATTAAATACTTTACTCATTGACACCTACAGCCTCCTCATCCTCAGAAGCAGGCTTATTCATGATCTGGATGTTAAAAGGAGCTACCCGGATACCAACCTCTGTCCCGACAGGGAACATGGTGGTGGAGTGTACCAGCCATTCGAAACCATTTGCCTGTACTTCCATTTCATAGTGAACACCTTTAAAAATCAGGTGGGAAACCACACCCCGGATAATGCCCTGGTCTGGGGAGACAAGCTCCACATCTTCAGGACGAATCACCACATCCACCGGTTTGTTCTCACCAAAGCCGGTATCCACACAAGTAAAATCGGCACCAAGGATATTTACCAGCTTATCCCGAACCATAGTGGAACTGATAATATTAGAATCCCCGATGAAATCCGCAACGAAAGCATTTTCAGGCTCGTTGTAAATTTTTTCAGGGGAACCGATCTGCTGGATATAGCCCTGATTCATGACAACGATCGTATCGGACATGGTCAAAGCTTCTTCCTGGTCGTGGGTCACATAAATAAAGGTAATTCCCAGTTCGTTTTTCAGACGAATCAATTCATACTGCATGTCCTGACGAAGCTTCAAATCCAGTGCTCCTAATGGCTCATCCAAAAGCAGAAGCTTCGGCTCATTTACGATTGCACGGGCGATAGCCACACGCTGCTGCTGACCACCGGAAAGAGAATCGGGCATTCGATTTTCAAAACCATCCAGATTCACCAGTTTCAGAGCATATTTAATTTTGTCGTTAATATAAGATTTCGTTTTGTTTTTTAACTTCAGACCAAAAGCAATGTTTTCTGCAATGGTCATGTGGGTAAAAAGAGCATATTTCTGGAATACGGTATTTAATTGTCTTTTATAAGGAGGAAGATTCGTAATATCCTTTCCGTCAAAATAAACAGTACCCGTATCCGGGGTTTCAAAACCGCCAATGATGCGCAGTGTCGTTGTTTTACCGCATCCACTGGGACCTAAGATTGTTAAAAACTCATTCTCACGGATATACAGATTCAGTTCATCCAACACCATCTGTCCGTCATAGGATTTGGAAATATTCTGTAAGTCGATTAACTTTTTCTCCATTGAGTAAAACCCTCCAACCTTCCGTAAACTAAACGATTTTATTATACTGTAAACCGGCGATAAGTCAATGTATTTCCTTAATGAAAAAAGAAAAAATGATTAACAAAAGTAAGATGTTATGTTACTATGATGAATAAGACTGGAGAACTAGGAGGTTTTACGATATGAGTAAGTACGTTGCATATGTTTCTACATATACTATGGGAGATAACCATGGTATTAAAATATATGATGTGGACATGGAAAACGGGCGCTTTCTTCCCAAAGGAGAGGTGGAGATAACCAATGCTTCTTACATCTCAGTATCCCATGATAAAAAACATTTGTATGCAATTACGGATTTCGGTGTGGAAGCGTATACGGTCTTGCATGATGGCAGTCTGGAAAAAATGAACTGGGCTCCCATTAACGGAATGCGTGGCTGCTATCTTTCCACAGATTATAAAGAGGAATTTTTGTTTGTTGCCGGGTATCATGATGGCAAGATTACCGTACTTCGTTTAAATAAAGATGGTTCGGTTGGTGAGATTACGGATGAAATTTATCTGAAAGGTCTTGGCAGTGTGGCTGAGCGGAATTTCCGTCCCCATGTAAACTGTGTCAAGATGTCCAGAGATAATAAATATCTCCTGGCTGCCGATATCGGAATGGATCAGGTCAATGTGTACCGCTTAGATCATAACAGTGGTAAGTTACGACTGGTGGATGTCATTCACAGTGAGATTGAGTCTGCACCGAGACATTTGAAATTTTCGGAAAGCGGACGGTATCTGTATGTAGTACATGAGATTAAAAATTATATCGATGTATACCGTTATGAAGAAATCAATGGAAATCCTGAGTTTGAAAAAATCCAGACGATCTCTACCTTAAACGAAAAATTCACTGCCAATTCTGCCGCCAGTGCATTGAATTTCTCCGAGGACATGGAGTATATGATCAGCTCCAATGCAGGGGATAACAGTGTGATTCTGTACAAGAGAGATCGAGATACCGGACTTCTGACCAAGGTATTCTGTCTGCCGATCAGCGGAGAATACCCGAAGGAAGCGGCGATTTTCCCGGATGACAGACATCTGGTATCCTTAAATAATGAGAGTGATACCATGACCTTTTTTACCATTAATATGGAAAAGAAAATCATTGTAATGAACGGTAAGGAAATTCCGATTCACAAACCGAACTGTGTCATTTTTTATCGTTTACCGGAATAAACAAGAAAGAGAGAACCACATGGCTGGATCAAATTACGGAAATTTATTTCGCATTTCTACCTGGGGAGAATCCCATGGGAAAGCATTAGGGGTTGTGGTAGATGGGTGCCCGGCAGGACTCCCATTGGAAGAAAAGGATATTCAGAAATACCTGGACAGGCGTAAACCCGGACAGACTAAAATTTCCACTCCCCGCAAAGAGGCGGATCAGGGAGAAATCCTTTCCGGTGTTTTTGAGGGAAAGACAACAGGAACTCCTATCTCCATGATGGTGCCCAATACCTCCCAGCAATCCAGAGATTACAGTGAGATTGCATCCTATTATCGTCCGGGGCATGCGGATTATACGTTTGACCAGAAATACGGTTTCCGGGATTATCGTGGGGGAGGAAGATCATCAGGTCGTGAAACCATTGGCAGAGTCGCTGCAGGGGCGATCGCTGCTAAGATTTTAGCAACCCTGGGTGTTGAAGTAATGGCCTACACAAAAGCAATCGGCAATATAGAGATGGATCCGTCCCGATTTGACCCACAGGCAATTCAGGAGACGCCTACGGCAATGCCGGACAGGGAGGCATCTGCCAGGGCAGAAAGCTTTCTTGCACAGTGTATGGAAAACAAGGACTCCGCAGGTGGCGTGATTGAATGTCAGATCAAGGGACTTCCGGCAGGAATCGGTGATCCGGTATTTGAAAAACTGGATGCAAATCTTGCCAAGGCAGTCATGTCCATTGGAGCCGTGAAGGCTTTCGAGATAGGGGATGGAATACAGGCAGCCGGAGCAACCGGTTCCCAGAATAATGACGCTTTTCGAATGGATGGTACTGCAGTAATAAAAAAGACTAACCATGCCGGTGGCGTTTTGGGTGGAATCAGCGATGGAAATACGGTAGTATTCCGGGCTTATGTAAAACCGACGCCCTCTATTTTCCAGAAACAGGAGACCGTGAACCGCAGCGGAGAAGAGATCGAAATCCAAATCAAGGGAAGACATGATCCGGTTATTGTTCCACGGGCGGTGGTTGTGGTAGAGTCTATGGCAGAATTGACTGTACTGGATGCCATGATGGCTAATTTAAGTGCGCGGATGGATTATCTGGAATCTTTTTATAAGAGATAACTATAAACCAAGGATGAAATGATGAATCGTACTTTTAAGGAAAGGGTCGCGGCGAGATTTGCCAGACTTGTAAAAAAACAGAAGTGGGCATTGCCTTTTTGTTATGTGGCAATGGCAGTTATTTTTGCTTGTTATGACATAGGCTGTTATTTCGGAAACAATTGTAAACGTTATATCAGTGTCCTTGCTGTAGCGGTTGCTTTTGTTTCTACCAGTTCTTTTGCTTCCCCCACGCTTTTAAATTATGGCGAAGCAGGCAGTCTGGCTCAGAATATGGATCCTTTGCCGGAGGGAGAAGAATCCGACATTGCTTTTGCCACCGATCATGAGAGTTCATTTGCGGAAAAGCAGGAGCAGGATGTGGAGATCCTGGAGGACGAGGATGTCCTGGACGGATATGATAATGCAGCATTGGAACGTATGGATCTGGCAGACACCTATTCTTTGGAGGATATCCTTGCGGAGGGCAGCTCCTATACGGCGATGACAGCTTCTGCCGAATCTGCAGAAGAGCCGGTTTTTGATAAAAACGACTGGAAACTTCTCTTAGTCAACAAACAGCATCCCATTCCGGATGGATATACCTTTACATTAGGAAAAATTACAGGAAATATGCAATGTGACGAACGGATTATTCCGGAACTTTTGGCGATGCTGCAAGCAGCGAAGGCAGACGGAGTGAATCTTGTTATTTGTTCGCCTTACCGGGATCTGAGTCGTCAGGAGATACTGTTTAACCGTAAAATTGACGCTTATATGTCGAAAGGCATGTCCTATATGGAAGCCTATAAGACAGCATCCCAGGCGGTAACAGTACCCGGTGCAAGTGAACACCAGATCGGGCTGGCGTTAGATATTGTATGTGATACCTATTACTCTTTAAATGAAGGCTTTGGTGATACAGAGGCAGGAAAATGGCTGGCTGCCCATAGCTGCGAATACGGCTTTATCCTGCGTTATCCACTTGGAAAAGAATATATTACCAGTATCGAGTATGAGCCATGGCATTTCCGGTATGTGGGAAAAGAGGCTGCCACGGAGATTACGGAGAAGGGTATTACATTAGAAGAATTCATAGAAGGACTATAAAATATGTATAGAGTTTTAAAAACAGAAGGACATGCGAAACGCGGAGAACTGGTGACGGTACATGGCACGGTACAGACACCGGTATTTATGAATGTAGGAACTGTAGCGGCAATTAAGGGTGCCGTTGCAGCAGATGATCTGGAAAAAATCGGTACGCAGATCGAACTTTCCAATACCTATCATCTTCATGTGCGTACCGGAGATGAACTGATTAAAAAAATGGGTGGACTTCACACCTTTATGAACTGGCATAAGCCGATTCTCACCGATTCCGGCGGATTCCAGGTGTTTTCCCTTGCTTCTCTGCGTAAAATCAAAGAAGAAGGGGTGTTTTTCCAGTCCCATATTGACGGAAGAAAGATTTTTATGGGTCCGGAGCAGAGCATGCAGATCCAGTCTAACCTGGGATCTACCATTGCCATGGCTTTTGACGAGTGTGCCCCCAGTAAGGCAGATCGGATGTATGTACAAAATTCCGTGGAACGTACCACCAGATGGCTGCAGAGATGTCAGGCGGAGATGAAGCGCCTGAACAGTTTAGAGGATACGGTGAACCCACACCAGCTGTTATTCGGCATCAATCAGGGTGCTATCTATGAAGATATCCGTATCGAGCATGCCAAGCGGATCGCTGAGATGGATCTGGACGGTTATGCAGTCGGCGGTCTGGCAGTTGGCGAGACCCATGAGGAAATGTACCACATTCTGGATGAGGTGGTACCTTATCTCCCGGTGAACAAGCCAACCTACCTTATGGGTGTAGGTACCCCGGCTAATATTCTGGAGGGTGTAGAACGTGGTGTTGATTTCTTCGACTGTGTATATCCGACGAGAAACGGACGCCATGGACATGTATATACCAACCATGGAAAGATTAATCTGTTTAATGCCAAATACGAACTGGATGGCAGACCCATCGAAGAGGGCTGCAACTGTCCTGCCTGCCAGAGATACTCCAGAGCTTATATCCGACATCTGTTAAAAGCGAAGGAGATGTTGGGCATGCGTCTTTGTGTACTCCACAATCTGTATTTTTATAATACCATGATGACGGAGATCCGTGATGCCTTGGATGCAGGTCGCTTTGCAGAATATAAAAAACACAAGCTGGATTCCACGGCTACACCGTTAGAATAAGTTGCAACTGTCGGAGTTTAGAGTTATTTCATACAATTTTATGCAAAAAGACTTGCCCCTTAAGCTTTTTTTGTGTATCATACTTACTTGTACAGAAAGTTTTACAGGCGTAACACGCCGGAATGGAGGAACAAATGGGTATTTTATTAACTGAGTCAGAGGCTGCTGCAGCAGGTTCCGGAACCAGCATGATCGTTATGCTTCTTGTATATGCAGTATTGATCGGTGCAATGTGGTTTTTCTTCATGAGACCGCAGAAGAAGGAACAGAAGAGAGTAGCTGCAATGCTGTCCAACTTAGAGACAGGTGACTGCGTTCTGACCACTTCCGGTTTCTATGGTATCGTGATCGATATTACCGATGATACTGTGATCGTAGAATTCGGTAACAACAAGAACTGCCGTATCCCTATGGAAAAATCTGCCATCAGCAAGGTAGAGAAGCCCGGCGAGAACTAAGAAAAAGTGAAAAAGGAGCAATGCCAGAAGATGGTGTTGCTTCTTTTTTATATCTATGAAATCCAAACAAAGTTGATCTATTTTAATGTATGAATTTGCATTTATGTTAATTTTCAATGTTGAAATTTAGTACTGTATCAGTTATTATGAAATAAGTATTTTACGTTAAAATACAGGAAATATCACAGGAAACGAGGAAAATAACACTATGGAGTTACATATTACCTGTATTCCCGGCGATGGCATCGGACCGGAGATCGTCAGGGAGACGAAAAAAGTTTTAGACAAAGTTGCGCATAAATATGGTCATAAAATGATCTATAAGGATATTTTAATGGGTGGAGCTTCCATTGATGTCCATGGAGTCCCTCTGACAGAGGAAGCTATTGCGGATGCCAAAGCGGCAGATGCGGTGCTGATGGGATCCATTGGTGGTAATACCACCACTTCCCCCTGGTACAAATTACCTCCCGAGAAGCGCCCGGAAGCAGGACTTCTGGCAATGCGCAAGGCGTTGAATCTGTTTGCTAATTTAAGACCGGCAGTACTCTATGATGAGCTGGCAGCGGCGTGTCCGCTGAAGGAGGAGATCAGCAAAGCGGGATTTGATATGCTGATCATGAGAGAATTGACCGGCGGACTTTATTTCGGTGAACGCAGGACCATCGAAGAGAACGGCGTGAGAAAAGCTATCGATACCCTGACCTATGATGAGAACGAGATACGCAGGATCGCCATCAAAGGCTTTGATATTGCCAGAAAGCGCAGGAAAAAGGTAACCAGCGTGGATAAGGCTAACGTATTGGATTCTTCCAGACTGTGGAGAAAAGTCGTGGAGGAGGTAGCAAAGGACTATCCCGATGTGACACTGGAACATATGCTGGTAGACAATTGCGCCATGCAGTTGGTGAAGGATCCCGCACAGTTTGATGTGATCCTGACAGAGAATATGTTCGGAGATATCCTCTCCGATGAGGCAAGTATGGTGACCGGTTCCATCGGAATGTTAGCCAGTGCCAGCTTGAATGATACAAAGTTCGGCCTCTACGAGCCCAGCCACGGATCCGCTCCGGATATTGCCGGCAAAGATATTGCAAACCCTATCGCCACTGTATTAAGCGCGGCTATGATGCTTCGTTACAGTTTTGATCTGGACGAAGAAGCAGATGCTATCGAGGCAGCGGTGAAGAAAGTATTGCAGGACGGCTTCCGCACCGGTGATATCATGTCTGAGGGCTGCACGCGGGTAGGATGTACCGAGATGGGCGACCTTCTGGCAGAGAGAATCTGATGCCATTTGCCCAGGAAGCACATTTATCCGGTATAGAGAAAATAAGGAAGAGAAAGAGAGATATAATTATGAGAAGTGATTCCGTTAAGACAGGAACTGCCCAGGCACCTCACAGAAGTCTGTTCAATGCCCTGGGATTTACCGAAGAAGAGAGAAGACGCCCCATGATCGGTATCGTCAGCTCCTTCAATGAGATCGTACCCGGACACATGAATCTGGATAAGATCACCGAAGCTGTAAAAATGGGCGTAGCCATGGCCGGAGGTATGCCGGTGGTATTCCCCGCCATTGCTGTATGTGACGGTATTGCCATGGGACATGTGGGAATGAAGTATTCCCTGGTGACCAGAGATCTGATCGCCGACAGCACCGAGTGCATGGCTATGGCACACGGATTTGACGGTCTGGTATGTATTCCCAACTGTGACAAGAATGTTCCCGGACTTTTGATGGCGGCAGCCAGAGTGAATATTCCTACGATCTTCGTATCCGGCGGTCCTATGCTGGCCGGTCATGTACATGGACAGAAGAGAAGCCTGTCTTCCATGTTCGAGGCAGTGGGAAGTGTGGCAGCAGGTACCATGACCATGGATGAACTGGCAGAGTTTGAGGAAAAGGTGTGTCCTACCTGCGGTTCCTGTTCCGGTATGTACACCGCGAACTCCATGAACTGCCTGACCGAGGCCATTGGTATGGGACTTCGCGGTAACGGTACGATTCCTGCCGTATATTCCGAGCGTATCCGTCTGGCAAAACATGCCGGCATGAAGATCATGGAACTGGTAGAGAAAAATATCCGTCCCAGAGACATTATGACACCGGAAGCATTCCAGAATGCACTGACGGTAGATATGGCGCTGGGCTGCTCCACGAATACCATGCTGCATCTGCCCGCTATCGCAAAAGAAGCAGGTGTGGAACTGAACCTGGAGATCGCCAATGAGATCTCTGCCAAGACTCCGAATCTGTGTCATCTGGCACCTGCCGGTCCTACTTATATGGAAGACCTGAACGAAGCAGGCGGTGTCTATGCGGTAATGAACGAATTGTCCAAGAAGGGACTTTTAAATCTCGACTGTCTGACAGCAAACGGCACGACCGTAGGAGAGAATATTAAGAATTGTGTAAATAAGAATCCGGAAGTCATCCGTCCTGTGGAAAATCCTTACTCCCAGACCGGAGGTATCGCTGTACTGAAGGGGAATCTGGCACCGGACAGCGGCGTGGTCAAGAGATCTGCCGTGGCACCGGAGATGTTGGTACACGAGGGCCCTGCCAGAGTATTCGACTGTGAAGAGGATGCTATTGATGCCATTAAGTCCGGCAGAATCGTGGCAGGTGACGTAGTGGTAATCCGTTACGAAGGCCCCAAGGGAGGCCCCGGTATGCGTGAGATGCTGAATCCTACTTCTGC
>OGJJ01000510.1_pt1 | contig 35415 bp, 27 predicted proteins | sample 1572081 | NCBI WGS metagenome assembly OGJJ01 (sample SAMEA2582122, study PRJEB24529) | metagenome | biome: Human gut stool | place: China | collected 2011
TAGTTTTTCCTCGGGTTCTGTTTGTGTGGTTACTTACAGTTTACACCAATGAAACACTATGAGTTTTTTTGTTGCACTACATTTTACAATTTATCATATTAAAAACTCCTTTACTCATTTTTATAATGCAGTATAGACTATTTTACCAAACAGTTTATACTGTTTTATTCTAGTCAACTATTTACTTTTTACCCAAGAGTAAAATTCAACGACAAATATTATTGTAGAAACTACCTTAACTTTGAATATCTATAGCCCCGTACCCTTTGATTTCGCCTCCTATTATTTTTGAAATAAACACAAAAATTTAATGTCAACCCTATTAAGTTTATATATTTACAATTAATCGCTTTCATTCACCCTTATTTTGCTACTTTTATTTTCGAAATACTAGATTAAATTCTTACCTTATAACATTTTTTAGAGATAATCAAATTGGTTGCTAAACTGTTGTTATTTTATAAAATAAAGCCTAGAAACTCATTGTTTCTAGGCTTTCTGTAAGGTTCATTATTACTCCAGTGCGACAATGACAACCTTATTCTAAACGGATTGGGCTAGGAGTTTTTGCTTCCATTAGCTTCCCGTAACAGAGATCCCATCAAATCCATGGGCATCACTTTTGCACTCGAATTTCTATCACATGTCTGTTATCACTGCGACACTACATAGACAATATCCGAATTATCTTCCGAAGAGGAATGAAAATAAAAGCATAATTACAGAAAGCTCCGCACTTCCCATCGTCGGGTTGTACGGAGCTTTGCAAGTTTGATTATGTTTTCTAGTATACTTTTAAATCTCATATAAAGTTATACATTTATTTCAAAAATTGAACAGCGGCTCCTAGGATCATTCTGACATCATATCGAATCGGTTTTACAGGAGCAACTTCTCTTCTACTTCCAGTAAGTTTGTAAACTGCCATTCTAGATGCACGAACAGAATACTCTTCTGTAAATACAACATCTTCTGGAACTTCGCAGAACTGACCAGTAAATCCAAGATTTACAGAGCCTACTGGTATTACATCTGGGCGGTCACCTCCCTGCTACTCTCTTACTTTTACGACTTTCTTACCTCTAGTGTGTCCCAATTTCAGACTACGATATGCTTCTCTAACTGACTTTAGAGAAAAGTCATATACTTGATCAATATTTAGCTGAACCTTCCCATCTGAGACCATCTCCGCAAGAGTCTTAAAATCATCATATGGAGAAGGTACTAGAGTTCCGATCTCACTCCCCTTCAAACCTAGACTAAAAGCTAACTTAACGTAATCACTTCCATAGCAATCCAAGAATTTTGTAATCGGCTTTGGAGTTGCTGATAGAAGAGCATTTTGGATGTTCTCTTCGTAAGCTACTGGTATGGCACCTAAGGACTTCAGATATTCTGAATTCTTCTTACTTGCAATTCCGATAACCGTTGCACCTTTAGCAACTGCATACTGTACTGCAATACTTCCAATACCACCTGTTGCTGCTGAAATAACCACAACATCTTTAGAATTTAACTCAATTTTTCTAAAAGCACCACCCACAGTTAGAGAGGCTACACCCAAAGTAGCTGCGTGGTTCATATCAATTATCTTTGGTTTTAACACAACTTCCGATTCATTGACACAGATTTCTGTTGCCAAAGCTCCCCTCTTGGTCCCCAATCCAGGGTCACTGATCATTGACCCAAAAACCTTATCCCCTACTGCAAACGTATTTACTCCTTCACCAATTTCTGTAATAACTCCAGCAAAATCCCTACCAACACCTCTTGGAAAAAGAGATAATTTCGACTCAAACCAACGACTGGGATCCCTTAGTTTCGCCATAAAAGATAAAAATCTAAGTGGCTTTGCACCCTCAAAAGTCTTATAATCAATAGGATTTAAACCAACAGCATGAACTTCTACCCTAACTTGATTCGCTTCTAAAGAATCAGATTTAATATTCACCAAATCTAACACCTCTTCATCACCGAAACGACTATATTGTATTGCTTGAACAACCATTTTATGAACTCCTTTGTCTCTTATGTATTGAGTGAGCACTCAATCGTTCTTTGATTGTACGCTTATTCTTCAAAGATATCAACTATACTGTTCCTGTGCTAAGGCTACGGAATAACCATTTTGGCATCGTCTTAACTCTCTTGAAATGGTAGACTTATGGACGCCAAGTTTACTTGCAATTTGGCAAGGTTTCAAACCTAATTCCAAGTAGGTTTCTATCTTTATTCGGTCAGTTATGGTAAGATGGTAGTAGCTCATAGTTTTTCCTCGGGTTCTGTTTGTGTGGTTACTTACAGTTTACACCAATGAAACACTATGAGTTTTTTTGTTGCACTACATTTTACAATTTATCAAATAAAAAAGAAAGTCAACAATCGAAGAATGAGAAGTCCTAGAAGATTCTTAGGGCTTTTTTCATTCCTAAAAATAAGTAGAATAGCATAGTCTTTTCAATCATTTGTGGAATATAAAAATCTTCCTACACCACGTAAGAAGATTTTTCTTTTTTTACTTGCTTATCCAAGAGCTATGAATAAGCTCATTGATTGGGTGACTATATTTTGCATAATTGTAATGATAGTGATTAGAAGCTCTAGATAGAACATCCCCTGTTTTCTGGTCAGGTTGGACATATTTCTCAAATTCTGCAATAGGAATTATAAATAATTCAAGCCCCTTAATCTCATTATCTGAAACTTTACTTATTCCATAAGCAATACAATCAATATACTTTTCATTATGGTATTTTTGGAATTTCTTAACAGAATCATAGTTTGCTTCAACTGTAGTGGTTTCAGAATCTATCGGAATTGTTCTAGTTACTGGTAAAATTCTAAATTTTTCTTTACCTTTTGTTGCTTTCAAATAATTTCCTTGATTCATTACAGCAAAACCTCTAATGGATAAATTATATCTGATAAATTCTTTTAAAAATTTTCTTGTGTTACTCATTTTCCTATCCTCTTCTATGTTTTCCTTTATATCCCAATCCTAGACCTACTAGCAGGCTAAGTCCTAGTAAACCAAGCATAGAGCCTTTTGAGCCTGTGTTTGGTAGCTGCTTGCTTCTTTCAACCCGTGAATAAGTTACAGGAACTACCTTAGAGTTAGTAGGCGCTTCTTTAACCGCTGCATCAACAACATCTACAACATTACCTTTAGCATCAAGAATTTCTTTAGGCTGACTGCCATTTTTACGGATTTCATTAGCCTTATTTTTCAAATCTTGCAAACGTTTAGCATCAGCTTCAGCTTTGTCTTGTTCATCTTTAAGTTTAGCTAATTCATTGTACTTAGCAACCTTTTCTTTAGCTGTTGCCTGCAACTTAGCAAGTGCTTCTTTAGCAGTTTCAAGCTCTGCACGAGCTGCTGCTGCCTTAGTTTGAGCTTCTGCAAGTTTAGCATTAAGTTCTTTAAGTACAGCTGGTTTATCAGAAAGAGCCTTCTCAAGGTCTTGAGCCTTTTTATTAGCTTCATCAGCAAGAACTTTTACTTTGTCACGGTTAGATGTCGCAGACTCAACAGCCTGCTTAGCTACCCCATTAGCTTTGGTAAGTACTTCTAGTTCTTCCTTAGCTTGTGTAAGAGCTTGTTGAGCTTTTAAGTTTTCTGCTTTAGCTTTTACAAGTTCAGCTTGAGCCTTAGAAAGAGCATTGGCTTTATCAACCGCACTAGCCTTAGCTACCGCAAGAGTTTCCTTAGCTGATTGCAATGATGCCTTATCCGCATCAAGTTGTGCCTGAGCATCTACTACCGCTTTTTCAAGAGCAGGAATATCGACACTACCCGATTGCAAGTCAGAGAGTTGTTTTTGAGCATCTGCCAAAGCCTTCATAGCAGTATCATACTTAGTTTGAGCATCAGCAAGCTTAGCTTTAGCTTCCTGGTCTGCCTTAACAGCGTTGTCGTAAGTTGCCTGAGCCTTAGCTACTTCCTGTTCGTTTACGATTGTTTTAGTTTCATAAACAGGAACAACCTCTGTTTTTCCACCTGTTAAAGTCTGGTAAGGATTGTCGATAGCTTCTCCATCAGTGTTTAGCATCAAAGCATAGGTTGCCGGTGCAGAGTACCCCAGACCGTTAAATGTTTTATAGAAGTCTACACCTACCCCAACTGAGTTGTAGTTGCCCCTAAGACCAAGCAAAGCGAGAGCATCTGAAAAATTATCACGTGAAGTACCTGCTGTTGATACATTAGAACCTGCGCCAGTGGAACCGTAGAGCATGTTTCCTACAAAAGCAAGCAAATTAGCCTTTAAATCAGCCATAGTCTGATAAGCACCATTATGTCCTTGGTACTGTACTTGATTAGCTACTACACCATTTAAAAGTTTTCCTGAACCTTGAACAGAATTTAAGTGTTCTTGGGTTTGATTTGACTCTGTTACTTTTTTAATAGACTCTGGTCCCCAGAAACCATTAGCCTTGAGTTCTGCTTCAGACATATTGTTATATGCAGGGAATGTTTTATTAAACAAATCTTTTAGTGCTTGTTTAGTAGCTGCTATACTCTCTTTAGTTACTTTAAGTGGTTCTGTACCAATCTTAGAACGCAAGTCATTAACCAAAGCAGTATAGAACAAAGCTAAGTCAGTCAATTGTTCGTCTGTTAAATCATGAACTGATACCCTAGTTGTAGAATCTGTATTAGAGAATTGTGGGTTGTAACTACCTTTCCAACTTTTAAATACTGAACGGTTAGGTGCTGCAATATCAGCTAAAGAACTTCCTGGAACATTCTCTACGCCATCAGCAATAGCTTTACGAACATCAGCATAGGAACCCCTACCCTCAGCCAAAGCCTTAATAGCTTTTAAGTAAGCATCAGAAGTTACTACCCCGTTTGATTCAAACAATTCAGATTTAGCTACTCCGTCCTTAAGGGTTGCCTTGCCACCAGTTGTTACAGTCTTCGTACCAGTCTGAACTTGTTGTACGGTCCCTGCCTTAGCTGTATCAAGAGCTTTTTTAGCGTCTTCTACTTTCTTAGTAGAATCAGCTTCAGCGGATTTAGCAGTATCTAAAGTCTGCTTAGCAGAATCTACAGTTTTAGTTGCACCATCAACTGCTTTCTTAGCATCTTCAATAGCTTTAGCTTTATCAGCTTCAGCAGACTTAGCAGTATCCAAAGACTGCTTAGCTGTTTCTAGGGATTTTTGGTCGTCTGCTACCTTCTTAGTAAGGTCATCAACATCTTTTTGCAGTTTATCGGTATTGGTAGTTGAGCCAGAAAGGTCATCTACTTTTTTAGCAGTATCAGCCACAGCACTTGCAGTTTTATTAGCATTAGCCTCAGCCTGATTAACAACAGTTGTTTGGTCTGCTACCTTTTTAGCAGTATCAGCCTGACTCTGTTCAGCAGACTTAACGGAGTCCTCAGCCTTAGCAAGCTCATCTGATTTAGTTTGGGCTGCCTGTTTAGCTTCATCAACCTTAGCAGGGGTAACTGTTTCTACTTCTTTAATTTGATTTGTAGTGTCATTAACAACTTTATCAGCATCACTCACCGCTGTCTCTGCCTTATTCACTACCCCTTGTTGAGCCTCAACAGCCTGATTAGCAGTATCCGCTTGTGTTTTTGCTTCTGCTACTTGCTGTTCTGTTACTTTAGCAACAGGGGCATCAGTCTTAGCATCAGGATTCTTTACAGTTTTAACAATACTCTCCTTAGCACCTGTACCTACCTCGTCAGCACTTACCGTTGTAGATACCCCATATACAGACGACAAAGCCAATACAGATACCACAGCACCTGTGCGTAACTTCTTAATGGTACCATGACCACTAGTTTTGAAATTTGACATAATAATGTTCTCCTTTATTAACTAAATAAGTCTCAAAAGACTGTTTTATAAATATTATATCACATTATTCAGTCTTTTGTGTTATGTTACTTCTGAAAAATCAGTCTTTAATGGGTGATATTTTAATCAAAAGAAACTTGTATGATGGTTAAGAGGTGCTATCATGACTAAAAATATAAATTTAAGAGAGTTTGTTGCTAAACAAATCAGACATTTAAGACTGAAGAATGGAATGACTCAAGAATATCTAGCAGAAAAAGCTGATTTAGGTTTCAATTACATTTACCGTTTAGAAAATAAACAGTTAAATGTTAAAATAGAAACCATTGAAAAAATCATGCAGGCACTTGAAGTTGACGTGAATACCTTTTTCAATATTGAAAATCAGAATAAAGGCAAGGAATTTGTGCAACTCATTGAAGATATTGAAAATCTCCCAAAAGAAAAAAGAGAGCCTACTATTAAAGCTCTCAGAATATTGTTGAAACAGATAAGGTAAGCCAAGTCGTTTTTTGACTTGGCTTTTTGTGTGCTCTAAGATAAGTAATTATCAAAACCATTTCGAGTTTGGACTGATTTGATAAACTTTTCTACATTCTCCCAATCCTCATATTCATCAACTATCTTAAACAAATCTAATCGTTCAGCTACTTGACAAAATACCTCTAGATTTTCTTCTGATTCAAAAATCTTCTCCACTAATGGTAAGTAATCAAGAATATTTGTTAATAGTTGCTCATTTTGTAATAACATAGGTAGAGCATAATGACGATTATTTGATTTCTTCATCTTCTCCAATATCTTAGGGAATTCTTTGTTTTCAATTCGATGCTCAATAATATCCGTAACCTTATCCATAATTACTTTATCATTGTTTTGAATGCCTTTGTAAATTTTCTCACTTAATTCACTAAATATTTCATTTTCAAAAATCGCATTATATGTTCTATCAGTGATAATTGTTTTTGGCGTAGAAGGACGTCCTTGGTAGACTTTTTCCAGCGTTTTGTCACTTACCTCATTATCAATCATATCAGCTACGTATTCTAGGACAGCTTTATAACCTTTTTCTTCAGCTGATAGTTCTAGGAATTCTTTAAATTCCTCTAAATCTTCCACAAAGTTCAATGTAACGCACGCTAACAATAATTTTTCTTGTTGTTCAATAATATCTATAGACATAATAGTACCTCACGTATTTTTTCATTATCCTAGCATAATAGATAAACAAATTCAAGTGCTTTTTATTACGTTAGTTAAGGTGGAAAAAGCCTATTAAATCAATATTTAAACGTTAGTTAGATCCCTATATTTTTGTGTGATACTCTGTTAATGTGAGATAACACTCACACAGAAATATTTACCCACAGTGGTTAGAAAGAGGTGGCTTATGGAAGCTACACAAACAACAATACAAGGTCGTTTAATCGGTGCATCGGAAGTAAAAGATTTTACTTCTGGTCTCAGCACTGGTCAAACCCAATTAACCATCGGTGTACGAACTCTAGACGGTCGTTTTCGTCAAACTAATATTAAAGCGGATATTGTTAATGTATCTGATTTCACATCTTTGTTTGATGAAAAAGTCGAAATCGTTCTTGAAAATGTTTCGATAAACGCATATACCAGCGGAAACCGTGCAGCACTCTCTGTAAAAGCTAAATCTGCTTTTATTGAATTAATTTAAAATAAGGGGAAGTTCTTCCCCTGTTTAATAGGAGGAACTAACAATGTCTATTCTACATGATTTATATGAAACAATTGATTTAAATTTGGTACCATACCAAGACAGAACAAAGAGACCTATCCTTTGGGATAGTCGCCCAAAAAATCTATCTCAAGAAACAGATTTTTTTAGCGGGCGTATAAGGATTTGGACAGAGCTTGAGCTTTCTACAACTAACGCACAATTTGTAATTGATCAGGTTTACAAAAACCTCTCAGGGGTGTTGGAAATTAGCTATCGAATACATGATGCGTATGTCGATTTCGACTATCAAATACGAGAACCAAAAAGAATAGGAGAAAACTAATGCTAGGACTATTTTTCATTCTACTACAACTCTCTTTTTTACTAGGATTTCTCGCTATTATAATTTGGGGAATTTATCAATTCGATAAGATGTTTCTAAATCAACTTTTCTTTAACTACTTAAATAGTAAGTATTCTCCTCCTAAGGAATTGCCTAAAATAGGGAGCATTCAAAAGAACATTTATGATATGTTACCATCCCTAGAACGTTTGAAAGTTACAGGAAAAATCAAACTTTCTGATAATAGGGATTTTCTAATGATACAACTTAGTTCCGATATTTCACCAGAACAACAACTTGAACTTGAAAATATCGTGAGGGGAATTATTGCAAATCATGAAGTTCCCTACACAGTTGATTATAGCCAAATTGACTTAGATAATGGTGGGTGGTTTGCAAATCTCAAATTAGAAACTATTGAAAAGGCAACTTTTAATAAAAATGCTCGTTCAACTGAACCAAGACCACAGGGGGAGTTTGATGATGAAGAATATTTCGAACTCTAGCAATCCCTTGTTAAAAGTAGGAGGCGGTTCACCTGATTTAACTTCAATACATACTTTAGTTCTTGGTAGTTCTGGTTCGGGAAAATCTATTTTAGTACTCATGCTTATCTACCATCTTTGGAAAAGCAATACCAGTAGCTGTTTTGTTATCTCTGAGATGAAGCAGGAAGACTATGTTTTTGCTGAACACCTCCCAAATGTCTTTTTGGGGCTGAATGCACTCTCTGCTATTGATTTAGCTTTCCAAGAACTAGAGCAAAGAAAAGCTGACAAAACTCGTGAACGAGTTCCATTCTATCTTGTAGTAGAGGAACTAACAGCACTATTTGAAATGGCTGGTAAAGATAAGAAAGCATATCAAGAGAAAATTAGGGTTATCTTATATACAGGGTGCTCCTTAAATATTAAACTATTGGCTATCTCTCAAGACCTCCTTGCTACTGCTCTAGGGGAAGGATCTGCTAGAAATCAGTTTTCTCTGATTATTGCACTCGGTGCCATGCGTTCCTCCGTTACCAAGGGACTCTTTGAATTAGAAGAGGAGCAAGAGTTTCAAACAAACTTACCGAAGGGGCAGGGCTACCTACAACGATTTGATGACGGTTCCTCTATTGTTAAAATTAAGGTAAAAAAAGTTCGTAATATTGAATTATTAAAACAGCAAGTTCTTACTATATTGGAGCGCTCAATAGCTACTTATACTGAGGAGGCTGTTGACTCTGGTTCACTTTAGTTAATCAGAAGGTCTTACAGCCTCGCCAGCTGTAGCTGGCTGTTATACGGGGGACATGTAAAGACCCCCGTTCCATTTGACCTTGTTTTTTAAAACTTTGTAAATTCCACTTTAGGGTAAAATGCTTAATTCCCTTAAAACGCTGTTATATCAACGTTATTCTACAACATTTTATTTAGGGTGACCGCCACCTTAAAGTGTGGGAGAATAAAAGCATAAGAATTTCGCTACATTACAATAAATAGTTAACCAAACCAATATTTACCGCTCGGTTAACTTTCACTCTTTAGGCGGATAGAAAGAAAATAAAATGATTTGTAGAAATGAAATTGAAAAATATCTTCAAAAAGATAACGACCATAACCTAGTCATTATGACCAGTGTCGATGAAGCTACATTTGTCATCCAACCGACAGAAAATACTGTAGGAGAATATCCAGATAATTGGCATCAAATTGCTTTATCGCTGTCTGAAACAGTAGCAGAAAAGCTATCCCTCCCTGTTCTCTTTGGAAATTATGTTCCACTGAAAACCCCACCAGCAGGCTATACAGACGGATTTACCTTTCAGAATCTCCCCTATTACTTTGCAATTGCTTGGCATCAAACTAATTTCACTATGGGGATTATCCTAAAAATTTCTGCATCGGCTTTGTCTCACTATAAAGCCTCCTATCAAGACTATTATAGTGAAGCAATTGACGTTCACAATATAGCGCAACTGCTGTACGCTGACCATTATGACTTGCGCCTCTCTCGTATTGACCTTGCTGTTGATTACTTTAATTATTCAATGTCTGTCAATGACCTGTATCAAGGGCTGAAAAACAAGCGATATATCATTACTAATCATAAGGGACGTAAAAATATTTCTAACATCAGCGCTCAAGAAGTGAATGGTCAAGCGCAAACGATGTATATCGGTAGCAAGAAAAAGAATGTAAATGCTCTGCTGCGTATCTATAACAAGTATCAGGAACAATTAGACAATCAAGGTCGCTATATGCACTTAACTAAGTATTGCAATTCTTGGGTACGTATGGAAGCTTCTTACAAAGGAACTTATAGCAATCAAATACTAACCTTACTTCTTGATATTGATAACCCTCAAGATTTGAGTAAACTCATTGTCAACAAAATGATTGATAAATATTGTTTCAATGATGCAGAGACTGGTCAACCGTTGCAATTCACTAGTGATTTACTTAAAGGGGCTGGCATCTTCCCAGAGCTTGAATCTTTGAACTCTCGTAACAATGACCTTTTATCAACCATTTCATATTTAATGAAGGGTAGTGGACTCTTTCCTCTTCTAACGAAAATTGAAAAAGTCTGGGGCACTCAAGCCCGCAATCACTTCATCATCAGGCTCATTCAAGAGTATGAGACCAACTACACCCCCAACCCAGACGTAGGGTTATGGTTAAATAAATTTAGTAGGGAACTTAAGAAATTTAATTTTGAAGATTTTCTTGAAGATGCCTTTCAAATTTTTTACCAAAAAAACAACATCACTCCTAAAGATTCCGCCAAGAAGCCTAAAAGTGATGTTGCGGATTAGCGAGAGATAAGCAGTAGCTTACCCCTACTGCTATTATCTCATATTTCAATTATATTTACCAAAGAAAGTGAGAATAGTATGTCTAGCAATAATTTTGATTTAAAGCAAATCGAACTCATGCTTCTTACTGTTATTGACCTACTAAAACATTTAAATAGTGAAAAGAATAGAACTGGTATTATTTATACTCAAAAAGAGTTATTAGATTTACTGAGTATATCTCCAAATACATTGAAGTCATGGGAAAATAGAGGTCTTAAACGTTTAGAACCACCTATTGAGGGTACTAGAACCGTTTACTATCATATTGATACTGTTTTAGAGTTTTTAAGCCACAACTAGAAGTGAAATGTGCTAAAATAGGAGTATCAAAAAAGAAAGTGAGATACTATCTATTTTAGCTTTTTTCAATTCTTCGATTGATTGAAGAGAGCAGCAATGAATATAGAAAAAATTATCCATAAAGGAAAAACCGTCCTCAAGAAAGTAAAGGACAATGGCGAGATTAGTTATTCAGCAAAGAGCATCTATCTAGGCTTAGATATAAAGACTGGAAAACCTGTAAAAACAACCGTAACAGCTAAAACCCTACGCTCCTTAGACCGTAAAATTATTCAAGCTAAAATTGATTTTGAAGAAAGTGGTTCAACAAGGAAAGAAACTTTTAGCATTGCTACCTTGTCAGATTTAGCTGAACTGTGGTTCTCCAACTACGAGACTTGGGTCAGCTCAGATAACACTCTAAACCGAGTGAGAAACTATCTAGATACCTATATCCTCCCCCAATTCGGGCAATATCAGCCTGATAAAGTTACTTCTTCTGATATTCAAAACTGGGTTAACGAGCTTGCAACAAAATCAAAAGAATCTGTAGATTCTGGAATAAAAAGAGCTGAAAAAGGCTGTGCTAAAGATTTTGGAGCTATTGCCCATAAATTAAGTGATATTTTTGATTTTGGAATAACACACTTTGAATTAAAGCATAATCCTGCTCAATCTATCAAAATTCCCCCAAAACCTAAAAGCAATCAAAAACGCATTATGGTTCTTCATGATGAAGATTTAACTATCTGGCTAAATTTCGTTGATACTTTACCTAATACTAGGGCTAATCGGCGATTTAAAGTTATCTGCGACAGTCTACTTGCTTCAGGAATGAGAATCAATGAGCTATTAGCTTTGACTATCTATGACCTTGATTTTGAAAGTTCTGAAATATTAGTCACTAAAACTCTTGTTTGGAAAAATGCGAAACCTAAGTTAGGATTAAAAGGAAAGGTTGTTTGTAAAAATACTCCTAAATCTGATTCGGGCAATAGAAAAATAGCTGTTCCGTACCAAATTATTGAGCAACTTCAAAACTTCCATGATGAAATGAATCTTTATTTCAAGAAGAACGGTCTTTCAAAAAGTAAGTTGATTTTCCCAACTATTTACGGAAACTATATGTGCGATAGGAATGAACGTGCGACACTCAAAAGACGATTACAGGAAGTTGGTCTACCTGACTATGGTTTTCACTTATTCCGTCATACACACGCTTCTATGATGTTAAATGCTGGTATGAATTGGAAAGAGTTACAGGTTCGTATGGGACATAAGTCTATCAAGACTACTATGGACATATATGCCGAGCTCGCCCCTAAAAATCAAACACAAGCGGTAGATATTTATCTAAATAAAATTGCGGAGCTAACCTCATGAAATTCATGACAACCTTTTTGGCAACCTCTGACAGTTTTATCCAAATCAATAGCTTATAAACATTGATTTAATAAGGTTTATCACAACTAAAATAGATTTTAAGTATTCCTTACAGAAACCAAATACTTCTCTTTTTTGCATTTTTCTTCCTTATTTCAAATTATTAGACTATTCAAATTACTTTAAATTTGACACTTACTATCTTTTGGCAACTTTTCAAGACATTTACAAGTGTGTAGCACACTCTTTCAATCCTTTACTTATTTTATTTCAAAATCGTGAATACAGCAAATTAAAATACAGAAACTAGCTAGTTTATTTACAAAATATAAAAGAGGCGGAAAAACCGCCTTCTGTTAAAATTATTTTTCGGTAAGTGCTGCAAGTCCTGGTAACTCTTTACCTTCGAGAAGCTCCATACTTGCGCCTCCGCCTGTAGAAATCCATGAAAACTTGTCTGCACGGCCAAGGTTAATAGCTGCTGCTGCTGAGTCACCACCACCGATGATAGATTTCACGCCTGGTTGTTTCACGATAGCGTCCATGACACCGATTGTACCAGCTTGGAAGTCAGGGTTTTCAAAGACACCCATAGGTCCGTTCCATACAACTGTTTTAGCACCAGTCAATTCTTGATCAAATTTAGCGATAGATTTTGGACCGATATCCAAACCAAGGAAGCCTAGATCCACTGCTTCACCTTCAGTATCTTTCACTTCAGTGTAGTCAGCAAATGCGTTTGCTTCTTTTGAGTCAACTGGCAAGATCAATTTGCCGTTTGCTTTTTCAAGAAGAGCTTTCGCTATATCCAATTTATCTTCTTCTACAAGTGAGTTACCGATTTCGATACCTTGTGCTTTGTAGAAAGTATAAGTCATACCACCACCGATAAGAACTTTATCAGCTTTTTCAAGAAGATTTTCGATAACACCGATCTTATCAGAGACCTTTGAACCACCAAGAATGGCTACGAATGGACGAACTGGATTTTCAACAGCTTCTTTGATATAAGCAATTTCGTTTTCAAGAAGGAAACCAGCAACTGCTTTGTCCACATTAGCTGAGATACCTACATTAGATGCGTGAGCACGGTGAGCTGTACCAAAAGCATCGTTTACAAAAATGCCATCTCCAAGTGAAGCCCAATATTTACCAAGTTCTGGATCGTTTTTAGATTCTTTCTTCCCGTCAACATCTTCAAAACGAGTGTTTTCAACAAGAAGAACTTCACCGTCTTTAAGGGCATTGATAGCTGCTTCAAGCTCTGCTCCACGAGTTACTCCTGGAAGGAAAGCAACATCTTGACCTAATTTTTTAGCTAAATCAGCCGCAACTGGTGCAAGAGATTTTCCTTCTTTATCAGCTTCTTCTTTCACACGTCCAAGGTGAGAGAAAAGAATAGCACGTCCACCATGTTCAAGGATATACTTGATTGTTGGAAGAGCAGCTGAGATACGGTTGTCGTTTGTGATAACTCCGTCTTTAAGCGGCACATTGAAATCAACGCGAACAAGGACTTTTTTGCCTTTCAATTCAACGTCTTTAACAGTAAGTTTTGCCATGTTACAAAAACTCCTTTTTCTATTTTATACGAAACTATTATATCATATTTTCTAAAAGTTTTCTTGATATAAGGAAAATTTTCACAAAATAATTTTGAACATAAAAAGAGCCGAGAAGGCTCGACTCTTTATTATTCTACTGGAGTAGTTTCTTCCACAGGTTCTGTTACGGTTGTATCTTCGATAATTTCGACTTCATTGACAGCTTGCGGTTCAAGGTTACGGTAACGAGCCATACCTGTACCAGCTGGGATGATTTTACCAATGATAACATTTTCCTTGAGACCAAGCAAGTGGTCTTTCTTACCACGGATAGCCGCGTCTGTGAGGACACGAGTGGTTTCTTGGAAGGAAGCAGCTGACAAGAAACTATTTGTTTCAAGAGATGCTTTAGTAATTCCCATGAGGACTGGGCGAGCAGTCGCAGGAACTCCTCCAGAGATAACCACATCACGGTTAGCATCGGTAAAGTCTGTGATATCCATGAGTGTACCCATGAGAAGGTCTGTATCTCCTGGATCCATGACACGCACTTTGCGAATCATCTGGCGAACCATTACCTCAATGTGTTTGTCACCGATTTCTACCCCTTGGCTACGGTAAACCTTTTGTACTTCAGCAAGCAAGTAAGTTTCAACAGACAAGACATCACGAACAGCCAGCAAGTGCTTAGGCTGAATAGACCCTTCTGTCAAAGCAGCACCACGAGAGATTTTATCTCCTACAGCCACTTTCATGCGAGCTGTAAATGGTACAACGTATTCTCCTTCACCAGTTGCACCCTTAACAAAGACTTTCTTAGTCCGAGTAGAAGCATCTTCTTCAATTGCAGTCACTTCGCCTTTAACTTCAGTAATAACTGCTTCCCCTTTCGGATTGCGGGCTTCAAAGATTTCTTGGACACGAGGAAGACCTTGTGTGATATCGGTATTAGAGGCAACACCACCCGTGTGGAAAGTACGCATTGTAAGCTGTGTACCAGGTTCACCGATAGATTGGGCAGCAATCGTTCCGACTGCCTCACCGACTTCAACCGCATCACCCGTTGCCAAGTTGATACCGTAACAACGACGGCAAACTCCATGACGTGTATTACATGTAAAGACAGAGCGAATAGTGACTTCTTCGACACCAGCGCTAACAATCTCATGCGCCATATCTTCTGTAATCAATACGTCTGGACCAACGATGACTTCGCCTGTTTCAGGATGTTTAACAGATTTCTTCGTATAACGACCAATCAAGCGTTCTTCTAATGGCTCAATCATTTCTTTACCATCAGTAATTGAGCGGATAACAAGACCACGATCGGTTCCACAGTCGTCTTCACGGATAATCACATCTTGCGCCACATCAACCAAACGGCGAGTCAGATAACCTGAGTCAGCTGTTTTAAGGGCTGTATCAGTCATCCCTTTACGAGCACCGTGAGTAGAGAAGAACATTTCCAAAACAGACAAACCTTCACGGAAGTTAGATAGAATAGGCAATTCCATGATGCGGCCATTAGGAGCGGCCATCAAACCACGCATACCAGCAAGTTGTGAGAAGTTAGAAATGTTACCACGGGCTCCAGAGTCCATCATCATAACGATTGGGTTCTTAGAATCTTGGTTGGCAACCAAACGTTTTTCCAATTTTTCACGAGCTGCACGCCATTCAGCAGTAACTGCATTGTAGCGTTCATCGTCTGTAATCATACCACGGCGGAATTGTTTGGTGATTTGTTCCACACGTTTGTGAGACTCTTCGATAATTTCTGCCTTATCTTCAACGACCGGAATATCAGCAATCCCTACTGTCAAGCCTGCTAACGTTGAATGATGATAGCCGAGATCTTTCAGACGGTCAAGGAAAGCAGATGTTTCAGTTGTACGGAAACGTTTGAAGATTTCAGCAATGATATTTCCAAGATTTTTCTTCTTGAATGGTACATTTAATTCTAGCTTACTGATAGCTTCTTTGACATCTTGACCAGGTTCTAAGAAATACTTAGCTGGCACACCTTCTGCCATGTTTGAAGCATTTGGCTCTTGCAAATATGGCAATTCATCTGGCATGATATCATTGAAAAGAATCTTACCCACTGTTGTCAAGAGGATCTTGTGTTTTTGATTTTCTGTCCATGGTTTGTTTAAACTATCCGTTGCAATCCCAACACGCGTATGTAAGTGAACATAGCCATTACGGAGAGCCATTACAGCTTCATCACGGTCTTTAAAGACCATTCCTTCTCCTTCACGACCAGCTTCTTCCATAGTCAGATAGTAGTTCCCCAAGACCATATCCTGTGAAGGGGTTACTACTGGCTTCCCGTCTTTTGGATTGAGGATGTGCTCAGCTGCCAGCATGAGAATCCGTGCTTCTGCTTGGGCTTCTTCTGACAAGGGCACGTGGATCGCCATTTGGTCTCCATCAAAGTCGGCATTATAAGCCTCACACACAAGTGGGTGCAAACGAAGAGCTTTTCCGTCAATCAAAACTGGCTCAAACGCTTGAATTCCTAATCTGTGAAGCGTCGGTGCGCGGTTAAGGAGCACTGGGTGTTCTTTAATCACATCTTCTAAAATATCCCAGATGCGTTCATCATTTCGTTCTACCAAGCGCTTAGCAGCTTTGACATTTTGCACAATATCACGCGCAACAATTTCACGCATGACAAATGGCTTGAAGAGTTCAATAGCCATTTCACGTGGCACACCACATTGGTACATCTTGAGTGTCGGACCTACCGCAATAACCGAACGTCCTGAGAAGTCAACCCGTTTTCCGAGCAAGTTTTGACGAAAACGTCCTTGTTTCCCTTTGAGCATGTGGCTCAATGATTTGAGCGGACGGCTTCCTGGTCCAGTAATAGGACGACCACGACGACCATTGTCAATCAAAGCATCAACCGCTTCTTGCAACATCCGCTTTTCATTTTGCACGATGATTCCAGGAGCATTTAGTTCCAAAAGACGTGCCAAACGATTATTCCGATTGATAACACGACGGTAAAGGTCGTTCAGGTCAGAAGAGGCAAAACGTCCACCGTCCAACTGAAGCATTGGACGTAAGTCTGGCGGAATAACTGGCAAGATGTTTAAGACCATCCATTCTGGCTTGTTACCAGATTTTTGGAAGGCATCTAAAACATCCAAACGACGAATAGCCTTGACACGTTTTTGACCAGTTGCCGTTTTTAATTCATCTTTGAGCTCTGCAATTTCTTTTTCCAAATCTACTTGTTTCAAGAGATCTTGAATTGCTTCAGCACCCATTTTTGCAACAAAGGAACCTTGACCATATTCACGTAAGCGTTCACGATATTCCCGCTCCGTCATAATGGATTTGTGCTCAAGTGGTGTATCTTTAGGATCAATCACCACATAAGCTGCAAAATAGATGACTTCTTCAAGAGCACGAGGGCTCATGTCCAAGGTCAAGCCCATGCGACTTGGAATTCCTTTAAAATACCAAATATGAGAGACAGGTGCTTTCAACTCAATATGTCCCATACGTTCACGACGAACTTTAGTACGAGTTACTTCAACACCACAACGGTCACAAATGATTCCTTTATAACGAATCCGTTTATATTTTCCACACGCACATTCCCAGTCTTTCGTAGGACCAAAGATGACTTCATCAAAAAGCCCTTCGCGTTCTGGTTTTAGTGTGCGGTAGTTAATTGTTTCAGGTTTCTTCACTTCTCCATAAGACCAAGAGCGGACTTTACTAGGAGAAGCTAGGGTGATTTGCATACTTTGAAAACGATTTACATCAACCACTATTTCTTACCTTTCTTTATTATCTATTGAATCAGTTCTTATTCTTTCCCTTCAGCATCAAAAGCGGCTTTTGCTTCTTGTGCTGCTTTTTCACGTGCTTTTTCAAGATCGTCTACATGAATCACATCATCATCCATGCCTTCATCCAAGTCACGAAGTTCGACTTCATTGTCGTCTTCATCAAGGACACGCATGTCAAGACCAAGTGATTGCAATTCTTTTACAAGGACACGGAAGGATTCTGGAACACCTGGTTTTGGAATTGGCTTACCTTTGGTAATGGCTTCATAAGCTCTCAAACGACCATTGATGTCATCTGACTTGTAAGTCAAGATTTCTTGAAGGACGTTAGAAGCACCGTAGGCTTCAAGAGCCCAAACTTCCATTTCTCCAAAACGTTGTCCACCAAACTGCGCTTTACCACCAAGAGGTTGTTGCGTAACGGTTGAATAAGGACCAACAGAACGGGCATGGAGCTTATCATCAACCATGTGGTGGAGTTTGATCATGTACATGACACCAACGGACACACGGTTATCAAACGGTTCGCCAGTACGTCCATCATAAAGGATTGTCTTAGCATCGCTATCCATACCTGCTTCACGAACGGTTTCCCAAAGATCATCTGAGCTAGCCCCGTCAAAGACTGGCGTTGCAATGTGGATACCAAGGTTACGAGCAGCCATACCGAGGTGCAGTTCCATAACTTGTCCGATATTCATACGTGACGGCACCCCAAGAGGATTCAACATGATATCAACTGGTGTTCCGTCTGGAAGATACGGCATATCCTCAACTGGAACAATGCGGGAAACAACCCCTTTGTTTCCGTGGCGTCCAGCCATCTTATCCCCAACACGGATTTTCCGTTTTTGAGCGATGTAAACACGCACCAACATGTTGACACCGGATTGCAATTCATCGCCGTTCGCACGAGTAAAGATCTTCACATCACGGACAACACCTGCACCACCATGTGGTACACGAAGGGAGGTATCACGTACTTCACGAGATTTATCACCGAAGATTGCATGAAGCAGGCGTTCTTCAGCAGATAAGTCTTTTTCACCTTTCGGTGTTACTTTACCGACAAGAATGTCGCCTTCTTTTACCTCAGCACCAATGCGGATAATTCCCATTTCGTCAAGGTCTCTCAAAGCATCTTCACCAACGTTTGGAATTTCGCGCGTAATTTCTTCAGGTCCAAGCTTTGTATCACGTGTTTCTGATTCAAATTCTTCCAAGTGAACAGATGTATAAACATCGTCTTTCACTAAACGTTCACTCATAATAACGGCATCTTCAAAGTTGTAACCTTCCCATGTCATATAAGCAACGATTGGATTTTGTCCAAGCGCCATTTCACCTTTTTCCATAGAAGGTCCGTCTGCGATAAAGTCACCTTTTTCAACTGTATCGCCAACTTTTACCAGCGTACGTTGGTTGTAAGAAGTACCAGAGTTTGAACGGCGGAATTTCGTAATATGATAAACATCAAGGGAACCGTCTTCACGGCGAACTTCAACTTTAGCAGCATCAGAATAGACAACTTTACCGTCGTGTTGTGCAATAATCGCCGCACCAGAGTCGTGAGCTGCTTGGTATTCCATACCAGTACCAACATATGGTGCATGCGGATCAATCAACGGTACCGCCTGACGTTGCATGTTGGCACCCATGAGAGCACGGTTTGAGTCGTCATTTTCAAGGAACGGAATACATGCTGTCGCAACCGCAACTACCTGCTTAGGTGATACATCCATGAAATCCACTTGATCTGAAGGAAATTCTTGGTTGTTCCCTTGGTGACGCCCCATGACAATCGCTTCTGCAAAACGACCATCTTCTGTTAATTTAGAATTTGCTTGCGCTACGATAAATTCATCTTCTTCGTCCGCTGTCAGCCAAACGATTTCATTGGTGACCAGACCTGTTTCACGATCCACTTTACGATACGGCGTTTGGATAAAGCCATATTTATTCAAGTGCCCATAAGAAGACAAGTTATTGATCAAACCAATGTTTGGTCCTTCAGGTGTTTCAATTGGACACATACGTCCATAGTGGGTGTAGTGCACGTCACGCACTTCATATCCTGCACGGTCACGAGTTAAACCACCAGGTCCCAAGGCTGACAAACGACGTTTGTGAGACAATTCAGACAGTGGGTTATGTTGATCCATAAATTGAGACAATTGAGAGGAACCAAAGAATTCTTTAATCGCTGCTGTGACTGGGCGGATGTTAATGATTTGTTGCGGTGTCAACACTTCATTATCTTGCACACTCATGCGCTCGCGAACATTACGCTCCATACGAGACAATCCAAGACGTACTTGGTTAGCAAGCAATTCACCAACGGCACGAATCCGACGATTTCCCAAGTGGTCAATATCATCCACACGACCCAGCCCTTCAGCGAGGTTCAAGAAGTAATTCATCTCAGCCAAAATATCTGCTGGCGTAATCGTATGAACTCGATCACCTGGGTTAGCATTACCAATAATAGTTACCACACGATCTGGATCAGTTGGCGCCACCACTTTGAATTTTTGAAGAACAACTGGATCTGTCAACACAGCTGCATCATTTGGAATATAAGTAATTTTATTCAAATCACCGTCCAAGTATTCTGCAATGCTATCAATGACACTACGTGTCATAACAGTTCCAGCTTCAACCAAGATTTCACCTGTTTCTGGATCTACCAAAGGCTCTGCAATCGTTTGATTTAACAAACGTGTTTTAATGTTTAATTTTTTATTGATTTTATAACGACCAACTGCCGCCAAGTCGTAACGATGTGGATCAAAGAAACGAGCGACCAATAGACTACGTGAGCTATCAGCTGTTTTAGGCTCACCTGGACGAAGACGTTCATAGATTTCTTTAAGCGCTTCATCCGTACGTGAATCCATTGGATTTTTATGAATATCCTTTTCAATCGTGTTGCGAACGAGATCGCTGTCGCCGAAAATGTCAAAGATTTCATCATCGCCAGAAAAACCAAGCGCACGAACAAGTGTCGTAAACGGAATCTTACGAGTACGGTCAATCCGAGTATAAGCAATGTCTTTTGAGTCTGTTTCCAGCTCTAACCAAGCTCCACGGTTAGGAATGACAGTTGAACCATAACCAACTTTACCATTTTTGTCTACTTTATCGTTGAAGTAAACACCCGGAGAACGAACGAGCTGAGATACGATAATCCGCTCACCACCATTGATAATGAAGGTCCCCATTTCGGTCATGATTGGGAAATCGCCAAAGAACACTTCTTGGGTCTTGATTTCACCAGTTTCTTTATTAATCAAACGGAAAGTCACAAAAATAGGTGCAGAATAGCTGGCATCATGGATACGTGCTTCTTCTAAAGTGTATTTAGATTCTTTAATTTCATAACCAACAAACTCTAGCTCCATTGTATCTGTAAAGTTTGAGATAGGAAGTACATCTTCAAATACTTCTTTCAAACCATGGTCAAGAAAATCTTTGAACGAATCCGTTTGGATTTCAATCAAATTTGGTAAATCAAGAACTTCCTTGATTCTTGAAAAACTACGACGAGTACGGTGTTTCCCGTATTGAACTTCATGTCCTGCCAAGTTTTTTACTCCTTCTTCTTTCTACATTCTCTATTACATGATAGAGTAGCAATTTTCATTTATCCTTTTTGAGTAATTTTCAGAATCTTTAAGTTTTAATGACAAACAATAAAAATCCCAAAAATAGGCACAAAAAGAGCAGCTAAATCTGACTCTGAAAGTATGATTTAACTGCTGTAAGCTTTATATGGACAATATTTCAAATAAAGCAGACGACAAATTATTAGCAATATTATACCTTATTTAACTCTGCTTTTCAAGTTTTTTACTTATGAAAATGTTTTTATTTACCTTTATTTAGCGTCCGCCTAAAAGTGCTGCCCAAGCTTTTTGATAATCACTGTCTGTTCCGCCGATTCCAAATTTATAGGTGGTCATCGGAGCACCGTTTTTTGCCCAGTAACTAGTAACTGTCTGTCCGGTCAGGTTCATACTGCGACCATTGACTGTTACTGTGCCAGCTCGTTCACCCGTTGCTTTAAGAACATTGGACTTAATGACACTGGAATCTAGATTGAACTTGTCACCAACTCCCCAGAGACTTGGGTCGGCTTGATAAATTGCATTTACTAGTTGAGCCATATACTGAGCATTGTTGTTGTAACCCGTCAAAGGTGCCATTGAAGCATTATTGTCATGACCGATCCAACCACCTAACGTTAATTTAGGAGTGGATACCATGAGCCACATGTCACCATTACTGTTAGTCGTACCCGTTTTCCCAATCCAATCAGCACTAGCTAAACCGCTATTAATCTGCGTTAAACGAGATTTGAAGGTCGTCGTAGCACCCGAACTCAATACCCCACGCATAAGACTTTGCATAATCGTCGCCGTTGCCTTAGAGTAAACCTGAACAGGTTTTGCTTTGTGTTCATAGACAACTTTCCCGTTTTTTGTCGTAATCTTTTCAATCATATAACGCTCTTGGTATGCCCCATTATTGGCTAAAGTTTGGAAACCATTGGTGTGCTGGGCAACAGATACTTCAACACCACCTCCCATTGGCAGACTTTCAATATCATAATTTTCAATTTGATAGCCCATTTTCTCCATGTACCCTTGGACATTAACTCCTTTGTCACGAAGCAATTTATAGGTCCAATAAGCTGGAATGTTCCAAGAAGTATTCAAAGCTTCCTGCAAATCCATCATGGCTGTACCACGGCTATCTACGTGCATAATGGGTTCACCGCTAGAGAAATTTGCAGGGTAGTTAGACAACATGCTGGCACTTCCCATAAGCCCTTGGTCTATGGCAATACCATAGGCTAAAATCGGCTTAATGGTTGAACCTGGTGAGCGCTCTGTATCAAATGCATGGTTGTTCTGGTTAGAAGCATAATCACGTCCTCCCACAAACCCCAAAATAGCTCCTGTACGATTATCCATGAGGACATTTCCAGCTTCGACTGCACCTGTTCCATCATCTAAGACACTACCAAAATTAGCTATTGCATTTTGCATTGCATTATGCACATTCTTATTAATGGTTGTGGTGACAGTATAGCCGCCTTCGCTCAACTCTTTCGTAGCTAGTTCTCTGTAGGCTTTCACCGTTGCATCATTTTTCAACTCTTGCTGTGAAACATTGTCACGTTTGATTAAGTAATCATACATTGCTTTTTGAGCTTCTTTCATAGCAACGTAATATAGATAATCATGTGTTCTTGTCGAAGTCGTATCACTTGGTAAAAAGTCTCGTTTCAAATCATAATCTTTATACAATTGGTACTCGTCTTTACTAATCGCACCTGTCCGATACATATTGTAAATAACATTTTTCGCACGATTGAGACCAAAAGTCATATCTTTAGCACTTTTCAGGCTACCGTCAGCTGCATAAGGAGAGTAAACAATCGGACTTTGTGGTAAACCAGCAATAAAAGCTGCTTGAGGAATTGTCAATTTGCTGGCAGGAACTCCAAAAATTCCTTGTGCAGCTTCTTCCACACCAGCAATATTTTGCCCTTTGTTATTTCTCCCAAACGGTGCCACATTCAAATAAGTCGTTAAAATATCGTCTTTACTCATGTAGCGTTCTAAAGCCAGCGCATCAATGATTTCTGATGCTTTACGACTAAAGGTTGGAGCATCGCCGACAACTTGTTGCTTGATTAACTGTTGAGTTAAGGTAGAACCTCCACTTGAGGAACCAATCCCTGCAACAGAGCCTAGCGTCGCCCGCAAAACAGCTTTTGTGACAACCCCATTGTGCTTCCTAAAATTCTCATCTTCTGTCGCAATGACCGCTTTTTTCACATTGTCAGAAATATCTTTACTCTTAATTGGCACTCGCAATAAATCACTATCAATTGCTGAAATGGAGCTGCCGTCAGCATATTTTAATTCAGAAATAGTTGAAATATCTTGAATTTTTTTAATGAGCTCTTCTTTTTTAGGAGTTTCAACGTTGTTAAAGATTCTAGCACCATAACCTAATGCAATACCTCCACCAAACAAGCAACCTAAAAAAACAAGCACAAAAAAGATATTCGACAATAACTTTAGAGTACGAAGGACAGTTCCACCAACACTCCAAAGTGTCCAGCTTTCTTTTTCATTTTTGCTAGGACGATCTGTTTGAAAAAGTTTTTCAAACAATCGTTTGATCTTTTCAAAAACTTGTTTACTCATTCTTTCTCCTTGAACTTTCTCTGCCTATTATAGCAAATTTATGAAACTTCTGACAACAGGAAAGGCAATCCTTGGCTGGAATCATTGTTTTTTTAAATTATTTTTGCAATTTCACTACATTCTAATGGCTGTTTGTGATACAATGTTACAATAACTAGAAATTTTATAAAGGAGAGACAGATATGCACATTTTTGATGAGCTAAAAGAACGTGGTTTAGTTTTTCAGACAACTGACGAAGACGCGTTGCGCGAAGCCTTAGCGGAAGGAAATGTTAGTTTTTATTCTGGCTACGATCCAACAGCTGACAGCCTGCACCTCGGTCATCTTGTACCAATCCTTGTCATGAAACATTTACAGTTGGCAGGTCACAAACCCTACGCTCTCGTCGGCGGTGCAACTGGCTTAATTGGCGACCCATCATTTAAAGATACAGAGCGGAGTTTACAAACAAAAGACACCGTTGAGGGCTGGGTACGAAGCATTCAAGCGCAAGTATCTCGTTTTCTTGATTTTGAAAATGGCGACAACAAGGCTGAAATGGTCAACAACTACGACTGGTTCTCCGATATTAGCTTTATTGATTTTCTACGCGATGTTGGAAAATATTTCACCGTCAACTACATGATGAGTAAAGAGTCCGTAAAAAAACGAATTGAAACAGGGATCTCTTATACTGAGTTCGCTTACCAAATCATGCAAGGCTATGACTTTTTTGAGCTAAATCGGCAATACGGTGTCACCTTGCAAATCGGCGGTTCTGACCAATGGGGCAATATGACTGCTGGTACTGAATTGCTTCGTCGGAAGGCAGACAAAACAGCTCACGTTATTACAGTGCCCCTTATCACAGACGCAACCGGTAAGAAATTTGGTAAGTCAGAAGGCAACGCTGTATGGCTCAATGCTGATAAGACCAGTCCTTACGAAATGTACCAATTCTGGATGAATGTCATGGACGCTGATGCCGTTCGTTTCCTCAAAATTTTCACCCTTCTTCCGCTTGATGAAATCGAAGAAATCGGGAAACAATTTGAAGCAGCTCCACATGAACGTTTGGCACAAAAAATCTTGGCGCGAGAAGTCGTTACACTCGTGCATGGCGAAAAAGCCTACAAAGAAGCACTCAACATCACCGAGCAACTTTTTGCTGGAAATATCAAAAATCTTTCTGTCAAAGAATTGAAACAAGGTCTCCGTGGCGTCCCAAATTATCAAGTGAAGGCAAATGACAATCTCAACATCGTAGAACTTTTGGTAACGGCTGGCGTTGTCAATTCTAAACGCCAAGCGCGTGAAGATGTCCAAAACGGTGCTATTTATGTCAATGGCGATCGCATTCAAGACCTTGACTATACATTAACGGACGCTGACAAATTGGAAAACGAACTCACCGTTATCCGTCGTGGTAAGAAAAAATATTTTGTTTTGACTTACTAAATAGGAAAAAGAGCAATCAACTACTACATCGTTGGTTTATTGCGCTACATACTTTGAAGCTGGAGACTTTTCGTTCCAGCTTCTTTTCATTCTCACTTAGCAAAAAGCATATTACCATAGTGCTTGTTTTAGCTCCAACCGCTTTAAAAGTGTGGTTCATTTTAAAATTCCCTTTCTTTATCTACTTGTCAAAGCATTTCTCACATGTTACACTAGACACAGAAATTGATGAAAGAGAAAACGCATGAAACCCAAACTTAAACGCTTTGAAACTGCTACTTTCTTTGCTTGCCCTTTTTGTCAACAAGCCTTGTTTTTATCAGAAAATAGTCTCAAATGCAAAAATAAGCATTCCTTCGACTTGGCAAAGTTTGGCTATGTCAACTTGGCTCCACAGGTGAAGCAATCAAAAGACTACGATAAATCCAACTTTCAAAATCGACAATTGATTCTCGAAGCAGGATTTTACCAGCCAATTTTGAAGAAATTACTAAAAATTTTATCATCTTTACCACAACATGGTAATCTGCTGGACATTGGTTGCGGAGAAGGCTATTATGCTCGAAATTTGCAAGCACAATTGCCAGATAAACATATCTATGCATTCGATTTGTCAAAAGAGTCTATTCAACTAGCAGCCAAAAGTGACCACAGCCTGACGGTAAATTGGTTTGTTGGAGATCTGGCGCACATCCCTATTCAAGATGCTAGCATGGATATGATTTTAGACATCTTCTCTCCCGCCAATTACCAAGAATTTCAGCGTGTCTTGCAGAAAAACGGCTTGCTCATTAAGATTATTCCTAGCAGCCAACACTTGCAAGAAATTCGTAGTATCGTTGCCAAGCAATTAACAAACACAAATTATTCCAATCACAAAATCATTGAGCATTTTGAAGAAGCCTTTACCATTACAAATTCTTATGACGTTGCAGCCACTTTCAACTTGAGAGAAAACGAAAAAGTGGCACTTCTTCATATGACACCGCTTCTTTTTAATATTGACATTGATAAAATAGATTGGTCACCATTAACTGGCATCACGATTGCTGCAAAGATTTTAGTTGGTCAACAGAAATAAAGCAAAAAGAGGTGAAAACAGATTGCTGCGAGATACAGCAGTCTATTCAACCTCTTTTTATATGCTTCGATTAAAAGCTAACCAAATCATTCCCAAAGCTAAAACAATATAAGCAATCAACGCCAATAACCGTTGCCCCACTTGATAAGCTCTTCTTTCCCCGCGGACTGGGAAAATAACAGCACAGAGAGCGCCTCCGACTGCACCACCTAAGTGACCTGCCAGACTAATTCCCGGTGTCAAACTCAATACCAAATTCAGAACTAGAAGAACTAGGTATGACTGACCGAGTTGCTGAATATAGGGATTGCGAACTGCATAGCGCAAAGTAATAATAGCGCCAAAAATCCCAAACAAAGATGTAGAGGCACCTGCCGCCACAATATTTGGAGTGAAAAAGAAGACAAATACATTTCCTAAAATACCAGACATCAAGTAAAGAAACAGAAAATTCCACGAGCCAAAAATGTCCTCGACTTGTCGTCCGATAAAATACAGCGTAATCATATTCATCACAAAATGCTCCAAGCCGATATGAACAAAAATCGCCGATACTAAGCGACAAATCTGGCTTGGGAAATATTGAATCGTTCGACCATTCATCGCTCCAAATTCGTAAATCGTTTGGGTACTAGCATAAGCAAAACCACGCAACAGAAACATTGCTAGGAAAACTCCTGTCGTGATAAGCAATAATAAGCTCGTCACTGGATGACGTTTATCATAAATTTTATTCACAAATCAATACCTCCTGAACGGGAATATCACAATCATCTGGTTGAAAATCAACTAACTGGTAAGGATAAATTGTACTTACTGTCATCCCTTTAAAATCAGCCAAATAGCGGTCATAATAGCCACCTCCATAGCCAATACGATAGCCTTTTTTGTTAAAAGCAATACCCGGAACATGAATCAAATCAATATGAGATTTTTCCACCGCTCGTTCACTTCTTGGTTCCCAGATACCAAAAGCAGTCAATTCCAAGTCATTTGGATTATAATCCACAAAAGTCATGCGCCCTTGGGGATAAGTCTTAGGGATCAAAACCCGCTTGCCATCTGCTTGAGCCTGCCTGATGAAAAGCCTTGTATCAAACTCGTGTGGCAAAGATAAATAAACCGCAACTGTTCTAGCTTGTTGATAAGCAGAAGATTCCAGCAAGTACTGAGTGAGCAAAGCATCTCTCTGCTGTTTTACTATCAATTGCTGCTCTTTCATTTTCCTGACTATAGTTTTGCGCAAATCTGCCTTCATTTATCTTCTCCTCGATCAGAAATATTATCAACATTCCCAGCCCGTTATTCATTAACTTTTGCACTTAAAAACTTCCCAAATTTTTCAATGGCAAAAGGCAAGGCTGCTTCATCTGGCGCCATTTTAGGATGATGAAGTGCGTAAGGACTATCAATTCCCAACCAGAACATCACACCCTTGACTTTACTGAGCAGATAACCAAAGTCCTCACCGGTCATTGCGGGTGAAATATCAATCATATGCACATCACTCTCTTTTTGGAAAAAGTTCATACATTGAGCAGCTAATTCAGGATGATTTTCCACAGGAAGATAACCACCTTGTTTCAGCTCCAAATCAAGATCTACACCAAAAGACTGGGCTACTCCTTCAGCGATTTCCCGCAGGCGTTTTTGAGTGAGCAAATTCATCTCCTGCGTCAATGTTCGAATGGTTCCGTGCAGAAAGGCAGTTTCAGCAATCACATTATTCGTTGTTCCAGCATGGAATTCACCAAAGGTGACGACAGCTCCTTCAATCGGATCTACATTGCGACTCACAATGGTCTGAACCTGAGTGATAAAATAGCTAGCTGCTACCAAAGCGTCATTAGCATTATGTGGAAATGCAGCATGACCACCCTTGCCCTTAAAAATTAATTTAACTTCACAAGTCCCTGCAAAAAGTGTACTAGTATTCGTAGCAATATCTCCTACCTTGAGGTCAGGCCGTACATGAAGCCCATAAAATTCATCTGGCAACCAATCACCAAAGGATCCATCTTCATACATCAGCATACCCCCAGCTTCATTTTCCTCAGCTGGCTGGAAAAGAAAAAGTAGATTATTCTTAGGCTGCTCAGTAGTTAATTTCTCCAACAAACCCAGAGCGATTGTCATGTGCATATCATGCCCACAGGCATGCATACGTCCCTCATGTTGACTAGCAAAGGCAAACCCTGTCTCCTCAACAATCGGCAAACCGTCAATATCTGTCCGCCAGCCAATTGTCTTAGCAGGTGTACTGCCTTTGACAAACACCAAAATTCCCGTACGCCAGGTCCGAATCTCAACGAAATCCAAGCCAGCAGTCAACTCATCAATTATTCTCATCAGATAGGCATGAGTCTTATACTCTTCCAGCCCAATTTCTGGAATTTGATGCAAGTCTCGGCGAATTTTTTGATAATCAATCATACATTTCCCTCTTTAAAGCGTCCGAAGAGCGTCTTCCAATGCTGTTTTCTGCTGGGTTTGTTCATCAATTTTCTTAATCACACGCGCTGGCACACCAGCTACAACAACATTTTCTGGCACATCTTTCGTCACAATAGCACCTGCAGCGACGACAGAACCATTGCCAATCTGCACTCCTTCAATAACGACAGCATTGGCCCCTATCAAGACATTGTCCCCCACTCGGACAGGATCTGCGCTGGCAGGCTCAATGACACCGGCAAGAACAGTCCCAGCACCCACGTGGCTGTTTTTTCCAACAATAGCTCGACCACCCAAAACGGCTCCCATATCAATCATCGTTCCAGCACCAATTTCAGCTCCGATATTGATAACAGCTCCCATCATAATCACAGCATTATCACCGATTTCCACCTGGTCGCGGATAATAGCGCCTGGCTCAATCCGAGCATTGACCTCACGCTTGTCTAACAGCGGCACGGCAGAGTTTCGGGCATCCTGCTCCACCACATAGGTTTTATTCTCTTCTAGATTAACCAAAAGAGGTTTAATTTCTTCCCAGTCACCAAATAGAACATTGCTCAATTTGACAACAGAATCCGGTACTTCGCCCGCTAGTTTTCCTTCAAAAGTCACTTTTACATTTGTCTTTTTCTTAGCATCCGCTATAAACTGAATAATTTCCTGTGCGGTCATTTTAGTAGCTGGCATAAGCATTCCTCACTTTGATTTAGTATTAAGGGTTATTATAACATAAAATCAAGCATTTCATCATATAAAAGCAAAAACACCACAAGTTTAACACATGTGATGTTTTCGCTAAATTTATTGGATGTTCTTCAACATATTTTCGATGTGCTCAATGGATTTTTCACGTCCAAGCAGGTAAATGGTGTCTGGTAATTCTGGACCGTGCATCTCGCCTGAAACAGCAATACGAATTGGCATAAAGAGGTTTTTGCCTTTGATACCCGTTTCTTTTTGCACTGCCTTGATTTGTGGGAAGATATTTTCTGACTTGAAGTCTTCACCACTCATAGCTTCCAATTTTTCTTTGAAGGCTTTCAAAACCGTTGGTACCGTTTCGCCTGCCATAAACTCTTTTTCTTCTGCCGTTAGCTCTGGGAAATCTTCAAAGAAAAGGTCTGTGAGCGGTACAATTTCATCTACAGACTTCATTTGTGGTTTGTAAAGTTCAACTAATTTTTCAGCTTTGTCAGTCAAACGACCAGCCGCTTCCAAGTAAGGTTTCGCCATATCAAAAATGGTTTCAAAATCCGCATTTTTAATGTATTCATTGCTCATCCAGTCTAATTTCTTTTGGTCAAAAGCAGCCGGAGACTTGCTGAGACGATGTTCATCAAAGAGTTGGATCAATTCTTCACGAGAGAAGATTTCATTTTCACCGCCAGGATTCCAGCCAAGGAGGGCAATAAAGTTGAAGACGGCTTCAGGCAGGTAGCCTTTCTTACGGTAATCTTCGATAAATTGAAGCGTGTTTGTATCACGTTTGGACAATTTCTTACCCGTTTCGGAGTTAATAATCAAGGTCATGTGACCAAATTGTGGCGCTTCCCAACCGAGCGCTTCGTACACCATGAGCTGCTTAGGGGTATTGGCAATGTGGTCATCTCCACGAATGACATGGGAAATTTTCATCAGATGGTCATCTACTACAACCGCAAAATTATAAGTTGGATAGCCGTCTTTTTTCTGGATAACCCAGTCACCACCGATGTTGCCACCTTCAAATTCAATCTCACCTTTGACAAGATCGTTCCACTTGTAAATACCAGATTCATTGACCACAAGACGGACTGTTGGAATAATGCCTGCTGCTTCACGCTCTGCGATATAAGCTGCTTTTTCATCTTCAGACATTCCCAGATATTCATTGATGTAACGAGGTGTTTCTCCAGCAGCTTCCTGACGCTCACGCTCTGCTGCCAGCTCTTCCTCCGTCACATATGATTTGTAAGCCAAGCCTTTTTCAAGTAACTCATTGATATAGCTTTGGTAAATGTCCAAGCGTTCAGACTGGCGATATTTTTCATGCGTTTCTGGGCTCTCATCCCAATCAATTCCTAACCAACGCAGATTTTCCAACTGCGAACGTTCCCCGTCTTCCACATGACGTTTACGGTCAGTATCTTCAATCCGAATGATAAAAGTTCCGCCGTAGTGACGAGCGTAAAGATAATTAAAGAGCGCAGTCCGCGCATTCCCAATGTGTAACAGTCCCGTTGGACTTGGTGCATAACGCACACGAATTTGATTCGCCAATTGTATGTCTCCTAATTTTTATCTTATATTTTCAACAGGAAAAACCTGTTTTTATTTCAAACGTTACTATTATACCACATAGTTGCCGAAAAGAAATAACAGAAACGATGAAACTTTATTATTCTTCCAATCATTTACAGAATTTCCTTAGCAATGTAGAGGCCACCGTCTGTCTCACCTATCAATTCAATGATTAGTTACACTAACTTACCCAAACACCTTCTTCAACACTTCACCAATCGTTGTTACACCAATAACTTCAATAGTTTCGGGAATGTTCAATCCGTTCAGAGAGTTTTTAGGAGCGTAAACTTTGGTGAAGCCCAGCTTAGCAGCTTCATTGATACGCTGCTCAATGCGATTGACACGGCGGATTTCGCCCGTCAGACCGATTTCACCAATAAAACATTCTTGTGGATTCGTTGGCAAATCTTTATAACTCGAAGCAATTGCAACGGCAACAGCTAAGTCAATAGCTGGCTCATCTAATTTGACACCGCCTGCTGACTTGAGGTAGGCATCTTGATTTTGCAATAATAACCCTGCTCGCTTTTCCAAAACAGCCATAATCAGACTAGCACGATTGAAATCCAATCCTGTCGTTGTCCGCTTGGCAGTGCCAAACATGGTCGGTGTCACCAAAGCCTGTACTTCCGCAAGGATTGGACGCGTCCCCTCCATAGTCACCACGATAGAAGAGCCTGTTGCCCCATCTAAACGCTCCTCTAAGAAAACCTGACTAGGATTGAGCACTTCAACCAGCCCACCTGACTGCATCTCAAAAATGCCGATTTCATTCGTAGAGCCGAAGCGATTTTTGACCGCCCGCAAAATACGAAAAGTATGCTGTCGCTCACCTTCAAAATAAAGTACCGTATCCACCATGTGTTCCAAGGTTCTAGGTCCAGCCAGCGTTCCTTCCTTGGTCATATGGCCCACGATAAAGGTGGCAATATTGTTGGTTTTTGCCAACTGCATCAGCTCCGCTGTCACTTCTCGGACTTGTGAAACCGACCCTTGCACGCTGGAAATTTCTGGCGAAATAATCGTCTGAATAGAGTCTATAATCAAGAAATCTGGCTTAATTTTTTCAATCTCAGCACGAATCTGATGCATATTGGTCTCGGCATAAAGATAAAACTCACTGTCAATATCGCCTAATCGCTCCGCACGCAACTTAATCTGCTCAGCAGACTCTTCCCCACTGACATACAATACCGTTCCCTTGTGAGATAGTTGGGTCGAAACCTGCAATAAAAGGGTAGATTTCCCAATACCGGGATCTCCTCCGATTAGAACTAAACTTCCTGGCACCACGCCGCCACCCAAGACGCGGTTAAACTCATCCATATCTGTCTTGGTACGGTTGACATTGATAGAAGTCACCTCCGCTAACTTCATCGGTCGACTTTTTTCACCCGTCAGCGAAACACGCGCATTCTTAACCTCTGTAACTTCGACTTCTTCAACAAAGGACGACCAAGCACCACAATTCGGACAACGCCCCAGATACTTGGGCGAATGGTATTCACAATTTTGACAAACAAATGTCGTTTTTTTCTTGGCTATGATAGATTCCTCTTTCTTAATGCCCCGTGCTTCCAAAACCACCTGTCCGCACACCATCTGCTTCATCATTATCAGCAAGCAAGAACGGCGCAAAGACAGCTTGAACGATCCGATCTTCTTCTTCTAAAACCACTTCTTGATCTGTAATGTTCTGCATTTGCGCAAAAATGTGCCCTTCATTTCCCGGATTGCCATAGTAATCCCCGTCAATAACGCCCACAGAGTTAATCAAAACCAATCCTTTTTTACGTGGATTAGATGAACGATCATAAAGATAAAGCACTTCACCAGGCTGCATATAAGCCTTGACTCCCGTTGGCACTAATTTAATCTCTTTTGGCGCAATCACTGTGCGCTCTGCTACCTTCAAATCATAGCCAGCCGCATGAGCCGTCTCACGCTTGGGCAGTAAATTTTCATTTGTAAAGCTTGAAACAAGCTCAAAACCACGAATTCGCATATTTTTCTCTTTTCTACTTTTGCTTCCCCTATTATACTAAATTCGTAAACAACACGCAAAATGCAGGTCATTCTTCAACCTGCACTTTTTAAGTTATTTCAATTCATTCAAAAATCGAATGACTTGCTCGTTGGCATCCACTTGAGCTTTCACCCCAAAAGGAATGATTGCTCTCGGGGTAGCATGTCCAACATTTAAGTTATATAAAATAGGAATATCTGTATCAATGACATCAAGCAGGATTTGTTTATATTCTCCATAATAAGTTTCATCCATTGGTTTTCCGACAAGAATCCCATTTAAAACAGAAAAAATCCCTGTCGCCTTTAAGGCTTCTAGCATTTTTCGATATAAAATTGGTTCTGGTTTTTCCTCACTGGTTTCCAACAAAAGAATTTTTCCTTCCCATTCTGAAAGACTGGGAAATAGCTGATAGTGAGCACACAGTTCAATCGTATCCTCATGTCTTGTATTATCAAATATCTGATAAAGCGACTCCAAACAGCCTCCTAAAATTTCCCCTTCAAATGTTGCTTTTCCTTTCAGCAATTCAAATCCCTGATTTTCATGACGAGTCCGCTTCGTTCCTAAGGCTTTTTCACTAAAATCTGTCCTTTCATCATACCAGACATTACTTGGTCTGATTTCTGAGATAGTTCCTGTTCCAATCAGTTCCTTAAAATATGACAGTGTATAAGGCAGCATTTCTTCCTCTAACTCACAAACATCAGCAAGAAATGATTGACCATAAAAAGTCTTCACTCCCAACTTATGGAGCATGAAGTGATTCATGGTAGTGTCTGAAAAACCTAAAAATACTTTCTGATTCACAACCTTTTTTAATTGGTTATCTTCAAACAAATAGGGTAGCAATCGATACGTATCATCTCCACCAATAGCACATAAAATCATATCAATTGAAGGATCTTCAAAAGCTTGAATCAAATCTTGCGCTCTCGATTTAGGATGGTCTTTCAGATAATCCATTCCCTTTTGTGCATGCTCTAAAAACGTCACTTCAAGTCCCAAGTCTTTTAAACGCTTTAATCCTAGATCAACCTCATGCCTAACGAAACTTTCTCCTATAATCCCGCTTGATAGACTAACGATTCCAACGTTCTTTATCATCCTATTTCCTCCCTTACTGATAATTTGAATCATTATATCACAAAATACAATCAACTAAAATGCTAAATGACCAATATTCACAAAACAAAACATACTAAGATTAGGAGTGAGGAAATCTCCGACGGGAGATGGTACTCACTGCTTTTTCTTTATGTTAAAGTAGAGGTGTCTTGTTAAGTCGAGGGTCTTTTTGACGCTAGACGTCGTACACAAAACTGGCAAGACACCTGTTTTAGGAAGAATGTTATCAAAGTATGTGGGACGTTCAACGTCGAGTATTGAAAATAACATCACTAAAACAAGGAGTCATTCAAGACAAAGAGGTAATTTCATGAGAGTTGTTTTCGGGATTGATGTGAGCAAGGCAAGCTCAGAGGTAGCGATTTTAGTGAATGGGGAGAAAGTTCATGGCTACACCATGTCCAACGATACCATTGGATTTGCACGTTTCTTGAGCGATTTAAAAACCATTCAACACCCTGAAATCATCTTTGAGGCACTGGGGTCTATTCACGGCGCCTTCAGGCATTTCTGGAGGAGAATAACTATGCTTATACACGGCTCAATCCTCTGGAAGCTAAGAAGCAATTGGATAGCCTGCGAGTTCGTAAAACAGATAAGATTGACGCTGAAAAACTAGCACAATCTCAATTTGTGCTCAATCGTAAACCGACCTATGTTCAAGAGGAGGTTTATCAAGACTTGCGGGATTTGAGTCGTTTCTATCAGAATCTGACAGAGGATACCGTTCGTACTAAGAATCGCCTTCACAAAGTACTGCAAGTGACCTTCCCAGAAATAGAGTCTATTTTATCAGCGCCAACAGGTGAACAATACTGGCAGCTGGTGAGGGCATTCCCAAGTAAAGCTTTCGCCCTGGAGATGTCTGAGATGGAACTGACTGCCATCATTCGGCAGTCTACAGCCAAACGCATCTCTGACAAGCGTGTCGCTTATCTGGTGGGGAAACTCATTGAACTAGCCAAACAGTCTTATTGTGCTACCAAGAAAACCTCTACCAGAATACGAGATTCTTCTCTCCATCCCTGGTATCGCTGAAACAACAGCCACCTCTATCATAGGCGAATTAGGAGATATTCG
>OGJJ01000514.1_pt1 | contig 35292 bp, 37 predicted proteins | sample 1572081 | NCBI WGS metagenome assembly OGJJ01 (sample SAMEA2582122, study PRJEB24529) | metagenome | biome: Human gut stool | place: China | collected 2011
ACTGGTACAATGGTGGTATGGAGCATACCACGCTGCATTTGCTGTATTCCCGTTTCTGGCACAAATTCCTGTATGATCAGGGAATTGTTCCCTGTCCGGAACCTTATCAGAAACGTACCTCACACGGCATGATTCTTGGACAGAACCCTCATTGCTTCAGCTGCATGTCTGCCGAGGATCAGCAGAAGCTGTTGGCAGAGTACGGGGATGAAAAGGCTGCCCGCAAGGCTCTGGTTGAAAAATATGGTGAGATGGCAGAGCATCCATCTGTAAAAATGTCCAAATCTCTGGGAAATGTTATTAACCCGGACGATATTATCAACGAGTACGGTGCAGATACACTGCGTACCTATGAGATGTTCATCGGTGCCTTCGATCTGAGTGCGACCTGGTCTGAGGATGGCGTAAAGGGCTGCCGCAGATTCCTGGAACGTGTATGGAAGTTACAGGATATTCTGGTGGATGGTGATGGCTACTCTGCTGATATGGAGACCAAAATGCACCAGACCATTAAGAAAGTAAGCATGGATTTCGAGACGCTGAAATATAATACAGCAATTGCAGCCATGATGAGTCTGATTAATGAGTTTAACAAGAAAAACGCAGTAACCCGTGGAGAGTTCAAAACACTGCTTACGCTGTTAAATCCCGTTGCGCCTCATATTACAGAGGAATTGTGGAGCATTTGCGGCTTTGAGGGCAGACTGTACGAGACTACCTGGCCGGAGTATGAAGAAGCTAAAACAATAGAAGCTACGGTAGAGATTGCCGTTCAGATTAACGGAAAGGTACGTGCAACACTGAGCATTGATAAGGATGCGGAGAAAGACAGTGTTATCGCTGCTGCGAAGGAAGTGATCGCAGATAAGCTTACCGGTAATATTGTAAAGGAAATCTATGTACCGGGTCGTCTGGTAAATATCGTTATGAAGTAAACAAAGGGAAATCAAAAGGTCATTCGCAATCCGCGGGTAACGGTGTGCGGTGACCTTTTTCTTTGTTTGATAGGAAATTCCTATCAAACAAAATGCTCCGCAAGGATGATTTGAAAAATATTTATGAAAGAAAAGACAGGGAGAATGGGAAATGGGACAGATGTTTCACGCTAGGAAGTTAAAAACAGCAGGGATGTCATTACTGACAGTGGCACTGTTACTGGGGCAAAGCAGTATGCAGGTGCAGGCTTATTCCGGGGTGCCGTATCCTGCAATCACGATAGACGAGAGTATTGACGGAAAGAAACTTAGTCCGTCTCTTTATGATGTAACGCCATTGCAGAATGCAATGGATGCGCTTCACGAAGCGATTGCCCTGCCGGATAACGAGGATGCCGTCCGGGCAGCTTATGAGGATTTGATCACGCAGACGGATGAGATGTATACCGTGCAGGCTATTGACCATATTTTTTATTATGCAGATGTAAATGATCAGAATGTGGTAGATATGTATCAGGAAACGGATGCTCTTTGTACGGAGTATTCAGACCTGGCAGCCCTGGCACTTTATGAACTGATGAATTCCGACTACGCCTATATCGGCGAGGAAAGTATGGATTCCATCAATGCAGAATATTATCGGGACTATAATGCGATGACAGATCGCCAGAAGGAAATCAATAATCGTCTGACCGAACTGGAGAGTGCTTATAATCAGCTGATGTTGGAGGAAAATGCGGTTTCCGTTGACGGACAGGAATGGACAGACGAATCCTCCTATGAGGCTTATGCCAATGAAGAAATTGATTATGAGGAATATACAGCCATCCAGCTGGAACTTGCCAAAGAGCGCAATGCCAAGGCTGGTGAGATTTATCTGGAGATGGTAGCACTTCATACAGAGGATGCTGCTGAGGAAGGAGAGGAAAATTTTGCCGAATGGCGTTATCGCGAAGGGTATATCCGTGATTACACGACAGAGGATATCAAGGTAGTGTACCAACAGGTGAAGGAGCAAATTGTACCGCTTTTTGAGAATCTACTGGGCGAAATGTATACACAGGATATGTATGAACAGCTTTATAACCTGTTTTACGAATTTGAGCCTGCTTACGGGGATGAACTGGTGGAAGCGGTCGGTGCATGTATCGCAGGTGTTTCCCAGGAACTGGGACAAAATTTTGCCTTTATGCAGGAGCATTATCTGGTGGATTTTGATCCGGATCCAAAGAAAACGGATGTGGGTTTTACCACCAATCTTTATTCTTACGGTGTTCCTTATATTTTCTATAAACCGTCGGAGTCCTATTATGATTATGATGTGCTGACCCATGAGTTCGGTCATTATAATCATGAACTGCTGTATCCGGAGCATGCCATGACCGGTAACTCCAATATGGACACTGCAGAGATCCATTCCCAGGGGCTGGAGCTTCTTGCAATGGATCAGATGGAAGCCGTATTTGGCGATTCCTTGGATGCCTACAAGCTGGTGGTCCTGCTTAATATGCTGGGATCTGTGACCTCCGGCTGTCTTTTCGATGAATTTCAGGTGGCTGTCTACAGCAATCCCGATATGACATTGGATGAAATGAATGCATTATTTTATCAGCTTGCCTGTGAGTATGGACTGGAGGATAATTACGATTCGGATGAGGCTGCGCAGCGGTGCTATAGCTGGGTGGAGGTCAGCCACACCTTTGAAGTTCCCATGTACTATATCAGCTATGCCACATCAGCTTTAGCGGCATTGGATATTTATACGATTTATCTGGAGAATCCCGAGGAAGGGCTGGAGACTTATGGGAAAGCTGTATCCCAGACCAGTGATGTGAAGTTCAGGGCATTCTTGCAGGAATGCGGTCTGGATGACATTTTTGAGGACGGTGTTGTAGAACAAATCAGCCGGAAAATCGAAACAAGCCTGCTGGGGGATGAAACGGAAGAAGAACACAAGGCTTCTGATTCCGGCAAGCATGAGAAAACGGATCAAATCAATAAAACGGATAAAACCGATAAAACCGAAGAGACAGGAGGATCCATTCTTCCACTGATCATTCTTGGCGTGCTGGCTGCTGTTGCGTTCGTTTTGATTGTGGTGATTATCCTTGCCCTGAAGCACCAGAAGAAGATGGAGCAAACCGCGGATGATCATTCTGCGGACAGTCCACAGCAATAAAGAAAAACGGCGAAGAAAACGGTTATTTTGCTTTGCAATTTAAGCGGATTATGCTAAAATAGAACATATATTCTGTTCAAATCAAAGGAAAGGCAAGAGATTTTTATGTCCAGTAACGACAATAATTATAACGCCTCCAGTATTACCGTCCTGGAAGGACTGGAGGCAGTCCGTGTCCGTCCGGGAATGTACATAGGTTCTGTTTCTACCAAAGGCTTGAACCATCTGATTTATGAGATTGTGGATAACTCCGTCGACGAGCATCTGGCAGGCTATTGCGATACCATTAAGGTTACTTTGGAAGCAGACGGCTCTGCTACAGTGGAAGATAACGGTCGTGGTATTCCTGTGGAAATGCACGAAAAGGGTGTCAGTGCGGAGCGTGTAGTATTTACGACCTTACATGCCGGGGGTAAATTCGACAATAATGCTTACAAAACCAGTGGTGGCTTACACGGTGTAGGTTCTTCTGTGGTGAATGCCCTGTCCAGCAGACTTACCGTCCGGGTGAAAAAAGGTGGCTGTATCTATGAGGACAGCTACGAGCGAGGAATCCCTACCAAGGAATTGGAGAACGGACTTCTTCCTGTGGTTGGAAAGACCAGGGAGACCGGCACGATCATCAATTTTCTGCCGGATGATACGATTTTTGATAAGACACGTTTCAAAGAGGATGAAATCAAAAGCCGTCTTCATGAGACTGCCTATCTGAATCCCAATCTGACCATTCTTTTTTCCGATTTGCGCGGTCCTCTTTTTGAGAAAGTTACCTTCCATGAGCCGGAGGGAATCATCGGTTTCATCAAGGATATGAATAAATCCAGTGAGCCGGTATGTGATGTGATTTATTATAAGGGAGAGAGCGAAGGCATTGAAGTGGAAGTGGCACTACAGTATGTGAATGAATTCCATGAAAATGTACTGGGCTTTTGTAATAATATTTATAATGCCGAGGGTGGAACCCACCTCACCGGCTTTAAAACCATGTTCACCAACGTGATCAACACTTATGCCAGAGAGCTGAATATCCTGAAGGAAAAGGATCCTAACTTTACCGGTGCGGATGTGCGAAACGGTATGACAGCCGTGGTGAGCATCAAGCACCCCGATCCCCGTTTTGAGGGACAGACGAAAACCAAGCTGGATAACCAGGACGCTGCCAAAGCAGTAAGCAGGGTTACAGGTTATGAGATCGTCCGTTTCTTTGACCGGAATCTGGAAGTGCTGAAAAGCATTATCGGATGTGCGGAAAAAGCGGCGAAAATCCGTAAAACCGAAGAAAAAGCCAAGACCAATATGCTTACCAAACAGAAATACTCCTTCGATAGTAATGGTAAGCTTGCCAACTGTGAATCCCGGGACGCTTCCAAATGTGAGATTTTTATCGTAGAGGGAGATTCTGCGGGCGGTTCGGCTAAAACTGCGAGAAACCGTCAATATCAGGCGATTCTGCCTATCCGTGGTAAAATCTTAAATGTAGAAAAAGCTACCATTGATAAGGTACTGGCCAATGCAGAAATCAAAACCATGATCAATGCTTTTGGATGTGGTTTTTCGGAAGGATATGGCAACGATTTCGATATCAGCAAGCTGCGTTATGATAAAATCATTATCATGGCAGATGCGGATGTGGACGGTGCTCATATTTCCACTCTGCTGCTGACTTTATTTTACCGGTTCATGCCGGAACTGATTTTTGAAGGTCATGTGTATCTTGCCATGCCGCCGTTATACAAAGCTATGCCTGCCAAAGGAAAAGAGGAATATCTCTATGATGATAAAGCACTGGAGAAGTACCGGAAATCCCACAAAGGTTCCTTCACGCTGCAGCGTTACAAAGGTCTGGGTGAGATGGACGCGGAACAGCTTTGGGAGACGACACTTGACCCGGAACGGCGTATCCTGAAACAAGTGGAGATCGAAGATGCCCGTATGGCATCGGAAATGACGGAGCTTCTCATGGGAAATGAAGTTCCGCCCCGTAAAGCTTTTATTTATGAGCATGCAGAGGAAGCATTGTTAGATATTTAATATTGAGAAATGTAAAGGTTGAAGGAATAAATGGAAGAACGGATCATTAAAACCGAGTATTCGGAATTGATGCAGAAATCTTATATTGATTATGCCATGAGCGTTATCATTGCCAGAGCATTGCCGGATGTGCGTGATGGCTTGAAGCCGGTACAGCGTCGTACCCTGTATGATATGCATGAACTGGGTATCCGCTACGACAGACCTTATCGAAAGAGTGCCCGTATTGTAGGTGATACCATGGGTAAATATCATCCCCACGGTGACAGCTCCATCTATGATGCCCTGGTGGTTATGAGTCAGGATTTCAAGAAGGGACTGCCTCTGGTGGACGGACATGGTAACTTCGGCAACATCGAGGGTGACGGAGCCGCTGCCATGCGTTATACGGAGGCCAGGCTGCAGCAGATTACCCAGGAGAATTTTCTGGCAGATCTGGACAAGGATGTGGTAGATTTTGTTCCCAACTTTGATGAGACGGAAAAGGAGCCTGCCGTTCTTCCGGTAAAGATTCCGAATTTCCTTGTGAACGGTTCGGAGGGAATTGCGGTCGGTATGACGACCTCCACACCCCCACACAATCTGGCAGAGGTGATTGACGCTACCAAGGCGTATATGAAGGATAATGAGATTTCTACCAGGGAGCTGATGAAATACATAAAGGGCCCGGACTTCCCTACCGGCGGTATTGTTACCAACCAGAAGGAACTTTTGGATATTTATGAGACCGGTGTGGGTAAGATTAAAATTCGCGGCAAGGTAGAAGTAGAAAAGGCAAAGGGCGGAAAAACCAATGTGGTCATCACAGAGATTCCTTACCCCATGATCGGAGCCAATATTTCCAAGTTCCTGCAGGATGTGGCTGCCCTGGCAGAATCCAAAAAGACACAGGATATCGTGGATATTACAAACCAGTCCTCCAAAGAGGGAATCCGCATTGTTATCGAACTGAGACGGGATGCGGATGTGGATAATTTCATCAATATGCTTTATAAGAAAACCCGTCTGGAAGATACCTTTGGCGTCAACATGCTTGCCATCGCCGGCGGACGCCCGGAAACCATGGGGCTGAAACAGATTATCAAGGCCAGTGTGGACTTCCAGTTTGAGGTCAACACCCGGAAATATACGAATCTGCTGAAGAAGGAACAGGAGCGCAAGGAAATCCAGGAAGGTCTGATTAAGGCATGTAATGTTATTGATTTAATCATAGAGATTCTCCGTGGCTCCCGTGACCGGAATATGGCAAAGGCCTGTCTGGTGGAAGGAAAAATAGACGGTATTAAGTTCAAAACCAGAGAATCCAAAATCATGGCAACACAGTTACAGTTTACAGAAGCACAGGCAAATGCTATTCTGGAAATGCGTTTATACAAGCTCATCGGTTTGGAACTGGATGCCCTGATCAAAGAGCATGAGGATACCATGGCGAATATCTTCCGATATGAGGATATTCTGGAGCGCCGGGATTCCATGGCACAGGTCATCATCAATGAACTGGATCAGATCAAGAAGGAATACGGCAGAAAGCGCCGCACCGTGATTGATAACGTAGAGGAGGCAGTTTTTGTAGAGAAACAGGTAGAGGAAATGGAAATCATGTTCCTCATGGATCGCTTCGGCTATGCAAAAACCGTGGATATGGTCACCTACGAGCGAAATAAAGAAGCTGCCGATTCCGAAAATAAATATGTGGTAAAATGCAGGAATACCGGTAAAATTTGTCTCTTTACAGATAGCGGACAATTATATACGGTTAAGGCAATGGATATTCCCTTTGGCAAATTCCGGGATAAGGGAATTCCTATTGACAATGTAAGCAATTACCATTCCGACAGGGAACAGATTCTGCTTGTTACCAGTCAGACGGAGCTGAACTTGTATCGTTTGATTTTCATGACGCAGCAGGCAAAGACGAAAATTGTTTCCGGTGGAGAATTTGATGTGGCAAAACGTACCGTAGCCTCCACAAAGCTTGTAGATGGAGATACGCTGTTAAGCGTAGCGGTATTAAAGGAACAGAAGCAGCTGGTATTACAGTCCCACGAAGGATTTTTCCTTCGGTTTGCATTGGATGAGATTCCCGAGCAGAAGAAGGGCGCGGTGGGTGTGCGTGCCATGAAGCTGGGAGATGCGGATTATCTGGAGGCTGTCTACTATAGTGAACCTACGGTAGAAACCATGATTCCCTATAAGGATAAAGAAATGGAAATTACCAGAGTGAAACTTGGCAAACGGGATTCCAAGGGTGTGAAGATCCGTTTATAGAAATATCATAGAATAACAGGAGGTGCATCATGCGTGTAATCGCAGGAACAGCCAGAAGTCTACCTTTGAAAACGCCGACCGGGATGGATACCCGTCCTACGACGGATCGGATCAAAGAGACTTTATTTAACGTGATTCAGAACGAAGTGCCGGGAGCGGCATTTATCGATATGTTCAGCGGAAGCGGCGGGATTGGAATCGAAGCCCTAAGCCGCGGGGCGAGAAAATGCTATTTTTTGGAAAATGACAAAGAAGCCTTAAACTGTATCAGAGAAAATCTTAAATTTACCCGGTTTGAGGATCAGGCGGTCATTTTAAGTCAGGATGCGTTTCTTTCTCTGAATAATATCTTTGAGAAGGAAATTGATGTGATTTTTATGGATCCTCCTTATCGGCAGGACCTGGAAAAACAGGCACTGCAGATTTTGAAATCCATGAAGTATGTGACGCCGGATACGTTACTGATCGTGGAAGCCTCCAAGGAGACGGATTTTGCCTATTTGGACGAGATGGGGTATGATCTTGTAAAAGAAAAAGTCTATAAGACAAATAAACACCTGTTTATCAGGAAGAAAGTGTAAGAAAATGAAGAGAGCTATTTACCCGGGAAGCTTTGATCCGGTGACCTTTGGACATCTGGATGTAATCCATCGCGCATCACAAATGTTTGACGAATTAATCGTCAGTGTATTGAATAATACCACAAAGACGCCATTGTTTTCTGTGGATGAACGTGTTAAGATATTACAAATGGCAACGAAGGATCTGCCGAATGTTAAGATTGATTCATTCAGTGGACTTTTGATTGATTACGCCAAGGAAAAGGATGTACATGTATCGGTTCGAGGGCTGCGTGCAATCACGGATTTTGAGTATGAGCTGCAGATTGCACAGACGAATAAGCTGTTATCCCGTGGGGAACTGGATACGATTTTTCTGACCACCAGTCTGGAATATGCCTATCTGAGTTCCTCCAGTGTAAAGGAAATCGCGAGCTTTGGGGGAGATATCAGTATGTGCGTTCCCGATTTCGTGGCAGACCTTGTCTATGAGAAATATGGACATAAAGGAAATTGATTTAGGGAGATTAAGGTAGAACATGAGCAGTAAAATTGAACAACTGATTGATGATATTGAGGAATATATTGATACCTGTAAATATCAGCCTCTTTCCAAAACCAATATTGTTGTCAATAAAGAAGAAATCGACGAACTGTTACGGGAACTCCGGATGAAAACACCGGATGAGATTAAACGGTATCAGAAGATTATCAGTAATAAAGAAGCTATTTTGAACGATGCGAAGCAGAAAGCCGAGGCGTTGATCAATGAGGCAACGGTTCACACCAACGAGCTGATTAATGAGCATGAGATCATGCAGCAGGCTTATGCACAGGCGAATGAGGTGGTTACCTTAGCTTCTAAGCAGGCACAGGAAATTCTGGACAATGCCACGATCGAGGCAAACAATGTGCGTAGCGCGGCAATGCAGTATATGGACGATATGCTGGCCAATCTGGAAGGAATCATTACACAGTCCATGGAGACAGCGTCCGGTCACTATCAGGGGCTTCTTTCTTCTCTTGGCAAATATAATGAGATCATTAAGTCCAATCGAAACGAACTGCATCCGGTGGAAGATGATGATCTGGAAAATGTAGTACTCAGTGATGGCAAAGATAGCGATAAGCTGGATTTAATGTAAGACAAAAGGTGCAGGTTTTATTCTGCACCTTAATTTTATCGTATCGGAAACTTGGTTTTCTATAGTGACATAGTAATGAGGATTAATATGCAGAAAAGAATAAAACGACTGTTTCTTGGCGTATTTATGGTGGGAATGATGTTGTTTGCAAATAAAATGGATGTCCGTGCGGAGGATGTGGTGGTTGTGATCGATCCCGGACATGGCGGGGCCAGTGGGCTGGTCATGATGAGAAGGATCTGACCATGGTGACTGCACAGGCGATGAAGGAATACCTGGAAATGTTTGACGGCATTACGGTTTACATGACCAGAGAAGATGACAGGGAGCTTTCCCTGCAGGAACGTGCGGATTTTGCTGCAGAGAAAAACGCAGATTTTCTGTTCTGTATTCATTACAACATGTCAGAAGAGCATACCCTGTTCGGTGCCGAGGTATGGGTTTCTGCTTTTGGAGAGATGTTCCAGAAGGGATATACCTTTGCCGATGTGCAGATGAAGGAATTTGATAAAATGGGTCTGTATTCCAGAGGAATCAAGACACGTCTCAACGAAAAAGGAATTGATTATTATGGAATTCTGCGGAATTGTACAGCGTTAAACATTCCTGCCGTAATCATTGAGCATTGTCATCTGGATCAGGCTAATGACACGGCCTTTTGGAATTCTGAGGAAAAGCTGAAGCGCTTCGGTGTGACGGATGCTACGGCAGTTGCCAAGTATTTCCGGTTGAAGTCAGAAACTTTGGGACTGGACTACTCCGATTATGAAAATATTAAGGTAGCGGTACCTGCGGATGTCGTACGCCCGGATACGGTACCTCCGGAATCCTGTACCATGTCCCTGGACAGCGTGGATTATGAAACCGGTGAAGTGAAAGTTTCGGTGGAGGCATCGGATGCCGACACTATGATTCATTATGTGGATTTCAGTCTGGATGGCGGTGCTACCTGGCAGGATTTACAAGCCTTTGACGGTACGAAACAGACCTTTACCCTACAGGCAAGGATGGGTTCTACACCGACGATTGTGGCAAGAGCATACGATCTTTATGATCTGAAAACAGAAAGTGAGCCTTTGCGTTTAAATACGTTTACCATTACTCCTACGCCGGTAGATCCTGAGGATGAGATACGGATGGAGGAAAGCAAGGAAGCGGCAGTGGAAGAGGCAACCCCGGATACACCCAGAGATGTCGTAGAATATACGGTACAAAAAGGCAGTCATACGGTGGATCTGGTCATGTATGGATTGATTGGAGCACTGGTAGCTTTGCTGGTTCTGCTCTGTGGCTTTTTAGTTTCGATCTTTCTTACCAACAGAAAGATGAGACGACACAAAAAATCACGCACAAAAGTGTCATTTTAATTCGCGCTTTAAAATAAGAACCAAGAGACAGCGCAGTGCCACGGATCATGCTCTTCGTTTGAAACAGGCAGGACAGTCCGGCAAACTGCAGGGCACCCATGCAGATACAAACAAGGGTGGAGGGGGAAAGGGATAGGAACGCTTCTCTTTCTGTCAGCAGTTCTGCGAGAAAGGACAATCCACCGGTAATCTCCAACAAAAGATAAAAAAAGAATTTCATTTTGGGCAGCCATTCCAGTCCTACCAGAAAAACAGGGAAAAACATCATGTAGCCGGCAAGCCGGCTGATAGCAATGAGATTGCCGGTGATAATGGCATCGAAATCAGATTCTTTCGCAGCGGGAGAACCGGAAGGAATTTCCGTTGCAATCAAAGCGGCGGGATTTTGCTTTGCCGGATGATGATTCAGCAGATACACCTCTTTTATGCCATAGCAAAGAGGAATTCCGTACATTCCAAACAGTGCTACGGGCAGAGGAAATTCCGGACAGATCCGATGCAGAATGGGATAGGCGAAGCTGATAAAGTAAACGGGTCCGATCTGATTACAGAAGTTTAAGAGGGTCTGCGCCATGGAAAGGGAAAGCTGTCCTCTGCGATGCAGGTCGGCAACTGTTTTTGCACCCATGGGAAAGCCACAGAGGAAACCGGTCAGTATGCAATACAAACCGGCATCCGGCAGGTTATACAGAATTTTCAGAACCGGGCGGAACAGAGTCAGGAAAACAGGAATGAGGTCAAAGCAGATGAGGAGCTGACTCATCATCATAAAAGGAAACAGGGTAGGTACCATTCGTTGAAACCAGAGTGTGAGCCCGGTCAAAGTGTAGGATAAAGCTTCTGCAGGAAAGAGAAGTAATAATGCCATGCAAAGAAGCAGGGCGGAGGCTGCCAGGATGCGTTTCAAAAGTAGGTCTCCTGTAGTTTTTCTTATTAGAAAATATATGGAATTAAAAAAGATTTAGAAGGATTTTAAGGGATGATTCGTTTCGATAAATATATGTGCGATTTGGGAATCGGTACCCGGAGCGAGGTGAAAAACTGGATTCGCAAGGGAATGGTCATGGTGGATGGTGTTGTAATCACCAAGCCGGAGCAAAAGCTGGATGAAGAAAAAGCGGTAATCACCTTTCAGGGACATACATTTTCCTATGTACGTTATGTCTATTATATGATGAATAAACCGGCAGGAGTCATTACGGCTACTACAGATTCCAAAGAGCGGACCGTCCTGGATTTGCTCAGGGAAGAATTGGCAGCGCAGAATATCCCTCTGCGTGCCGGGATTTCACCGGTAGGACGCCTGGACAAAGATACGGAAGGACTGTTATTGCTTACGGATGACGGAGCATTGTCCCACCATTTGCTTTCTCCCAGACATCATGTCGCGAAAACCTACGAGGTACATTGCGAAAAGCCTGTTTTGAAGGAAGATGTACAACGGCTGGAGAACGGCGTGGACATTGGTGAAGATGCATTGACTCTTCCGGCCAATGTAGAAATATTGACTGACTCAGTCATTTTGTTGACTATCTATGAAGGCAGATTTCATCAGGTAAAGCGTATGATGCAGGCAGTGAATAACGAGGTCGTTTATTTGAAACGGCTGCAAATGGGTACGCTTTGTCTGGATGAAAGTTTGAAAAAAGGAGGGATACGCCCTCTGACCATGGAGGAACTACATGATCTCCAATAATTTTTTACCGATATCCAAAGCGGATATGAAACAGCAGGGCATTACACAGCTGGATTTTGTTTATGTCATTGCAGATGCCTATGTAGATCATCCCTCTTTTGGGCATGCCATTATCAGCCGGGTGCTGCAGGCACATGGTTATACGGTAGGGATTATTTCCCAACCGGATTGGAAGGATGACACCAGCATTACGATTTTGGGGGAACCAAGGCTGGCATTTATCGTCAGTGGCGGTAATATGGATCCCATGGTGAATCATTACACGGTTGCCAAAAAGAGACGGCACAGTGATGCTTATACGCCCGGCGGCGTCATCGGTAAGCGTCCCGATCATGCCACAATTGTTTACGGTAATTTAATCCGTAAAACATACAAGACCAAGCCTATTATTATCGGCGGTATTGAAGCATCCCTGCGACGGCTGGCTCATTACGATTACTGGTCGGATCATTTCAAACGATCCATTCTTCTGGATGCCCAGGCAGATCTGATTTCCTATGGCATGGGAGAAAAATCCATTGTAGAAATTGCAGATGGATTAAATGCCGGTATTGATGTAAAGGATTTAACGTATATTCCGGGAACGGTTTATAAAACCAAAGATCTTTCCAGTTTATATGAGCCTGTGCTTCTGCCCACGTATGAGGAGATGGTGCAGGACAAGGCAAAGTATGCGGAAAGCTTCCGGATCCAATATGAAAATACAGATCCCTTTACCGGCAAAAATCTGGTAGAGGGCTACGATCACGGGATTTATGTGGTACAAAATCCGCCCTCGGAACCATTAACCATGCAGGAAATGGATGATATATATGATCTGCCCTATATGCGTACCTATCATCCCAGCTATGAAGCAGCGGGAGGCGTTCCGGCTATAGAGGAAATTCGGTTTTCCCTGACCAGCAACCGGGGATGTTTCGGAGGCTGCAGCTTTTGTGCCCTGACCTTCCATCAGGGGCGTACGGTACAGGTACGTAGTCATGAGTCGATTATCAAGGAAGCCAAATTGATGACCCAGGATCCGGCATTCAAGGGATATCTCCATGATGTGGGGGGACCAACTGCGAATTTCCGTCACCCCTCCTGTGAAAAACAGCTTCGTGTGGGCGTCTGTAAGAATAAACAATGTCTTTTTCCCAAGCCCTGCGCGAACCTGACTGTCGACCATCAGGATTACTTAAAGCTTCTCCGTAGTTTACGGGCACTTCCGGGAGTAAAAAAGGTCTTTGTCCGATCCGGAATCCGCTTTGATTATCTTATGGCCGACCCGGATGATACTTTTTTCAGAGAATTGATTAAATACCATGTCAGCGGCCAGCTGCGTGTGGCACCGGAGCATATTTCCGATCGCGTGCTTAAGTTTATGGGCAAACCGGAAAATCAGGTATACCGGAAGTTTTTGGAGAAATATGACCGGCTGAATCAACAGATGCATTTGAAACAGTACGCAGTTCCTTATCTCATGAGTTCCCATCCGGGCTCCACATTAAAGGAAGCCATTGAACTGGCGGAATATCTCCGGGATCTGGGGTATATGCCGGAGCAGGTACAGGATTTCTATCCTACGCCATCCACGGTGTCTACGGTGATGTATTACACGGGGATTGATCCCCGGACAGGTGAAAAGGTGTTTGTATGCCGCAATCCGCATGAGAAAGCGATGCAGCGTGCATTGATTCAATATCGTGATCCTTTGAACTATGATCTGGTCAAAGAAGCGTTGTTAAAGGCAGGACGGGCAGATCTGATCGGTTTCGGAGAGAAATGTCTGATTCCTCCCCGGAAGATGGAAAAGAAGGCAGGTTTCCATAAAACGAAAAAGACAACAAATAACAGAAAGGCAACACATAAGAAATGATAAGAAATCGTATCACAAAGGGACAATATGGTTATATGCAATACCAGAAAAAATTCACGATGATTCGTTCCATCACTTATTTTGGTCTGTCTCTGGCCATTTATATTTTAGGAAGAATTTCCACAGGCACGAATGCCAACCTTCTGTCCATTGTGGCTGTTCTGGGGTGTCTTCCCTCTAGTAAGAGTCTGGTGAATGCGATTATGTTTCTTCGTGCCAAGGAATGCAGTGAAGCTTTACATGAAAAGATTGAACCGGCAGTGGGAGACCTGGATGGTGGTTATGATTTTCTGCTGACCTCTTATTCTGCCAACTTTGCTTTGAGCCATGTGGTGATTCGGGGAAATAATCTTTGCGGCATCACAGAGGATCCCAAGTGTGATGTGGCGAAGGCGCAGCAGCATCTGGATGATCTGTTCCGACAGAATGCCTTTAAAGGAATGACCTTTAAAATCTTTACGGAGGCGGGAAAATATACGGAACGTCTGCAACAGCTGCAGAAGCTGGAGAAAAGCGGTCAGGAAGATGAAATGCTACAGCTTGTGGAGAATATTTCTTTATGAGAACCTTTACCATTGGTGCCAATGAGGCAGGGCAGCGCTTTGACAAATACTTGCATAAGCTTCTGCCGGAGGCAGGAAATTCGTTCCTGTATAAAATGTTACGGAAAAAGAACATTACCCTGAATAATGGGAAAGCCCAGGGGAATGAACTGTTAAATTCCGGAGATACGGTCAATATCTTTTTTGCAGAGGAAACCTTTCTCAAATTTGCAGGAAACCATGCTCCGGAGCAGGATGGTCAGGACAATGGGGCTGTCACCGAATACCGGAAAGCCTATGAAACCCTGAACAGCCATAAGAGAAAGCCGGTGGTGCTTCTTGAGACACCGGATTTCCTTCTGGCAGATAAACCGGCAGGAATTCTCACACAGAAATCGGTTCCGGAGGATTCCTCCATGAATGAATGGCTGATTGGTTATCTGCTGGAAACAGGAGCAATCACGGCAAAGCAGCTCGCCACCTTTCACCCTTCCGTATGTAACCGGCTTGACCGAAATACCAGCGGACTGGTTCTGTGCGGCAAAAGTCTTGCCGGATCGCAGCTGCTTAGCCAATTAATCCGCGAACGGAAAATTGGGAAATTTTATCGAACCATCGTAAAGGGAACCGTTGAAAAAAGCAGCTCCATAGAAGGCTTTTTATATAAGGATGCACATACGAACCAGGTAACGGTTTACCGGAACCGGGATCAGGCAAAGGTAGAACATCAAAAAGAGTTATCGGCTATTAAGACTTCCTATCAGCCGTTAAAGACCTTCCGGATCAAGGGACAGCCCTTTACTTATCTGGAAATCCAGCTTCACACCGGAAAATCCCATCAGATTCGTGCACATCTGGCATCCATCGGACATCCCATCCTGGGGGATACCAAGTATGGAGATACCGCATGCAACCTTATAGCACAGAAGGTCTATCATTTACCGTACCAGTTATTGCATGCCTACCGGATTACCTTCCCGGAAATGACGCAGTTGGGGAAGGAATTAAGCGGAAGGTCGGTGATTGCTCCGTTGCCGCCTGTCTTTTCCCGGATTCTGGCTGACGGAGAGCAAAAAGAAAACGGCGTATAACAGGAGACTTTTTCATGGCAACATGGAATTCAAGAGGATTGAGGGGTTCCACACTGGAGGATCTCATCAATCGTACCAACGAAAAATATTTAGAGAGCGGGCTGGCGTTAATTCAGAAAATTCCCACGCCGATCACGCCGATTAAAATTGATAAAGAGAGCCGTCATATTACACTGGCATATTTCGACCAGAAGAGTACGGTGGACTATATCGGAGCCGTTCAGGGGATTCCGGTCTGTTTCGATGCAAAGGAATGTCAGTCAGATACCTTTGCCCTGCAAAATATCCATGAGCATCAGGTGAAATTTATGCAGGATTTTGAGAAACAGGGCGGCATCGCCTTTTTTCTGATCTATTATACCTCCAAGGATCTTTTTTATTATCTGCCTTTGGAGATGCTTCTGTTTTTCTGGGAGCGTGCAGCCAAGGGCGGACGGAAGAGCTTCCGCTACGAGGAGTTAAATCCAGCCTATATTTTGCCAAAAAAGAACGGGGTTCTTGTTCCTTATCTGGATATTTTGCAAAAAGATCTGGAAGATCGTGATTAATTTCACAGATAGAATTGACAGAAACACAACTTTTCTATATACTACAAATAGTTTCACTTGCTAACACGTTACTATGGTAAAGTGAATAAGGAAAGGCTGATAGAATGATGAATCAACGTTTGTTACATACACCGGAAGGTGTCCGGGATATTTACGGTTCCGAATATGCCCGCAAGCTTTCTGTACAGAATACTCTGCTGGGGCAGTTCCGGCTTTATGGATTTGAGGATATCCAGACACCGACCTTTGAGTTTTTTGATGTATTTTCCAGTGAAATCGGCACAACACCCTCCAAAGAGTTATACAAATTCTTTGACAAAGAAGGGAACACGCTGGTGCTTCGACCGGATTTCACCCCTTCCATGGCCCGGTGTGCTGCCAAGTATTTTATGGAGGAACCGAAACCGATCCGTTTCTGTTATGCGGGAAATACCTTTACCAACACCTCTAATTTACAGGGTAAATTAAAGGAAGTGACCCAGCTGGGTGTGGAACTGATCGGAGATGACTCTGTTTATGCGGATGCAGAAATGCTTTGCATGGTCATCCATTCCTTAAAGGCAATCGGACTTACCAAATTTCAGGTAAGCATCGGAGAGGTGGAATTTTTCAAGGGAATCTGCGAGGATGCAGGACTGGATGAAGAGACCGAACTGGCTCTTCGGGATTTCATTTCCACGAAAAACTACTTCGGAGCAAGAGATCTTCTGATGGAGCGTCAGATCAAACCGGAGGATATGGAAGTACTGTTAAAGTCAGCGGATCTGTTCGGAGATCTGAATTCTCTTAAAGAGGCTCGTGCCCTGGCCAATCATGCCCGTTCTCTGGCTGCAATCGATCGTCTGGAACAGGTGTATGAGGTGTTGAAGCTTTATGGGGTGGAGGAGTATGTCTCCTTTGACTTAGGGATGCTTTCCAAATATAATTATTATACAGGAATCATTTTTAAGGCTTACACTTACGGCATTGGTGATGCCATCGTAAAAGGAGGCCGTTATGATTCTCTGCTTTCCCGTTTCGGCAAAGAAGCACCGGCAATCGGCTGTGCAGTGGTTATTGATGATGTGATGGAAGCACTGAAACGTCAGGAAATCCCTGTTCCTGTTCCGGAAACGAAACAGGTTTTGACATATCATGCGGATGATTTCGAGGAAGTGCTTCAACAGGCTACCAAGCTGCGTGAAAACGGCGTGGCAGTAGAGTTAAGACCGGCAGATTGATCAACTGGTAGACATAATATAGTTATGTTAACCACGTGCATGAATAGGGGAAAGGTTAAAGAAAATCATGAGTGAAGTAAGATATATTACCTTTGCGTTAGGCAAGGGAAGGCTGGCAGAGCGAACCCTGGAACTATTGGAAGAAATCGGGATCACCTGCGAGGAGATGAAGGATAAAAAGACCCGTAAGCTGATCTTCGTCAATGAAGAGCAGAAACTGAAATTTTTCCTGTCAAAGGGTCCGGATGTGCCCACTTATGTGGAATACGGGGCAGCCGATATCGGAGTGGTAGGTAAGGATACGATTCTGGAGGAAAACAGGCGTGTGTATGAGGTGCTGGATCTGGGGTACGGAAAGTGCAAGATGTGTGTGTGCGGACCGGCATCAGCCAGAGAATTACTGCAGCATCATGAAATGATCCGCGTGGCAAGTAAATATCCCAATATAGCGAAGGATTATTTTTATAATAAAAAACATCAGACCGTGGATATTATCAAATTAAACGGTTCTGTGGAGCTTGGCCCGATTGTAGGACTGTCTGATGTGATCGTGGATATCGTGGAGACAGGTTCCACCCTGAAGGAGAACGGGCTGGAGGTTCTGGAAGAGGTTTGTCCGCTGTCTGCCCGCATGATTGTTAATCAGGTAAGTATGCAGATGGAGCAGGAACGGATCAAGGATATCATCCGCCGGCTGAAAGAGAAAATATAGGAAGGAAATAGAGGGATTTATTATGAATGTAATTAATTTAACCGAGGAATCCATTCAGGGTCTTCTCACAGATTTGTTAAAACGTAGTCCGAACAATTATCCGGAATATGAAGGAACCGTTAATGAAATTATTGAGACGGTTCGTGAAAAGGGTGACGAGGCGCTTTTTTCCTACACAGAAAAATTTGATCACTGTGTGCTTTCTCCGGATACCATTCAGGTAACCCGTGAAGAAATCGATGAGGCTTACACGAAGCTGGATGAAGAGTTTATCCGTGTCATGCGTCAATCTGCGGAAAATATCCGGGTTTACCATGAGAAACAGCTTCGTACCTCCTGGTTTGATTATAAACCGGACGGAACGATTCTTGGTCAGAAGATTACACCGATTTCCCGTGCCGGTGTATATGTGCCCGGCGGAAAGGCTGCTTATCCCTCCAGCGTTCTTATGAACGTGGTTCCGGCGAAGGTAGCAGGTGTACCGGAGATTATTATGTGTACCCCTCCCGGAAAGGACGGAAAAGTAAATCCCGGAACCTTAGTTGCGGCAGATATTGCAGGTGTGGATAAGGTTTATAAGGCCGGCGGCGCTCAGGCAATTGCCGCAATGGCTTTTGGTACCGCATCAATCCCCAAGGTTGATAAGATTACAGGACCCGGTAATATTTTCGTAGCACTGGCCAAAAAGGCGGTTTACGGCTTTGTCAGCATTGATTCCATTGCCGGACCCAGTGAAATTCTGGTTTTGGCGGATGAGACAGCAACACCCCGTTATGTAGCAGCTGATTTACTTTCCCAGGCAGAGCATGACGAACTGGCAAGTGCCATCCTCATTACCACCAGTGAAGAACTGGCCAAACAGGTTCAGGTGGAGATCGATGGCTTTGTGAAAAAACTTTCCCGTAGTGAGATCATCGGCAAATCCCTGGATCGCTATGGGTACATTCTGATTGCGGAAAATATGGATGCTGCCATTGCCGCAGCCAATGCGGTGGCAAGTGAGCATTTGGAAATTCTCACAAAGAATCCGTTTGACACTATGACGAAAATCAAAAATGCAGGAGCCATTTTCCTGGGTGAGTATTCTTCGGAACCGTTGGGTGATTACTACGCAGGTCCGAATCATATTTTACCTACCAATGGTACGGCGAAATTTTTCTCTCCCTTAAATGTGGATGATTTTATCAAGAAGACCAGTATTATTTCCTATTCTCAGTCTGCACTGGAAAGAGTACATAACGATATTGAATTATTTGCCCAGAATGAAGGACTGACTGCACATGCCAATTCCATTGCAGTCCGTTTTGAAAACTAAGAACATACAGTCTGTATGTTCATTACAGGAGGATTTTCATGGCACGAAGCGCAACGGTAACCCGTAAAACAAAGGAGACAGATATCCAGGTTATCTTTAATATTGATGGAACCGGAAAGGGAGATATTTCTACAGGTATCGGTTTTTTTGACCATATGCTGGAAGGCTTTACCCGTCACGGCTTCTTCGACTTGAAATGTAAGGTGGAGGGTGATCTGTATGTGGATGGTCACCATACCGTAGAGGATACGGGAATTGTACTGGGGCAGGCCATTAAGGAAGCCCTGGATGATAAAAAGGGAATCAAACGGTTTGGGCAATTTTTGCTTCCCATGGACGATGTTCTGGTTCTTTGTGCCATTGATTTAAGCGGCAGACCTTATTATCAGTCCAATGTCAGCTTTACCACACCCTCTATCGGGGGGCTGGATACAGAACTGATTCGGGAGTTTTTCTATGCGGTCAGCTACAGCGCCGGCATGAATCTGCATTTTCAGCTCCTTGCCGGAGAAAATAACCACCACATTGCTGAAGCTATGTTTAAAGGCTTTGCCAAGGCACTGGATGAAGCTACGACAAAAGATCCCCGGATTACCGATGTGTTAAGTACGAAAGGAAGTTTATAAATACCTATGAGTCAGAAATTATTGATGCCCTGTATTTATCTTTATCAGCAGAAAGCGGTAACAGGATTAAATGATAAAACAGTAATAAATATGAATCCTGTGGAATTGGCACGTTATTATAGTGACCAGCAGGCAGATGCCCTGTTGATTTTTGATCTGTCCAACGGAGATGCAGAGCATGAGGAAGCTTTGGATATCATTAAGGATATCTGTGAAACCGTTGCCATTCCTGTTATCGGTGCAGGGAATGTAAAGCGGATGGAGGATGTGAAAAAGCTTCTTTATGCCGGATGCAAGAAAGCGGTATTGAATTTTTCCAAGGAAAGCAACGTGGCCATTCTGGAAGAGGTTTCCAAAAAGTTTGGAAAGGATAAGATTATCGTATCCATTGCCGCAGAAACAGAAATCGTAAATCATCGTGTGGAAATCGAGCAATATGCGGCAGAGATTCTGTTAATCAATGAGAACCGTATCCGCGAGACTCTGGAATTGGCTACCTTACCGGTTCTTATGTCGATGCCCGATGTCTCCCTGGACAAAATTATGGAGGCTTTCGGCAGGGAGAATGTTTATGGCATTACAGGAAAAGCCATGAATGATAATGTTCAGGAATTTATTAACATCAAGAAGCTTTGCAAGGAGAATGGTCTGGAGGTACACACGCTGGAGGCCGCCTTCAAGTGGTCTGATTTCAAAAAGAATTCTGATGGGCATGTGACGGTTGTTGTTCAGGACGACAAGACAGATGAGGTTCTTATGGTTGCCTATATGAATGAGGAAGCCTACAATCGGACGGTCAAAACCGGTCGTATGACTTACTATAGCCGCAGTCGCAATGAACTTTGGATTAAGGGAGAAACCAGTGGGCACTATCAGTATGTGAAGTCTTTGACTGCCGACTGTGATCTGGATACCATTCTGGCACGGGTAACGCAAGTGGGTGCTGCATGCCACACCGGAAGCCATAGCTGTTTTTTCAATTCCATTATGAAGCAGGAAGAGGAACAGGAAACCAATCCATTGAAGGTCTTTGAGGATGTGATGAATGTCATTAAGGATCGTAAGGTTCATCCCAAGGAAGGCTCGTATACCAACTATCTCTTTGAAAAAGGCATCGATAAGATACTCAAGAAGCTGGGGGAGGAGTCCACTGAAATTGTGATTGCTGCGAAAAATCCCAACCCCAATGAGATCAAATATGAAATCTGTGATTTCCTTTATCACATGATGGTATTGATGGTTGAAAAAGGAGTTACCTGGGAGGAAATCACAGAAGAATTGGCAAAACGCTGATATGCTGCAAAACAGCAAGGGTTTTTCTTGGTGCATGAAAAAATGTACAGGTCAGTAACACAAGTTCAGTAACCCTGTTATTTTGCCTTGAAAAAAAGTTTGAGGAAAGTTATAATATTGATATCAAAACTATTGAAAAATGAAAGTTCCAAATAGTTCATACAAAATAAATGGTACTGAAAGGAGGACTTTACATATGAACACAATTATTACAATCGGACGTCAGTTTGGTTCTCAGGGACGTGAAATCGGTGAGAAAACTGCTGAGTACTTTAAGATTCCTTATTATGACAAGGAATTATTATCCAGAGCAGCCAAAGAAAGTGGCTTCTGCGAGGAAATGATTGAAAATCATGATGAAAGACCTACGAATTCCTTCTTATATAATCTGGTTATGGATACGTATTCCTTTGGCTATAATGCATCTTCTTTTGTTGATATGCCGATCAGCCACAAAGTATTTCTGGCTCAGTTTGATACCATCAAAAAGATTGCTGACGAAGGACCGTGTGTTATTGTAGGACGTTGTGCAGATTATGCTCTCAGTGAGTATAAAAATTGTCTGAATGTTTTCATCTATGCCGATGAAGAATCCAAGATTAAACATCTTTGTGAGCGTTTCTCTGACTTAAACGAACAGAAGGCAAGAGATATGATTGCGAAGAAGGATAAGCAGCGTCAGAGTTATTACAATTATTATTCTTCCAAGAAATGGGGACGTGCAGACAGCTATGACTTATGCATAAACAGTGCAAAGCTTGGCGTAGAGGGCACAGTAAAGCTTATTACCCAGTATGTAGAGGATTTTGAAGAGAAAAGAGCTGCGGAAGAAAAAAAGTAAATCATAAATAAAATAAGTAAGATGTAAACGGCGTTTTGTTCTTCGTTACGAGGAATTGGAACGCCGTTTATTTTATTGAGGCACTTTACTTTCCAACACACCGGCGTATAATATAAACAAATTTATCATAAATTATTTTATGATAACATTCTTTTACTTATTTTTGTTTCTCAGAGACACGGCATTGGCAGCCTGGCGTTTATGTTCGTCCTCAATAGCTGCATAGTAATCAATGGTGGTATTTACATTTTCATGTCCCAGTACATCTGCAACCAGTCGGATATCACCGGTTTCACGATATAATGCCGTACCATAGGTGCTGCGCAGCTTATGCGGTGTAATTTTCTTATTAGGGACAGCCATTTTGGCATATTTTTTTACCAGAAGTTCAATGGCATCTACACTGATACGTCGTTTATGGAGGGAGAGGAAGAGAGCAGTTTCTTCTCCTGATTCCGGTAATGTGCGATTCCTTTCTCCCTCAATATAAGTCTGGAGTGCGTCATGAATTTCTTCGCCGAAATATAAAACATCCTGACCGCCACCTTTTCTTACAATGGTAATGGTGTTTGCACGTAAATCTACATCGGACAAATCCAATCCGGCACATTCCGATACACGAATCCCGGTTCCAAGCATCAATGTCATAATTGCCAGATCACGTTCTCTGGTACGTTCTCTGAATGCCAGTTGGTGCTTGGACATTTGTGCGTTACCGAATTCTACCGTGTTTAATACATCTGCAACTTCCGATTCATTCATCCGGATAATGTTTTTGTCTTTTTTGATCCGAGGTAATTTCACAAGAATCATTGGATTTCTCTCAATATGTTCATGCTCTAAATGATATAAAAACATTCCTCGTAAAGGAGCCATTTTTCGGGCAATGGCTTTTTTTCCGTTTTCATGTTTTTCTCCATCCTCATTTAACTCCAGATAGCGTTGATATTCAGAAATATCTTCGGAGGTCAGTTTAGCCAGATCCTCGATGGTAAAACTGGTTATGGATTTGGTGGCAAACGTTGGATTACTATATTGCAGATAACGGAAAAAAGTCAGTAAATCATAGGCATAAGAAACTAACGTGCTTGTCTGGGAGGTCATCTGTTTATCATACAGGAAATCCTTCGCACAGCCGGGAAGCTGCGCCATTAATTCCCGGAACTTTAATGTTTGTTTTTTCTTTTTATCCTTGTAATAGGTAGAATCCTTGCCCATAAGTAAGAGCCTCCTGATCTTTTAGTTTTATAACTACTTTTGCGGAAAAACTGATATTTATCCGATAAATAGATTTCTCTTCTTTCACACCGATTAAAGCATATCGGAATCCAGATAAATGGTAAATGGACCGTCATTTAAGAGTTCCACTTTCATATCTGCACCAAAAATACCATGCTGTACAACAGGAACCTGTTTAGCACATTCGGAAATAATGTATTCATATAATTCCTTTGCCATATCGGGAGCGCCTGCATTGATAAAGGAAGGCCGATTTCCTTTTTTACAGTCAGCATACAACGTAAACTGGGATACTAAAAGTAATTCTCCGTTCACGGTATTTAAATCTAAATTGGTCTTTCCGTTTTCGTCGTCAAAAATTCGTAAGCCGATCATTTTGCGGATCATTTTATCAGCGATTTCTTTGGTATCTGTTCCTGATACACCAATGAGAACCAGGTATCCTTTACCGATATTTCCGATTTTTTGTTGATCTACAGTGACGCTTGCATGCTGAACCCGTTGTATGATAAATCGCATAACTTCTCTCCTGTCTTGCTTTGTTAATTTATTAACATGATTTTATAATTCTATTTGAATAATTTTATTTTAAAGTTTCCTCTGTACTATTTTTAACTTCCGGTACTTCATCCGAGACAGCATCTTCCATATCCTCACTGCCGGATTTATTCTTAACAAACATGGCGGTGATCCGTTTAAAGGGAGAGCCTGCTTCTTTCCCCTCCGGCTTGCCGGGAGTTTTTATAAACTGCCCCTCTTCTATCCTTTCCACGTTCAAGTAATCCTTAGTGTCTGCAGGCATTTGTTTTTTCTTCAGGCAATGACGGATGAAACGGCTGACCCAGGCATAAATACAGGCAAAAATAGGGACACCGGCAATCATTCCGATGATACCGAAGAATCCTCCAAAGACAGTTACGGCGAAAATCACCCAGAAGCTGGATAATCCTGTAGAATTTCCTAAAATTTTAGGTCCCAGGAAATTCCCATCAAATTGCTGGATGATTATAATCATAATCAGGAAATACAGACTTTGGATGGGATTTACCAACAAAATCAGGATAGCACTGGGAATTGCTCCTAAGTAGGGACCAAAGAAAGGAATTACATTGGTTACACCTACGATCAGACTTACCAATAATGCATACGGCAGATGAATCAAACTGGAAAAGATAAAGCAAATAATACCGATAATAAGGGAATCAACGATTTTGCCACCAATAAAGCCAATAAAAGTTTTATGGGTAAAGCGGAAATCAGAAATCAGCTGGTTTGCATTCTTCTGTTCAAACAGTGCATAGGCTATTTTTTTTGCTTGTCCTGCAAATTTTTCCTTATTGAATAATACGTAGATTGAAATGATAAATCCGATGATAAAATTCCAGATGCTAATGAGAAAATTCCAGATGCTCTGGGATAAAGAAATCAGAAGTTCGTTGATCTGCGGCATCAGACCTTCATTTAACCAGGTAGTAAGCTGCACAGAATATTTATCAATTATTTCCGTAGCAAAGCTTTCCAGTTCCGGATTACTGTCCATCAGATTCAAAATCATATCACTCAGGTTCCGGATATAGAAGGGAAACTGAAAAATAATGCTCTGAATACTGCGAATAATCTGTGGAATGATAAGACGGAAAAACCCGGTCAAAACTGCAATTGCAAGAATAACCGTCATAAGAATGGAAAAACCACGGATTTTACTCTTTTGTTTATGACTAAGCTGTCCGTTTGCGGTAAAGTGTTTCTTACTAAAGGGATTGAGAAAACGCCGTTCCAATCCATTCACAATGGGAGTCATCAAATAAGCCAGAACGAAGCCGTCAATAACAGGCATTGCGATGCCGACTGCCCGATGAAAACCGGAACGAAGGCTTGCATTATAAAACAGCAGGTAATAGAGACAGAGACAAGCTCCGAATGTAAGAAAGACAGTTATTCCCCAAGCCAGATATTTTTTATCAATGCGAAATTTCATGTAGCCTCACCAATCCAGTTTTATTATAAATAAGTATGCTCTTTCAACCATACTATTTAAATTATAACACAGTATCATAGAAAAGTATGCTTTCAAATTGTAAAATTTCTGTTATACTGTTACAAAGAACATGTACAGGAAATGGAGAAAGATTGAAAAATATAATTTTTCGATCTCGAGATTTGTGTCTGAGCTTACTTGACACAAACTCGTCATGCGCAAAAGTTGCGCAGGAATGAGGTTAAATATGAAATTGCAGCAGGTAGCCAGTCACGTGCGTAAAGCCGTAGATGATTTTAACATGATTCAGGAAGGGGATCGGATTGCCATAGGAATTTCCGGTGGAAAAGACTCTCTCACTCTCCTTTATGCATTGAGCAGTCTGCGGCTCTATTATCCGAAGCGTTTTGAAATTGTGGCTGTGACTGTGGATTTAGGGTTTCAAAATCTCAATCTGGATAAAATTATGGAATTATGTGAGCAGCTAAAGGTGGAATACAAGATTGTAAAGACCGATATCGGAAAGATCGTATTTGAGGATCGAAAGGAATCCAATCCCTGTGCATTGTGTGCCAAAATGCGAAAAGGTGCATTAAACGAAGCGATGAAAGAAATCGGATGTAATAAGATTGCCTATGCCCACCATAAAGATGATGTGGTGGAAACAATGATGATGTCTTTAATCTTTGAGGGACGCTTTCATACCTTCTCTCCTGTCACTTATCTGGACAGAATGGAATTAACGGTTATACGACCGCTGATCTATATGAACGAGGCAGATGTAATAGGATTTGTACATAAATACGATGTACCGGTGGTGAAAAGTCCCTGCCCGGCAGACGGACATACCAAACGGGAGTATATTAAGCAGTTGCTTCGAAAATTGAATTTGGATAATCCGGGTGTCAAAAATCGGATGTTTACGGCTATTATGAACAGCAATATGGACGGCTGGGCACGATAAATCCCTCAGAAATGTAAAATATTCCCGCGCCCATTTTAATTCACAAATGTAACACTGTAGTAAGGGATAATGAGATAATCCCCAGCCTGAAGCAGATCTTCATCGGACAGATGATTCATCTGCTTCACTTCTTTTATATAAGAAGATACGGAACTGATTTCCTCGTTTGTATAGGTCTGTGCAATAGAGGTCAGAGTATCCCCCGGATTGATCTGGTAACTTTGATAATATTTGTAGGTTACGGCTTCATTGCTGTCCTTTGCCCTAGAAGAGATTGTATTACCGATTAAGGCAAGGAATCCGCCAAGGAAAACGGCTGCAAGGAAAAGGAACATCTTACGGCGAAGCTGTCTGGCTCTTCTCTCACGATTCCGGCGGATTCTTCTCTCAGCACGATCCTGATAAATTCCTTCACATGATACGGACGATTTCCTTATACTCTGTACTGCCATTTCCTACCTCATTTCCCTGTTGCTTTCATAAATCAGCAACAGACCTTTTCATATTTATAGAATATCGAACATTCATTCCGAACATTTGTTTCCATACCTGCATTATATCGAACGTGCGTTTGAATGTCAACGATTTTCGAACATATTTTTGGAATATATGTTTGCTTTTTTATGAAGCGTATGGTATATTTAAAGCAGAAAATTAATTTGGAGGTAAGGTATGGCTGGAAAGATTACACAGAAACAGCAGGAGATCCTGGATTATATTAAAGATGAAATTTTAAGTAAGGGATATCCCCCCGCCGTTCGAGAGATATGCGAGGCAGTGAATCTGAAGTCTACATCCTCCGTTCACTCCCATCTGGAAACGTTGGAAAAGAACGGCTATATTCGCCGTGATCCTACGAAGCCCCGTGCAATCGAAATTTGTGATGATTCTTTCCAGATGGTTCGTACAGAGATGGTGAGTATGCCGGTTGTTGGACAGGTTGCCGCAGGTCAGCCGATTCTTGCCCAGCAGAATATCGACAGCTACTTTCCTATTCCGGCAGACCGGGTTCCGCGGGGAGAGTCTTTTATTCTTAATGTAAAGGGCGATTCCATGATTAATGCAGGAATTTTCAATGGGGATCAGATTCTTGTGAATGTATGTAACACTGCTAATAACGGTGATATCGTGGTAGCGTTGATTGATGACTCTGCTACAGTAAAGACTTTTTATAAGGAGGACGGACATATTCGTCTTCAACCGGAAAATGATACGATGGATCCTATTATCGTGGAGGATTGTCAGATTCTTGGTAAAGTATTCGGTGTGATGCGGTTTTTCCGCTAAAAAAATGGAATGTAAAATAGAGAAGGAGACGGTGATGCACCGTCTCCTTCTCTATTACACTCTTTTAGTTTTCTTTCAGAAATTCTGCAGTATCCATTTTCTTACCATCTCGCCAGATGCGTTCCAGATCATAAAAAAGACGGTTTTCCTTATCAAATACATGCACAATCACATCACCGAAGTCTAACAGTACCCAGTTGGCAGTATTATAGCCTTCGATCTGTCTGGCCGGAGTGCCGGCTCTGCCCAATGCTTCTTCCACGTTATCGGAAAGTGCCTGGATCTGACTGCGGTTTGTACCATTTGCGATAATGAAATAATCAGCAATTACGGATACCTCACTGATATCAATCACTTGAATATCCTCTGCTTTTTTGTCCTCTAAAGCTTCGATGGCAAGTTTGGTTAATTCTTTTGCATTCATGTTATTCACCCTCTTCCCTTTCTTCTTCGCCGTTATAATAGTCATAAGTTTCTTTGGTCATAGGATCAATTTCCTGATCTACGGTATCCAGATATGCCAGAGTATCTGATAAGATTTTACAAAGTGCTTTATCCAGATCCTGAAAAGCCAGTGTACGGACTTCATCCAGATTAGGAGCGGTTTTTCGGGACGGTTCAATATAATCTGCAATGAAAACGATCTTTTCCAACAAGGTCATATCAGGACGCCCTGTGGTATGATAACGGATTGCATATAAAATTCCTTCATCTGCTATGCCGTATTTTTCCTTTGCCAGAAAAGCACCGACTTTCGCATGCAAGAGAAAAGGGTTAGCCTTTTCTACCGGTGTAACCTCCAGTTTGTTCTTTTTACAGATCATCAGGCGCTCTTCATTGGTCATGCATTTCGCACAATCATGGAGCAAGCCGGCTATCTGTGCCTGTCGCACATCGGTTCCGTAACGCATGGCAAGACTGGCTGCCGTAAAGGCAACGCCGAGGGTATGCTCATAACGCTTTTCATCCTGTATCTTTTCCATTTGCTTACGCAAAGCTTTACAGGAAATGGGTTTCTTTTCGTTCTGCTTCACGTTTGTGATTCCTCTTTCTGGTATAAGTGATGTTTTTCAATATAATGCATTACCTGAGGATGAACCAGATAACGGATGGATTGTCCGTTTTGTGCTTTCTCTCTGATTTCAGAAGAGGAAATATCCACGCGGTTCATAGGTAAAATAAAGATTTGTGCCTGATATTTTTCTTTCAGGAAAGCAATTTTTTCTGCTAATTGTTCTTCGCTGCATCCTTGTCTGGGCGCCACCAGAACTTTTACCTCTCTGAAAATTTTCTCCGGACAAACCCACTGATCCATCATCAAAAGTGAATCGGAACCAACAATAAAGTAATATGCAGTGTCCGGATGAGAGGATTTTAACTGGGCGATTGTTTCGTAAGAATAGGAGTTTCCCTGACGATCTATTTCCATGGTAGAAAGGGCAAAATGCGCATTATCTTCAATTGCCAGGCTTGTCATATCCATACGGCTCTTTGCATCCAGTACATTGGATTTCAGATAAGATATTCCACTGGGAATAAAAAGAATTTCATCCAGTCCAAAGGCTTCACGTGCAGTCTCAGCTACCAGTAAATGTCCAAGATGAACAGGGCTGAAGGTTCCACCCAGGATTCCCACCTTTTTCACATATTCCATCGGTAATCCTCCCTCTTTGATAAAAAATTATCTGGGCAACTCGATTTTCGGTTTGTCTTTATCCGGTTTATACAGAACGATCTTCTTACCGATGACCTGTACCACCTGGGAATGGGTACGTTCCGCAAGAATCTGAGCAATCTCTTTCGGATCGTCGAAACAGTTCTTCAGTACAGCAATTTTAATCAGTTCTTTTTTATTAAAGCTCTCGCTGATGGCTTCGGTTACTTCCGGTGTCAAAGAAGCTTTACCGATCTGGAAAATCGGCTGCAGATTACTTGCAAGGCTCATCAGATATGCTCTCTGTTTACTCGTCATGATTGTCTCTCCTATTTATAGTAATCAAAGGATAATCCATACATCCGCACGGTATCACCATCCTGGATGCCCAGTTCCTCCAATTGTTTCAGAATACCGGTATCTTTTAAGAACTTCTGGAAGAAAGTAAAGCCTTTCTCTGACTCCAGATTGGTGTAACCCAGCATTTTCTCAATGCGGGGACCTTCAATCACATATTCATCTTCTGCTTCATCGTAGGTAACGGTAAAAGGCTCTTCCTCAAGGGATACAAAAACTTCCGGATCATATTCCTGCTCAAAAATGATAGGTTTCACATCCAGCGTATCCAGGGTACGGCTGACATAGTAAAGAAGCTCCTGGACACCCTCTCCGGTCACTGCGGAAATCGGGTATACAGGCACACCCTTCGGTTCAAATTCAGCCTTCAGACGTGCAATCGGGTCGTTGCCGGAACCATCATCATAAATGCAGTCGATCTTATTGGCTGCAATTACCTGGGGTCTGGCTGCAATCTCTGCGTTGTAAGCCTCCAGTTCCTTATTGATGGCATAAATATCTTCTACAGGATCTCTGCCCTCCGTGGACGCAGCATCCACGATATGAATCATCATTTTGGTACGTTCAATGTGGCGCAGAAACTGATAGCCCAATCCCACACCTTCGGAAGCACCTTCGATCAGTCCGGGAATATCAGCGATAACAAAGCTCTTCGCCCCATCCATATCCACTACACCTAAATTGGGATTTAAGGTGGTGAAATGATAATTGGCGATCTTTGGACGGGCATTGGTCACTTTGGAAAGAAAAGTAGACTTGCCCACATTGGGAAAACCAACCAGTCCTACATCGGCAATGACCTTTAACTCCAGAATCAGCTCCAGTTCACGGGCGGGCTGACCGGGCTGTGCATAGCGGGGAGCCTGCATGGTACTGGTTACATAGTGCTGATTCCCTTTACCGCCCCGGCCGCCTTTCAACAGACAGAATTTGCGATTCTCACCGGACATATCCGTGATAACGGATTCTGTGGATGCCTCTTTAATCACCGTTCCTTCGGGAACCTTAATAATAATATCCTGTCCATTTTTCCCACGGCAATTCTTTTTCCCGCCTTCTTCACCGTTTTCCGCCGCATATTTGCGAATATGGCGAAAATCCGTCAGGGTATTGAGACCTTCGTCCACCACAAAGAATACACTTCCGCCGTCACCGCCGTCACCGCCATCGGGACCGCCGTCCGGCACATATTTTTCACGGCGGAAAGACACATGGCCATCTCCACCTTTCCCACTTTTTACAATAATTTTCGCTCTATCTGCAAACATGGTAAATCTCTATGCCTTTCCGTAACCTGCAGCCTTTTCCATCGTTTCCGATCCGGATGCAGGTACAAATCTTTCTGAAAAAAATGGACTTCAAACGGTACTGTTTGAAGTCCATGAAATCTGGTCTTATTTCTCAACCGGATAAACGGAAGCCTGCTTCTTGTCACGGCCCTTTCTTTCAAATTTAAGAACACCGTCAACTAAAGCAAACAGAGTATCGTCTCCGCCGATACCTACATTGATACCGGGGTGAATCTTGGTTCCGCGCTGTCTGTAAAGAATGTTTCCAGCCTTTACGAACTGACCGTCTGCTCTCTTCGCACCCAGTCTCTTGGACTCGGAATCTCTACCGTTCTTGGTAGAACCTACTCCCTTTTTATGAGCAAAGAACTGAAGGTTCATATTCAACATGGTATTACACCTCCTCGAATTTGACTTGTAAGAATTTCTCTCCATACTGTTTTGAAATACCATCTAATCCTAACAAAAGCGCATCCATCAAAAGTATGGATTTTTCGGATGGCTTTCCAGTAAAGACACAGCGGATAAAGCCGGTCTCTTCATTGGTTGTTACCTGTAACTGCTCGTCTGCCAATTCATCCATGGCATTGATCGTATTGATCACCAGAACGGAAATGGAAGCACAAACGATATCCTGTGTGTCTCTTGTCAGCAGAAACCGATGATTCCTGGCGTGACCGAAACAGTGGAATTCTTTATAGGTATGATCAGACGCATTCCTTATAATAGTAACTGTCGTCATGATTAAGCATTGATCTTGTCGATTTTAACCTGAGTGTATGCTTGTCTATGACCGTTTTTCTTGTGATAGCCGGTTTTTCTCTTATATTTGTAAACGATGACTTTTTTGCCTCTGCCCTGCTCCATAACGGTTGCGGTTACAGTTGCACCTTTCACGTCATCAGCTACCTTTAAAGTAGAATCACTGACTGCAATCACCTGGTCAAAGGTTACTGTGTTTCCAGCTTCAACATCAAGCTTCTCAACTTTAATGATGTCACCTTCAGAAACCTTGTACTGCTTTCCACCTGTTGCGATAATTGCGTACATATGGCACCTCCTATTATTTACTCGCTACCTACGGTGGCATCCATAAATGGACACACTTCTAACCTCAGTATGCGGCATACTCATATATACTACATCTCCATCCGGAATTTGTCAACAATAATTTTAAAGATTTAAACCTTTTGTTTCCGCGCATCCGGTCATGAGATTCATGCACTGGATGGCAGCACCGGATGCTCCTTTACCGAGATTATCAAAGCGGGAACTTACCAGAATGCGATCAGCATTTCCGGTTACGAAAATTTCCAGACCGTCCCAACCGGATTGGCCGTTACCGGATAAAAATCCCCGCATCTCTTCTTCACATCCAAATTTTGTCACTCGAATAAAAGCCTGCCGGGATGCATTGTAATAATGCTCATAGAAATCGTGAAGCTGTTCCGGGGTCAGTTTCCTGGTCAATAAGTCGGTATAAATAGGAAGAGATACGACCATACCGCTATAATAGTCTGATACGATGGGAGAAAACAAAGGTTCCCGGGTCAGACCACAGACTGCTTTCATTTCTTTTAAATGTTTGTGCTTCTGGGATAAGGCATATTCCCTGGGAGCATCTAATTGGATATCCCGTTCCTCTGCTTCGTATTCTGCAATCATTTTCTTACCGCCACCGCTATAGCCGGTGAGGGAAAAACTGACCACAGGATAGTCCGCAGGCATGATTCCATCCTTTACCAAAGGATAAAGAAGGGAAATAAGTCCGGTGGCATGACAGCCGGGAACAGCCACACGCCTGCCGGTGCGGATTGCCTCTTTGTGTGCCGGAGAAAGTTCCGGAAACCCGTAAGCCCATCCTGTCTCCGTGCGGTGGGCTGTGGAAGAATCAATGATGCGCACATGATCATTTTCCACCAGGCTTACCGCCTCAATTGCCGCTGCATCCGGCAGACACAGGAAGGTAATGTCGGATGCATTAATCAGCTTTCCGCGCTCTACGGGATCTTTCCGTTTCTCCGGGTCGATGGTGAGAATTTCAACATCCTCTCTTCCCTGAAAGCGTTCATTGATCCGCAGTCCGGTGGTTCCTTCACTTCCGTCAATATAAACCTTTGTTTTCATTTTAATATTGCTCCCGTTTCTCTTATGTTTTAACCCTGTACCAGTTCCAGTACCTCTTCTTTGGGAATGACACCTACAGACTGGTTGATTACTTTACCTTTTTCAAAAACCAGCAAGGTAGGAATGCTCATTACGCCAAAACGGACTGCCAGTTCCTGCTGTTCATCCGTATTTACTTTTCCCACCAGGAAGCTATCATTCTCCTCAGCAACCTCATCAATGACCGGAGACATCATTTTGCAGGGCATGCACCAGGATGCCCAGAAGTCCACCAGTATTTTTTTATCTGTATTCATAACCTCGTCAAAATTTTCTGTTGTAATTGTAATAACGCTCATGATGAAATCTCCTTTCTGAAAGCAATTAATACACATGATTATTGTTAGTATACCAAACTTTTTAATTTTTGAAAATTAGTAATTGTATTTTCCAATGTAGTGTGATAAAGTGTTCTCGTTGGACAAATAAATGTCCGTACTCTGGAGAGTCCCCTTACCGGGGCGCCGAAGGTGTAACACAGTGCAACAAAGGCGTTGTGCTGCCTATCTCTCAGGCACAAAGGACAGAGCAATCGCATGTTCTTATCTTCGGAGACACTAAACCAAAGGAGGAACATGTAACATGTTCGAATCATTCAACTCTATCTTAGGGAAGATTGATGACTTTGTATGGGGTCTTCCACTCATTATCCTCATTCTGGCCGTCGGTATTTTCCTCACCGTGCGTTTAAAAGGTGTACAGTTCACCAATCTGGGACGCGCATTCCGTTACATTATTAAAAATGAAAGAAGTGGCGAACACGGAGAAGTCAGCAGTTTCGGTGCTCTCTGTACCTCACTTTCCGCTACCATCGGAACCGGTAATATTGTAGGTGTTGCTACCGCTCTTGTAGCCGGTGGACCCGGTGCCCTGTTCTGGATGTGGCTTGCCGCTTTACTGGGCACAGCTACCAAATATGCCGAGTGTCTGCTGGCGGTGAAATACCGTAAAGTGGATGCCGATGGACATATCGTAGGAGGTCCCTTCTATTATATAGAAACCGGTATGGGCAGACAGTGGAAATGGCTTGCCAAAATTTTCGCCTTCTTTGGCGTAGGTGTAGGTCTTCTGGGGATCGGTACCTTTACCCAGGTCAATGGTATCTCCTCTGCTGTCAACAACTTCTTTGACCCCAATAATGCATGGACGGTCAATCTGTTCGGACGTACCTACTCCTGGACCGTTGTTATCGCCGGCGTGATTCTCACCGTCTGTGTGGCACTGGTTATCATCGGTGGCCTGAAACGAATTTCCAAGGTTGCTGAGTTAATCGTTCCCTTCATGGCAGTTTTGTATGTCATTATTGGTATTTTGATTATTCTCTTTAATATTACCAAAGTTCCTGCCGCTTTAGTTCTCATTGTCCAAAGTGCATTTGGTCTCAAGGCTGCAGCCGGTGGTGCAATCGGTGCTATGATCGTAGCCATGCAGAAAGGTATTGCCCGTGGTATTTTCTCCAATGAAGCCGGTCTTGGTAGTGCTCCTATCGCAGCAGCAGCTGCACATACCCATGAGCCGGTTCGTCAGGGTCTGATTTCCATGACCGGAACTTTTATCGATACCATCATTATTTGTACCATGACCGGTCTGGCTATCGTCATCACCGGAGCCTGGGATATGGGCTTAGAGGGTGTTGCTGTTACTACAAAGGCTTTTGAATTAGGCCTGCCCTTCCCCAATCAGGTTTGTGCTTTCATCTTGATGGTTTGTCTGGTATTCTTCGCTTTTACTACCATTCTCGGATGGGACTATTACTCAGAACGTTGTCTGGAGTACCTTACCGGCGGTAAGAAAAAGGTAGTGAAGGTATATCGCTGGATTTACATCCTGGCTATCTTTATCGGACCTTACATGACCGTTGCTGCGGTATGGACCATTGCTGATATCCTGAACGCATTGATGGCAATTCCGAATTTGGTGGCAGTGCTCCTGCTGTCTCCGGTGATTATGAAAGAAACCAGAAAATATATCAATAACCTGGATGCACACAGTAATGAAGCAGTTCCGGTGCTGAATACAGAAAAAGAAGACGTAGCTTAACATTATTATGAGATAGAAAACAGGAAAGAATAGGGCCTCGGGAAAGCGGGATTGCTTTCCCGGGGCTTTCTGTATTATAATACTATGGAAT
>OGJJ01000518.1_pt1 | contig 35213 bp, 32 predicted proteins | sample 1572081 | NCBI WGS metagenome assembly OGJJ01 (sample SAMEA2582122, study PRJEB24529) | metagenome | biome: Human gut stool | place: China | collected 2011
CAACTCGTTTACCAAGAAGGTTCTGACGGAAACGTCCGGATTTACCTTTCAGCATGTCAGAAAGGGATTTGAGAGCTCTGTTTCCAGGTCCTGTTACCGGACGGCCACGACGACCATTGTCGATCAGCGCGTCTACTGCTTCCTGAAGCATACGTTTCTCATTACGAACAATGATATCCGGTGCTCCCAGTTCCAGAAGACGTTTCAGACGGTTGTTACGGTTGATGATTCTTCTGTACAGATCATTCAGGTCAGATGTTGCAAAACGTCCACCATCGAGCTGTACCATAGGACGAAGATCTGGCGGGATAACCGGGATTGCAGTCATGATCATCCACTCCGGACGGTTTCCGGATTCACGGAAAGATTCTACAACTTCCAGTCTCTTGATGATTCTGGCACGTTTCTGTCCAGTTGCATCTACCAGTTCTGTCTTGAGTTCCTCAGCATCTTTCTCAAGATCGATCGCTTTGAGAAGTTCCATAATAGATTCTGCACCCATTCCAACACGGAAATTGTATCCGTATGCTTCACGGGCATCCTGATATTCTTTCTCAGTGAGAACCTGTTTGTACTGAAGTCCGGAGTCAGCCGGATCCAGTACAATATAGTTTGCAAAGTATAAAACTTTTTCCAATGTTCTCGGAGACAGGTCAAGGATAAGTCCCATACGGGATGGGATTCCCTTGAAGTACCAGATATGGGATACCGGAGCTGCAAGCTCGATATGTCCCATACGCTCTCTTCGTACAGAAGATTTGGTTACTTCTACGCCGCATCGGTCGCAGACAACACCTTTATAGCGGATTTTTTTGTATTTACCGCAGTGGCACTCCCAGTCCTTGCTTGGTCCGAAAATTCTTTCACAGAAAAGACCGTCCTTCTCTGGTTTCAGAGTACGATAGTTGATGGTCTCCGGTTTTGTTACCTCACCTCTGGACCATTCTCTGATCTTCTCAGGGGACGCCAGTCCAATCTTGATGGCATCGAAAGTCATTGGCTGATATGTTTCATTGGTAGTTGTTGATTCTGCCATGTATTCTTTCCCCTTTCTTACTTGTCGTCATCATCATCATAGGAATCGTCGAAGTCCAGGAAATCCTCTTCGCCCTCATCCTCTTCTTCTACATCTACGAGTTCTTCGCCTTCAAATTCCTGTTTGGTATAACCATGTTTGCCGAAGGACTCTTCTTCTCTGTGATGTCTGCTGTCACCTTCGATTACGGAACGAAGATCTGTATCACCATAATCTACTGTTTCCAGAAGGTGTACTTCTGTATTGTCATCTTTGAGTACTTTGACATCAAGACCCAGAGACTGAAGTTCTTTGAGAAGTACCTTGAAGGATTCCGGAATACCCGGCTCAGGGATATTGTCACCCTTGATGATCGCTTCATAGGTCTTAACACGTCCTACAACATCGTCGGACTTCACTGTCAGGATCTCCTGCAGTGTGTAGGAAGCACCATATGCCTCCAGAGCCCAAACCTCCATCTCTCCGAAACGCTGTCCACCGAACTGAGCTTTACCACCCAGAGGCTGCTGTGTTACAAGGGAGTATGGACCAGTTGAACGTGCATGGATCTTATCATCTACCAGATGATGCAGTTTCAGGTAATGCATGTGACCGATAGTTACACGTCCATCGAAGTACTCACCGGTACGTCCGTCACGAAGCTGAACTTTACCATCTCTGGAAATCGGAACACCTTTCCACAGTTCTCTGTGGTCTTTGTGCTCATCAAGATATTCCATAACGTCAGGAGCAAGTACATCCTGATATTTTGCACGGAATTCTTCAAAATCTTCAATATTTACATAATCATTTGCCAGTTCCAGTGTATCCTGGATATCAACCTCGCTCGCACCATCGAATACAGGTGTGGAAACATTGAATCCAAGTGCCTTGGCTGCAAGACTTAAGTGGATCTCCAGGACCTGTCCGATATTCATACGGGAAGGTACACCCAGAGGGTTCAGCACGATGTCAAGCGGACGGCCATTTGGAAGGAATGGCATATCTTCAACTGGAAGTACACGGGAAACGACACCCTTGTTACCATGACGACCAGCCATCTTATCGCCAACAGAAATCTTACGTTTCTGAGCGATATAAATACGAACAGACTGATTTACTCCAGGAGACAGCTCATCGCCGTTCTCTCTTGTAAATACTTTGGCATCTACAACAATACCATATTCTCCGTGAGGAACCTTAAGGGAAGTATCACGAACTTCTCTTGCTTTCTCACCAAAGATTGCACGAAGAAGACGCTCTTCTGCTGTCAGTTCTGTCTCTCCCTTAGGAGTAACTTTACCAACGAGGATATCACCGGCACGAACCTCTGCACCGATACGGATGATACCACGCTCATCCAGATCCTTGAGTGCATCATCGCCAACACCCGGAACATCTCTTGTGATCTCTTCCGGTCCAAGTTTGGTATCACGGGCTTCTGCTTCATATTCCTCCATATGAATAGAAGTATATACATCGTTCTGTACAAGTCTTTCGCTTAACAGAACGGCATCCTCGTAGTTGTAACCTTCCCAGGTCATGAATCCGATCAGCGGGTTCTTACCAAGAGCCAGCTCGCCGTTTGCGGTAGACGGACCATCAGCGATAACCTGTCCAGCCTCTACATGCTCGCCCTGGAACACGATCGGTTTCTGGTTATAGCAGTTACTCTGGTTACTACGAAGGAATTTGGTAAGATGATAATCATCTTTTGTTCCATCATCATTCTTGATGCTGATATCTGTAGAAGTAGAACGAAGAACAGTACCGGACTTCTTGGCTACAACACAAACACCGGAGTCAACAGCAGTCTTGGTCTCCATACCAGTTCCAACAACAGGAGCTTCTGTTGTAAGAAGCGGAACGGCCTGACGCTGCATGTTTGATCCCATCAGCGCACGGTTAGCATCGTCGTTCTGCAGGAACGGGATCAGTGCAGTAGCGACAGAGAATACCATCTTAGGAGATACGTCCATGTAGTCAAACATGTGTTTCTCGTATTCCTGTGTCTCTTCACGGAAACGACCGGATACGTTCTTGTGCATGAAATGACCTTCTTCATCGAGAGGTTCATTCGCCTGTGCTACATGGTAATTATCTTCCTCATCTGCTGTCATATAAACAACTTCATCTGTTACGACTGGGTTAGCCGGATCAGACTTGTCAATTCTGCGGTATGGTGCCTCAATGAAACCATACTCATTGATTTTTGCATAGGATGCAAGAGAGTTGATCAGACCGATGTTAGGACCCTCAGGAGTCTCGATCGGGCACATACGTCCATAGTGAGAGTAGTGGACATCTCGAACCTCGAATCCGGCTCTGTCTCGTGACAGACCGCCAGGTCCCAGTGCGGAAAGACGTCTCTTATGAGTCAGCTCACCAAGAGGGTTGTTCTGATCCATGAACTGTGACAGCTGTGAAGAACCAAAGAACTCCTTAACTGCTGCTGTTACAGGTTTGATATTGATCAGGGACTGCGGAGAAACGCTCTCTGTGTCCTGAGTTGTCATACGCTCACGTACAACTCTTTCCAGTCTGGAGAGACCAATGCGGTACTGGTTCTGAAGAAGTTCTCCAACAGAACGGATACGACGGTTACCCAGATGGTCGATATCATCGTCATTACCAATGCCATATTCCAGATGCATATTGTAGTTGATAGAAGCAAAAATGTCTTCTTTTGTGATATGCTTCGGAATAAGATCATGGATATCTCTGACGATTGCAGCCTTGATATCCTCAAGGTTATCATTTTCTTCCAGAATTTTCTCAAGGACAGGGTAATATACTAATTCTGTAACACCCAGTTCCTTTGGATTGCAGTCAAGATCTACATATGATGTAAGATCTACCATCATATTGGAAAGAACTTTGATCTTGCGCTCCTCGCCCTGGATCCATACATATGGAACAGCAGCGTTCTGGATCTGATCTGCAAGTTCAATTGTAACGTTAGTACCTTCCTCTGCCAGAATCTCTCCTGTAGATGGATCTACAACAGCTTCTGCCAGCTTGTGGCCTGCGATACGTTTATTGAAATGAAGTTTCTTATTAAATTTATAACGTCCGACCTTGGCAAGATCATATCTTCTCGGGTCGAAGAACATTGCCATGATAAGGCTCTCTGCGCTCTCTACTGCCAGCGGCTCACCTGGACGGATCTTCTTGTAAAGTTCCAGAAGACCTTCCTGGTAGTTTGTAGAAGTATCCTTGCCAAAACTTGCGAGGATCTTCGGCTCTTCACCAAATAAGTCAACAATTTCTGCATTGGTGCCGACACCAAGGGCACGAATCAGCACAGTGATCGGAACCTTACGGGTTCTGTCCACACGTACATAGAAGATATCGTTGGAATCAGTTTCGTATTCCAGCCATGCTCCTCTGTTCGGGATGACGGTGCTGGAAAATAATCTCTTACCAATTTTATCATGTGCAATTGCATAATAAATACCAGGGGAACGCACCAGCTGGCTGACAATAACACGCTCTGCACCATTAATAACAAAAGTACCTGTTTCTGTCATTAACGGAAGATCTCCCATAAAGATCTCGTGTTCGTTGATTTCCTCTGTTTCTTTATTTATCAGTCGCACGCGAACCTTCAAAGGTGCCGCGTAAGTTACATCACGTTCTTTGCACTGCTCAATGTTATATTTTGCATCTTTTGCGTCATACGTGAAATCGATGAATTCCAGGCTGAACTTTCCGCCATAATCCGCGATCGGAGAAATATCATCAAACACTTCTTTGAGGCCCTCATCGAGAAACCACTTATAGGAATCTTTCTGGACTTCAATCAAATTCGGCATTTCCAGAACTTCTTTTTGTCTCTGGTAGCTCATGCGCATGCTTTTTCCAGTTTTTACAGAACGAATTCTGTTTTTTTCCATTGACGTTTCACCCCTGTTTTTTTTATTTATTTTACAACACGACCCTGTTTACGGTTTGAGATAAACAGGCATATCTTGCCATAATATAGCATTCTTCACTATAGCATAGCAAAATCAAGCTGTCAACAACTTTTTTAATTTTTTACACAAAAATTTAGGGACACCATCAGGTGTCCCCGCATCACTTATTTCTTTAACAGAATTATTTAAGAGTGATCTTAGCGCCTTCTGCTTCAAGTTTTGTTTTGATGTCTTCAGCTTCAGCTTTGGATGCGCCTTCTTTAACAACCTTCGGAGCACCGTCAACTACTGCTTTAGCTTCTTTCAGTCCAAGACCGGTAACTTCACGAACAACTTTGATAACTTTAACTTTGTTCGGTCCAACTTCTGTAAGTTCTACGTCGAACTCATCTTTCTCTTCTGCTGCTTCAGCGCCTGCTCCAGCTGCTGCAACTACAACACCTGCTGCTGCGGATACACCGAACTCTTCTTCGCAAGCTTTTACGAGATCATTTAATTCTAATACAGATAATTCTTTGATTGCTGCAATAAATTCTTCTGTTGTTAATTTTGCCATTTTAATTTCCTCCATTTATTATATTTTATTATTATTTTAGGATTATTCTGCTGCTGCCTCTGTATCAGCGCCACCCTGTGCCTCAGCGATCTGATTAAGCACACGAGCGAAGTTTGTGATAGGAGACTGGATGCTTCCAAGAAGTTTTCCAAGAAGTTCTTCTCTGGACGGAACCTGGGACAGAGCCTGGATTCCAGCCTGATCGTTGTAGTTTCCTTCAACTACACCAGCGATCAGCTCAAGAGCTGGGAACTGCTTTGCGTATTTAGCAAGGATTCTTGCCGGTGCTGTAGCATCTGTTGCAGAAATTGCAATAGCATTAGTTCCTTCCAGATGCTGGCTAAGTTCTTCACAATCAGTACCTGCGAATGCACGTTTCATCATTGTGTTTTTGTAAACTTTGTACTGAACACCAGCTTCTCTTAACTCTTTACGCAGAATTGTATCCTGTTCAACTGTAAGACCACTGTAGTTAACAAGTACTACTGCCTGTGCGTCTTTAATGCTGTTTGCGATTTCTTCTACGATTGGTTGTTTCAGTTCTACTTTTGCCATAAATGGTACACCTCCTTATAGATTTATACCGCCGCGTCATAAAAAAAGCCTTACTGCATAACGACAGTAAGGTCTCATGTAATCTCATATAGAATACTAAGTCCTCGGTAGGCGTTGTGATCCTTATGCCTTACGGCACCTACTGTCTTCGGCAGCGTTCTGTGATAGAATAGCATATTCTTTTTTATATGTCAAGTATTTTTTTAGCAAAATAGCAAAATATTTTGTCAGTCGAAAAATGTTTAAATTTTATTAATATTATGTTATAATTATGTTACTTATAAAACTTTAACCACAGATTATATTGGAGGAATTATGAAAATCAAATCACATACATCTGATTCATCCTTTTCCTGGATCAACGGAAACCTCTCTGTTTATATTTCAGCTCTTTCCTCTACGAAAGTGACTTTGAAATTCGCAGACTTTTCTGCCGGAGCTTTTTCTTCTTATCGTTTCCTTGCACGGAAGCCTGAGACAAAAGAAGATATTTCCATTCCTTTTACGCAGATTGATCCCTGTACATTCCAGTTGGACCTGCTGCCTTTTCAGGAATATTTCCAGTTCAAACGACATTCGGAGTTTATTCTCACTTTAAGCTGTGTGGCTTCTGATAACAGCCATACCTTATATGCTCTCCGTCCGGATAATAATTTTAATAAGAAATATCACATTTTTGCCAAAGATATTTATTTCCCGGAAGATACTTCTTCTGAGCCTGCAGAATATATCGGTATATTTACTGCCAGATTAGATAATCTTCTTATTATAGATTTATGCAGCCGGACATATTTTATGGAAAATCTTCTGACCTGTGCCTACCACAGTCTTAAGATGAGCCATGGAGTTCTCCGGATATCTTTCGACCTTGAAAAAAGCAGGCACAAATATATAAAAACCGGACTTTTTTTCCGAAGCAAGCTTGCCGAAGATGCCGTAACTTATGATTTCACCACCAAAAGCATAAAATCCAACGGAAATCTTCAGCGAATAACCGTTTCCCTGAACCTTCGCTCTATTGAATGGAAGAGCCTGTACTGGGATATTTTTGTTCTGGTTCGAAATGCAGATACCGGAGATGTTTCCAGAATTCCGATTTTTATGACCGCTCTGCAGCGAATGCAGCAAAAATTCCTTTCCAATGTTGCCTACAAGACAGACGAGAATTTTTACTTTTATCCATATTATACAAGTAAACAGACTCTCGCATTTGTAAACCGTCAGAGAGAAAAATATGACGGCATGGATATCATCTTCAAGGAATTCCTCTCCGTTTTCCTTTATCGTGTCGCCAGACCTTACTGGAAACGGAAGCACATCTGCCTGGTATGCGAGAAATTTTCTTCCATGGCACAGGACAATGGTTATTACTTTTTCAAACACTGCATGGAACAGGACGAGGAAGCTTTCCTTAATAAAAAAATCTACTATATCATAGATAAGGATTCTCCGGACCGTTCCAAAGTGGAACCTTATAAGAACCGGATTCTGGATTTTATGTCCATCCGGCACATGGTTTATCTGCTCGCGGCAGATCTTATCGTCAGCTCCGATTCCAGATACCATACCTATGCCATGCAGTCCCGCCACAGTATTTTTAACCGTTATATCAAAAAAATTCCTTTTGTCTTCCTCCAGCATGGAGTTATCGCTCTGAAACGTGTTGATAACTTCTACGGCAAAGGCAAAAAAGGTGGCTGCGATCTCTTCGTCGTATCCACCAACAAGGAAAAACAGACAATTGTTGAGAATTTTGAATATGAACCTGACGAAGTCATCAACACCGGACTTCCACGATGGGATGTACTCAAAGATAAATCCCAGGGCAAACGTGAAATTCTGATCATGCCAACCTGGAGAAACTGGCTGGATTCCGTACCGGATAAAGATTTCGAAGAAAGTGATTATTTCCGCCATTATATGGGGCTCCTGAATTCTGAACGTCTGAATCAGATTCTGGAAAAATATGATCTTGAAGTCAACTTCTATCTGCATGCAAAATTTCAGGAATATGCAGATACCTTCAAATCAATCAGTAAACGGATCCATCTGATCTCTTTTGGTGAAGTTGCCGTAAATGAAATGCTGATGCGCTGCCGTATGCTTATCACGGATTATTCCAGTGTATGTTGGGATATTCTTTATCAGGATAAACCAAGTCTGTTTTATCAGTTTGATATTGAGAAATACAACGAAGCACATGGAAGTTATATTGATATGGAAACAGAACTTTTTGGCGACAGGGCAGCAACTCAGGAACAGCTTCTTGACTATCTGGAAGAAACCGTACAAAATGACTTCCACTTAAAACCGGAATACGAAAAAATGCGCGGAGAATATCTCCAGTTTAAGGATCACGAACACAGCAGACATATCTGCGAGGAAATCAAAAAAAGATTCCATTAAAATAGCAAACGCAGTAACCGGAACCTGATTTATTTCAGATTCGGTACTGCGTTTTTTATCTGTTTTATAAAGTACGATCTGCCCAGCTTATGATGCTGTTACTGATCCATGCAGAAAATTTATCAAATCGTATGATTTTCTGCACAACGCCAAGTAAAATAGAAAGTGCGAGACTCACAACCAGGATAAACAGCCATATCACTGCCGCATGTCCAAGAGAATAGGTAGGATCTCTCAGCCATACTGCTCTTATAAATGTATGGATATAAAAAATATTTGCAGAATGTTTTCCTATAAACTGCAGAATCTGGCGAATCCCCGGAATTCCGATCACAAACTCATAAGACCAGTAAACGATCAGCACCGGAATCACACCGTTGAGTGCAAATTCAAAATGATCAATTCCCCACTGCGTATTAAACATTTTGCAGAGGACATACAATGCACCTGTGCTCAAAATAAATTTCAGCAGTTTATTTAATACTGCGTTTTTTACAATATGAAATTCTCTGAGCCTTTCCAAAACATTCTGATCTGCAAAGCAGACTGCCAGCGGAGCTACAAGTAAATACTTTGTAAGATGCACATGCTTTTCCAGCATAAAGCTTCCGATGAGCAGGAACATGAAGACCATCAGCCACCCGTACCGCTTATAAAATCTGACCAGAAAAGGCATAAAAAAGATCAGCAGAATCTCAAGGCTCAAATACCACCAGGTATTGATCTGCATCTGCGTCCCAAAGAGATGTCCCAACCCGAGGAAATCCATTCCGGCATTGATCAGATTAATCGGAAATCCATCACTGTAGCGGGATGTATGTGTCAGGTAAGTTACCCCCATGCAGAACAGAAATGGCAGGGTAAAAGAAAGCACAAGTTTCACATACCGTTTCAGAACAAACAATGTTGCCTCATGTCCTGTAAACTCATATTCATGATACTGGGCTTTCATCGACAGAGTAAGACCATACACTGACAGGAATGCAAAAATTCCAACGCACTGAACCATCACACGGCAGACTGCCATTGCCTTTGCCTCCGACAGCGGCCAGAAGCTTACCGGATACCCATACAGCCGGCTTTTTATTGAAAAGCCATGATAAAGAATCAAAAATATAATCGCAATTCCTTTCACCGCAGCCGTATCTGCTTTGGTAAATTTAAATTTTCTCTCCATTTACGTTTCCTCATAAATTTTTGTTATCACTGGTATTGTTTCATTCTATCTCAGGTTCTTATCGATTGTCAATCAAAGGAATATCACAATTCCACCGGACAAAACCCATTGCAAATCTTTCCTCCGTTCTGTATAATTTCTGTAACTATAATAAAAACATCACAAGGACAGGAAGTTTTTCATGGAACATTCATTACATGTAACCCATATAAAAATAAAAAGATCACAGCTTTATCTCACAATACAGCTCCCCAGACCGGATATAAAGATTCAGGCAGAACTTTTTTATCAGAATTCTTCACAAAATTTCCGGCATCAGCTCCGCTGTGTTTCCAAAAATCCACAGAACCTGATCTTTCAGATCGATGTCTCTGTTCTGGAACCTGGTGAAAACGACTGGAACCTGCGGCTGTATTCAGACGACTGTCCAGACTCCTGGATGCCTGTTATTGGCAGCCGTCTTCGCATGCAGCTTATTCTCGGCAGCTACTCTGTAAAAAAAGACACATGTCTGTTTTTCCCGATGGGGAGTACCGGGCATCGTTTTATCCTGCGGAGCCGTCCACTGCGGTCATACGACAGTCCTCTTTTTCATTTTAAAGAACTCGCCGCTTTTGGTCTTGGAAAACTGATGAACCCACTCTTTAAGAAACGGCATATCTGGCTGATCTATGAAAAATACTGTATTTCTGCTCAGGACAATGGTTTTTATTTTTTCCAGTATTGTATGAAACATCTTCCAGCAGAAGAAAAGAAAAACATTTTCTTTATATTGGACAAATCTTCCCCACAATGGAAGGCCACACGGAAGTATCGTTCCAATGTCATTCCATTCCTGAGTTTCTGCCATCTTCTGTACCTCATGACAGCCCGGCTGTATATTGCTTCTGACAGCCGGCTTCATGCCTTTGCGTGGAAACCGATGCCAAACCTTATCTCCCGGGAGATCAACAAACATGATATTTATTTTCTCCAGCACGGTGTTCTGGCATTGAAGCGGGTAGAGAATCTTTTTGGAGCCAGCGGCACAAGTTCCATGACTTATTTCACAGCTTCTTCCGAAATGGAAAAAGCGATCATCGAGCAGGACTTCGGATACAGACCAGAACAGATCCCTGTGACCGGTCTCAGCCGCTGGGATGTTCTGAAAGACAGATCAGATCTTTCGCATCCTTCCATCCTTGTTATGCCAACATGGCGAAGCTGGCTTGAAGACCAGAGTGATGAAACCTTCCGGCAGAGCAGTTATTACAGAGAATATGCTGCCCTTCTGAATGATCCGAAACTCCGGGAATTTCTGCATCAGACGCATACCGAACTGATCTTTTATATCCATCCGAAACTCCGGGAGTACATCTCTGCTTTTCATGCAGATGATCCGCTGATAAGGCTGATCCCATTTGGCAGTGTTCCACTGAACCAACTTATTATGAAATGTTCCATGCTGATCACCGATTATTCCAGTGTATCGTGGGATGTTTATTATCTTGGCAAACCGATACTTTTTTATCAGTTTGATCTGGACAAATACAATGAAACAAATGGAAGCTATATCGACATGGAAAAAGATCTCTTCGGCGAACGCTGCCTTACCAGAGAGGAACTGCTTACGAAGATTCACGAATACTATGAAAATGGTTTTAAAGAAAAGACTGCATACGCAGAAATGCGAAAGAAATATCTCGCTTATCACGACCACAACAATCGCAGACGAACTTATGAATTTATAAAAGACCAGGGCTATTAACGCCCCGGTCTTTCTTCTTATCCTATCAATTCTGTTAATACTTTTATGAAAAAGATCACGATCACAACCACGATGATCGGCTTAACGATCTTGCTTCCATTACTTGTAAAGCAATGGCTTCCCAGATAATTTCCTATCATATTACAGCACCCTGCTGCAAGTCCCAGCGGAATATACGCAGCCCCGTTGAACAGAAATACTGCAAGTGCCGAAATGTTTGTAGTCAGGTTGATCGCTTTTGTTGTCCCTGCCGCATCATGCAGAGAAAGATGACAAAAAGCTGTAAAAAGCAGCATCAGGAATGTGCCTGTTCCCGGTCCGTAGATTCCGTCATAAATTCCAACTGCAAATGCGATAACGATACATTTCATGATCAGATTCGGAGTTACTTTATCTACCACTTCGTAATCTGGATTTTCCTGTAGTGCTTTGCTTCGAAGCACATAAAAAAGAATGATCGGCAGCACGATCAGCATGGCGATCTTCAGTACTTTCTCATCAATCATCAGTGTGATCTTTGCCCCAAGTGCAGATCCTATAAAGGCCGCTACAATGGATGGTGCACAGATCTTCCATTTCATAAATCCCTGACGCAGATAATAAAAAGATGATACTGCTGTTCCCATACTGCTGCTGATCTTATTTGTTGCGATCGCTGTATGCGCCGGCAGACCTACGATCATATAGGCCGGAAGTGAAATCAGCCCGCCTCCGCCTGCGATCGAATCCACAAAACCTGCCAGAAATACAAAAAAGCATACAACTAGATAGACTAAAACAATGTGTTCTCCCATAATTCTCCCCTTGTTCCTTGTTTATTTTATCTCTCAGAAATCAGAGTAGGACGCAGCATCCGCACATACTCTTCATCCAGAACTTCTCTCAGAAAATCCACATACTCCTGAAAAGACAGTTCCCCATCCGGTGTGAGGATTTCAAAATCTGTATGATATACATTCGCAGACAGCCCGGTCTCTTTCAGACCATTTCTCAGGTAAAAAGCTTTTCTCCGTCTACGCTCCTCTGCATTTTCCGCTTTCTCATCCTGTGTCTCGATCTCAAAGATATATTTCTGGTTCTCAAAACGCGCAAGAAGGACTTCCAGCCCCTTACTTCCATAGCCACAGCTCCGCTTCTCCGGTGCTATCGCATAGTAATCCAGAAGCACACGATCCCCGCTGATCATATTGATGGCAAGCCCTACAAACTCATCTTCATCCACCATCGCAAGCATTTCCATTTTGCCGTCATTGACAAGCTGCTCCATTACATGCAGCGACTTTTTTTCCTGCTCCGGAAATGCATTGTCATACAATTCATAAAGCTGTGCTTTGTATCCCGCTCCCTCATCTGCGATATTTATTAGTTTCATAGTTTTCCGACTCCTGTCTGTTAATTGCTGATCATATCCGGCCAGGAAAGGATCTCCGCTGAAATCTCCGCTTCATAATCTCCTTCAATATCCTGGCTTCTTCCAGCCTCATAAATATTGGTCTCTGCCCCCCAGACTCCATCATGATATTCCCACACATGGAATTTCAGGCCGCGGAACATAAAATCAAGGCTCCCGCATCCGTCTTCTTCTGTGTATTCATATTTGATATTCTTTTTTTCCAATGCATCCTGTACTTTTTGTAATCGCATTTCTCTTCCCTCCAACTGTTTATCTGCAAAACTGACTACTATTATATGCAAAATACGCCTGAAAAGCAAGTTTATCTACTTGCAGATAGATCCGGAATGCTTTATGATAGTAAAAGACTAAAAAAATACGAGGAAGTGTACAGCTATGACTACAAAGATAGTTTTTCATGGAAGTGACATAGAAAAAATATGTGAGTACTATCATTTAAATAAAGAAGATATCGTAAAATTCGGTGCCAATGTCAATCCGCTTGGACTCTCATCCAAAGTCAGGGATGCACTGGCTTCAAATATTGACCTTTTTTCTTCCTATCCGGATCGAAATTATACTTCTCTTCGAAATACAATTTCTGAATACTGCAATATTCCGGCTGACTTTATCCTCCCGGGAAATGGATCCAGCGAGCTGATCTCTCTGTTGATCCAGGAAAGAGCTCCGAAGCATACCCTGATCCTGGGACCAACTTATTCCGAATACTCCCGTGAACTTTCTTTCTCCGGAAGCACACAGGAATATTATCATCTTCAGGAAGAACGGGATTTTTTCCTGGATATTGATGATCTCTGCAAGACGCTCGAAAATGGTTACGATTTCCTTATTCTCTGTAATCCTAACAACCCGACTTCCTCTGCGATTACCCAGAATGAACTCCGTAAACTGATCGCTTTCTGTGCTAAGCATAATATTTTCGTGATGATCGATGAAACTTATGTAGAATTTGCACCGGATATCAATGAAATCACCGCAGTTCCGCTTACACAGGAATTTACGAATCTCATGGTCCTGCGTGGCGTTTCCAAATTCTATGCCGCACCGGGAATGCGTCTTGGCTACGGTGTCACCGGAAATGTGGATTTTCTCGCCAAAATGAGAGAGAAACAGACACCATGGTCCCTCAACAGTCTTGGTGCCTATGCCGGAGAATTAATGTTCAAAGATCAGGAGTATATCCAGAAGACCAGAAATCTGATTCTTTCTGAAAGGGACAAACTTTACAAAGAACTGAAAGAAATCCCAACATACAAAGTTTATCCTGCCTATGCAAACTTTATCCTGCTCAAGATCCAGAAAACAGGACTTACTTCTTCCGATGCCTTCGAAGCCTGCATCAAAGAGGGACTCATGATCCGTGACTGTGCTTCTTTCCAGTGTCTTGACGGAGAATTCATCCGCTTCTGCATCATGATGCCAGAGGATAACGCACGTTTACTTAACGTATTAAAGCAGCTGTGATCCAGCTGCTTTTGTCTTATTCTCTACTTTCTTTTGCCTTTCGTTTCTCTATCATTTTCCACACAGTTTTACAGAGTTTTGGTTCCTGGATCACAAAGTGGATCGTTGGATTTTTTGTTTTGGAAAGCATGATCCAATTTTCATCCATAATGGACACCTGAAGATTCCTGAATTTTGGTGCAGAATTTTCGATCAGAATATAATTTGTATGGCTGGCAGCAAAATTTCTCGTTTCTTCAAGATGTTTTTTGTATAAATCTGCAGCATACCATAATTCCTGACCGCCAAAGATACCTGCCAGCGGGATAAAACAGGATTCAATATTCGTCTCCTCCTGCACGGCAACTTCATTTTCCATTTCACTGTGTTTCAAAATATCTTCCACCCTTATTTTCTGGTTCAGATAATAATACTTCAGCTCTCTTATAAATTCAGAAGAAAAATAGTTTTCGGAAATGATCTCATCTAAAGTCGCTTCTGACATTGTGTATAAGGGCAGTGACGGAAGGATATTTCTCCGTTTTCCCTGTTCCTTCTGATCTTCCAGCAGAAACCTGGAAAATTCCTGTTTATTTTCTTCTCTGTACACTTTCATCAGGACATTTGACCTTGAGATCAGATTTCGGATCTGTTTATTGTAATAAGCCACTTCCTCTTTCTTTTCTGTCACATAGTATTTGCTGTCTTCATCGAAGCCCCTGACCGCACCTTCGCGCAGCGCAACTGCACCTGAAACTCTGATCCCGTTACAAAAATTATTTCTCCGGCTCTGATAAAGACAATAAGACTCCATCTGTCCCGCCATATAAACCGGAATCCATTTTTCCATCCCAAGAAGAAGTTCATGGAGCGATCTGCTCATATTATGGATAACTACCAGTTTCAAACCTTTTTTCTGCAGAAGCATAAGCCCCTCGATCCATCGATTACAAAATTCCGGATTTCCGAAGATATTTTCAACAGGCATATCGCTGTAATGAATTGACGGCTCCATAGATTCCGAAGCCAGCGTCAGCCTGATAAAATTCATTTCTGCCTTCATCATTCCTTCTTTTCCATAATATATTTTTCGTGTCGTAAAAGGGAGGGTCACATAGGACTCTCCCGATTTATCAATCTTATGCAGGCATTCATTCAGATCAAACTCATCTATTTTTCGTAAAAATATATCTATCGGATCAACCAGTGGATCTTCTCCGGTGCACAGCCATTCCTCCAGTGCTTTTACAGCTTCTTCATCGTTTCTGATCTTATCCTTCTCAACTCCCAGTAACTGCCGGATCTCTGTACGGTCCGCAATATGATGTTCCAGAATATATGCCGCGACCTTTCCTGCAAAATCCTCCGGATCTGCCGGTCGCCTCTGTCCGCTCTTGATTCTCTGAATATAGGAAGGTTCGTAATACAGCTCCTTTGTCATCTTGCTGACTTTGATCTCAAGCGTATCGATCAGCATATTCAGATTTTTGCGAAATCTCTCATAGTCAAATGAAGTTATTTCCAGCTGCTTCTCAAGTATCTTATAAAAGTTTTCTCTGGAAAATCCAGTATATTTTTTTCTGTTACTTAAAATCTGCAACCCATCGAGTATTTTTTCTAACTGTTCACTTCTCTGCTCCGGAACTCTTTTTCCTGAAACATAGCGATTTACCGTACTGGCCGGCAGATTTCCCGCCTCAGCAAGTTCTTTCTGTGTACAGTTCATTTCGTCCAGGCTCTTTCTCAGTTCTTCATGAAACATCATAAGTGTACCTTCCTGCCAATGCTTTTTTTGCACTTTTGTTATTTTATGGTGCATTATAGTATAAAAATATAAACCACGCTTATATTTAGTACAAATATTTCTATATACGCAACATTATCTCACCATATGCAGATACTTTTCCTTCGTAGCAAGTCCTCCACGGATATGACGCTCCTGCTTGTTTACATCGAGGACCTTCCTCACTTCCATTGCCAGGGATGGATTGATCATTCTGAGACGTTCTGCACAGTCTTTGTGCACCGTACTCTTGCTTATCCCAAATTTTTTCGCCGCCTGCCGCACCGTTGCCCTGGTCTCAATTATGTAACATGCTACTTCCACTGCCCGCTCTTCAATATAATCTTTCAAAGGAAAATCCCCCGAAGACACTGTTTTTATAGTGTATGCGGGGGATTCTTGTAAACATTCCTTATTCTTTTAATTCAGTGAGATCTCATCGATCAGCTTCAGTTCTTCTTTCGTAAATGGTGCACAGCTGATCGCTTTTACATTGTCAAGGATCTGCTGCGGTTTGGATGCACCGATCAGTACACTGGTCACTTCCTTCTGCTGAAGGAGCCATCCAAGAGCCATGTCTGCAAGTTTCTCGCCACGCTGTGCTGCCAGATCGTTCAACTTACGGATCTGATCAAGTCTGTGTTCGTCAAGAGCGCTTTCCTTAAGGAATCTTCCGTCTGTACGGATACGGCTGTCTTCCGGAATGCCATTCAGATAACGGTCAGTGAGCTGTCCCTGCGCAAGCGGGCTGAATGTGATGAGTCCTTTCTTGAGGATGCCGGTTGTTTTCTTAAGTCCGTTCTTTTCTACCGTTCTGTCAAAGATAGAATAACGGTTCTGGTTGATCACAAACGGGCAGCGCAGGTCTTTGAGGATGGCAGCCGCCTCACTGAGTGTTTTGCCATCGTAGTTGGAAAGTCCGACATAAAGTGCCTTGCCGCTCTGGACAGCACTTGCCAATGCTCCCATTGTTTCCTCCAGCGGAGTATCCGGATCCATTCTGTGATGATAAAAAATATCCACATATTCCAGTCCCATACGTTTCAGACTCTGATCCAGGCTCGCAAGAAGATATTTGCGGCTGCCCCAGTTTCCGTAAGGGCCATCCCACATTTCATAACCGGCTTTTGTCGTAATGATCAGCTCATCACGGTAAACTCCCAGGTCTTCCTTAAGGATCTTGCCAAAATTCTTCTCCGCACTTCCCGGCTCCGGTCCATAATTATTCGCCAGATCAAACTGTGTGATCCCATTATCAAATGCTGTAAAACAAAGCTGCTTCATATTTTCGAAATTCGCAGTATCCCCAAAATTATGCCACAACCCCAGTGACACCTTCGGCAGCATCAGCCCACTGTTCCCGCAGTGACTGTATTCCATAGTTGTATATCTGTCTTTTGATGCAGTGTACATGATTTTTACCTCCCAATATGCGCATATATTTTATTGCTTTTATAGAAGATTATCACTTCAAGTACACTTGAAGTCAAGAAGTTTTCACTCGATTCACATGATTCATCTCAGGCTCTTCAGATATACCTTCTGTTCCGGTGTTATCCGGTAGCTTTCGACGGCTTTCTGGATTGTCTTCCTGTGTACCCATTCCGGGAGACGCCGTTCTTCCAGATAGGGAATGGTCGCTTCCCATTGTTTTGCCAGAGCTGTGGCAAGATACCAGGCGATCATCATGTTTACATAATATTCTTCCGAACGGACTCCTGCTGCAAGTTCCAGGTATTCCGGTTCAAAAGCCTCGTCCAGATAAAAACTCATCAGCAGACCGATCCCATAACGGATCGTATAAGTTTCACCGGAGGCGATCCAGCTTCTGATCTCCGGCAGAAGTTCTTCTCTGTGCTTCGCAAAACATTTCGGTGCTGGCAGGTCACAGGTCGCCCAGTTATTTATATATGGAAGAAACTTCTTCACTTCGGCAAGACAGGTTTCGTAATCTTTGATCCCTGTCACGATCATCATATGCATGTTATTTTCTTCATAATATCGGTGTGGAAGGACCTGCAGAAATTCTTCTGCCTCCGGTGTCTTTGCAAATTCTTTGGCAAATTTACGCAGCATCGGTGTACGGATCCCTATCAGGGTTTCCTTATCGATCCCCGGCAGAAGTTTACTGTGGAAATCCCTGTACTTCAAATCCTGCATTTCAAATAACTGTTCCTCTAATTTCTCAATATCCAGCATTTCACTGTCTCCCCAAATTCTGTATTTTTATCTGTATTCCTCTCTCACACAACCGGAATCCTGATCTCCGTCACAAACTTGTCCGTATCATTCGTCATTCCATAATCGATCAGCGTGATCTCCCTGGAAAATCCGGCGATCTTAAGGCCCCGTTCCCGTATGTACTCCAGAAGTTTCCTGTAATACTGCGGTGCCGCATTGTGCCCTCCGCAGAAACGGATCGATACGCATTTCTGTTCTGGAAAAATCTCCGTTTTTCCTTCGTAAATATCTTCCTCATCAAGTCTCAGAAAAACAAGGTCATAACTTTGAAAATCGTCCTTCTTTAATTTTTCTTCTGAAATCCCCACGCCAACTTTGCCTAAGAATGCCAGCGGCTCCTTCTGCCCTTTCTGCAGACGGCGGATGGCAGTTTCCAGATCAAGATACGATTCCGGCTTCAGGGAATCTTTCATCCATGCGATCCTGCATTTCGGTGTACAGACCATTTTTATCTGATCCAGTTCTGAACTCACCGCATCCCGAAGCTGTTCCAGGCGGTGGTCGATCTTCCCTGCAATGATATCCAACTCCTGTCTTTTTTTCTCGATGATCTCTTTCTGCCGGACCAGCTTCTCCTCCATCACCTGTGTGTCTCTGTCATGTAGAAACTCCGCGATCTCCGAAAGCGGCAGATCCAGCACCCGCAGATAACGGATCGTATTCAGCACTTCAAGCTGACGGACTCCATAATAACGATAGCCTGTTTTTTCATCCACATACTCCGGTTCCAGAAGTCCTTCCTGCTCATAATGGCGTAAAATCCCCATGCTGACATGAAAAATTTTTGCCACCTCTCCGATCTGGAGCAGTTTTTTATCCTGCATAATGTCCCTCGTTTTCAGATTTTTTCTTACTGTTGTTACCCTTTTTGCACATGATATACCGCGTCTCATACCATGTCAATCCCCTCGCAGAATATAAAAAGCCTCTCTTTCGTACAATCCCTAAGGTATATTTTTCCTGTTTTCTTTATATCTTTAGATAAAAGCCTTTTCGGAGTCTGTCATGCCAAGGGACAAACAAAAAGCTTCTTCCCGGATGGATATGACCATGCTGACCCTGGTGATCCTCCTGACTGTTTTTGGTCTTGTCATTCTTCTCAGTGCCAGCGAATACAATGGCAGAGTCCGTTTCCATGACTCTGCCTATTACTTCAAAAAACAGCTCTTTGCCTCTGCGCTCGGGCTGGGTGCTATGTATTTTGTTTCCAGTATAGATTATCACTTTTTTGTCCGGCTCGCCCCTGCAGCATATCTTCTTTCCATGCTTCTTTCAACAGCCGTGCTTCTCTTTGGACAGGAGATCAACGGTTCCAGGCGCTGGCTGAATCTCGGTCCTCTTTCTTTCCAGCCATCCGAATTTGCCAAAGTCGCTGTTGTCCTTTTTCTGACCTGGCAGATCGACCGCTCCCGCAAAAAGACGGACGGATTCTGGTTCATGTGCCGGACGATGTTTACCCTGCTTCCCATTGTCGGCCTGGTCGGTTCCAACAACTTAAGTACCGCGATCATCATTCTCGGAATTGGTGTCATTCTGATTTTTGCATCGTCACCTCATTATCTCCAGTTCATCGCTCTCGGCGGTGCAGGCATTGGATTTATCGCCATTTTTCTTGCTGCAGAAAGTTACCGTCTGGAGCGCCTTGCGATCTGGCGGGATCCTGAAAAATATGAAAAAGGCTTCCAGACGATCCAGGGACTTTACGCAATCGGAAGCGGCGGGCTTTTTGGACGGGGACTGGGTAACAGTATACAAAAACTGGGCTTCGTACCCGAAGCCCAGAATGATATGATCTATTCGATTATCTGCGAAGAACTCGGTCTCACCGGAGCCATTCTCCTGATCCTTGTTTTTGGTCTGCTCCTGTGGCGGCTCTGTGTGATCTCCATGCACAGTACAGACCTTTCCGGTGCGCTTCTCTCTGCCGGGATCATGGGACATCTGGCGATCCAGGTCATCCTGAACATCGCCGTTGTCACCAACACGATCCCCAACACAGGGATCACCCTCCCCTTCATCAGTTACGGAGGAACTTCCATTGTATTCCTTCTCGGTGAAATGGGGCTTGCCCTGAACGTCAGTCATCACCGCAGATAAATCTTATGTATAAAGATAACCAACTAATGTCTTTTAGAAGAAAAATCCTCCCACAAGATAGACCACAAACGCTGCCAGCCATGCGATCACGCATTGCCCGATCACAACACCAACTGCCCATTTGCCACCAAGTTCTCTCTTTATAGAAGCGATCGCTGCCACACATGGTGTATACAGAAGACAGAACACCAGAAGGCTTGCTGCTGAGAGCGGTGTAATACAGGAAAGCAGTGTCGCTGTATTTCCAAACAGAACAGACAGTGTGGAAACAACACTTTCCTTTGCCATAAATCCTGTGATCAGTGCTGTGGAGATCCTCCAGTCGCCAAATCCCATCGGTCTGAAGATCGGTGCCGCTACACTTGCCACCATGGCAAGAATGCTGTCTTTGGAATCCTCCACAATGCTGAGATGCGCATTGAATGTCTGCAGGAACCAGATCACAAGCGTTGCGACGAAAATAACTGTAAATGCTCTCTGCAGGAAATCTTTTGCCTTATCCCAGAGAAGATGTCCGACATTCTTTGCTCCCGGCATACGATAGTTCGGAAGTTCCATAACAAACGGAACCGCCTCTCCACTGAACAGTGTCCGGCGCATCAGAAGTGCCATCAGGATTCCCATCACGATCCCTCCAAAATACAGTGCGATCATCACGATCGCTCCATGTTCCGGGAAAAACGCCGCTGTAAAAAATGCATAGATCGGAAGCTTCGCAGAACAGCTCATAAACGGTGTCAGCATGATCGTCATTTTACGGTCACGCTCTGACGGAAGTGTACGGCTCGCCATAACTCCCGGTACGGTACATCCAAAACCGACCAGCATCGGAACGATGCTCCTGCCGGAAAGCCCGATCTTACGAAGCAGTTTGTCCATCACAAACGCAACCCGCGCCATATATCCACTGTCCTCCAGAAGCGAGAGGAAGAAAAACAACGTCACGATAACAGGAAGGAAACTCAAGACACTTCCCACTCCGTTAAACACACCATCGATCACAAGAGAATGAATGACATCGCTCACATTCGCTGCCGTCATCCAACGGTCCACCATACCTCCAAGTGCCGTGATCCCCATATCCAGCAGATTCTGGAGAAATGCTCCGATCACACTGAATGTCAGGAAAAACACAAGTCCCATGATTCCCACGAAACACGGGATCGCTGTATATTTGCCGGTCAGAATCCGGTCGATCTTCATACTGCGAAGATGTTCCTTACTCTCTTTTGGTTTGACAACCGTTTCATCACAGACTCTCTCAATAAAATCAAACCGCATATGTGCGATCGCCGCCGCCCGATCGAGTCCACGTTCTTTTTCCATCTGCTTTATGATGTGTTCCAGAGTTTCCTTCTCATTCTGATCCAGCTTCAGGCTGTCCATGATCAGCTGATCTCCCTCTGCCAGCTTTGCCGCTGCAAAACGGACCGGGATTCCTGCTGCCTGTGCATGATCCTCGATCAGATGCATGATTGCATGAAGGCATCGATGAACAGCGCCTCCGTCTTCATTTGCATCACAGAAATCTATGATCCGTGGTTTCTCCTGGTATTTCGCAACGTGAAGCGCATGCTCTACCAGTTCGTCAATACCCTCGTTCTTGGCTGCCGAGATCGGTATGACCGGAATTCCAAGCATTTCCTCCATGTGATTGACCAGAACAGAGCCTCCATTCTGTCTCACCTCGTCCATCATGTTCAATGCAAGGACCATCGGCACATCCAGCTCCATCAGCTGCATGGTCAGATAAAGGTTTCTTTCTATATTAGTAGCATCAACGATATTGATGATTCCCTTCGGGTGCTCATCCAGGACAAAATTCCTCGTTACGATCTCTTCGCTGGAATACGGTGACATGGAATAAATTCCCGGAAGGTCTGTTACCAGTGTATTGCTTTTGCCACGGATCATTCCATCCTTACGGTCTACCGTAACACCCGGAAAGTTTCCCACATGCTGGCTTGATCCTGTAAGCTGGTTAAACAGCGTCGTCTTGCCACAGTTCTGGTTTCCCGCCAGTGCAAATGTCAATGGTACATGATCCGGCAGTGGATGTTCATCCTTCTTTTCATGGAACTTTCCACCCTCGCCAAGTCCCGGATGCGGCATCGCCTCGGCTGCTTTCTTCTGCAAAGGCGTTGGCTTCTGTTTCGTTTCTTTTGCATCACGGATATTTTCAATCTCAATCTTTTCCGCATCTGCAAGACGCAGTGTCAGTTCATAACTGTGGATACGAAGTTCCATCGGGTCTCCCATCGGTGCATATTTCACCATGGTCACATCACCCTTCGGAATCAGACCCATGTCCAGAAAGTGCTGTCGCAAAGCCCCCTCGCCACCGACAGAGCGAATCGTCGCGGTTTTCCCGATCGGCAGTTCTCTTAATGATGTCATAATCTGCTTTCCTCTTCTTTCCTCTGTTCTTTAGTTTTTATTGATATTTATTACTGTTCACAGGAAATATCCTGCGAGGTGTTTTGCCATGAATATGGCAAAATCCCGAGACATACGGGGCAAAATGCCATCACCGAAGGTGATTTGGAATGCATTTTGACCAAATTACTGTGAGCGAAGCGAACAGTAATGATACTTTTTCTCAGTACGTATGAACTAACCGTATGCTAAATGAGAATATTTGTCAATAGTTATTCTGTAAAAAGTCAAAATATCGTAGTTTTTGGTCAGATTCTCATAAGATTTTTTTCATTCTGACCATTATAATAAAGTACAGAATTTAAGGAGGAATTTCTTATGGAACGTAAATGGTGGCAGGACAAAGTAGCCTATCAGATCTACCCAAAAAGTTTTTATGATTCAAACAATGACGGAATCGGTGACATTCCGGGAATTATACAGAAATTAGATTATCTCAAAGACCTCGGTGTGGATATTATCTGGATCTCTCCATGTTATCCATCTCCTTTTGCAGATCAGGGATATGATATTTCGGATTACTATGACATCAACCCTGCATTCGGAACTCTCGAAGATATGGACCATCTTCTTGCCGAAGCAAAAAAACGCGATATGTACATCATCCTGGACCTGGTTGTAAACCACTGCTCTGATGAACACGAATGGTTCAAAAAAGCCTGTGAGGATCCGGATGGAAAATACGGAAACTTCTTCTACATCGAAGACCGCAAAGAGGGAAAACTCCCGTGCAACTGGAGAAGTTATTTCGGAGGCTCAGTCTGGGAACCGCTCCCGGGACATCCGGACAAACAGTATCTCCACGTCTTCCACAAAAAACAGCCTGATCTTAACTGGGAAAACCCGGAAGTACGCGAGGAAGTTTACAAAAACATCAACTGGTGGCTTGACCGTGGAGTCAGTGGATTCCGTATTGACGCGATCATCAATATCAAGAAAAAACTTCCATTCAAAGATTACCCGGTTGACCGCCCGGACGGACTTTCCAGTATCCACTATATGCTTGAGGATGCAACCGGTGTCGGAGAATTCCTCGGCGAGATGCGTGACCATACTTTCAAACCACACGATGCTTTTTCTGTAGGTGAGGTTTTCAATGAAAAGGAAGAAGAACTTCCTGATTTCATCGGAAGCAACGGATATTTTTCCAGTATGTTTGATTTCTCCACGACCGTATTCGGTGCAAGTCCGAACGGATGGTACGACCACAAAGAGATCACACCGGAAGATTACAAGGAATGCTGTTTCCACTCTCAGAAACGTATCGGCGATATCGGATATCTGTCCAATATCATCGAAAACCACGACGAGCCGCGAGGTGTCAGCCACTACATTCCTGACGGAGATCTTTCTCTCCAGAGCAAGAAATTCCTGGCTGCCATGTACTTCATGCTCCGCGGACTGCCGTTCATCTATCAGGGACAGGAGATCGGTATGGAAAACCTGACATTCACTTCTATTGACCAGGTAGATGATATCAGTTCCATCGATGAATACCATGTAGCCCTGGATGCCGGCTGCACCGAAAAAGAAGCTCTCGCCTGTGTCTCCAGATACAGCCGTGACAATGCCCGTACACCGGTCCAGTGGGATACCACCGAAAACGCAGGATTTTCCAAAGGTACTCCATGGCTTCCTGTAAACCCGAACTACAAAGACATCAATGTAGAAGCTCAGGTAAATGACCCGGATTCTTTATTCTCTTTCTACAAAGCACTGATCGCTCTGCGCAAAGACCCAGAATACAAAGAAACCATCGTTTACGGTAAACTGATCCCTTACCTTGAGGAACAACACAATCTGATGTCCTATTATCGAAAAGGCTACAAAACTCTCCTGGTTCTCGGAAACTTCCAGAAAGAACCACAGAGTGCAGTCCTTCCATCTGCATACAAAAAAGTACTTCTCAACAACTACCCGGAAGTATCTGTAAGCGGAAATACTGTAACACTTGACAATTATCAGGTTTTGATCCTGGAGCTTTAATATTACCCCCTTAATATTGCTTGTTTATTTATCATCTTTTCTTTCTTCAGGCAACTCCAGTAATTAAAAAAAAGCCCCCGCGAAGTTTTCCTTACTTCGCAGGGGCTTCTTTAGTATCTGGGTATTTTTTATTTGCAGAGTTCTTCTGCCATCTTGTCCAGTTCTTCGATATTTTCATCACTTAAAGAAGACATGATCTTGACTGTATTGTCCAGCCAGGTGATATTCTTGCTCTTCTCGAATTTCGCCTGCATAACTTTGGCTGCATTCGGAGCCCAGCTTCCGTTCTCGATCAGACCGATGGTTCGGTTCTGGTAGCTTCTCTCTGTCAGATGATCGATGTATGTCTTCATGAATGGGAAGATATCTGCATTGTAGGTAATGGTTGCAAGAACCAGTTTACCGTAGCGGAATGCCTCCTCAACTGCCTCTGCCATGTCATCTCTGGCAAGGTCAAATACAGTAACCTTCGGGCAGCCTTTTTCTTTCAGTTTCTCAGCCAGGATTTCAACAGCTTTCTTAGTATTTCCATAAACGGATGTGTATGCGATCACAACACCCTCATCTTCTACTTTATAAGAAGACCAGATATCATATTTCTCAATATAATGTCCCAGATTCTCAGTCAGGACCGGTCCGTGCAGAGGGCAGATGATCTGGATATCCAGAGTTGCAGCCACTTTGAGAAGCTTCTGAACCTGCGGACCATATTTGCCGACGATACCGATATAATAACGGCGTGCTTCGCAGTCCCAGTCTTCCTCTACATCAAGTGCGCCGAATTTACCAAATCCGTCAGCAGAAAACAGAACTTTGTCTGTACTGTCGTAAGTTACCATAACTTCCGGCCAGTGTACCATCGGAGCAAACACGAAAGTAAGCACATGTCTGCCAAGGGTCAGGGACTCACCATTTCCAACTTCAAGAGTTCTTCCCTCAAGATCCAGGTTTCTGAAGAAGTTCTTCATCATGCCAAAAGTCTTGGTATTTGCCACGATCGTTGTATCCGGATATGTATTCATAAAGTTCTCGATATTTGCTGCGTGGTCCGGCTCCATATGCTGAACTACCAGGTAATCCGGCTTCGCGCCATCCAGAACTGCTGCGATGTTATCGAGCCATTCCTTTGTGAAGTTTGCATCAACAGTATCCATAACTGCGATCTTCTCATCCTTGATCACATAAGAGTTGTATGCCATTCCATTCGGCACATCATACTGACCTTCAAACAGGTCTACCTGGTGATCATTTACACCTACATATAAGATATCATTCGTAATCTGCATTGTAATTTCTGCCTCCTTGACTTTTGTCATTTCATTGTTTCTCCTATTATAGCATCCTTTTTCTGGAAAAGAAACACTTTTAGTTGAATACTTTACTTTTTTTATCCAATTTCAACTCTCTTCGTATTTTTCCCGTTTTTACTGTAAAAAATCCGTCGAACGTGGTATGATAGAAATAATCTCCGGAAATATCCCGGAACAGATTATGTGATTTTAGTTTTGGAGGAAATAATCTTGAGAAAACAAATATTAAGTTATCTTGAAAAAAACAGCAAAATGGATTCCAAAGAGATCGCCATTCTGCTTGGCACAGAACCAGATGTTGTTGAAAATGAGATCCGCAAGATGGAAGAAGAAAAAATCATCTGCGGCTACCACACCATGATCGACTGGGACAAGACCAGCTCCGAAATGGTCACTGCACTGATTGAAGTGCGTGTAACACCACAGCGTGGCCAGGGATTTGATTCCATCGCAGAACGTATCTACAAATATCCGGAAGTCCGTTCCGTATATCTGATCTCAGGCGGCTACGATCTGATGGTCATTCTCGAAGGCAAAACCCTCAAAGAAGTTTCCCAGTTCGTAACAGACAAACTGTCCACACTGGATTCTGTCTTAAGTACCGCAACCCACTTCATCCTGAAGAAATACAAAGACCACGGTACGATCTTCGATCAGAAAATCAAAGACGAAAGGATGCTGGTGACACCTTGAGAAAACTTGTAGCAGACAAGGTGGCAGCCATCCAGCCATCTGGAATACGTAAATTTTTTGACATCGTAAGTGAAATGGATGACGTAATCTCTCTCGGTGTCGGCGAACCTGATTTTGATACTCCATGGCATATCCGTGATGAGGGTATCTACAGCCTGGAAAAAGGCCGGACATACTACACTTCCAATGCCGGACTCCTGGAACTCCGTCAGGAGATCAGCAAATATGTACAGAACAAATACAAAGTTTCCTACGATCCCAAGAGTGAAATCCTTGTAACCGTAGGCGGCAGTGAGGCGATCGACCTCTCCATGCGCGCCATGCTGGAACCTGGAGATGAAGTCCTGATCCCGCAGCCATCCTTCGTTGCATACGAGCCATGTGCTGTCATGGCAGACGGCGTGGCGAAATTTATCGACCTCAAAGCTGAGAACGAATTCCGCCTGACCGCAGATGATCTGCGCGCAGCGATCACTGACCGTACCAAGATCCTGGTCATGCCATTCCCGAACAACCCGACCGGTTCCATCATGCCACGTAAAGAACTGGAAGAAATCGCCCAGGTTGTGATCGAGAATGATCTCATCGTAGTATCTGACGAGATCTATGCAGAACTGACTTATTACGATGAGCCGCATGTTTCCATCGCAAGCCTTCCGGGAATGAAAGAGCGTACACTCCTTCTGAACGGTTTTTCCAAGACTTTCGCCATGACTGGATGGCGTCTTGGATATGCATGCGGACCTGCTGAACTTATCAAACAGATGACCAAACTTCACCAGTTCGGAATCATGTCTGCACCGACTACCAGCCAGTATGCAGCGATCGAAGCACTCCGCAATGGTGAAGCAGCTGTACAGGAAATGCGTGAGGCTTACAATGGCCGCCGCCGTTACCTGATGCACGCTTTCCGCGAGATGGGACTGGAATGTTTCGAACCTTTTGGTGCTTTTTATGTTTTCCCGTCAATCAAGGAATTCGGTCTGACTTCTGAAGAATTTGCCGAAAGACTTCTTCGTGAAGAACACGTAGCTGTTATTCCGGGATCCGCATTTGGTAAATGTGGCGAAGGATACATCCGTATTTCCTACGCTTACTCTCTCGAGAATCTGAAGCTTGCCATGTCACATCTTCAGAACTTTATCGAGAAATTACGCAGAGAAAAACACTCATAAAAATAACAGGAGCAGCAAAGAATTAATTTTTCTTTGCTGCTCTCATGTTATATACGAACATTCCAAGCGATGCCAGAATGATCAGTCCATATCCTATAAAGCTGTATTTGTCCGGAATTTCGCCAAAAAGGAAAAATCCAAGAAGTGTTGCAAATATGATCTGTGAGTAATCAAAGATCGATATCTTGCCCGCTGGTGCATAACTATACGCCGCCGTGATCGTAAACTGGCCTCCTGCTGCAAACAGACCTGCCATCAGAAGCGTTCCAAGCTGTGTGACTGTCATCGGGACATAATTAAAAATCAGATACGGAAGCACAAACAGGCAGGAACACACAGAAAAATAAAATACAATAATCGGTCCCTTGATCCCATGTGTTCCAAGTACACGGACCATCGTATACGCGATTCCTGCGCCAAGTCCCCCGCAGACTCCGATCAGTGCCGGGATCAAAGCCGTATTCTGAAATCCCGGCTTCACAACAAACAGGCATCCTATAAATGCCAGGAATACGCAGGCCCCCTGTACCGGCGTGATCTTTTCTTTTAGAATCAGAAATGAAAAGATAATTGCAAAGAACGGGGACAGTTTGTTCAGGATAGATGCGTCTGCAACAAGCAGATGATCGATCGCGTAATAGTTACACAGGATTCCCAGAGTTCCAAATATACATCGCATGATCAGCGGACCCCAGTATGCTTTCTGTACCTTCGGCACAACATGATTTTTTGCCAGGATAATAACCGCAAAAAAAGCCGCTACCAGATTTCGGAAGAAGCTCTTCTGAACGGAAGGAAGATCACCCGCCAGCCGGACACTGACATTCATGCAGGCAAAGAAAAATGCCGACAGAATGATCATGACCATTCCCTTTATATAATTTTCCTGTTTCATATGATTTCACCATACCTTTCTCTTTTCCAGTGTTTCTATCATAACACCATTCCTGAGGAAGATACAATAGAGATTCTTTGTAACTGTTCGCAGATAACGATTGTTTTTGTTAATTTTTCTTTCTGCAAAATTATATATAGCGATTTCGACATTTTTCGGCTATAATAAAGTCTGTACACACACTTAGAGAGACGCGGCACCTTATTACAATGCTAAAGCCGTCTCAGAACGGAGGAGAATTATTATGGAAATTGTTTGTTTAGACCTTGAGGGCGTACTGGTACCTGAAATCTGGATCGCATTCGCAGAGGAAACCGGTATCCCGGAATTAAAGAGAACAACAAGAGATGAGCCGGACTACGACAAATTAATGAAATACCGTCTCAATATTCTGAAAGAGCACAATCTTGGACTGAAAGAGATTCAGGAAACAATTTCCAAGATTGATCCACTTCCGGGCGCAAAAGAATTCCTCGACAAGCTCAGAGAAATGACACAGGTGATCATCACCAGCGATACCTTCTCTCAGTTCGCAGGACCTCTGATGAAAAAACTCGGCTACCCGACTATCTTCTGCAACTCTCTCGTTGTAGCAGACAACGGCGAGATCACAGACTTCAAGATGCGCTGTGAGAAATCCAAATACACTACGGTCAAAGCCCTGCAGTCTATCGGCTACGACACCATCGCCAGCGGCGACAGCCACAACGACCTCGGCATGATCCAGGCAAGCAAAGCAGGCTTCCTCTTCAAGAGCACCGACGCCATCAAATCCGAATACCCGGAAATCCCGGCATACGAGACTTATGATGAGCTGTATGATGCAATCAGGAAAGTGATCGAAGGATAATTCTATCAATCAATAAATACACAACTAGTGTCTTTTTGATTACAATGCAATAAAAAACTCCCCGGCAGATCGTCCCCTCATATATAGAGGTTAGCGGTCCACCGGGGAGTTTTCATTTCATATTTGTCCAATTCTGTAAATCTTACAGAAACTGGCTGAATTCTATTTTCTCTTCATTCGGTCCTTTGATCGTGAAGAAACGGACACCATTATCCCAGAATGGAAGAAAATGGATCTCGTCCTGCAGTGTGTTCATATTTTTATCGCAGATTTCCTTATAAACCTGCTCAATATCTGTGACATCGATCGCAACATGCTCAATGGCACCGATTTTTCCTGCTGCATCCTCCGACTCATAAACTTCCATAACCAGATTGTACATTTTGAGGAAACACACCCTCGCTTCGTCATTCACTGTCTCAAACGCAGCTTCAAATCCCAGATCCTCATAAAACTTTTTTGTTGCATCCATATCCTTCGTAGGAATTCCTACATGCTGGATCCCTGTTGCATAATCTTTCATCCCGATCGCTCCTTTGCTTTTTCTTCATATTAACAGCTATTCCTGAATTTTTCCAGTATACAAAAAACACCAATTTCTAAGAAATCGGTGCTTTATCGCAACAAAAAAAGCGGGTGATGGGAATCGAACCCACGTATCCAGCTTGGAAGGCTGGTGTTCTACCATTGAACTACACCCGCATCTGTAATGCACTAACTATAATACCACATTTTACAGAAAATGCAAGCAGAATTTTTATTTTTTTATATTTTTATGTTTATACATATAATTCAGCATAACCGTCCGCTGTAAATCTCACTCTTTTAACTCCTGCGTATGAACCAAAGAAGCATAAATACCATCTTTCTGCATCAGTTCTTCATGAGTTCCATTTTCGACAATCTGCCCCTGCTCGATGACAGCAATATTATCCGCATTTTTCACAGTAGACAGCCTGTGTGCAATGATAATCGTTGTTCTTCCAGCTGCTAGTTTCTCAAAAGTTTCCTGAATTTTCGCTTCCGTCACACTGTCCAATGCAGAAGTAGCTTCATCAAGAATCAAAATCGGCGGATTTTTCAGGAAAATACGTGCGATAGAAATTCTCTGCTTCTGTCCTCCAGAAAGAAGAACTCCCCTCTCTCCAACATTCGTGTCAAAACCTTTTGGCATTTCCATGATGTCATCATAAATCTCTGCCATCTTTGCGGCCCGGATGATCTCATCCATTGTCGCATCCAGTTTCCCGTAACGAATATTTTCTGCAATGCTGTCTGCAAAAAGAAAGACATCCTGCTGCACCACACCAATATTTTTATGCAGAGATTCCTGTGTTGCCTTTCGCACATCCACACCATCAACAGAAATCCTTCCTTCAGTCACATCATAAAACCTCGGGATCAGCTGACTGAGTGTTGTCTTGCCGCCACCCGAAGATCCGACAAACGCAATCGTTTCACCCGGAACAATATGAAGTGAGACATCTTGGAGCACCTCATGGTCACCTTCATAGGAAAATCCCACATGCTCAATATCAATCTTTCCTTCTACCTTCTGAAGTTCTACTGCATCCGGAGCATCTTTCAGCATCGCTTCTGTTCTCATCAATTGCACATATCTATGTAGGCTGGCAGTTCCATTCGCAATCAGTTCCACTGTCGTCGAAAGCTTTCTTACTGGATTCACAAAAGTTGAAACATACAGGCTGAATGTGATCAGATCAATAATATTCAGCTGGTCCGACATAATCAGGGCACCTCCAACTGCAATTACGATTGCTGAAAGAATGCACATAAAAAATTCCATTACTGCATTAAATCGACCCATAGCTCTGTAAAAATCCGCTTTAGAATCGCGATAACTTAAATTTGCAGAGTCAAATTTGTCAAGCTCTTTTTCTTCATTTGCAAATGCCTTTGCAGTACGAAGACCAGAAAGTCCAGATTCAAAATCTGTGTTGATCGCTGCCATTTCTTTTTTTACATTACGAGATGCGTTCTGCATAGAAAAACGGCATTTCCACACAACAATGAGAAAAATCGGAATCGTTACCGCGATCACCAGTGCCAGTTTCCACTGAATCGTAAACATAATGATCAATGCACCTATAATCGTCACCGTAGAAATAAAAATATCCTCCGGCGCATGATGTGCAAACTCTGTAATATCAAAAAGTTCCGATGTGAGCTGGCTCATCAGCTGTCCCACGCGGGCATTATCAAAATATGCATAACTCAGTTCCTGAATATGCTGAAACAGATCACGCCTGAAATCCGTCTCTATCCGAACACCAAATGTATGTCCCCAGTAGGTAATAATATAAGTAAAAACTGACCGCAAAATATAGGCACAGAACACCACCGCCATTACCGTCCAGAATGTTCTCCACGCGTTATCCGGCAAAAGTTTGTACATACACCATCTGGAAATAAACGGAAATGCCAGATCGATCATTGCAATCGCCAATGCACACACCATATCCAGGAAAAACAGTTTTCTGTGTGGTTTAAAATACGACAGAAAAATCTGCAATTCGCTTTTGTCCTTAAAATCCTTCTGATTCATTTTTCTTCTCCTGATTCTTTTATTTTATGTCGTCTCTCTCTCCATCAATTTCGTACCAAATACCATATGTTGAACACTTGGCTTATTATCTTTAGCAGCTTCTATATCTTCAAGAATAAGATCTGCCGCTCTCTGCCCCATTTCGCGTCCCGGCATTTCCATAGAAGTCATATGCTTTCCTTAATGAAGTTTTCCATCTTGCCCCTGCCACAATAAAACTGGATAATCTGATAAGGTTCCATATCCATGTTTGTAACAATAAAAGTGTACATGTGTGTCAGCTGTCCGTATGGTTTCTCGATTTTGAAAACTACACGTCTTGGATATTTCCATGAACCTGCCTGATACATAAATTCGCCATAAGTTACTGCATAGCTGATCTGATCCTTTTGAGTGGCTTGGTACAAATCTTCCTCTTTAAATACTCAACTCCTGCCGCCTCGGTCATCTTCTTCATAAAGAAATGATTAAATAATGCGATCACACGTCCAACACCAAGTACCGCAACCACGGTTCCGATTCCCACTCCAACCAGCTTATGTGCAAAGATCATTCCCACACTGATTGTAATGCAGATGTTAAAAAGGTCAAAACAATTCTTAGTAAAACCAACCGGTTTGTGGATAAAATCTGCAATCGCCTGTACGATACCGTCGCCTGGATTTGGAATGATGCGCATATTCAGAGACATTGCCGCTCCGATTCCTGTGCAGATAATGCCTCCTGCCAGAACAAGAAGCTGTGAAGCAAATCCATGTGATGGTGCCGGAATCCACGCAGAAAACAGGTTCATGAATCTGGTAAAGATCAGACTCAGCGGAAGCTGCAGAAGATCCATTCCAAGGATAAGTGGAAGCGATTTCCTTGCCGCCGGTTTTAATGCTGCGCTTTCCTTCGCCGCCTCCCTGTGATTCCAGATCGTATGCAGGATTATTTCCACAATCACAAAAACTGTATACAGCACAAACGTCATGTTACCAAAATTGAAATTCCATATAGTAGAAATACTATAAGATACCGAGATAATCGGCGAAACGCCAAGCCCTGATTTCGTATTCAGAATGATTCCCAACGCCAGGACAAGAAGCCCCACAACGTAAAAAATCACCCGTAAAGTTGAACTCTTTTTCATTTATATTCACTCACTTTCCGGGGATTATCTTAGCACAAAATCCCGCATATATCAAACAAAGATGATATATGCGGGAAGCGGTTAAAAACATATAGAGGAATGAATCTTTCTTTTTATTTATCTCTTTCTACAGAAACTTTGGATGCTTTTTCATAGTATTTTACGATTGCACTGCGGTCATCTTTTCGCATCCGTCTGCCTTGAGGGACTGCATGATCTCCATGACCGATTCTCTCACTGTAATGCCTGCGTTGTTTACGAGAATGTCAATAGAACCATATTTGCTGTGAACCTCATCCATCATCTTTTAAAACAAAAAACCGGGATCCTTTCGGATCCCGGCCATGTATATATGGGGGGAGAATAAGCAATGGAAGTTAACCTTCGATTGCGATGTAACCATCTTTTTCTTCAACGGCTTTCGGTGCTTTCTTCGGAACAGAAAGTTTCAGAATACCGTCTTCATATTTCGCATGGATATCTTCTTCACTGACTGCATCACCAACATAGAAACTTCTGCTTAAAGTACCAGCATAACGTTCACGTCTGATGTAGTTGCCCTTCTTATCCTGTTCATCTTTATCAAGACCTTTGGCTGCTGACAGTGTCAGATAACCATCCTTCAGCTGAACCTTGATCTCGTCTTTCTTAAATCCCGGAAGATCCACATCCAGTTCATAACTGCCATCAGTTTCACGGATATCCGTTTTCATCATGTTCTGCGCATGTTTACCATAAAGCGGATTCTTCTTGCCCCAGAACTCATCTTTAAACGGGAAGTCCATCCAGTCATCATCAAATAAGTTTTCTCCAAAAATACTAGGCATTAACATAAGTCATCTCTCCTTTTATGATAAAAAATCTATATACAAGTCTTTCGACTGTTGCCTGCAAATCTATATTTAAGGGTACTGCCCGAAGTCTCCGGGCAGCACCACGAGCTTTTTAGCGGTCAGATATTGTCTGACGGGAATCTGATCAAATCAATTACTGATTATTCAATGGTAATATATTTCGGATCATTGGAAACCGGTTTTGCTTCTTTCTTCGGAACAAACAGTTTCAGGATACCGTGTTTGTATTCACCTTTGATGTCTTCCTGTGTAACATCTTCACCTACATAAAAGCTTCTCTCGCATGCTCCTGCATAACGTTCACGTCTGATGTAACGTCCTGTCTTCTTGTCATCCTGCTCTTCATCAAGACCTTTGGCTGCACTGACGGTCAGATAACCATCTTTCAGAGCCACTTTAACTTCCTCTTTCTTAAATCCAGGTACATCAATGATCAGTTCATAACCTTCCTTGGTTTCTTTGATATCTGTTTTCAGAAGGTTCTGTGCTCTGTGTCCATACAGCTTCTTCTCTGCTTTCTTCTCATCTTTGTCATCGTAATAGAACGGTGTAAAGAAATCATCAAATAAACTTTCTCCAAAAATACTAGGCATTAACATAAGTCATCTCTCCCTTTTCTTTATAATCTATATCAACTAACTTGTTAAGTACTGAACCCGGCTGGTATGGAGGATATCTAAGAGATTTTCTTTCAATCTTCTTATCTCTTTATCCCTCTTCCTTTGTTCTAGCTGTAATATAACACTTATTGTTAGCACTGTCAAGAGGTGAGTGCTAATTATTTTGTGAAGATTTTGTGAAGCCTTGATTTTACGGGCTTCACAGGGATTTTTCACTTACTTTCGCACTCAATTTTCTTGGTTTGACACCATTTTTACACCATTTCATTTGATTTTGGTGTAACACTCACTTTATTTACACCAAATTACACCATCGACTTACATTTACACCACAGCAGGTACAGT
>OGJJ01000522.1_pt1 | contig 34959 bp, 29 predicted proteins | sample 1572081 | NCBI WGS metagenome assembly OGJJ01 (sample SAMEA2582122, study PRJEB24529) | metagenome | biome: Human gut stool | place: China | collected 2011
TGTTACAGTGCGCGGGCATGGAGAGCCCGTGTACTGTAACGGCAAAGGCATGGATGTAGGAGGTTATAAATTTGAAAAAAATATTTGCTGCCAGTGTGATCATGGGCATCCTTTCTGTTTTATTAAGTCTTTGTGCCAGAAAGATCACTGGCTTTGCCCAGACTTATTCTGTGACTGTTTATCCTGTTTTGAAAGGGATCTTTGCACGCATTTCCGGGATCTTTCCTTTTTCAGTATCTGAAGCAGGATTATATTTTTTGTTATGTTTTATCCCGTTTTGTCTCATCCGGTGGTTTAAAAAGCCATTGTTTCTGTTAAATGGGGCCTGTTTCATAGCTGCTCTCTTATTTTTCCTGTTTACAGTCAACTGCGGCATTAACTATTACAGAAATTCTTTTTCCTATGAAGCTGGTTTTGTGGTCCGGTCTCATTCTATAGATGAGCTTTACGCTCTTTGCAGTGATCTGGTGGATAACGTTAATGAAAATGTGCCGCAAGAAACAGATACTCCCCCATCAGATGCCGGGAATCTCTCTTATTTTCAGAATTTCCCTTATCTGCAAAAAATGGGAAAAGAAGGGCAGAAAGCCATGAAGGGACTGGCGGATCAATATCCCCAGTTTAAAAGCTGGTATCCATATCCCAAGCCTTTGATCAATCCAAGGCTTTTATCTGTCCAGCAGCTGACCGGTATCTATTCTCCTTTTACAATAGAAGCCAACTACAACAGCGAGATACCTGGCTACAACATTCCCCACACCATCTGTCATGAATTATCTCATTTACAGGGATATATGAGAGAAGATGAGGCAAATTTTATCGGATATCTGGCCTGTACCAGCTCAGAAGACAGATCCTTCCGTTACAGTGGTTATCTCACTGGCTGGGTGTATGCCGGAAATGCCCTGGCGAAAGCAGATTATGAAGATTTTATTGAACTTTATAAGAAATTAGATGAAAAAGCCAGAAATGACCTGGAAGATAATAATGTTTTCTGGGATCGTTTTGAGGGAAAGACAGCAGAAGTGTCCACCAAGGTAAATGATACATATTTAAAAGCCCACAGCCAGACAGATGGTGTCTTAAGCTATGGGCGTATGGTTGACCTTATGCTTGCGGACTATTATCCAGATGCCGCAGCAGACTGAGCTGTTTTTCTAAATGTTTCCCTGAATATTTCCCCAATCTGCATCACTGGCGGAGGGCTTTCGATGGGGTTGCCTCAGAAGCCGTAGCCTTCTTCCAGGTATACCTCTCTTCTAAGATGGTATCTTCCGGGAGCAGCAGGTAATTATTATCCCGGTCTGCATCATTGATCATGGCATTTAACTCTTTTATCAGATAACTGTCCGGGAGATTCCGCTCCCACCAGGTATAGCCCTCTGAAGTCCTTATCCCTTTGGCATCGATCTTGCGGCCTGCGTAGTAATCAATATATACATCTGCGTAGGTCTCTGCCATGGATCTTTTTACATCACTTCCCACATTTCGTACTACACCGCCGATCTGGTCTGAGATCAGCTTCTGGAGATATTCTTCAGACCATGTTTCAAAATTTAAAAGATCAGTATTTTCCTGTCCTGTACGTCTGGCCCAGGCAGACACATCCACAGATTCTGTGGAATATTCCATGCTCCCATCTGCTTTCCACTGTAAAATGCCGTACTGACAAGGTGGGATACTTATGGCATCAGTAACGATCTCCTGAATACCGTAGGCATCATCTGCCACTCCCGGTTCCGCCTTATGCTTGCGGATCCTCTGTACATGGAGATGACCGCTTAAAAACAGGGGAATTTTATATTTCTGAAGAAGATCGATAACTTCCCCGTTATTATCCATAGCACACTGGGTGGTGTACATACGGCTCTGGGCAAGAAGGTTGTGGTGGGCAATGGGCAGTATCTGCATCCCATCTTCCTGGGCTTTTTTTAACTGCTCATCCATCCACACTAAGGTTTCTGCCTTGATCCGGCCTTCTACCAGGTTTTCAGGCTCATACTGGCAGGAATCCAACATCAGCAGGCGGTTTCTTTCATCCAGCTGATAAACATAACTTAAAGAAGCACTGTCCCGGCTGATAGCCTGATCATAGCCATACATATGATAAATATCATAAAATTCTTCTGGTGTAACACTATCTGCGGCAGTTTTTTCATCTCCAAAATAGACAGCTGCATTAGGATTATTGATATCATGATTTCCCGGAATGACCAGCACCGGAATACCTGCTTCCTGGACTTTGCCAAGCTTCCTGGCCAGCTCCTCATGGTTGATCTTCTCCCCATTCATGGTAATATCTCCGCTGAGCACCAGTGCTGAAGGCTTTTCGGCGATCACCTGATCCATAAATGCATCTAACAGCTGGGGAAGATATTTTACTACCTTTCCGTCACACCGCTCTACAAAGAGCTGAAAAGCTGCTCCATCATCCTCTGCATCTGCACTCTGATAATGGACATCCGTTGCCTGGATGATCTTTGGGGGCGTATACGGCAGTTCTTGTGGAACCGCTGGCCATACCTGCTCTATAGTCTTGTTCCAGCCTTTATAGCCGGTCTCCCGGCGGATATAGGTTCCTTTTCCATCAATCTTATCCTGTGTTTCTTCTGTATCTCCTGACAGTCCTACTTCACCATTTCCGTCGTTTTTTCCATTTTTATGATCTTTGTCAGGATCTGCATCGTTATCAGTCCCGTCTATTACAATATCTGTATCTGCCCCAGTCTCTGTAGTATATTCTGTACTGTCTATGGCAGTTGTTATTTTCTTAAAAAAGTGCAATACCCCGAAGCATACCAGAAATACAAGGGTATACATCAGGGCACTGACGATCCAGGTTTTTCGTTTCATACTTATATGATCCCCAACTCTTTCATAGCATAGGCGATCCCGTCATCCTCTACTGTTTTTGTGATAAATGTGGCATATGGCTCTAATACCGGACTGTGATTTCCCATAACTACGCAGTTTTCTGCATACCGGAACATGGAAAGGTCATTGCTGCTGTCACCAAATACATAGGCATCTTCGATCCTAATGCCGCAATGCTTTAATACCAGATCAATGGCTGTGGCCTTGGAATGACCTCTTGGGATACACTCATAAAAACCGTTTTCCCGATCAATAACCTCCATATCAGGCATTCTTCCAAACAGCTCTTTGCCGCGGCTTTTTTCATCAGAACCAATGTAAAATTTATCAAAATCAAAGCTGTCATCTTCCCAGAAACATGGCATTGGGCAGCCAGATATCTTAACAGACTGTTTTACGCGTTCTACCTGTGGCAGGCGGGATGGTGTTTCGTGCATATAGCAGCCGCCCAGTCCTTCTAACACGCCGTCCAGTCCACATTCATCAATGTCTCTTTTTATCTGCAAACCTCTTTCGTGTGGGATCATATGATGGTATAATACCTCATCTCTTACTCTCACATAAGTACCACAGCCGCAAAGGAAGCCATCTGCATCCACCTGGGAACGGATCTGTGTTAAATGAGGATACACACGGCCTGTATTGATCAGGACTAAATGCCCCTTTTCTCTGGCCTGTTTCAGTGCCTCTTTCGCACTGTCAGGAACCCTCCGCGTCTTTTCAGACAGGAGGGTTCCGTCAATATCAAAAAATAAAGCTTTTGTTCTGTTATTATTCATCATCCCTGAATACAATCGTTCCTGTCTCCTCATCCATGCTGTCAACAATAGCCAGTGACTCCAGACGGATGCCTTCGGAACGGATCAGATCTCCGCCTACCTGGAAGCCTTTTTCAATAACGATACCAGCACCTACTAATTCAGCGCCGGAATCCCTTACTACAGCTGCCAGACCTTCTAATGCCTTTCCATTTGCCAGGAAATCATCAATAAGAAGCACTTTATCACCTTTTCCGAGGAATTCCTTAGATACGATGATGTCATATACTCTTCCGTGAGTATAGGACTCTACCTTAGAAGTATAAACTTCACCTGCAATGTTATTGGTCTGTGTTTTCTTTGCGAATACAACAGGAACATCAAAATACTGAGCTACAATACATGCAATTCCGATTCCGGAAGCTTCGATGGTAAGAATCTTGTTTACTTCCACATCCGCAAACCTGCGCTTGAATTCCTTTCCGATCTCCCCAAACAGTTTAATATCCATCTGATGATTTAAAAAACTGTCTACTTTCAGCACATTTCCTGCTTTGATCTTGCCGTCCTTACGGATCCTGTCTTTTAAGAGCTGCATGTATAATATCCTCCTTCTCCATTGGTTTTTAATGTAAGATTAATTTGCCTTTGTAGTTTCCGCTGTTGTTTCTGCTTCTGTGGTCTCAGACTCAGTTGTTTCGTTTTCGGAAGTTTCCTCTGCTGCAGAAGTTTCCTCTGCTGCAGTCTCAGTTTCAGTAACAGCTACTTCACGCTCAGACAGTTTTGCAGGATTTTCTGCCTCATTGTCTGCATTGGAAGCTAAGAATCTTAATACCTTATCCTGAAGTACCTGCTCCTTTACAGTATCTTCACCGTAAAGGCTTACTAAAGTATCCTTGGTTGCTCCGTTTGCCTGTGCAAATGCTTCCATATCCTCATCTGTAATATTGTCAAGACCTTCTTTTGCTGCAATATCCTTTACAACGATTTCTTTCTTGGCTGCTTCTTTTACAGAAGAGTAGATATACTCCTTAAATCCAGCCTCATCCATACCATTTGCCTGTGCCATCTGAGAAAGAGTCATTCCATACATCTTAGCCTGGTTGGTGTACTGCTTTAACATCTGGTTGTAGCGTACAGAAATACCATTTCTGGAAAACTTGAAATCGGAGTTGTCGATCACATTCTGAAGAACATCCTGTTCCATTTCCTGCTCTGCTGTCTTCTGCTTCTGGGTTAACAGATCAGCACGGATACCTTCCTTGTACTCATCTACAGTCTGGTAAGAAGAGGTTCTCTGTACAAATGCATCATCTAATACTGCGTCCTGTTTCTCCTTTACAGAATTAACAGTTACTTCAAATACAACTGCCTGTCCTGCTAAGGATTCTTCTTTGTAATCTTCCGGGAAAGTTAAGTTTAATGTCTTTGTCTCGCCCTTTTTTGCACCGATCAGACCATCTTCAAAACCATCGATCATGCTCTTGGAGCCAAGAGTCAGATCCGTACCTTCTGCAGTACCGCCATCAAAAGCTTCTCCGTCTTTTGTGCCCTTGTAATCAATGTTTACAATGTCACCATCTTTTGCAGCTCTGTCTACTTCTACTTCATTTGGATTCTGCTTCAGATTGGTCTGGATCTTCTGGTCTACTTCATCGTCTGTTACTTCCGGGGCAGCTACATTTACTTTTACGCCTCTGTACTCAGAAACAGTTGCAGAACCAAGGTTTACATTTGTGGTGTCTGTGCTGCCTGCACATCCAGTCATTAACACAGCTGCAGTCAGACCGCATAAACATAATAATTTCAGTTTTCTCATTGTTGCATGTCCTTTTCTTTTCATTCTTTTCGCTTATTGTCTTCCCAGAAGCTTTTTGTCCGCCTCTGGAAAACAAAAACAGACTTTTTTTAAGCGTTGTACATAGTTATACCATACACGGACGGGAAAAAAAAGCCTTTCCGGAAATTTTATACTTTCGGATTTTATGACGCATAAAAAGCTTTAAAAGCTTTGTATGTATGGTAAACATCTAATTTAGAAGAAAGTTCAAAAGGTGCATGCATAGAAAGGATCGGCACACCTAAGTCTACTGTATCTACATCCATATGGGCTACAAACTTGGCAATGGTGCCGCCGCCGCCTGCATCCACTGCTCCAAGCTCGCCCGCCTGCCAGTAAACACCTGCATCTTCCATAATACCGATGACTTTCGCCATGGTCTCTGCACTTGCATCATTGGAGCCGCTTTTTCCTCTTGCACCTGTGTATTTGGTGAGAACACAGCCTTTGTTGATGTAGCTTGAATTGCGGGCCTCGTATACATCTGCGAAGGTTGGGTCATAAGCTGCATTTACATCAGAAGATAAACATAAGGAAGCTCTTAATACATCTCTCACCGGAATCTTTTCCATAGAAGCAAGATCTTCTATATAATGAAGGACATAATCGGAGTTTAAACCTGTATTTCCGTCAGAACCGGTTTCTTCTTTATCTGTTAAAATGGTCACTGTGGTATGCTCAGGCTTTTTGGTGTCGATCTCCGCAGTCAGTGCAGTGTATGCACAAACCCGGTCATCCTGACCATAAGCGCCCACCATACTGCGGTCTAAACCGATATCCCTTGCTTTTACAGCCGGTACCAGTTCAAATTCAGCCCGGAAGAAATCCTTTTCCTTGATCCCGTACTGGTCATAAAGCAGTGCCAGAATGGAAAGCTTTACTGCATCCTTAATATCTTCACCCTCATAGGGAAGAGAACCTAAAACAACATTTAATTCTTCTCCCTTTAAGCCATCTTTTAATTGGCGCTCATTCTGCTTGGCAGCCAGATGGGGCAGCAGGTCTGTGATACAGAATACCGGATCATCTTCCTTTTCACCGATGCAGATCTCTGTCAGTTCCCCGTTTTTCTTTGCAACAACGCCGTGGATCGCCAAAGGGATCGTTCCCCACTGGTATTTGCGGATACCGCCGTAATAATGTGTTTTAAAGTAGGCAATATCTTCTTTTTCATATAATGGATTTGGCTTTAAGTCCAGTCTTGGGGAGTCAATGTGGGCTCCATTAATATGCAGGCCTTCTGATAACGGCTTTTTGCCAAATGTAGTTGCGATAATAGCCTTGCTGCGGTTTACATAATACACCTTGTCTCCCGGCTCATAAGAGGCAGTACGGTCAAACGGCTTATAGCCAGCTTTTTTTAACATGTGGACCGCTTCTTTTACACACTCACGCTCTGTTTTTCCTGCGTTAAGGAATTTTTTGTAGCCTTCGCAGTATTTGAAAGCCTTTTCCTTGTGGTCTGGTGCATCTTTTCCAATATGTGGAGCAGACCAGGTAAGCTGCTCCTGTAACTCCTGTGCTTTTGTTTTCTTGGACATTGGATTTTCCTCCTCTTCTATAATTCAAAAGTGCGGGGCTGGGGCTTCGGTTTACCGCCCGCCTGCGCCCCCAGCTTTTTGTGTCTTGCATCCATAAGGATGGCCAAAACCTGGGCATCCCCCAGCCCGGCAGCAGCCTGTATCATCTGCTCTATCATCCGGACGTCTGTTTCTTTTTTCTGTGCCAGCCAGGAAAGGATTTCTCTTTCCCCCCGTTCTGCAAGACCCTTTGCTGCTTCTTCCGGATGTTTTTTAATGTACTTCCAGTATTCTTCTTTCCATTCCTCTGTCAAGCCTTTGGGCCAGTACAGACGATAGATGGCCATGCGGCATACAAGAACCGGGCTTTCTAAAATCTCTGCTGTTGGCAGCAGCTTGTCATATTCCCAGAACTGAAAATCAGTTCCGCTAAAGCAATACCGGTACATATGGCCACAGCCATGCATTTCCCGCATAATGATACGGGCGGGAGTATTTTCTATAGACTCCTCAAAGAACTCCGGGAAAATAAGCTTTGCCAGCAGTTTTCCCTGTTCATCCCGGTAGTCTACTACCAGCATCTGCCGCAATTCTGAAAGGATCTCTTTAAAACTGGACTTTGCCTCTGGAAAAATGCGTATATCCAGTTCTGTTATCCGGGTACAGCCGGTAAATACTCCTGCGCCCCAGTCTTTCACTGTACTGCAGCAGGAAAGCTTCTTTAAATGAAAGCAATTATAAAAGGCATAGGCTCCCACTTTTTCCAGATGCTCCGGCAGCGTAAGCTCCTCCAGGACCTCGCCGCACATTTCCGGCTCTCCTTCCCGTTCTACTGCCGGCTGCTCCCGCCTTCGCACAGTTTGGGAAAATGTATATGTATCCAATTCTGTTACCGGAAGTCCTTCTATGGTGTCCGGTATCACCAGTTTGTTATCTAATGTGTAGCAGCGCTCCACACAGATCCCATTTGCAGTCTTTCTATATGATATATTCATGTAATCAGTTTAATCAGTTTTGACATTTTTTTCAACCCTATTTAAAAAAGCTGCTTCCTTTTACAGAAACAGCTTCCAGATGGCAATGCAGATGGAAAATACGGCAATGCCTTTTTTTAATAATGTCTGATTGATGCGGACTGCATTTTTACTTCCAAAATAAACGCCGATACCATGGAATACCAGGGCTGCAGCCAATATTTTCAAAAGCCGGACTGAGATACACTGGGAAAAATATCCTAAACATGCAGGAATCCCAATAAAAATAGAATTAAACAATGCTACACCAACTGCAGTGCGCACCGGGATCTCCAAAAGGACTAAAAGTGGCATTACCAATACCGGTCCGCCTGCTCCCGAAAGAGCACAAATGGCACCGGTGACTGTTCCAAGACCTAAAACAGCGGGAAGATTTCCTGCAAATGTACTGTCCTTTGCCTGTTCATCACTGGCAGCTGCCTTTTTATCTTTTCTTAAAAGAATGGAGATACCAGAAAGAAAAACTACTGTATATAGCAAAGTTTTTACGCCGGACTCCGGAATCAGCATGTTAAGACACACACCGAAAACAGCTCCTACCAGGCTTCCTACACTCAATTTAAGCCCAAATCTCACATCCAGATTTCCAGTCTTTTTGTAATTAACAGAGCCTAAAAGCCCGGATACAATAAAAGCTCCAAAGCTTAAGGCCAGTCCCTCTGTTGTGCCAAGTCCTAAAAGAGACGTATAGGTGATAGGCAGAAGAAAACCTGCCACGCCAGTCAGGCCTACGCAGGCTCCTACCACCAGATTGGCCATTGTTACGATCAGCCAGAATGTGATGCCTGTGATCATGTATTTACTTCCTCCATGTATTTCATCGCTTCATAAAAGATTTTTTCTTCATCCAGAGTGAGGATTTCACGATTCTTCATCAGCATCCTTCCATCTACAACCATATCACAGACATCAGACGCTGTAACACATTCTAACAGGGTATTCACCAGATTACCAGTAGGATATAAATGAGGCTGCATGATATTAATGGTGATAAAGTCCGCCTTTTTGCCTTCTGCAATGATACCTCCATCTTCTTTCATCAAGTGATATCCCTCTTTTGTAACCATGGAAATGATCTGGGCTGCAGGCATAATGGCCGGATCACTCTGGGCAACACCATGTTTTACATTCATTACAGAACGGAATATCTTCATTTCATTCCATAAACTTAATCCACCATGAGCTGCACCATCTGTACCAAGTCCCACACAAATGCCATCTTCCAGAAGAGCCGGTGTTTCCGGAACTCCTTTTGCACAATTGCTGAAAGGACAGTGACATACTTGCACATTCCGTTCATGAAGGATCGATCTTTCATGGGCCGATACCATGATGCTGTGGGCACCGATAAAACGGTCGCTTAAAACACGCAATGAATCCAGATATTCATAAGGGCGCATCTTAAAATGCTGAAGAAAGAAATTCACTTCTCCCGGATATTCGTTCATATGAGCCTGTAAAAGAGCCTGACGGTCATCTGCATGCTCTGTTATCTGGCAGATCAGACTTTCAGAACAGGAGATCAGGGAACGCAAAGCATAAGCTGACTTCAGTCTCTTATATTCCCTACAGAATTCATAAAAATCATCTGCCCGGGCAACAGCCTCTTCTGTTGTAGTTGCAATAGTCTCCGGAAGTCCTTTTTCATCCATGGTAGAAAGGGAAAGTGTTCCACGCAGTCCCGCCTTATCATAAACCTTCACAGCTTCTTTCATATGATAGCTTCCTGCGTCAATAAAAGCCGTAGTTCCTGATCGGATCATTTCCAGAGCAGCCAGCTGCGCACTCAGCTTCATTTTTTCCGGTGTCAGGGTACTCTCAAAAGGAAGCATGATACGGGTCCAGATCATAGGAAGTTCATCTAACACGCGGCCCTTTAGCAGCTGCTGTCCTGTATGCATATGACAATCTGCCAGACCAGGCATCAAAAGTTTGCCGCAGCCGTCTAATACCTGTGGTGCAGCTTTTCCAGGTTCTTTGACCTTTAAACTGCTTTCAGAAGCAGGTGCGATCTTTGAAAAACGGCCATCTGTCACATCTACTGTCTGGTCTTTTAAAATCGTTCCGTCTTCTGTCAAAACAGATACATGAGTAATACGTAAATCAGCCATATTGACCTCCTAGATCGCTCCTGTAGCCATTAATCCCATTTGAGCAATAATTGCTGAGAATACAAAAGTACCTGTCATAACAAACACACCGATCAGTATCATTTTCCAGCCCTGCTTTAAGAAGGTATGGATCTGGTCACTGATAGAAACACCAGCATATGCGCCTACCATAGTAAGAGGTGCGGTGAAATTGATCTTTCCGGCAGATGTAATGACAAATTCACGGCATGGGGAAATAGGGGATGCTGCCAGCAGTCCGATAATAGAAACATATGCAACAATAGGAAGTTTTAAAGGAACTACTTTACTTACTGCAACCCCTGCAATAGCGATTGCCAGCAGAATGCACGTTCCTGGAAGAGAGTCAGCAAATGCTACATGAAAGGCTTCGAGAAAACATCTAACTACCGCCCCTCCTGCAGCATTTTTTCAAATTCATCTACTGGTACCGGCGGTGAAAACCAGTATCCCTGAACTTCATCGCACATGGTATTTCTAAGGATGGACGCCTGTTCCGGTGTCTCAACTCCCTCACATACAATATGATAGCCAAGACCTTTTAACAGGTTGATGATCTCACGAAGGAAATAAATACCCTTGCGAGTGATCTCGCAGTTATTAATAAAGGCCCGGTCTACTTTCACCGTATTTACCGGAATATCAATAACTGTATTTAATACTGAATAGCCTGCTCCAAAATCATCTAAAGCAGTCCGAAAACCAACTGTCCGAAGCTTTGCAAACAACTGTTTTACATGGTCATAATCAGAAACAGTGGCAGTTTCTGTAAGCTCTAATTCTGTAAGAGCCGGATCCACTCCATACTTTTCCAGAATAGCAGTATAACGATGGATGGTATCGCTGTTCTGGGCATGGAGCGCTGACGCATTGATAGAGATCAGACGCTGTGGAAGTCCCTGTTTTTTCCATTTTGCCAGGAGTTTTACTGTTTCCTCAAACATATAGAAATCCAGGTCAATGATACGGCCATTTTTCTCATAAACCGGGATAAAGCTGTCCGGCGGAAGCAGTGTTCCGTCTTCTTTCTGCCAGCGGACTAAGGACTCCGCCCCTACGATCTTTCCTGTGGTCAGTGAGAAGCGTGGCTGAAGATATACTTTAAATTCCCGGTTTCTAATGGCTTTGTCAATCCCTGTGGCGATCTCATTTTCCATATTCTGCCGGTCTGCCATAGTCTTGTCATAAACGCAGACTGTTACCGGAGAATTGTCCTGGATCTGATGTCTTGCATAGTTTGCAGCATCAATAGCAAAGGACGCCCCGGCGCAGTCCCCTTCTACTTTATAAACGCCGGTGCGCAGACGCAGTTTCGCTTCCGGGTATTTTCTCTGCTGCCGTTCAATAAATCCACTATTGATACGATTGATGGCATCTATAGAAGTGTCATTCCATTTTTCTTCAAAGAAAAGCAGGAACTGATCTGCTACCACTCTGGTAAAATGAGCGGTATTGCACTTTTTCAGTGTATCAATAATATAACCAGTAAATTCCCTCAGCAGCTGGTCTCCGGCTGCATATCCATATTTACGGTTAAAGTATTTGAAATTTTCAAGATCTGTATAAACTAAAAGATAGCCTTCTCCCTTTCCGTCAGTGAGCACATTGTCTATTTCTTCCCTGAAGCGGTTGAAGGAAGGAAGTCCTGTAACCTTGTCATATTCCGGATAACCAGTGCAGCAGCTGCACGGTGTCCCTGCCGCTTTCATCTGGACCAGTTCATGTTCTAAACGCTCTTCCTGGTGCCACTCCCCAGTCACATCAATGACCATGCCAAAAAGAATGTCTGATTCCCCTGCATCCTCTTCTTCTGAAATGGAAACTGTTTCAAGACGTTTTCTGGAAATGCAGCCATCATCATCTACTTCCCTGATATCAATAGGGCCTTTGATACGTCCGCTGTAAAATTCAATAGCTTTCCATCGGTCATCTGGATATATCCGTGTTTTGTCCCTGAGATAATCGCAGTATTCCGGGATCTCTGCATCTACTTCCAACTCTTTATTGTAACGTATCAAAGTATCTGTTTTTACATGATATTCAAATATGATAACACCGCTTTTTTCTAAAATAGCGGAAAGATGCTTCAGCATTCTCCTGCTGTCGTTCTCTTTACTGCGCTTTGGCATCTTTTTTTCCTCCTCTTATCTCAAGTACCATCCCCAGGTGGAATTACACTCATGGTTTAATTATACATCATACTTTACCATATTTGTATTTGAGATTCAAGTTGATTCCCGCTAATACTTATCTGGCATTTTTGCCAAATTTTTCTAAAACTTTTCTAAAGCCTTACTTTTACAGATACTGTTTACAGCAGTTCTTTTACTGTGATCTCTGCAGCATCCATTTCTTCTATAGCCGGGAGTATTTTCTCCGGTTCCCAGTCCTCTGCCAGGATAAAAAGTCCTTTGTAAACAGCAGCCATGATATCCTGGAAACGGCTGTCTTTTTCATTTCCATTTTCAATAACTTTAAATACATCCCCTCCTGTTTTTTTCAATCCTGAAAACAGGCGTATCTTAAGAGAGCGTACCTGGACCGGTCCGTTCCAGAAGCGGTCCATATCGTAATCGTCTGTATTTCCGCACTTTGCCACGCAGGTGGCGCAGCCTGGGGCAACTGCCAGTTTTTCAGCCCTTACCTGTTCTAACTGCTTCTCAAGCTCTTTTTCATCTGCATCCACTCTTACCAGGACAGACAGGGCGCATGTTACCACCCTGTCTGTGTTTTCTGTCTTTAAATGACTATATGTGGTCCTGGCAAGTCCGATCAAAGCTCCTGTAAGAATATCTTCCAGCTTTTTCTCTCCCTGAAGTCCCATTTTTACTCCTGTTCTGTTGGAAATACAACGGTCAACAGCATTTTAAAGGTTTCTTCCGCATAAACAGCGTGAGGAACCTTTGCTGGCATAATAAGAACGTCACCAACGCAGCAGAAATGCTCTTTTCCACCTACTGTAAACTTGCCTTTTCCCTCTAACACCTGTACCATGGCATCGCCTGTGGAATCATGGGTGCTGATTTCTTCACCTTTGTCAAATGCAAATAAGGTTATACTTACAGCTTTGTTCTGGGCCAGTGTACGGCTGACGATCTGACCTGGCTGCACAGTTACCTGGTCTGCTAATGGAAGTACGGTTTCGTGTTCAATGTTTTTAATAAATGCCATTTTTGTTTACTCCTGCTATGATCTTTTCCCCGCCTGCTGGGCGGGGAGTGATATCCATTTTGCTTTTTATTTTTTTCCCAGCCACCGGGCGGAGAGACAGTTAATCCAGTATCTTACCATCAATAGAAATGGTCACCACCTGCCACGGAATAAACTTTCCGCTATTTTTTAAAGCTTTGATGGCCGCCTGCTCCAGACCGCCGCAGCATGGAACTTCCATGCGTACTAAAGTGACGCTCTTGATATCATTTGCTGCAATGATCTCCGTCAATTTTTCACTGTAATCGCAGTCATCTAATTTTGGACATCCGATGAGAGTTACTTTGCCTTTTACAAAATCCTTATGGAAGTTTCCATAGGCATAAGCAGTACAGTCTGCTGCAATCAGCAGCTTTGCCTGATCAAAATATGGTGCCTTGATCGGTGCCAGCTTAATCTGTACCGGCCAGTTGCTTAACTGGGAAGTAATCGGCGCTGCACTTAATGCGCTTTCTTCTGCCTGGTCTGCTTCCTGGTTTTTACAGTTCATCTGACGCATACGGGTTCCCGGACATCCGCCTGCCGGTGCCGGATGAGCGCCTGCTGCTGCTTTTTTCTTCTTATTTTCAAGTACAGCTGCCTCATCATATGCAGCTGCCTCTCTTTCTATAAAGGAAATAGCGCCCGCCGGACAGGCTGGAAGGCAATCGCCTAAACCATCACAATAATCATCTCTTAATAATTTCGCCTTGCCATTTACCATTCCAATGGCACTTTCGTGACAGGCCTGGGCACAAAGTCCACAGCCATTACATTTTTCTTCATCAATATGAACGATCCTGCGTATCATTTCTGTACCTCCTTGACATTATACAAGGAATATACTACAATCACCTGCAAATGTATGTTGTTCTGACAACAAAAGGAGAGAAAATGGATCATAAATTGTTGGAAAATTCACCCTTATTTAAAGATGTAGCCCCGGAAGAGATCGATGCCATGCTCCAGTGCCTTGGCACGGAAGAAAAGGAATACGAAAAAGGCGAGATCATCTTCCACGCCGGAGATGTGATCCATTCCATCGGACTGGTCCTTACCGGCCGGGTCCAGATCGAAAATGATGATCTCTGGGGCAATAAAAGTGTTCTGGAAAGCGTGGGGCCCGGCTTTGCCTTTGCGGAAAGCTATGCCTGTCTTCCCGGAGAACCCCTTATGGTCTCGGCAATTGCAGCTGAGCCTTCAAGGATCCTGTTTTTAGATACAGGCCGGGTACTGACCGCCTATCCATCTGCCTGCTCCCATCACAGCCGCTTAGTCCAGAACCTGTTATATATTTCTTCCCAGAAAAATTTAAACCTGTCCCGCCGTATCTTCCACACCTCTTCCAAGTCCATACGGAGCCGCCTGTTATCTTATCTGTCCTTCCAGGCTGCTAAAGCCGGAAGCCAGGATTTTTATATTCCTTTTAACAGACAGCAGTTAGCCGACTATTTAAGCATTGACCGAAGCGCTATGTCCGCAGAGCTTAGTAAAATGCGAAAAGAAGGGATACTGGAGACAGATAAAAATCATTTTGTTTTAAAGTCAGACCTGCTGTAGCAGCAGGTCTGTTTTTTGTTTTATCTTCTGGCTTCTCTTGTTTTTTCGATCAGCCTGCGTATTCCCTGTTCCGGATAAGAAAGCAGTGCTCCAAAATCTACAGCCAGCTGGTAACGTTCTTCCTCGGTTCCGCCACACTGGCTTTCCAGCTCTTTCTGGCGTTTTTTCAGTTCCAGATAGGTCTCATAAACGTCCTGGGTACGGAAAAACAAATAATTATATTTATCCTGGTTTGCCTCTGCCAAAAACAGATCCGTAATCAGCGCCTCATCCTGTGGATGATAAAGGATCCCGTATTTCTCGCAAAGCCGCTTTACCTGGGGCAGATAGGAGTCACGCTCTGCCTTTGTATCACATGGATGGCTCATTGCCAGCTTTTTAAGGCCGGATGCCACCATTTCACAAAAGCAGTCCATAACACCGCACTCATAAGAGTAATGATCAATCGGCACTTCCTTCTCTGCTTCCTCTAAAAGCACATACTCATCCTTATCCAGTGAAAGAGGTATTCCCGATACGCTTGTAACATTCGCTCCCCCATACCAGGTGCTGTCCACCTGAAAAATGTCTCCTATCTGATATTCTGCAGAATACTCGTCATTTTTTCGGATGATCTTTATTTTTTGTTTATCCATAAGCAGTTTTACCTCCTTGCTGCAGCTTCAACATACATCTTATTTGCCTCATCTTAACATATTCCCCCTCAAACCTCAATAGCTGTGAAAAACCGGTTGCCAGAGCCCACTTTCTCATGTAGAATGGGCTTATCTATGCTGCCATCTATTGTTTTGTAAGGAGACAAGTTTGTAATGAGTATATTAAATGTAGAACATTTAAGTCACGGTTTTGGAGACCGGGCTATTTTTCAGGATGTGTCTTTCAGGCTTTTAAAGGGAGAACACATTGGTCTTGTGGGTGCTAATGGTGAAGGCAAATCCACTTTTATGAATATCATCACCGGAAAACTGATGCCTGATGAAGGCAAAGTGGAATGGGCAAAAAATGTAAATGTAGGCTATCTGGACCAGCATACGGTCCTGGAAAAGGGCATGACCATCCGCGAAGTGTTAAAAAGCGCTTTCGCTCCCCTTTTTGAAATGGAAGAGCGCATGAACCATATCTGCGACAATATGGGGGATGCAGATGAAGCGCAGATGAATGCCATGATGGAAGAGCTGGGAACGATCCAGGATCTTTTAATGGCCCATGATTTTTATGTGATCGACTCTAAAGTAGAGGAGGTCGGCCGTGCTCTTGGACTGGATGAGATCGGTATGAACCGTGACGTAACGGAGCTTTCCGGCGGTCAAAGAACCAAGGTCCTTCTTGGAAAGCTGCTGCTTCAGAAACCGGATATCCTTCTTCTTGACGAGCCTACCAACTATCTGGACGTACAGCATATTGAATGGCTGAAGCGGTATCTTCAGGAATACGAAAATGCTTTTATCCTGATCTCCCATGATATCCCGTTTTTAAACAGCGTCATCAACCTGATCTATCACATGGAAAACCAGCGTCTGGACCGTTATGTAGGCGATTATGATAAGTTCCAGGAGGTTTATGCTGTAAAAAAAGCCCAGTTAGAGGCTGCCTATAAACGCCAGCAGCAGGAGATCGCAGAACTGGAAGATTTCGTAGCCAGAAACAAAGCCCGTGTTTCTACCAGAAATATGGCTATGTCCCGCCAAAAGAAGCTTGATAAAATGGAAGTGATCGAACTTGCAAAGGAAAAACCAAAGCCAGAATTTAATTTCCTGGAAGCCCGCACTCCAGGTAAATATATTTTTGAGACTAAAGATCTGATCATCGGATACGATGAGCCTCTTTCCCGTCCTTTAAACCTGACTATGGAACGGGGGCAGAAATGCGTTTTAGTAGGTGCAAATGGTATTGGAAAAACCACGCTTTTAAAAAGTATCCTTGGACTGACACCAGCTTTAAGCGGTTCTGTAGAACTGGGAGATTATCTTTCCATCGGATATTTTGAACAGGAAATGGCTCCCGGCAATACTACCACCTGTCTGGATGAGATCTGGAAGGAATTCCCGTCTTATACCCAGTATCAGGTGCGCTCCGCCCTTGCAAAATGCGGTCTGACCACAAAGCACATTGAAAGCCAGGTCCGCGTATTAAGCGGCGGTGAGCAGGCCAAAGTACGCCTGTGCAAGCTGATCAACCGTGAAACCAATGTTCTTCTTTTAGACGAGCCTACCAACCATCTGGATGCAGATGCAAAAGAAGAATTAAAACGTGCCTTAAAGGCTTACAAAGGAAGCATCCTTCTCATCTGCCATGAACCGGATTTTTATGAAGGTCTGGCTACAGATGTATGGGACTGCAGAGACTGGGCACTGCGTTTATCATGATCTTACCATGATCATAAAAGGCTGCTTTCAGATCATTTACTATGAAAGTCCCGGACGGCAGCCGCGAATGAGCCATGCTTGCATGAGCGAATTCACGGGTATCGGACGGGCAAGCCGGTATGAGCAAGGAGCGCGATAGCGCGGATTGCGAATGCTGGCGACGATTGCGGGAGCACCAAAGGTGCGGAGCAATCGGCTTTCATGAATGGTGATGCCTGCGTCAGCAGGCATGTCCGTTTAATTCCGGTCTCTGCCTGCGTCACCAGCCACACACTGACATCCGCTTTTTAATTCTGCATAAAAGGCCTTAAGCTGTTTTTCCATAACCCACTTCATATACTCCCCTTCCAGATACCTTCCCGGCCGGACAGACTGCATAGCCTCATTTCGCTTTATATCCTCTTTCATCCATTCCTCTAACTGCTCCAGGCTCATTTTTCCAGATCGTTCCTTTATCTTTTCCTGATACCGGGAATAAAAGCTCATATAATATTCTTCCAGTTGTCCGCTCCAGCGTTCTTCCAATGAAAACAACCGGTCAAATTCCTTTATCTTTTCCCCTGTGTCCGGATCCGCCTCTAGGACCGGGAGCAGACTTACCACTTCGCTGTCCTTATTTCCCGGATTTTCAAACTCCAGCTGTACCTGATCTTTTACTGTATCCAGATAAGGTAAGAATATACTTCCAATATTTCTCTGCTTTCCCTTTAAAGGACTTTTTCTTCCCTTTAACCGGCTGCTGCAGGCAGAACAGCAAAAATACAGGTTATACGGATGCAGGCACAGACAAGGATACCTGGACTTTGGAAAATAATGTTCCACCTCCTCATCTGTTTCCCCATTTGAGATCATATTTAAACATACCGGGCAGATCCTGCGTATCTTCTTGTTTTTCCCCTTAAAATAGTCTTTAGCCAATTCCCTTCTGCTGTACATGGGACTGGAAAGTTCCTTTAAATGAAAATGGGCAGTGCAAAAGACCACATCATAAAAATATCCGAAAAAATCCTTTAATATCTTCTGGGCTGCATCAGAAAGCTGGTCACTTTCCAGGCTGAACCTGCCATTTTCCCAGGCTTCTTTATCCATAAATTCCATATCATGCTTTATGGCTTCCCAGATTCTTTCCCGCTGTCCGTGCTCCATGCGGAACAGCCGGTCCACTGCCCGGTGCATATTCTTTCCATTCTCTGTGTCACGCTCATAAAGCCTGTAAAACCAGGCTCCATTCTCCGGTGCGAAAGCCAGCCAATCTTCTTTCAGGAACACATTTTCCGGCTGGTCTGCTGCAAATTTAAAAACAGATAACAGAAAATGGCTGACCGCCATTAGATCCTGCTCTTGTTCTTTAACATCTATATTCCAGAACATCTTTCATCACCTCTTTTAGTTGTTAGAAGTGCCTGCGCCTATACCTTATTCCCTTTTTCCAACAGCGCATACAGCTGCTCCTGCAAACGGAAACGCTGATAACCGGGACCCACTTTTGAAATGATCTCTTCCAGCTTATCCGGATCTTTTTCTTCCATGTATGCTTTCACAGAATCCGATGCAAATCTGCCAATGGCAGATGCCTTAAATACCTGTCTGGAAATACTGTCCCGGCCAGCTGCAAAAGTAGAGATCTCCAGATCCTTTACTTCTGTCTTAGAACCTGTGGGATTCTCAAACAGGTGGATCTGCTCCCACATGGCATCTGTTAAGATCAGGTCTGAATGGGTGGCTATCAGGAACTCATTCCCACTTTTCCCGTCCATGCTGCACATAGCATACACAAAGCGGACAAAATCCCGGCTCCATTCATCATTAAAATGCACATCCGGTTCATCATAGAGGAACAATGTATTTTCCCCACAGTGGTTCTGGGCCATAAGGATCAGGCCAATGCGGGCCAACCACATTAATTCCCCGTCACTTAAATCTTCCATTTCATAAAGCCCACGTTCATCCCCATTACGATAGGAAAAATGGATCTCCCGGATCACGCCTTCTCTCCATGCTGTAAGGAGAGTGGAGATAAGGGCAAATGGATTTCCATCAAAGTAGCGCTGAAGCATGGGGTGATAAAATACCTTTTCTCCCTCTGCTTCCCAGGAATCAAACAAAAATACTGCTGCTGTTTCCCCTGCAAGGCTTCCATCTTCTTCCACCCGGTCTGCAGAAGTCCTGTGGATCACACAGTTGCTTAAAGAACCTCCCTTTGTATCCTGGTTTAAAAGACGCCGTAAAATGCTCATCTGCGGCCTGTCTGCAGCCGCTTCCAGCCTTGTATCATCAATGCGAAGGGAAAAAGCTGCCGGGATCAGACGGATATTTAACCGTTTCAGAAGTTTTTTCCTAAGGGATGCATAGTGCAGCGCCTTTGTGCTGATATTGTCATCCTGCATATCAAAGGGCATTACAGCAAACAATGCCGGTAAGATAAATTTTGATGTGACCGCATCCAGAAACAGCACCCTTGGATTTACATCCAGACGCTCATAAAAGGATAATATCTCCTCTGCCGCCTCGCCCTGGGCCACGCTGCTTTCTCTCGGATATCCTTCATTACCGGAAATCCGGCTTTCTCCGTTTTCATCATTTATAGCCAGTGACAGATCATACAGATCGCTGGCAAGAGATGCCCTTGGAGACCGGATCAGGATATCTTCCATAGAACTATTAGCCCCGGAGCAATAAGAAATGATCCGGTCCGGCAGGTACTCATCTGGTATAGAATATAGCTGCCGGGTTTTCCCATTTTTTTCCAGTTCCACATATAGCTTTCTCCTCCGCCCGGAAGCATCGCAAAAACCCTTTTTCTGGGGCTTTACATAAATTCCCGTTCCATCCGGCATCCTGTATTTTAACTCAAAAATAAATCCCGGCAGCTCATTTTGCATAATACGGGTAAAAATAAGTCCCACTGCCTCTAACACACTGGACTTTCCCGAACCATTGCAGCCAATGAGAAAATCCACGGGTACAGCCCCCGTCTGCTCCTTAAACTGCAATTTCAGCCGCTTCAGTCCTTTATAACCATCTATATATAAGTATTCCAGCTTCATGTTGTATCTCAGACCTCCCTGGTGTCCAGAATCTGATATTTCTGTATGGTAATGGGATGACCTGCACTGTCCTGCACTTCTTTTTCTCCCATATAAAGCTTCTGTGGAACCGTCTTTTCCAGAAATCCCAAAGCTTCTAACAATCTTGCAGATGCCAGGGCATCCTGCACGGAATATCCTTTTTTGTGGATCTGCTTAAACACTGTATGTACCGGCAGCGCTTCCGATGACTGGGCATAGATCCGCAGGATCTCCATCTGAAAATCAGAAAGCATGGTAAAAAGGGACTGAAGCTCCTGAGGGATACGTCTCTGCCAGTCTGTAATGCCTTCTGTAGGCTGACTGACACTTTGCACTGTACCGATCCCATAACTTTCTTTAAATAAAGATGGGGACGGATCAGTCAGGGCTTCCTGTTTTCTGAACGCCTCTGTCAGTCCGGATGTAAATGCCAGAGACAGCATGGATTTAAAATACCGTTCACCTAACTGCTGCATTTTATGTAACCGTTTTCTTATATTTTCTGCTTTCCGGATCGTTTTTGTAAAAACTGTCTGTTCTGCCTGAGAAAGTACCGGTACAAAAAAGTCATTATCTGTATTTTCCGGCAATACCCGTTTCTGTAAAGATGTCCATACAGACCGGAGTTCAGGAGAAAGAAGTTCTTCATCCCGGCTTATTTTACCTTCTTTTAAAGCAGCCTGGACCTGTTTTAAAAGAGCATTTTCAAGGATCCTGTTTAATGCAGCCTCAGATGACTGACCATATTTTACAAGCTGCCTGGCCCGCTTTAATCTATCTACAATGACCTTCTGTTCTTTTAAGCAGGGAAATACCACAGGAATACCCGATAACTGCTCCTTGGTCAGATTAGGGATCGTCACTGCATTGGCCCGTTCTATAAGCCATGGGCGGTAAAATTCCAGATAAAAGCAGGCATATTCCGGCAAGATCTGCTCTTCATCGAAAACCATTGCCTGTATTGCCTGGTTCACCGTCATGTCACAGCCTGCAATAGCCGCTTTTCCAATCGTTCCTGATACGGAGAGCAGCACAGCGCCCTTTGGCACTACCAGCCACGGGATCTGGTCTGCCCCTTCTTTGGTAAGATAATTTTCTGTCTGGGAAATATATTCTTCTTTTATGTCCCCAACTCTTGCCCATGGAAGGCTTTCCGGCTGGGGAGTTTTTGTATAATAATCTGTCTTTGAACGGTTTAAAGTAGTTCCCCTGATCCACCTGGATACCACCTGGCTTAAAGGTCTCTGCTTCCAGTTCTCCAATTTTTCCAAATTCAGCCGACCTCCTTAAGAAGTTCTTTTAACTCCCTTGTGATCTCTTCCTGTTCTCTTAACATTTCCTGTAAAAGAAGGGCCGGATCCTCTATTTCCAGGTTGATCTGTTCCTCCGGTCTGTAATTTTCCGGCAGCAGGTTCCATTTTGCAGCCTCAATCCCAGCAGCGCCTGCAAACCAAAAGCTGTTGTACTGCCAGTTTGCAGGAACCTTTATGCCATTGCGGTTTTCCACTGTTTTTTCCCTACGGCAGCGTTCCCATTTTCCATAATAGCTGTCTCTCTGGCTCCAGACCTCTTCCAGACGTTCATATTCCTGCTTCTGTTTTTCTTTATCTTCCTGTTTTTCCAGACTGTAATACAGCACTCTCTGGGTATGTCCTTCCCAGCCACTGGACATAAATGGCTTACTGAATATCATGACACTGGAGCGGACACCGCTGTACAGGAAAGTATCTTCCGGCAGCGCGATCACTGCTTCCAGTGAATAAGACTGGAGAAGCCATTTACGCACCTTTATACTCTCTGTACGGGTTGCAAATAAAAAGCTGTTTGGAACAATGAGCATGGCCCTTCCATCGTATTTTAAGGCCAGCATGCCACGGATCAGCTCCATGTGATAGCGACCTCTTACAGTCCTCAGTTCCGATGGAAGTTCCTCTGCCAGTGAATCATCTTTGATGGTATCCGTTCCATATACCGGATTGCTGATCACCAGATCGCAGGTCTCATATAAACAGGCTGGTATTTCCTCCTGCAAATGAAGTTCCATTTTAAGGTCTGAAAGCCTGGATATGATAATACCTGCTGCCCACAGTTCCTCATCCAGCTCATAGCCCATAAGCTTTGGATTTTTTAAATACTTACAAGCTGTCATCAGAGTGCTTCCTGCGCCGCACTGGGTATCTAAGACCGTTTCTCCTTCACCAGGGCTTAACATTCCTTCCGGACAGGTTACAAGGCCAAGAAGTGGCTCTGCGATCTCCACAGGAAGAAGATACCGGTTCTTGCCGCCCTTGCTGTAAAGGCAGAAATTAAACATCCCAGAAAGAGCCGTCTGGAACATCTCACCGGAAACCGGAGCTTTCCACAAACCGGCCAGCTCTTCTGCTATAACTGTAAGCTGGCGCTTTACCGTACCTCTTAGCACCTGCCGGTACCCAAAAAGCTGCTTTATCTCCGGATCCCCTTCTGCATTTATCCCACAGGCTTCAAGCAGCATACACCCAAAATCCCGGAACATCCCCATAAGATCCTGTGAATACTCCATGCGGTAAAAATCTGCCGCTTCCTTAAATCCCTGAACCTTCTCATTTATCTTTATTTTCTGGTCTGATGTCAGCATATTTTGTTACTCCTTTATATGAGATTACCCAAAAAGCAAATGTCTGCTCCGCAGCCACTTTTTTCGTACACGCTTACTATATTATATCCCACATAAGAATTACTTGAAAGAGAAAAAAGCACCCGGCAAGAGAATTTATATAATTCCCATACAGGCGCTTTCTTATTATTTTTCTTTTACTGTTCTTTCTTTTTTCCGGCAAACATAAACACAAGCATTAATCCAGTGAACAACAGTAACCCTGTGATTTTCAGCTACATTCACGCTTTTTCCGCATTCTTTTATCTTCATACATCTTTTCATCTGCTTCACGGTACATTTTATCATAATCTACTGCACCGTAAGCCATGCTGCTTCCCATAGAGAACCTCAGATCAACGGTAAGTCCGTCCCGCAGCTGAGCCTTCAGCCCGCTCTGAAGTGCCTTTAAAGCTTCTATTTTCTGTATAAGAGCTTCTTTCTCATACTTATAATAGAACAATGTAAATTCATCACCGCCCTGACGGCACAGAATACTGTTTTCACCAGCTTCCTGTTTCAGCATTTCTGCGATCTTTTTAAGGTACTCATCACCATTTTCATGTCCGTAAGTGTCATTGACCATTTTCAGACCGTCAGCATCTACCATAACAGCAGCGCAGTAATATGGCTCCCTGCATTCTTCCAGTATTTTAGAAAGCCTGGCATCTCTGCCAGTCCGGTTAAACAGCCCCGTCAGCTGGTCATGATCTCTCTGATGTTCGATCTCCCTGCGCTTGCGGATCTCCTCTGTAACGTCCGTAATAACACCGAAGATCTCTTCGCCCTCCTGGATCTCTTCAATTTTTAAATATTTACCATTTCCTACAGCAAATATCTCATTTTCACCTGCAACCGGCTCTTTTTGCATGGTTCCAATATATTTCCTGAAATCTTCCCAGTCAGAAGGCAGCTTCCAGGCAGCTTCTGTGCCGGTCTTTAAGATCTGGAGAACATCACCGGTAAAACGGACTCTCTTCATTTGCCGGTTGTACTCATATACACCAATGTGCATATCCGTCTTTCCAAGCACATAGCTCATTTTCCTGTCATTGGCTAACAGGCTCTGAAGCATTTCATTAATATAACGGCTCAGTTCAAAAAATTCCCTGCTGCTGTGGACATCTATCTTGACGTTTAAGTCACCCATGGTTATCTTATGCAGCTTTCCATTTACTTCCCCGATCTTCTGGACTACCTCCCGGTCCAGATACCGGGTCACTGCCTTAAACAATGCCAGCGCAATGAGTACAAGACATACCGCCAGATACAGCATATTTAACGGTATGCGTTCATAAAGTGCCTTACTGGTCACTGCCACACCGATATAATTATCTGCTACCTTTTTAAATACGATATAGGAACGTTTTCCATTGATCATACCGGAAAAACCTTTTGTACTCTGGATCTTTTCAGTATTTAAACCAACCTCCTTCATATCCATTCCTACCAATTCTATGTCCGTAGCACCTACGATCTTTTCTGTTTCTGCATTTACCGCAAAGTAGCTGGTATCCGGGTTGACACAAAGCTGGGAAAAAATATAAGGCAGTTCATTTTTTTCTGTTACTTTGGATACATTTACCGGTTCAATTCCCACTTGCACGATAAATTCCCCGGTGCTGTTCCACATAGCTGAATACTGCATCAGCTTATGCTCTGCTGTATTCGGCTCAATATCCTGGACCATTTTCAGGGATTTGTCCTTAAGCATGGGCTTAAAATAATTCATCTGCTTCCCAGAGTCAAAGCTATAACCATAATACTGGGGATGGGTTCCGGAAACGATCTCTCCTGCTGCATCAATAATGTGGATCTCATCTACTTCCATAAATTCTGCGATCTTACGCAGTTCATACCGATCATTTCCCACCCCGGTGTTCTTCTCCAGAATATAGGCAATGGCCTCTGTATTATGAAGACATTTCGCAGCATATTCCTGACGCAGCCTGGTAAGTTCTTTCTGATTCTCCTCCAGCATCTTATCCATCTGCTCAAAGATCTTATCCGCCGTCCCCTGCGCCCGGCTCTGCTCATTTGCTATATTCAATGCCATAATGCTAATAAGGATCACACTCACCAGCGCAAATGTGACCTTATACATATAACTCCATATGGATTTCTTTAAAGTACGCACAACTTCTCCTTACTTGCTATATGTACATCTACGCCCGTGTACACATACTTGCTTCTTCCCTTTTTTGAGAAAGATCATCACACCTTCGGTTACAAGAATTATAGCAACTTTAGAGAAGTTAGGCAAGTTTTCATCGGTTTTAATTGGCTGAATTTTCAATCTGGCTTATGATTACACGGTTCATATCCTCATAAGACTCCCACTGTTCCCGTTTTACGCTCAATTCCGCATAAGCAAAAGACTTCTTGATCATATCCATGATCTGTTTTCCTGTATAACCGGTTTCCACCTTAATCGTAATGTCTGTAACAGATACAATTTGATGAGCCGCCAGATTTCTTAAATTACTCTCTACAGAACGCAGCGCAGTAATTGTATCTTTTACATTCTGGTCTTTTCCAAGCGCCTTTATTACCTCACACAAATGAATAGATGATACTTCACCAAATCGGAACTCTGTAAATTGTTCTGTTAAAACCTTATACACATCGGTTCCCAACATCTTACCCTGATTCCATGCCCATGCTTTATTCTTTTTCTGTATACAAAAATCTTTTAATTTTCTGCCTGTCTGTTTTTCAAATATGCGTTCAAAAAGATCTGCCAACAGAGGCGTGATCGCCCGTATAAAATCCGCATATTCTGCCCGTTGTAATTTAATGTTTAATGATAATGCATACTCAAAATATTTTCTGACACTGGAATCCTTTATAGGTAATACATATTGGGTATTATGTGACAATATTTTATCCACTCCACCAAAATCTAAAAGCAGACGTCTGGAAGCCATTGTCAACAGCTCAATGTAATTTTTTGTAGCGGATCCTGGAAGCATTTTCGCAATTTCCAACGCCGCTTGATAATCATAATCAAAAACAAGTTTTTTTATGTGTCCTTCCTGCTGTAGCAATGATAATGTCGGACATTTTACCTCTTTACAGCGATTCTCCGAATCTTCTCCATTATCTTCATCTAATTCCCATAACATTTCCACATCATAATCTCTGTGAATATGCTCATTCATCCTTCTCACAGGCGTTGTCACCTGAACCGCAATGCAAGGAAATTCACCTAATGTTTTTAACACCAACAAACCACTTTTCATAGCAGGTGTTCCAGAAGAAATATTTAAAAGTAATGTATCACTATCATCTAATTCCTTCATGATTCCCTGAATAATGTTCTTAAAATCTTCATAAAAGACATCAAATACCTGAACATCTTCCATATCAGGTCTCGCAATTAACTCATATTCGCAGTGTTTTCCCTGATTTTTCGCCAGTTTTTCCAAACAATACAAATATCTGTTGTCTTTTTCATGTAATGCCAGTATCTCCTTTGACATATACAAATACACTTTATCTGGTTTATACCAACGACAAATATGTAATAAAGATCCATCTCTTAAATTGCTGGATAAATAGGATCTGTACCACCTACAGGTGAAAAAATTATTGTTCTATTCATTTTTCTAATCTCCACTATTTTTTAAATAATTATAACATCTTCTGCTTCAATCTTGTCATTCACCCCAAAAAGATTTACCTCTCCATATCCAGTCATACGGTAAATACGCACACTGTCTTCTTTAGGATTTATCAATACTGGGATTTCTTTTTGCAGTTTTTGAAATAACTGATCTTCTATCAATGCTTCAAATGCTGATTTTTGTACACGAAAACCATATCCGCTCAGCTTTTTTGCAAAGCGGACTCTCCGTTTATTATCTACAATATCATAAATAATCAAAACAAACAGCTTTTTTGAATAATTGTTTTCTGCTGTGTTCCAAAAATAATTTTCCATAAACTCACCTGATCAATATAGGCTTGTACAAAGAAGGCTCGTTTTCTTCAATCGCTCTTGTTAATTGATTTACCTGCAAATCTAAAGCGCGTCTGAAACTAACTCTGTAATCAATATAGGACAGATATTTGTTATCTGCATGGAATTTATTTTCTAGCTTTTTTATGTAGACTTTAAAACCGTCTTTATCTAAGAATATTCCCGGTCCATTTTCATCTCTGTAAAAATTATTTTTATTTAATTCATGACCATTTAAAATGCTCATTGCTGTAGAATCAATCAGAACCGCTCTCCATTCTTCCATCAGGTCGCTGGCTAATGTAGGATGTTTTTCCCTATCTTTATGAAGTATCCCAAAATAAGGATTCATTCCCTTTCCTTCCAGTTTGCCATAAATCTCATTTAATATAATGGAATAGCCCAAGCTTATCATAGAATTAAATGGGTCTAAAGGTGGTCTTCTGCTTCTCCCTTCAAAATAAAATTCTGAATTTATCAGCTTGCCTAATGCTTCAAAATAAATTCTCGCTGCAGCTCCCTCATAACCCATGATCTGGTCTGTCTCGGTACAGCCTTCAATCTTTCTGTCTAATCGCATCATAGCTGCGATTGCATCGGAAACAGATTGATCCTGATTGCGGGCATAACGCCTTAATATTACAGATTGGTTTCTGATCTTTGCATCCACAATATTTTTCGCCAACTGCATTTTAAATCCTTCATCTAAATATGCCTGTTTTCGTTGTCGAGCTACATTTACATGGTTAGTAGATATAAGACGTCCATAGTATGCACCCGTTGTAGAATAAAAAATAATATTTACTCCACGTTTCAGACATTCCGTCATACACTGGGTTGTCACCTGTATATTTCCAAATATCTCGATCATTTCCAGTGTTTCCGCCGGAACACTCTTTAACAGCCCGTCCTTATATTTTACCTGAAAACGATTCCCTTCAAATCGAATTGATGCTCCCTGTTCACACACATACAAATAACTCATAGGCACCTCCCAAACGTTGTCAGTAACTGGTATTGTACGTCCCAGGTGGGAATTTATTGGTTGCAAGTTTATTCTGAAAATAAGGAACAACTTTCTTCTTATATGTTCCGTCCCCACCAGGGACTTTTCTTTTATCTATGTTGCATTTGGTGATATGCGTCCTACATCAAATGAGTTTCCGTCCCCACCGGGGACTTTTCTTTTATCTATAAACAAACATGGCAGTAGAAACGAATCAGATGAATGGTTTCCGTCCCCACCGGGGACTTTTCTTTTATCTATTCATCCTGAATTGTTCTATAAAACAATCTCTAGTGTAGTTTCCGTCCCCACCGGGGACTTTTCTTTTATCTATTGAATGTAGGAGATGTATTAAGTCAGGCACAGAATATGTTTCCGTCCCCACCGGGGACTTTTCTTTTATCTATCTTAGAAATGGTTTATGCAATATCAACTGGTGTGATTGAGTTTCCGTCCCCACCGGGGACTTTTCTTTTATCTATCCTGTCCTTGGAACCCCTTGATTTTACAGGTTCCATTTTATAGTTTGCGGCGCAAAATCTTGGACAGGATATTTTTCTATGGAAACTATCTCAAAAATGCTTTCAAAGTCTCATTTTACCTTATGCGGCGCAAATTACCCAGAAATCACCTCTATTCGCCCCATTCCCATATCATACAATTGATTTCGATATCGGGTACATTTACACATATGAGGCGCAAGACGTTTTGAAATATCCTGATTATGTTTATGGATATTATAATTCTTTCCAAGAGTATTCTTGAATACTGCATCCGTAATCCTAACCGCCCGATCCTCAAAAATAGGATATAAAACCGTTTTGGATAAAAATCCAGTTCCGCCACCTAGCCACACAGTACCAGGAACATTATTTCCTCTTCTAAAGCGCGAATAAAAATACTGATAACTGATCTCCTGAAAACAATCTAATGCCTCTAAAATATCCTTTATTGTATATTTACATACCGATGTATCAATTGTCAACTCAAAAATGATTTCTGTTCCCGGTATCAATGCTTCCCGAAGGATTGGCAACGGCATTTCTTTTCCACTGAAAGAATAATCTATTTTCTGACTTAATGTCAAATTTTTTAATGTGATTGGTTTACTATCACTAACGATCATACCGGAAAGGCAAGAATTTACTGCATTTTTAATATTACTTTGATCCTTTTCTAAAATGTGAAACGCTTCTATTTCTAATTCATCTGTTTCTTTTTTTAAATAATTTTTAGAATTCTTCCGCTCTTGTCCATATGAAAAAACGACTTCTTCTAAATTTTTCTTTATCCTGTCAAACTTCTGCGGATGTTCCCGAACTTCCAATGCCAAAAGTGCTGTCCGTATCATTCCTTTTATACTGCTTCCTGGTACATAAGGCATCCCATATGCATCTTTGATAAATGCCAGTATACCTTTAGGTGTTGCCGCTTTTCCACTCTCTGGACGTATAAATGCATCCCCTGAATACAACGAATACCTTTTCCAGGACTCAATTTTTTCTTCTGGGATATTTTCCTGCTGCATCCATTGTCCAAGTCCCATTTTTTCATTTCCAAGCATATATCTTTCAAATGCGGCATCTTTACGAAGTAACTGCAGATCATGAAACATTTTCCCCAGATCAGGAATAATAACCGGCTGCCTCAACGATTTCTGAATATACTCTTTTTTCCCAATCAAATTTCCATTTCCAATATGTATTGGCGATAAAGCCGTTATTTTCATTTGGTAATGCTGTAAATAATCATTCATGATCATACCCCCATAAAAATAGGCTTTGCATACCGATATACAGAATGTACTCCGTTATTTCCTACATCATATATATCTCCATCAAAACAATTTGTAAAACAGGAACCTACCTGAAACACAAAAATTTCTTGCTTCTTTCGCTGTTCTTCTGCATAGGTATCTGAATATACAAAACCAGACCGTTTTTGCAATAAATAGGAAGCTCCGTCCAGTGATTTCTCCAACTCATCTTCTTTTGGAAGAGCCGAAGATAATAGCATATGCTTAGAACTTTCCCGATTCAATAGCTTCAATAATGGCTCTGCCTTCTTTCCTATTTTCACTAAAAATTTTCCTTTACCGCTTGCTCTTTTTCCACCAATTCCCGTATACGAAAGACTTTCTAACAACTCATCTAGCAGCTCTCTGTCCTCATCATCGTCGTATGCTGCAATTATATAAAGGCCATTTCCCTTATTAAAATAATATGACTCAACATAATACGGAAGTGTGTCTTCTTTTTCACTGCGTATTGCCGCCATTACCTGCATGGAGTTATGTCCCAGTTCATCCATTTTACTTGCTGACATATCCATTGTTCCATTTAAGAAGTTATCTACTTCTTCTGCAGGAATGTACTTCATACGCTTGATCTTCTTTTTATCCGATGAGTTTCCTCTTTCCTGAGGTTCTACATAAAGCATAGGTTTCGGCAGATAATATTGGTCTCCTATATAGGGAAATGCATCTGTAAATAGCAGCTTTCCTTGCGTAACTTCTGAAAGAAATATACTATCTTTTCCTATTTTCATTGCCTCTATATACAACGCTGAGAATAATGTATCTGCACAAAATGTTATACCTGTGTCACTCAACATTCCATTGCCAAAATGAACACTCGTCTTGAATTCCAATTTATAAACTGCATATTCCATAGGAATCCCCCTTATATCTCTTGTAACAAAGCATTGCACTCATCCATAATATCCTCATCCACTTCACCGATCACCGGTTTCGCATATAAATCTAAAAGCTTTACTTTTCCATAACCTCTGGAACCACTTCCCCCAAGATAATCATATTTTAACAGCTTCAATCCATCACGAATAATTACAAAATCACGCTTCATTGTTTCTGCATCTTTAACTTCGTAAATCAAATTCAAGTCAAATCGTGCCCCTCTTATTACTCTTTCTATCTGCCTTGGATTTGCAACTGATGTTGTTCGTGAAATGGTATTCTCAAACTTTACTTCCGTTGTTCTCAACCCTAAATCTGCAATTTCCTTTTTATTGTTTAAAAACATATCTGAAAATAATAATCTTCCTGTTTTGACTGGTTTCTTTGCTGAACCAAATAAATCTGTCAGGCACTCTGCATCATCGTCTGGAGTTTTTGCTGCCTTTTCATTATATTGCTTTGCTAAAAGAAATCTCAGTTTTCCCTTTAAGCTGCTTCCAGGAATGATTGGATCACCAGTACGTGTATCTAATATTACCGGAGAATCTACTGCACCAATCGCTGCAAATGCACTATTTCCACCAATATGTAAACCTGTAACTACCTCTAATATTCCTGTTATCTCTAGCTTTGCAATCATTCTTTTTTCCTCCCCGTTTTAATCATCACTTTTTCCATAGAATTTACGAAATGCAACTAAAGCTTCCATATATCGGCTAAATAAAATATAATTTTTTTTGCTATTTTCAATTTCCTTGATAATATTAAATACATCTGCCTTTTCCAAAAGACTCTTTACTTTAGGTTCTCTTCCTGCTTCATAATAGAAACGGATTCTCATGTAATTAATCTTCCCAACAATATTTTGCGGGAGTTTATCTTCTGAAAGATTTAAGACTTCATTATAGATATCTGAAACCATTGCCAAAAGATTTCTAATCTTAGATGTCGTAACCATTGGAATGTCAAAACCTCTTTGATTTTTTAAAGAACTTAATCCCTTTATTGCATCTTCTGCCATATCCACATAATTATCTTCATTAATCCGCATCCTTCTCTTCCTCCTCACGATTCAAATATACATACAAATATATAGCTGTTACTAATTGTCTCCTGCCTTCCTTCGTTGTTGCCCATTCATACATTTTGGTAGAAAACTCTTTATATGCATTCCACTCAACTGCATTATCTGGATCATTATTATCTGGCTCCATTCTCGAAAGGAAATATACAAACCGGGCCCTGTTAAAACGTTTTTCTGTTCCATTCTCTCTTAGTAAATCTAGCAAATGATATAAAAATGCTTTTCCGTGATTTTCTGTAATAGTAAAATATTTATTTATTACCTTATACTTTTCATTCATTACCTGTGAAATAAATACATCCCACGGATATCCACCGGTCTTTTCAAAAACCGTCACGGCATTTTTTCCTTCAAACTTTTTAGAATGATCTTCCAATTCTGCTGTTTCATCTGCCATACGATTGATTGGATAATTTTCCTGATATAAACCAATCCCACCAGAAATGCTTAATGTCTTTTGTGTGAATTTCTCCAGGGCATTTCGTATATCTATAAATGCATCAATCACTTCATTCCAGGCACCTACCAGAAAAATATCATCTCCGCCAGAATACACAATGCTGACGTTTCGTGCTGTTGGTTCGCTTAATATATGAGATGTTCCATGTTCCAATATGTCATTGATATAACACTTAAAGAACAATGACAATTGCCTTGAAAATGTGGCTGTTCTTGAAAGGATTTCATATCTTCCCCCTTCCTTGTCCCGTCTGAAGCCATTTACAAAAGCAGCACCCAGGTTGTCCACATTTCCACGCAGAACGGCGATCCTTTCAATGCCTTTTGCCATTTTAGAAAAATCCTCAAACGTTTTCTTTTGTATGGTATAATTCCCTACCCATATTTTGGTTGTTATGTGTTTTCCTGTATATAATTTATTTTTTGTATAACTACACACATAAGTATCCTTTTCCATCAATGATAACAGCTTCTTCTTATCTCCCGCCATGAGATATCTCCCATTAGGTAATGGTAATGAATCTGCTGTCTTTTCTAAAAGAATAATAAAATAATCCTGATATAAAATATCTGTTGATAACCGCTCTAACGCAGCACACATAGGACAACGTTCTTTTTCATCTAACTGCTCCACCCGTCTGCAAACCTTACATTCTCTATCACCATTATGTTTCTGATGATTCAACCACAAAATTTCCTCTGCCGAATAGCGATGACTCTTTTGTTCTGATATTTTTCTGGAAACAGTCTTAAACAGTTCACTATAACTTCCTTCAGGAACATTTTTCAGTTCAGAAGCACTGCACTCTGCGTATCCACCGGCAATGTAGAGTTCTGTCTGAAAATATTTCATAAACCAGTTGTTTATTGTTTTTTGTTGCTTTTTGACTATCTCTTTTGCTTTGTCCGTATTAGGGAGTAACAAATAACAATGTCCTCCGCCGCAATAGATTAAAGCAGATCTTGAAAGCGATAATGCATCTAAAAATTCATCTACAATATGTTCCATCATGATCTCCAGATAAAAGCTTCTGGCTCTCAATCCCCGCAATGCGCCTTCACTGCTAATCGTATAAATAAACTTCTGGATTCCTGATATATCCATAGAATACAGTAAAAACATTTTCTGTTCCCATGCATCTGCACTTTTTGTCACCAGGTATTCTTTATAGTCCTGTATCTTTTCCTGCTGCATATATTGATACATGCATTCCGCTACAGCCGCTGTCATTTTCACATGATCATATAAAGAAATATCCGTTAATTCTCTTTTACTTGTGGAAGAAGGAACGTACATTAAATTTGCTTCTAAAATTGATAGCAGTGAATTTATGTATTCCTCTGAAATCGTGATTCCCCTTAAATTATCCTGAATATTGTTGATCACACTACTATAAAAAGTTCTATCTAACGTTACTTCTGTCTCTGTAGGATACTGTATTCCCTTATCCGGATCCATTACCTGATGTGCATAATGCTGGTGTCCATGATTTCCATTTAGAATATTAAAAACACTGTCCAACGGCACATTTTTTTCAAAACCGTCCTCTGCATCCATACTCTCCCGCCGGTCAATCGCCGCTGCAATGTTATCTGAAAAGTAAATTATATATGCCAGACTATCTTTTTCAATGCGGGCATTTTTTAAATGAATCCCATGATGATATCTGACACAATCCAGAATATCCTTATCAAAATCCAGATGTTGTTCTGTCAGAAAATCGTAACCACTCTGACTATGATTTCTTCCATCACCCGTTCGATACACTACTTTTCCAATATCATGTAACAAACTTCCTATGACCAATTTTATCTGTCTGTCATCCATTTTGTTTCTTCCTTTCTTCCATTATTCTTATTGCACCCATACCTAAAGCGGTCTTAACCCCGATTCCTGAATAGGTACTAAAACGAAATAGCAGATTTGCAAAATTTATCATTGTTTGCGACCCCCGCAGCCGGAATGTCACTTTTCCAATAAAAGCGGGGATTTTCACTGATTCCAGACTGAACCAGGTACTTTTTAAATCATATCGGAAAATAGATGTACTCTCTACCAGCTGTTCTAATGTCTCTTCATCCTTCATAGATTCTTCTGTGTTAGAGGCGTCATATTTATTCATTAAGTTCGTATATATGCATCGAATATCCGGGTAGTTTAAGTATTTTCCATTTTGCTTAAAGGTCGTTGGCGTTATAAAATGAATGGAGATAAAGGGACTTGATTGCTCCTGATAAAAAGAAAAAGCCAGTTCTCTGTCCGAAAGTTCTTTATACATTTTGTCCTGGATCTTTAAACATAGATGATGCTTCTTTATCGTAATTTCACTTAAAGGCATCAATACCTTTCCAATGATCTGATCTGCTGTTTCCTCATTCAATGCAGTTACGATCCAATACCAATCTCCCTCACGAAATTCTAAATGCTGTGTATATGGATGCAATTTCGACAAATGGAGTTTTTCACCATATTCCTTTGGAAACAGCTCCATCAATGCCCCATGGAAAGCAGAGGACATCTGGTATGATATTCCATCTGCTTTCTCTAATTTCATCTCTAGCCTCGCTAACATTATGTTCTCCTCGCATCTGTTTTCCGTATATTTTTTATGCCATAAAATAATTTTCAAACTATTTCTATTATACCGCACAAACTATTATTAGAAAAGAACACATAGATCAAATCAGGGATTTCGCTTTTAAGATAAAAAGTTCCCCGTTTTGCAAGGGATCCATCTGGCAGAACGGGGAATTCTCATATTGAATAAAAAGTTACTGTTT
>OGJJ01000524.1_pt1 | contig 34891 bp, 50 predicted proteins | sample 1572081 | NCBI WGS metagenome assembly OGJJ01 (sample SAMEA2582122, study PRJEB24529) | metagenome | biome: Human gut stool | place: China | collected 2011
CAATACTTTATTATAGCGTATTTAATAATTTTTATCCATAATAACACACATCGTAGTTTTTAATTGATTGGCCATAACGTAAATTTAAAATTCTAACCACAAAATTATATGGATTTACATGAAATTTTTGACGTATTTTTGCCGTCAAATAAAAAAGAGGGGTACCGCTTATGGTACCCCTTTTAGTATTAATCTAATTCAACAAGGCGTTTCAATTCGCCGTTTACAAACCACATTTCACAACGTACGTTGTTATTGTCTGTTAAGGTTGCGGTGTATAAACCGTCTTTCTTTGGTTCTACTTCTTCTGCGAACATATGAGTTTTGCCTTCAAATGTAAATGTTTTCATAATATTTCCTTTCCAACTGTCAACTAATAGTTTACTGTTGCAAGCCGTGCAACTCGGAGATAATCGGATCACCTACCATTTCGCGAATGTATATAAAGCGCTGGCCCCTTTAAACTGCTTACCGTCAAAATGCGCTAAACCTTGAAAGTCGCCAGCTTGATAACCTACAGTTTCGTATACCTTCCCTGTTTCTAATACAGTAACGCCGCCCATTATGCGATGCGCTTTGTTCAGGTTAATCTTGTACACGTCAACTTTGTTTTCATCTGTATTTTCTACTACCGCGGTTCTATCGCTTTTTTCTATAGCTTCCTTTGGAATATTCGGAGATTTATCCTTAATAGCATTTTTCGTAACTACTGCCGCATCATGTAGCGTTGGTGCCTGTGTATAATACGTTGCTACCGGCTGCGCGGTTTCCTTATACGCAATTACTTCCGTTGCTTCCTTTGGCGTGATTTTTAACGTATCAGCCAGTTTCTGCGTGGTTTTCGCTACTGTTTGATTGAGGATAACAGGTTCTTGCAATTTCTTTGTATAAGCCATTTTGTAACAAAATAAGCCAACTACCACCACCAGCAGCACAAGTGCTGCCACGGTGATTACGGGCGCATATCGCCTTAATAATTGAATGATAGTATCCATAATTACCCCCTATTAAATAGGCCAATTCAATACTAAATCGGCATCAAATTCCTTGCCCTCGATGTTTTCGCTAAATGTGTACTGCCACAAATTGGCCCCTTCATAGTCGCATTGGTTATTAAGTTGTGCGCACCAGATAGCGCAACCGCCTAATTGACTAACATCTAATACATTCACTAACCAGTCATAACTAGCGTACAAACCAGTATTAACATATCCAGCTTGCCACAATTTATTGATAAACACACTACAAAAATTTGTTAATTCTTGGCCCGTTGGCATACCACGATTTGCCTTGTAATCGTCTGCATCTTCCATATCGAACCATACGCCCATAGGCAACTTATCAGTAGTTAAGCCGGCATCGTTTAATGTATTCAATACGAATTCCGCTTCATCTGCCGCATTTTCTTCATTCATTGCGTAGGAATAATGGTATACCCCAATAGCTAAACCGGCGTTAATTGCGCCGTTTACGTTGTTATAAAATTCACTATCTAAATTGCCACGGCCATAACCGATACGGATAATAGCAAAATCGAACCCGTTCGCCTTAATTGCGCCCCAATCAACTACACCGTTATTTTCGCTTACATCAATACCCCTCATGGTACCCCCTATAATTTAACTTTATTTTCAATTTTAGTTTTAACTAAATCTAAGAATTTACCTAGCATCACATTTCCACCGTCGCGTAGGTTTTCCATGATTGATAAGAATTCACATGAACCCAGATATAACCATACCAACGATACCGCGAATTGCTTTTGACCGCTCATTTCATCGAATAAAACGGCGGCAAGTGTAGCGGCGACGTATGTCGCCACTTTAAACACAAAACCTTTTCGCATGTATCGGCTCGAAATCAAACCCTTATCAAACGCCAACGGTATTGCACGGTATTTTTCCCAAACTGCAATTTCATCGGCATTATATTGGTATTCATCAACCAACATTCTATAAGCAATTGCCGCCCATTTGGTGAATAAGTCAACGAATACCAATAAAATAAACACGCCCAATATTTGAACGTGTTTTATATGAATTAGCCACATACCCAATGCACCGGCGCCACTTAGTAAAACTTTTATTAAAAAACTATCCGTCAAAGAGTTCCAACACTCAACAAAAAACCTAGTGAAATGATCCATTACTTACCCCTTATTTAACATTACCTAAGCCATATACGCTACGCGCTATATTAGCTTTTCTCATATTAATTTTATCTAGTTGTTCCCTCTTTTGTTCGCCGCTCATGCGTTCATTATTAATAATAGCCTTAGATGCTTTGTTTAAGTTTTTAAGGCTATTACTTGCATTTTTGAGTTTTGCAAACTCTTTGGCATCGTACCCTTCTGGGCGTTGTCCTGTGAGTTTAAACTCATTATGTAGCTTTTCTTGTTCCTTATAATCATCATATATACGTTGTACGCTATTAGATGATTGATAAGGTGCCGCCGTAAACCCTCTTAATCCTGGCGCTTCATACCACTTTTTAGATGCATTGTTTTCTTTTGCGCCAGATACCGCATCAACTGCGTTCAAACCTAACCCAGCAAGGCCGCCGCCGTACCCTCTTATTGTGTTATCTACAATATACGGCGAAACGTCTATTTTATTACCTACAAATTTTGCAACTTCGCTTGTATTAGCGCCGTACTGTAGGCGTGCTGGTAAATTTTCTTGAGATTGCGGAATGATATTGCGTTGTCTAAATAGTGAATAATTGGTTGTCGCTTCAACAATAGGTATCATGGCCGTTGGCATAAAACTCGGTGCAAGGCTATCAAATACGCGATCACCAAATCCTTTAAAGCCTACGCTCTTACGATTGTTTTTTGCATCGTCCATATACTGTAGCATGCGTTCAAACGCCGTACCGTATAATACCCCAGCTTCAAACGGTTTAGGAATTCTATACATATTTTCCTTGCCCGGAATTATCCAGAATGTATCTTTTTCCCATTGCGGTAGTTCTTGATAGCGCTCATCATCTTTATTCATGTACCATAGCATAATACTTGGTAACGTGATATAAAGCATTGTTTTAACCGTCATACCGCGCGGATCTTCTTTAAACGCACGGGCCATTTTGTCGGCGCCTTGAATAGTCGCATTAAAGAAAGCTATTACTTGATTGGCTTTCTTGGTGTTTGTACCTCTACGGCTAAAATCTAACGTAATATCACGGCTTTCTACTGCTGCTTCTCGTGCTGATAACGGCTTTCTATCTTTACCGAATAAGCGATTACCAACGCCCGTATAACCCTTTCGTGCATTGTCATATTCTGCCAATCGTGTTGCCATTTCTGTTGCTTCACTCATAGCGCGCAATGCTTCAATAGGGTTTTTAATTAGCTTCGTAAATTTGCTTTCACGCTTCATAATATCGCGTAATTGACCGCCTAAATAGTCGCGGTCTAAGGATACCATTGCCGCATGTGCTGCACCAGATTTTTTATACTCCCAGAATGTTTGACCTTTCTTCAAGTACAAAGCCAAACCTTTGAAAGTATCAACAACAGGAATGAAACCATGTTTAGAGTAAATCGCCGCGCCTATCATATCGCGGACTGGGTTCCGCAAGATAAATTCTGGCGATAATGTAGCACCGGCACGTAACCAACTTGCTGGATAAGATAAAATCTTCATAATCATGTTTGATTGTTCTTTATCCAGCATACGCATAGTTTCGATAAGTTCCGGTGTTGTTTCATACGTTACTTTTTCGCCGTTTTCCCAAACGTTAAACGTATTATCCGTTTTTGCCTTATCACCCTTTACACGTTCCACTATTTGCCCTACGCCTTTTTTATCGGCTAATTTCGCAAATGTACGGCCAACGTGATTGCGTTCTATCGCGTTATAGAATTGGAATGTATTTTTAACAATACTTTCCAACGGGTCAATAATATCGCGCGTACTACCTTTTAACCGTTTTACCGGACTAGATACATCAATAAAACCCTTGCCACCAGATAAGAACGATTGCATGCCTACATCTGACATATCGCGGAAAAACGGAATGTAATGCGGGTACATTTTGCGCATTGTATGGTACGCTTTAGCCGTCAACATACCCTCTTTAACAAGCGTCCCCAACAAATAATCTTGATATTTATAGATTTCTTGGGCGGCCTTTTGAAAGCGTTCATTTCCGGCGTGCTTACCTAATACAGCAGCATCTTCCGTGTATGAAAACGTTGCTTTTTGTTGGTTCTTATGTAGGTCTAAATCATGAAGCGCCACCAGATACGCGGAAAAATCTTTATGTTCGTTCTTTCCGATATCTTTTAGAATATCTTTAAATGCTGGTATTTTATGTTCTGGCGCACCGTGTTCTATTAATGTTTCCGCCTTACCTGCCCAACCACGTGCAAGCCACGCTTGCATATATGGGTTATCATCAAACGAAATTTTTTCGCCTGTTTCACGTTCGACTTGTTCCACTAAATCTTTCAACGGGTTGAGTTCATCAATCAATTTAGTGTATACATCGCTCATCGCTTTTTTGATAAAGTCGCGCGTTTCACCACGTTTAACCGCATCAATAGCTTGGCTCACTTTACCTTTACTCTCAAACGAAATACTACCCTTTACACGTTCTGCCCCGCCTTGGCGGTGCCATTCATGAACCAGTTGAGATAATTTATTAGTAATGCCGTTTAATTCCGGTTCTTTTGCAATCGCTTTCGTGAAATGGTTATAAAATTCTGGAAATTCGCGTTTAGCTTTGGCGCGGTCGCTTACGTAATCGTGAAAGAATTCTGCGTATCCTTCGCCGCGTATACCTTCCATGCCTAACTTGTTATACGCTTTCCCGAAACGGTCTTGTACTACACGATTAAATTCGTTGTTAAAACGAGGTTCATTACTAAATTTAAAATAGTTATCTACATAATGCCCTAACTCATGCATGATAACGCGGAAATCCCCATAATTACCGCTACGAATGACATCGGTATGTGTATTGTACCAACCGCCAACGCCTTTTTTACCCAAACGGCCACTTTTAATGCGCTGGTTAAACAAGGTATTAACTGCATCTATGATTTCTTTACGTGTTACGTTTCGCCCTAATCGCTCTACTTCGTCAACGCCAGTATGCGGCGTTTCCTTACCCCTTACGCTATATTGTAATGGTTCTGTAGGTTTAACGCCTTTACTTTCCAAATAGCGATTTGCCATTGCTTCGTTACCGTCAAAGGCTTTTACAATGGCTTCGTGTACTTGTTCATGCGTAGCGTGTTCAAGTAGTTGGCTAGGTTGCTGCGCGTATGCACTCACGCCACCTTCTGCCGGTTCTGCTTTTAACGTTTTTAGTTCTTGCGTATCTGCAATAAGTTCGGCAGCACGATCAGTACGAACACGTTCCATGTATTCATGGTTCAATGCTTCAACTGGTACATCTAACTTTTCTGATAATTTGACTTTCACCGCATCAAGTTCTGCCTTCGGAATGTCCGGCTTTATTGCTTGGTTCAAGTCTTTTAAAATTTCCGTATTAGAATGTACTTTATTTTCTAATTCCGTAAATCGTGTTTCAGATGCATCATTTTTTACAACGTCTTTTAATTCATTTACGATTATTTCGCGTGCTTTCAATGGCAATTCATCAATAGCATTTTTCAAACTTACATTTGGCGCATCTTCTTCGTATCTAAATTTACTATTTACATCATTTTCAATCGCGTTTTCTTGAATTCTAGGTTTTTCACCCTCTACAAATTCAGCATTTATGCGGTTTTCTGGCTGAAATTCGTTTATTTCGCCTGTACGGGCTGTTTCGCCTTCGCCTTGATAGTTTATACCTAAATCTTCGTTTTTAACTGATTTATTTTCGGTATTTTCAACAAAACTATTCAAATCTGTATGTGATTGTTCCCCATTTATCGTTTTTTCGTTTTCGATAAACTCATCTTTGAATGGTTCATCACGTGTAACACGATTTGGATCTAGGCTGCTATCTTTAAATGATGTATCACGTGGCCCATTTTCATATTTTCCGTAGTTCCCATTAAATGTTTCTTCTGCAATTTGAGCGCGAACATTATCACGAGCAACGGAAGGGTCAGGGCGTTCGTAGGTTTCACGAATAATTTTAGCCATTTCTGCTGGTGTTGCATCTGGTCTTGCGCGCATTGCTTCAAGTGCTGCGCTTTCCGTATTGTGCAATTCCCATACGCTGAAATCAACTTGCGTTCTCCAATCCCATGGGTCTAGTCCTCTACTTTCGGCAAATTTTAACAACCCTTTTTCACCGTTCAATCTATCCCCAGTAAATTGAACCAAACCGCGGGAACCATTGCCGTCGCCACTTGTTATGGTGGTGTTAAAACTACTTTCGGCGCCAATATTGCCAGTCATGCCCGCCGCTTCAACGTCGCTTAAACCATTCTGACGATATCGGTTATATATGTCGGCTTGGATATTCCCTGTTTCTCCCTCATAGGCTTGGCCGTTCAATGCATCTTCTGCATATGCACGCGGTTCTACTGCATTTGCAGTTTCTTCCGGTACTGGAATATCTTCAAAAGCATTGTACAACACGCCTTCTTGCATGTTTGGTTCTTCCTTCTTAAAGCGTTCCCCGATATCTTCAAACGCATTAGATGCCTTTTCTTTGATATGTTCGCCAACACGCCCTACACGTTCGCCAATGGCGCCAGTTACCTTTTTAGGTGTTACGCCTTTAACCATGCCAACCGGTATAAATACATCGTCCCATAAATTCGTAGGGTTCATGGCTATATTTTTTGCGAACTCGCCCGGATCATCAACTAAACGCCCAACCGGTTCCGTAATCGGATCTACTAAAACATTTTTTGCCGTAGCAACATATTTATTCCCTAATACCCCGTCCGGTGCCGTTCCTTCGTTTTCTGCCGTTGCATTGGCATTGTACATTTCGGCTGCGTTACCAATAACAGTTGGGGCAGCCAATATACCTGCAACCAATTTTACTTTTGGCGGTACGTACGGCGTCATAGCTATATATCCAGCCGGCTTACCAACTGCGGTATCGTATGCCTCTACTCTTGCTTTGTTTAGGCCCGGCGTTTCATGTCCTTCTATAAAGTCGCCGTTATCATCAAATGCTGAAAAATTATCTCCATTAGCTTCAAGGGCATTAGCAGCACTTTGTGAATACTCCCTACTTAGATTATTCGCTTTATTTACTACATCATCTTTCCAATTTGATAATGTATTCATTACATTATCATTAATTTCTTTGCCTGTTTTATCAATCCATTCAATATTGTTTTTAACGCCATTAGCAACATATTCAGCATTATTTTTAACACTATCCCATAATGTAGGCTTGGGCGCGTTGCCTACATCATCACCGTATTCGGTTGTTATATCTTCAAAGGCGTTGCCGTTTCCAGCTGCCTTGCCGTATTGGCTTGTAATATCATCAAACGCACCCATAGTCTACCCCTTTTATTAATAAGATTTTAACCACGATTTATAATTGCCGTATCCGGCCGCATCAAGTTCCGCCGCTATCTGATCATCGCTCCAGCCTTGCGCTGATAGTTCGTTCATTCGCTTGGATACTGCTGCTTGTTCTTCGCTTGAATATGTCGGTTGACGTTTAACCGTTGGCGTTCCAGCCCCACCGCCACCAGTAGGCGCACCGCTTAATGCGCTTTGTAATTGCCCATAATAAGGACTTTCTGTTTCTGCCTTATCCGGGTTAGCTTTTACCCATGCAGTATGCTGCGCGGATAAAGTTCTTAATACTTGCGCATTATAACCGCTTGTACCTGTTTGTGTAGCCGTTGCCGGTTTAACATGCGTACCTACATATTTCATGCTGCCGTCTGTACCGACGATGTACGTTTTACCGTCAGGCAATACTTTGATATTCTTCGCGCCAAAGTTGCCGATATTTTTCATTTGCCCGTCCGGTGTCATTACGATAACTTGGCCGTTCGCAAATTGTTTGGTTTCAACCTTGCCATAACCGCCCATATCTTGAATAGTACCGTCGCCCATGTTGTAACGTACAATGTGGCCGTTTTGTGCGCTGCTAAACTTGTAATCTGGTTTATCCAACGCCGCAATGCTATTCAAGTTGTTCATGTCAATAGTGCCAGCGCCTACTTTACTTGCTAGATAATTGTATCTTGCAACGGCTGGCGCTAACCCTTTAACCCGTTTTGTGTTATATGTATCAACAACAGGGTTGCCGTCTTTATCTTGCGTAAATACAAGATTATTCATGATTTGTTGGCGCATAGGTTCAAGAACTTTTTCTTGATATTCGTTGACCTGTTGCGCATACATAGTGTTTACATCAGTTTGATATTGATCACTCGCAAGGCTTTGGGCGGTCTTGAAATCAAAACCCGCTTTGACTAGGGCCAACGTATTGGCCCCCAGTCTTTTGCGTGCTTCGCTTGTTACAGATGCTTTATCTGGTATAGAGTATTGGCCCGGCGCTTTATCCTCATTGGTATTACCATCGCTTACCAAATTGGGCGCTTGGTGAAAAAAATTAGTACCCCGTTGTTGTACCATGTCTTGGTACGTTTGAGGTGCGCCAATACCAGTATTGTTTAGATTTTGGAAATTCCATAAGCCGGTACTTTGTTGTGATTGCGTTGCCACCGCCGGCGCATCTGTATTCGCTTGTACAGGCGCTGCAGGTTGTGGTATTTGTGCCACTTGTCCAGATTGTGTAGGTTGTCCCCACAACCCGTTATGTTGCGCCACCATTTGAGCGCCTACGGAATTGTTCCGCATTGCATCATTTACATATTGCGCGGAGTTGAATTGTGTAGGTTGCATCTGCATTGCATTTCTATTTTGGTTATCAATCACTTGTAACTGGCCTTGCCCTTGTTGAGCATCACCATTTAACATGCTTTGATACCCTTTCGCCATTTTATTATTTTGTAACGCGCCTAGGCGATGTGATGCATATTGTCCGGCTAGTTCGCCAACGGCTGCCCATGGTTCAAAGTCTTGTAAATAAATAACTCCCATTGTGTTATTCCTCTACTTTCTCAGTGTTTTTCTTACTGCCTTTTTTGCTTGTTTTTTTAGTGCCTTTGTTATCAGCATCTTCATTACTATTTCCTTTAATGGCTTGCAGTTCATCTTCATTGATACCTTCTGCCATAATGCCGTTGGCATAGAATAGATTATCACCAGTACATTGCAATTCATAAACTTGTTCAGTTTTTCCGGTTGGTTCGCATTGCGTTACAGGTTGATATCCATGCACGGTCATAATTGGTTCACCAATTACGAGATCTTCAACTACTTTCAAGCCTTCCGGAGTTAACACCTTTTCACTCGCCGTAGTTGGTACTGTGCAATCTACAGTAGATAGCATATATGTTTCATGCTCGCCCATATCATGCATTTCAATTACATCGTTTACCGCATCAAGTGAAATAACAGTATCACCCGCTTTAAATGTTTCAATTGCTTTCGCACCTTCCGGTGTTGCAATTTCTGTGCCTGCTACAAAGCAAAAACCTTTCATAAACCCTCCAAAGAAACCACCACTACCTTGGCGCACTGTTGTTTGTGCTGGGCTAGCTAACCCATATCGTAACGTCATGTAGCGGTTCAATAAATCTTCCTGATCCGCGTTATTAAGTTGTGCCATAGAATAGTAATCTTTCGCCGGTTGAATTGCCGCTTCTTGTGTAGTTGCTCCCGTGTTAATTGGGTTTTGTGCTAACCCTTCACGTTGGCCAACTAGCCCGGCGGCCGTTCCTGCGTTGCTCATTTGATTAGTATATCCTTGGTTCATCAAATTAGCTTGGTTTACTATCCCATTTTGTTGGTTATTATATGTATTCCCCCATAATCCTAATTTAGCACCGATACCACTCAGATTATTATTAAATGCTTGTGTGTTTAGGTTCGCCGCTTGGTTTATGTCTTGGGCATATTGTGCAGCTAATGTGTTAGATGCATTTTTGCTGATATTATTTAGCGCACTATCAGCCTGTGAAGAATTGATAATGCCACGGCTTGCAAGTCCAGATACTGCACTCCCTAATGTACTTTCTAAATCATTATTCAATGCTTTTTGGCGTGCCGCTTGATACGCACTAGGCAATTCACCAGATGTAATAGCGTTCATTGCATTTTGATTTTGCAATAATGCCCCGCTATACTCATTAGCCAATTGGTTTGCCGTATTGTTCATATTATCAACGCTTGCCGCTAACTGATTAGCATATTTTGTGTTGTCGGTTAGGTTCTGCGCACCAGCACTTGAAATCTTATTTTGTAACGCACCAATCGCATTTTGATTATTTTGATTAGTGCCTAGATACTGATTGAACATATCTTTATATGCCGGTGTAATCACATTGCCTAGTGCTGCATTACCCATGCCTTGCAACGTATTGGCGCTTTGGTTAGTTCCATTTATCCAATCCATTTGCCCTTGTAACAGTTGCTTTTCTTCTGCGGTAGCGGCAGGAAGTTTTGCATCAATGCTACTTACCTTTGATTTTTTACCGCCACCGCCAAATAATTGCAAGTCAAATATAAACATGCTTTTCCTTTCTACAAAGTTGCTTCAAGATGTTTTCTAACAGTCTTTAGCACTTTATAATTGAACCCATTATATACATAGTCCATAGTTGGAACGCGTTCCATTTTCCACTTCTTAATGAACCCTTTAACGCTGCGATGTGTAGCCGTAACGATAATGTCTAAATCGTTTAACTTCATCACATCAACAATGTATTTCCCGATTACTTTCATATCACCGTATGTCTGCCAGATTGTAAAATACTTATCCCCGTTAAACTCATTGATTGTCCAAAATAAGAAACCAGAACCAGGGAAAAACTTGAAATAATAATTGTACTTATCCTTATAGTTGTTATTTTCATCGAAATAAAAACCGCTTAGGTCTACACGCTCCCCTGTTCTGCGTTCATAGTCCTTTATCATATTTTCAAGGCTATTCAATTTCATTATGATACCCGCTTCCACATGTAAACTGATAAATAAGGTTGCATAATGCTATGCGCTTTCCCATCACCTTCGCTATTGATGATGTGTGTATGATTTTCGCTGTCATTTATTTGTATGTCGTGAGTATGCTCTCCACCGCTTTTAATATTTATTATTTCGGTGGTTCTTAATTCAGTTCTAGAAGATTGTGTTTCTTCCCAGAATTTTCTATTTTTAAAATCACTTCCATAATCATTGATTTCACATGTATGGGTATGTTCTCCAGAAGTTTTTGCAATACCTGTATGAGTATGTGCGCCACCTTCGGAAGTGTTCCCACCGTGATTATGTTTCGGCATTTCTTGCGTAGTCAATGTATGCGTTTCAGCACCACCAGTACTACCAGCGCTATATTTATCGCCTTGTGATAATAGAACCCTACCTTGTTCGATATATTCCCATGTACCAAACCCAAACAAATCATGCGGATTTGTCGCCACGGTACTGCAATATATCGCACCTACTGGGTAGGCTTTTGATAATACGCTATCAATCTTTGGTTTTAAATCTTCAATATCTTTCTTCACCGCTGCAAATAAATCATTGATACTTTTTGCCAGATGCTTGCTTTCTATTTGCTCGTCGGCAATATTAGCACCTTTTATTTCTTTATCCCCGATTTTCTCGCTAGTGATAGATTTATCCGCCATTACATCGCCACTAAACCCCGGACGGTAGTATTTGATACTTTTAACCGATGTACTATCTGTAACTACAATGGCAACTATAATGCGAAGCGCTGACTTCCATTGTACGCCGTTATATAGGTACATCTTATCGGCTACCGTGTTATAGTGCATTTTATCCATTTCAGCCTTTGGCGCACTTGCTTGGCGCACGGGTTCAATAGTAGTACTGCCATAACTTAACGCGCCCGATGCGGAACGTTCAATATATAAATACGATGTAGATCGTGCTGGCAAATTCCATGCACTCGTTTTATTTGTAATCGTACTTACATAGTCTACACTTCCGTTATCATCGTACCCGTCGGCGAATGATAATAATACAGGGGTTTGACTGCCGTCAATCATTACACTTAGGTTATCACCAATCAAAAACGCCCATTCACTATTACCAACCTTACCGTTTAGCACCCTATTCCGTAGCACACCACCGCCTGTATTACCGCCACCGCTAGCCTTTAATTCCACGGCTTTGGCGACTTCTAATATTTCAGCCCGGTTTTTCTGAATGCTATCCTGCACCGTATCCCCTTGGGGTGTAATATCCAAAGGGTGTTTTTCTTTATATGCCATGTTTAAACCTCTTCATATGTATAATCTAATTGCCTTAGAGATATAGCCCCTTTTTGAACGTGTATTTTAAACTTCACATTACGATTAGCACCGCCACCAATCTTATAAGCTTTGGTGTATTCGTTAGTGTTCATCTTGCTTGTAGCATTTATAGTTTTCATCGTTGCATAATATGTCTTAGTAGCCTTACTAGTAAAATTAATAGGCTTAGCCTTCTTATTGGAAATTCCAATTGTGCCATATCCATTAATAATATTATGTGTTACGAAATTGTAGTTCATAATCAATATGAATTGACGTGTAGCCAATCGATTGCCACTAATAATAGAGGTTTCAATTTGTACGCCGTCATCTGTATCTATGCTTTCATCAAGAATACCTATCTTATTGCCATAGGCTACATATACATCTTTATCAACGCTTACAACGGAATTGATGTTATACGTGAATTTCCTAGACGTGAATACTCCGCGGCCGTCATTGTATCGTGGCAGGTAATGATAGATGAATAAGCTATCCCCATTGTATGGCTTTATCCACAATTGCTTACGGCTAGGTACATGCCACATTTCACAATCTTTAGTGATGTATTTAAGCAAGTAGGAATTGATATTAAGCCCAGTTTCAAAAGGTTGTATTTCTGCATACGTATTAGTAGGCATGAAGGACATAAACCCTTGTTCGCCTAGATAATATGATCTATCGTCGATATTACATGTTGAACCGCTACAATACCCAGTAGATGATAGCGGGTAAACAGTTAAGTTGTTTTCGTCCGGTGTCCCCACTACTTGATACACGCGCCCGTATTCCTTATATACGATAATTGCACGCGTTAGGAAATCAACGGCGATAATGCTGCCCTGGTCTTTATACCCGACGTCTAACCACTGCGCACTAGATGCATCATTCCCATTGTGTGTCCATGATTGATAATCGCCTACCGCCGACCAATTCAACCGATGCGAATAAATCGATGAAAGCAACACACGCCCGGAATGACTGGATACCATTTCACATGTAGGGCTTTCTACTGTAATGAGTTGCCCCGCTCCCGTAATCGCCTGTAGCTTTCCGCCACTAGCAATCAGAATATCACCACCGAATGCATGATACATAGGCTTTTGCACACCACTTAATACCCCTAATAGTTTGTGAGTGCTGAAATCTGTTTCATATAAATTCTTATTCGATGAAAAATACCAACGCTTCCGATACACATCGTAATACAACGTTTCAATAGGCAAGCCGAAATCATAAAGCACTCTAACCCCTGGTACTGTACGTAATGCATTATCCGTTCTATCGAATTCGCATTGCCTAGCTTGCGTTAAGGCTTGCATATCAATGTTTTCGGGCGGGTTCGACCAGTCAAGGCCCAACCGGAAACCGTTTGTTGTTGCTACCTGTTTTACGCCCATTATGTAATACCCCTTGCCACTTTAATTTGTTCCGTGATGTAGTCAATAAAGGCCTTATCATAGGCAGCATAATCAGTCATAAGAGATTTTTTCTTTACCATGAAAGATATAAGCTGCACTAGATACTGATGAAAGAATTCAGAAAACGGAATAGCATCGTCCAATTCGTCAACATGGTTTTTACGTACGCTATAAAATACGCCTTTTACTATTTCCCCGTCATAGGTTTCAAACGTTCCGTTAATGATGCGGATAGGGTAACCACTCTTTGGAACGAACCCCATAAAGTCGGACGGTACGGATTTTAAGTTTGGTATATCCGTATTCTTAACTACTTCGCGGTCTTTAATGCTAACCAATATAGTAGTTAGCCAATCAATAGCGGCGTTAATGTACTGGATATATTCTAATTGTTCATCTAGTATTTCGTTACTTTCAACATTAACCAGAGTAATCAGTTCTTTTACAACCATAATCCCAATACCCTTCCGCTATAATACAATCATTTTCACCTAGTCCACTGTTAATTGTTTGTAGTGCATTTACCATATTGGAAGTAATGCCGGTTATATCCATATTCATTACGCGATACACGATGTAATCAACTAACAATGTTTCTAGTTCTGCCGGTAGTCCGCTTTCATCATCTAGCGTTTTATATCCAGCTGTCTTTATATAATCAACGGTGATTTTCTGCTCATGATCCGCATCAAATACCACCGTTTGTAAATTCAACACATGATACCCTTGCACTTCCGCATCATCTGCTTGTACCTTTAACACTCCGATACATTGAAACGGCAATACAATTCGCCCCGTTCCGTTATCTTCATGTGTGGCAGTTGCAAGGCTAGGGCAATATTGGCTAATTAAAGCGTTCAATAAGTGATTACCTTCGTTGTAATACTCCAATAACTGGTATGGTGTATACGTCTCTTGCGATGTATCGCCTATTTGCATGAACGCCCTATTTACTATTTGTTTTACGTTCATATTCACCCCATATAAGAATAAAGGCGGGTATCACCCCGCCTATACCTATAAATTAGCGTTCAACAACGCCGCCAGTCATTACTTGAATTACGCCGTAGTCTTTGCTATTGAATTTAGTTTTTTCAACTGCACCATAAAACGCAATACCATTACCGGCAATGTTGCCGTAATCGTCTGTTTGTTCAATATGTTTAGCTGGTCTAGCTACTGCGAAACATGCTGCTTGTTTACCCAACAACAAATTATGACATACATTCGCACTAGATGCGCCTGTAGTATCAGATAATACGCGTTCGTATTCGTAAAGAATTACACCGTCATATTCGCCTAATGCACCTGTGAAAATAGGGTTTTTAGAACCGCGAACATTTGCATTTTGTTGTGCTGCTAACCATTTTTCATCGTCTTTTAAATCACGAGCCGCCCATGGGGATACAAGCATAATATACTTGTCCATGCCGTCAACCTTAATTGGTTGTACTTTAGGGCCGTGCATCATCGCTTTTCGTTTCGCACGGGAAATAATAGTTGTAGTCAATTTATCGTTTGCCGTAATGCTTGCTTGTGTATTAGCTGTGCTTGCATATAATACTTCGCCGCTAGTAGGTGTTGCGGAAAGTTTAGAGATTAATTTATCGTCTAACCAATCAGATAACCATTGTTTCAATGCGCTTTTGATTTCTTTCAACATATCATATTGTGTTTTTTGATCGTCAGCTTCAAAGCGGGAAACCGCATTACGCACCAATTGAGTGTTTACTGTGAAATCGTAAATGTTCAAGCTATCTTCTGCGCCGGATAATTTAGCGCGGTTACCTTCAACGCCGGAACCTGTTAAGTTCATCATCAAGCCGAATACTACGCTATCACCTTTTACATTTTCTAAATCTTTGTTCTTATGTACAACGTTGGAACCGTCCAATGCTGTAAATTTATCAAAATAGCTTTCTTTCAAGCCTTCGTGCCATACTTTTTTGGCCCATACTTTAGGAACTAAGGCTGCTGGAATATTAACTTGATTTCTTTGTTCTGCCATGTTTTACCTCTTATAATTCGTCAAAATATTTGCGTACATCGTCCGGCAATGCATCAAGGTTGCCCGTTTGATACGCTTTTAAAATATCTTCTTCCGTTACTTTGTTAGGTGTAGGAACGCCACCATTTAACGCGCCAGCTTTTGGCAACGTAGCCGCAACTTGTAAAGGGTTATTCGGTACTTCGGTACTTGTCGCCCGTTCATTTTGCAATTCTGTTACAAATTTTCTAATAGTTTCAAAATCGGCTTCCGTACCTTCGCCAATATCAACACGATAAAAAGCATCGTTAATCGGTTGTGCATCGCGCATCGTCATTCCGTTTAACTTTTCTAAACCGCGTTGATACAATTCCCCAAAGTTCGGTAATGATTTAATTTCATTTACGAAATTAATATTAGTTTGTCTTTGTTGATGTATCGCCATTTGTTGGTTAGTAATTGTATATTCCGCATTGGCCTCAAAACGAATGAAATCGTTATATTTCTGTACATCTTCAAACATAAGACTTTCTAAATCTTCCGCCGTAATGTTAAAGCGTTTCAACGCTTCACGGCGTACAAAGTCGCGAATATTTGATACTTCTTCGTCTGGCAATGTAATTGGCCGTTGTTGTGCTTCGTATTGTCTAGCACGTTCTTCCGCTGCTTTACGTCTTGCGCGTTCCTGTGCAAGTGCTGCCTTTAAGTTCTGATCGTTCGCATGCGTTTCTTCCGTACCTTCGTCAGTGTTCGGCGCTTCCGGTTCTACTTCCGCATCATTCGCATCACTTTCTGCCACATCATCTGTAGAGGGTTCATCTGGTGCAGTTTCCTGTGTATCCGTTTCTTCGGTTGTTTCTTCCAGTTCAACGCCCGCGTTTTCTAAATCTTCCGGTGTGAAACCAGCTTCTTCGATGTTTACTAATTCGTCTTTCATATCAAATACCCCTTATTGCCTTTTAACGTCATTGCCGGACGAATATAAGAATATGGCAGTTTAACGCCGTTACCGGGCGATAATGTATAAGCAAGCCTTTTAACGCCGTTACTTAGGGCGAAAGAAATATAAAAAACGCCCCATTACGGAGCGTTTGTTATTGTGTTGATAGTTTAGATTACATAGTGCCTAAATCGTTCGTAGGCGGTAAAATTGGCGGTGCATTTTGAATGTTCTGCTGCTTACCTTTCAAGGCTAACCGTTCCGCCATGATTTGCTGCGGTGAAATCTGTACGCCTAGCGTTTGCAAGTACATACTTAGCGCTTCAGCCGGCATATCATCTAGGCTGCCGCTAACACGCAATTCTGGTAAAGCTGGTTTTTCTGCTGCTTCTTGCATGCGTTTCTTAACAGCTTCTTTTTCTGGGAAATCCATAAAATCGAGAATGATATCCATAGGAATATCAACGCCGGATTTCTTAGCTTCCAATAATTGATATAGGTTAGCCTTACGAGCCGTTGCGCTTGCTTGGCTAGTGCTGATTACTATATCAAAATCAAAACAACTCAAATCATACAATACTTGTTTGATTGGATTGCCTTCTTCATCTACTTTAGGTTGTCCAAACGGATCCGTGACGACTTGTTCTTGCATAGGCTGACCTAGTTCAGGTTGAATTTGTACAAATTCTTTTTTGCCGTCGTCGCCTAAAATCCGCATTGCCTTTTCTTGATTGTAGAATTGAGGAATTAACCCCGGTGCGTTCTTTTCACCCCATAGCAATTTGACGATCTGTAATTCCGCTTCTTTTGTTTGTGCGAATATATCCGCCGTTTGTACGGTTGTTACCGATTGCCGCAAGTCGATTGCCTTGCCACTCATAGAACCAATGCTACCGCTTAGACTTTCCGGAGTTATACCGCTAATCGAATAAAAGTCGTTATCCGCTTGTTGTTCTAAGGTTAAACTAATAGCGCTATCCATTGACGGCGTACCGTCTTGGAATGTAACGCCCGGTTTCAAGAATATATTTGCTCCCGGTGTTGTGCTTTTCTTTTCAATCGTTTTCTTATCGTGTTCATCTATTTGGCCTTGCCAGAATTTCACACCTAAAGACTGTTGATTAACAACGTGCATACGTTGACTTCTGTTCTTATTTTTTTCGCGTTGCGCATCTTTAAGGTCGCGAACTACGCCGGCCGGTTCTAGTTCATCGTCTATCAATTCGCCTGTGTAATAGCAATATTCACGCACTAATGGGAATTTACCATGCTTATAGGGACTTTTACCTTCTTCTAGTAGTACGTTATCGGCAAATGTCGCATATCTGATTTTAGTATCTGGTATGCTAGTAGGCTTTTTACCTGTAGCCATTAATACAACAAATAAAGGATTATCTTCATCAATTAACCCCTCTTTTGTCATGTATACGTTCTTTTTACCGTATTCCTTATACCAATATTGGACTACACGAATTTTTTTATACTTTTCGTTATACCATAGCGATTCACCGTTAATAGTTTCAACCGTTCCGGCTTCTAGTTCTGTATCGTCATATTTATGACTCAACAAATCAATTTCATTAGCTTTATCCGGATATACCTGTTTTAGCTTTCTTGTGCTTTCCCAACTATACCGGCCAACGAATTGAGCATCGCTTAAGTTTTCTTCTGTGCTTTCTGGATCTACGAATACATCAAACGGAGAAACGCGGTCGATTTTAATGGCGCCGTCTAACTTAGTGTAGTCAAATTCATAACTAACCCAGTAATTGGCTAAGCCACAAATAATCTTATCGCGAAAACATTTGCCTTTATTGCGTTGATAGTGCGCGCGGTCTAAACAGTATTTTGTGATGCCTTTCGCAACACGGCTGATTCTATCATCTTCTTCGCTACGTGGTAAAAAGTCCGGTTCTGTTTCGTTCTGTGATGCATAACCACACAACAGATTAACAGTTGCCCGTATTTTATTAATTGTGATTACAGGACGGCCAGCTTCACGCATCTTTTTTAAATCAGCATCTCCCCATTGTTTGCCTTGCATAAATGCATAATCTTCGGCAGCACTTCGCCGCCAGTTTGACGTAGCACTCAATGCGCTTTTTACGTTCGCCTTTGCTTCATATATATCAAATGTTTGTTCTATATTCATTACTCCACCATTTCAGAACCATAAATCATATCGTACATTTGTTCTAGTTGCCATTGTGGCATTGCTTTTGCGAATTCCGCTAGTTGTTCATCTGTATATTTGGCCGGAATAATAACGCCCTTTTCTTCGCGTTCGCCGTATTCCGATTTAAGTACCTTAAAGGCGTAATCACGCAACGCCCTTTCACTCATACGCCCCATGCGCTTATATCTCCTTCGCTATCATCAACATATTTATAACCGTCATTAAACGGCTTTTCTGGTTTAACTGATTTAACAGGCCGCGCCATGCACATATAGCGCACCGCATCATACGCATGATCTTCTTGTTTGGTATCTACATCTTCAACTTTGATTTTGTCATACGTTAAAGCTGGCAACGTTCGTATTAAGTGTACGCAATTACTAAATATCTTTAACTTGCCTTCCTTTAAGCGTTGATGTACTTGCATCAGTCCGGCCAATCTATCGTTATCAGCGCGCACCCAATACACGCCCTCAGTCGCAAATATTTCCGCAATCGTTGGCCCGTCATGTCCTGTACGTTGCCAAATTGCGGGGTCTGCTACGCCTTGATAATCTTTCAAGTGTTCTATCTTTTGCGCTACTTCCCGCGCCGTTTCCTGTGTACCAGTATCCGGCATACCCGGCTTGCAACCGTAATATTCGCCAGTAATATATAACACATCGTCATAATCAACCGCATAGGAATATACTGCATATGGTTTTGTATATCCCCAGTCCATTGAACGGTATCGTTGCCAATGATGCGGAACTTCAAACGGTTCAATTACATGTTTCTCCGTTCTAAATTCCGTAAATACTTGACCTTCGAATATGTTCCAGTCGCCTTCTAAATATGCTTTACGTAGTTTTTCCGGTAGCGTATTAAGTGCATCTATATAATTCTGTGATAGATGCGGGTTATCGCTTGCCCTTGCTTGGATATATGCAATCTTATCGGCGAATGGTTGCATTTCTTTCGTGAAATTTCTATCAATAAACAAATCCTTAACCCACATATGGCCTTTTCCGCCCGGGTTAGTTGCTGCAATTAACTTTGTATCACTTATGCCAGTCCAGCGGAGCCGCATACGCAAGAAATCGAACACGTCGCGACTATTTAAGGTTAATTCATCAATAGCAATAGCAGCGAATTCGCTCGATAAGTATTTACTTGGGTTATCTAAGTTACGAAAACAGATAACGCCGCCACCTAATTCATTATTTAATGTGAATTCATGGTTACTCTCTTTATAACTTCCTAACCATTCGGGGAATTCCATTTTTATTTTAGAGATTTGACGATCATCTAAACTGGGGTAATCTTCACAAAACAACCCTACGCGTATTCCTTTAATTCCTGTTTGAATGAACCAATCAATTAAAAGCCATACTAAACCCCAGCGGAGTATATACGATTTACCACCACCAGCAGCGCCGCCATATAGCGTATATATATTTTGCTTTACCGCTCGCAAAAATTCTTTCTGCTTAGGTGTTGGCCGTATCACATCGCGAAACAGATTTGTTTTACTCATCTGTATCACTCAATTCATCATTATCAATTACCAACTTAACGGCGCTTTCTGTTGTAATTTCCTGTTGTATCTTATCGCGCCATTCTTTAGACTTGCGATTTTTAAGCCAAAATATAATTGCGGTAGTATTTCCCTTTAACGCTTCTTTATAAAGTGCATTTTCAACTTGTAAATCTGCTTCATCTTTTCCTATTTTTAGGGCGTTCGATATTTCCGGTGATTTCTTACGCCATTCCCATAAGGTGGAAACGGCAATACCCATATTAGATGCAATCTGTTCATTTGTTAGGCCGTTACGCGCCCAACCTTTTAGCAGTAAAATCTTTTCTTCTGCTTCCCAGTCCTTATATGTTGTTTTTGCCATTGTTTCACCCCCTTATTTCAGAATGTTATTGTCTTTTGCTTTCATGCGCCCATGTGATCGCGCACATATGCCGGCTACTTGCTTGGCTGCGTGTTGGCTAGTGCAATATGTTTGACATAAACCGTCATAGTATATTTCGCTGGCCGTGCATTGGCCCTTCTTATTGTTAAGGCATTTTGACTTTGTACATATGATATTCACTAGCTTTTCACCACCTTTACAAACTTTTTTTGAAAAAATTTTAATTTCCCTATTGACTACTTGCGAAAACGCAAGTATAATGAAGCCATAAGATACATCAGAAAACGCAACTAAGCGAAAAGGAGAAATCAAAATGCTAATACTTAAAGACTTAAACACAACTCAAACATGGAATTTTGAAACAAAGGTTCAAGCATCCGAATTTATTCAAAATATGTCATTAAGTTTTGAATGGGAATTAATAGACAATAGCAAGAATGAAGTTATTGCTAGCCATATTTACGAATAACAATAAAGGCGGTAGCCAACCACTACCGCCAGTTACTAAAAAAGGAGATTACAGCCATGCAAATGACAATTCAAGAAATCAAAAACGCGATCAGATACAACGAATTAAATTCAGTAGAAATCATCAAAGACGCTTATGAAAGCATTAAACATACTAACAAAGGTATTCTCGATGCACTCGGCACCGATGATATAGCCAACTTAACAATGATGCTTAGATACTTGGCTGAAAAATGCGAATTGCTTCGCCGCCGTTCTAACTCATTCGCCGAATGCTTTGCAGCTTTCAATCTTCGGGAAGAAATATTTGATACAGTCGATATATACCAAACCGAAGAAAATAATAGAATCCGCCAGTTGCTGGCGGCTCAATAAATAAAGTTGTATAATTAAATTAATCTAATTAACCAAAAGGAGAATTACCATGTTTAGACTACTTGACGGAAACAAAACAATCGCAACAAACGAAAACGCTTTCGAATTACTAAAAGATACTACTGACTTCAACGAAAAAGGAAGCCATGCCGCTATATTAACATGGTGCGGAACAGATAAAGACTTCTATGAAGAAGTAACCACATTTAAACCTCAATCAGAATTAACAGATAAAACATGGATCATTGGCGACGGTGATTATTTCGCAACTATAACCGAAGATGCAACAATCGACGAATTAAACAATGCTCTATCTGAAATCCATTCACCTTTAACAATAATCGAAGCGTAACAAATACAAGCCACCTTAAATGGTGGCTTTTTTTTGATTACTCAAAACCAAACACGGGGCAAACGTTCTATAACTAGTATCAAACAGATGCAGCGCGTTCAGTTTTCAATAATCAAATGTTACTTTTATACAAGAAATGGGGTATATCGTCGCGGATACACCCCATTTTATTTTTGTTTTATTCTATTTTATTGCATATTCTAAACAAATACCGATAGTTCTCATGCGCTCTTATGAAACTTTTGAAACGATACAAGTATTCAACCACGAAAAAACAAATGAAATTTAACAACAGCAAAATTATTTATAGTATGAAGGTTTTCACTATATCGGTATTTGTTTACAGTATGCAATTGCGGGGCGTTGTGTACCCCGCAACTACTAACCTATTTGCCTAAGGAGAAAATGCAAATGCCCAACTAGCACTTTACGCCTTATATTATACTATATATGGCGTTTCCACCTATTTCCGATATAGTCCGATATAGTCCGACTTATACCGTTTTAGCCGTATACACGCACGCATAATATGTATGATGCAAATAGTAACCTACCTGTACAAGGCCAGCCGTTTTTAATTCTGCCGCTTGCGACTTCTCTAAGTCTGTAAAATACCGCGCATGCTTCGCGCTTTTGCCGTCGATGTATTCGCGCAATAATAAAATATTCGCTTTCCCTGTGGTGCATGTGTTGATGATATCCGCCGCGGTTTCCCGCTCATCAATTAATGCGCCTATTTCTTTGTGTACGGCATCGCGTTTGCTTTCAAGGCGTATAATTTGTTGTTCCAGTCCGCCCGGTGTTCCGCCACCTGTTAGGCGTTCTTTTGAATAGTCAACGGCGCCTATTGTTGTTATATCTGATTGTAAATGCTTTAGATCTTCTTTCAATGAGTTAATTTTCATTGTGATTAATTTAATCGGCTCTAAATATTCTTTTGCTATTTCCCTGTACTCTTTATCAGTCATATTTCCCCCGTATGGTTCATTATCGCATGTTCTTAACTGTTTCCCCTAACATGTTTAAATAGTCCTGTAAATTGGTTTTAATGGCATCGTTTACTATTTGGATATTGTCAGTTGTTACATAGCTGGCTATCAGCATTTTATACATCGCATCTTTTGTAGGTACAAAAACGTAAATAATTAGCGACAACAACCACACAACACCACAAATACACATATATTTCTTAATTATCTTATCATCGCCATTCGTTACGCCTTCTGGATAAACAACAATAAGCATAAACGTTATGATTGACAATATCACAAACACCGCTTGATTAAGTACATCAAGATTATGTAAAACCTCAATTAAATACAGATACATAGGGTTAATAATAGGCATACACATTTCCCCTTTCGCCTACTAATATTACAATCAAAGGGGCGTTTATTTCGCCCCTTAGCGGTTTTTATCAGTCTAATATGACGCCTTCCATTTGCGCCCTAATTTCAAGGATACGCATGTATTCACTCATTACAATTTCTTGTTGCTTTAACAATTCAACCGGGCATGTAGGTTTAAAATCTAATGTTCCAGCATCATATTTTACTAGCATTTTATGCAGTTTCATCTTTCTGTTTTTCAATTCGTTGTATTCTTCAATGAAACGCACTTGCCATTCTGGCGTAACGCTTTTATTTTCGGCAATTCCCAATTTATCAACATCTATTCTATTATTCATAACTATCATTTCCCCGTACTACCAATACCACCAGTACCGCGCGCCGTTTCGGTTAATTCGTTGACCTCTAACAACTTTAATGCGCCTACTGGTACAAGAATACCCTGTACTAATCTATCGCCCTTTTGAATTAAATATGCATCATCGCTGGTATTATGTAATATCGCTTTTATTTCGCCCCGATAGTCCGCATCAATCACACCGAATGAATTCGGAACAATTAACGGCGTTTTACTCATGCTAGATCGTGGCGCCAGCATCAACATATACCCTTTTGGAATTTCTACCGCTAAACCCAGCGTTACATATTGCGTTTGATGCGGTTCTATTACTACGCCTTCTGGTTGATAAAAGTCCATTCCGGCGGCATCTTCGCTGCCAACTTTCGGAATTAATACACCGGGCAAGCATCGTTTTACTTTGATAATATCTGCATTATATCGCTTATCACTAAACCAAAACCGTTTAATTTTGTTGATTATACCCATTTTAAACCACCGTATATTTCCTTATTTCAAAAGCTGCTCTAGTACGGCGTTTCGCCTATCCATAATACGAACTTCCGCCCGCGGGTTTTCTTTATCTATACCCGCTATGCAGCTTTCACCATAAGAACATATCCATTTATCATCATCAATCACGCCGGCTTTTGTTAAGATATCGCTAGTTGCCTGTAGTAACCCGATTAAGTCCGGCCAGCTTCTTTTATTTGGCAAGTAATATTTACACTCAACAACCACAACGCCAGATATATGCAATTTCTTGCCAGCTAACTGCCATAAACAAGCATCTTCATAACTTCTATACGCTTCTGATTGAATGTAACCCAACTTATTACCGCGTTTCACAATTTGCCCGTGGTTCTTCTTCGTTATTGGGCGACCTTTGAATACTATATCAATCACGCCCATTTTCTGCTAACCTCGCATTATCTTCTTCATAACTCCATAACATAGCCTTTCCGGAATAACTCCACGATGTACCACCACAAGGAAAACAACATATAAAGCCTTTTTCGCCTACACCAGCAAAATATAATTTCTGTTCACCGAATAACGTTTTAACAATTATTTTCGTATCAACTGGTACCTTATCCCATTCCACAATACCCAGCAACGCACAAATAGAATATTTATCGGTTTTAGGACTTAACCCTAGTACCTTGCACGGAATACGCGGGGTATTATCGCGCACCTTGAAATTACCGCCGTTTTCAATAAATGTTGGGTTTACGAAATAGGCATATACACCGATTATTTTAATATCGCGGTACCCCTCATCGTACATTTCTTGCAATAGCCATTTTTGCTCATTCGTCATTATTTAATTCTCCTTTTGTTGCTAATAAGTACTTTATCTGATCCTTAACATGACCTAAATATGTTTCCATTGTTCCGTTAAAATTCTGCATTGTCATTTTTGAAATCACTTGCCGTAATCGCCACGTTTTTCTTCCGTTTTTAACATTGTATTCAATCGTAATACAATAGGAATTCTCCGTTACCTTTGGTTTTAATATCCTATTCCCGATAACAACGGTTAATGCGCTTGCAAGTTGTCCCTGTGTATACGTTTGTTTATTCGTTTTTACAAGTTTCATCGCTTCCGCCTTTCAAGATTTAAGCCAGCAGCCAACAGGCGATTTCTAACAAACGTACCAGATACACCATATACGCTTGCAATTTGCCTTATGCTTAACCCGTCATTACGCAATTTAATTAATGCACTTGTTTCAATATCTGGGTATGCCGGTTTTTGTTTTATTTCTTTCCTTAACCCCAGCACGGATAGTGCTGCATCTGCGGTTTTTCCGCTATATATGCAAACACCCAACGCAAGCCAGTTCCCTATATATACCGTACTCATTCGTTCGCCACTTCCTTAATTTCAATTAAACACGCAATAGGTGATACAAAAACTTTTGTATTTGTTTCTGCATCTTCAAATCCAATAAGTTTTTTATGACCCAAATTAACATTTGTTATAACTTCTAAAAAATTATAGAATTCGTTTTTCCCCGTGCCTAACTTAAATGAATTAGTGTTATAAAATCTAGTTTCTCCACCTTGAAATACTTTTATATGTAACATGTTTACCTCTCTTTTCTATTCTGCAAATTCCATTAAGCTTGTTTGTACTTTTACATCGCTTAACATTTCTTCTTTTGCTTTGGCATACATTTTTCTGTCAATTTCAAAGCCGTATGCACTTCTTCCTAACTCCATTGCGGCCCTCAACGTGCTACCGCTACCAGCTACAGGGTCAATCACCACATCGCCCTCATCTGTGAATATTTCTATTAAGCGTTTCAATACACTTACAGGCTTTTGTGTTGGGTGGATATTAGGAACGATATTCTTGTTATCACGTTTCCATTCAAAGTGATCAAATATCATTTTTTTGTTGTTATTGAATTTAGGCAACTTTTCACGATACAAAATTAATGCATATTCAGTAGCACCAACTATCCGCATATTGGCTTTTAATACCTGTGCAGAATAATTTTTATTAAATGTGATAGGAATATAATTCTTAAACCCATGTTTTTTTGCATACTCAATCACCATTGGCATTTGTTGAAACGAACAGAACACAATCATGCATGGTGCTTGACCTCGTTCTTTAGGTTCTTTTTTCAATAACCGATTGCAAAAGTGAAAATATTCTGCAATGTTGAAATTGTAATCAGAATTGAAAAACGCTTTACCAGCTTTTTTACTTTCGCCGTTTTTGTTATCACCATCTACATACCACATAGGATTACTTGCATATGCATTATTCCCTAGATTGTATGGAATATCTGCTATTACCAACTGTGCCTTTGGTATTCCATATCGTTTAAAGTTTTGGAAATTATCATTAAATAGTTCTACTTTCATCTACTCACCATCTATCATTTACTATGCCCCATATGTCCGTTTCACCGCTCATTGATTGTGCATCATATTCCAACAACCACTTTAAACAATGCCGACCATGCTTCAAGCCGTCTGGCTTATTTCTAGGCCCAGGACTTGCATAAGTTACAGCCTCAACCCATTCGCAATGTGCTTCGTACAGATACCACGGATACATTAGGCAATACGCTTTTATATATTGTTGTTTACGTTTTGTTTGTACTGTTTTCATAGTGCGCCTTTTTTAATCATTTCCATTAACGCGCCGGCGATCAACGCTAAAACAAACGTTGATACAAATAAGCCCAATACCGTATTACCAGCAATACCAAATAAACCTAATAACCATAGCACCATTGAAACAATGAACGCTAAGCCTAAAGCCTTTACTAACATCGCAAGCACTACATACACCAACAATGCAACATTTTTCATGCTTTTATCTCCTTATTTTCAAAAGGGTTTATCGTTTCACACACCACAAAAGAAGTATTGTTGTATCCGTGGCGGTTTTCCCATTTACGAAATACATCGGTTAATTCCGCTTGTAATTCGTCTATATGTTCTTGTTTTACACTTAAAAGGTAATCTTCCGACCATTCCTCAATTTCATCATCTAAATCACCACATATAATCTCTTCAATAACTCGTTCAGCATTAACAGTAGGAACATAATAATATGGATTTCCAACCCTAATTTTTGGTACTTCGTAGGCTGGATAAGTATCCGCAAAATCTTTTACAGCATCTTCAATGCTTTTTTCCGGCCAACCTACATATTCACCTAAACACCAGCACCACTCATTCTCATTTTTTACTAGCATTTTTCACCTCTTAGATTAGAACGGAATATTTTCAGCGTTCCCATTATCATCTGCAAAACTATCAAAATTACTTTCTGTTGCCGCATCATTTAAAGCGGATACACCAACGAAACCAGCGATTACTTCCGTTACATATTTCTTTTGGCCGTCCTGTGTTTCGTAGCTTCTTGTTTGAATTCGACCCTCTACAAATAGGCGGTTTCCTTTTCTGTAGGTTCCTACTGCTTCGCCTAGCTTGCCCCAGGCAACGCAATTAATGAACGCCGTTTGTTCTTTCGTTTCGTTTGTAGCACTATCAACATATGTATTGCTGGCTGCAATTGTGAAGGTTGCAACCGCTCGACCAGATTGCGTATAACGTACTTCCGGATCACGTGCAAGATTACCCAATAATTGAACACTATTCATAATATATTTCCCTTTCTATTTTCTAATTCTACTGGTGAAATTCGCTCATTTTACCACTTCTACTATTTCGTCCTTATGATTTATCGTTGACAGCTTAAAAATTCCATACAACGCATTTAAACGATTTTTTCCATTTTAAATAATTCATCTAGCGTTAAATTTGTTTGTAATTCATTATTTATGACTTCTTGAATTGCCAACATTTCTGTTAATCTGAAATCAACTTCGTAGTGTTCCTTTCTTTTATACGTTTCTTTTCCTATTCCAACATAAGCCGCCATATCTGATTGAGTGTATTTCAACATTTCTCTACACTCGATTAATTTCGGAAATACATTGTATTTCTTATTCATTTCAGCACCCCCAGAATTAACGCTTTCCCCTCTTCCGAAATATTCGCTTTTTCAACAGCACTTTTAAGGTCTATAGGTTCGTACTTTTTAGCCTCAATCAAATGGCCGTTATCTAGCATCTTAACTTCTGTTTGTTTCGGCATATTAAGTTCTGCGCGCTTCCGTGCTTCCATTAAAAGGCCGTTATTCTTGATGCTTTCCGCAATTTCCATGTTCTTTTGTTCGCGTGCTGCCAGTTGTTCATATGCTTTACAAAACTGGCTCATCGCTGCGCTTTCGTTGTAGCTTTGGCAATTTCTTGGGTCAAAGAAATGCCATACAGTTTTAGCGGCTAACCTTGTAATGCCTTCTAACTCGTCAAGGCCTTTTTCATAACCTACGCTACTGGCTTTCTTTCTGACTACTCCCCATGCATCTTGCGCTATCAATCGTTCTTCTTTTCCGTTTACATATCCGGAAATTTCCGCTGCCTTCTTGCGAATAGTTGCAACAGTTGGAACGAATTCACATGTATTAATGCATTGCTTGATTGCTTCCGCCAGCGTAACAGGGTTAATATCTGCCAGCATATAGGCGTACATTTTAACTTTCGCACTATCGAATTTGTCATATATCAATAGTTGGCCCGTAGCTTTCAATGTTTCCGGTTTCATCTGTTCCCCTTTCTACCGCATCAATTAGCGCGTTTAATTCTGCAATATTTCTTTCTGTATCAGTCATTGCAGCCGTTTCATTACTGTTTAAGTACGTGTCAAAATGGCTTGGCGCAAATAGCGTTTTAGGCGTGAGATACTTTTCTAGTTTTGTACCTTGCCATTCACGGCATTTTTTATCAATCACGGTTTTAAAATCGTCAACGGTATAACCCTCTTTTAATCGTGATCTAATCGCCTGCACATATGGTTTAGTTGTAGGCTTGAATTTTGAACCGGTTTTTAAATTAAGATATTCGATAATTTCAAAATGAGATTTATCCACATCGTCATGTGTAACATGACATAGTGTTTCTATTCTATTCTCTTCTTCTCTTATCTTATCTATTCTTATCTGTGTATCCAGATTGTATACATTTTGTATACATTTTGTATCCATGCAGGTATTATCTGGGTTTGTCGGTGGTTCAACTACTTCATAAACCTTGTTTTTTAACTCTACGCATTTTGCTTCCTGTAATTCAGATTTTGAGTATCTATCACTTTGTACGTAGTTGTGTATCCGCCAATGTCTAATTACGATTACGCCAGTTTCAAAACCAATCACAAAGCCTTTAGCAATAAGGAGTTTTAAATCATCGTCTTTACACCCAGTAATGCGCATAATACTTTTTGGTGATTGAATAAACCCGTCATCGTCCGCCCGTAGCAGTAAATGGAAATAAAGGCATTGTGTACTTTGTGGCATGTCTAAGAAATTATCAGTATCAATAATTTTCTTTGACATCATTCGTCGTTCGGCCATTCAACCCCCTCATTTCGTTCAATCAATATTTCCCGTATCTCTTTTGCATGTTCGCCGTGTGCCTTATTGTGGCAATCACGGCATAAGCACGCTAAATTTTTTAAATTCGATAACCCCATTTGTGATCTAAATACAATGTGGTGTACTTCTGATGCAGGCGCACCGCACAATACACATTGCCCGTTATCTCGCTCATACGCCCATTTTCTGGTACGGGCGTATAGAACGTTATCAAGTTTCTTCCTTCTGTTCATTTCCCCATTCCTGTATTAACGAATTGATGTAATCGTTGTTTTCAATCGGTATATTTAGCTGGTTGCACTCATCGATAAGTGCATCAATCAAACGCCGCATTTCGTCTACCGTGTAAACGCTGCTGCCGTGATATGCGCGGATAATGGTATATCCTTCCGTTTTAGCTGGGCCGGCATCTTCTGCATGCCACCCCAACCCGTGGCCTTGCCAAATTTCAATAAAACGGTCTGTAGCATCGTTTTTAATTGGCAAGTATGTAAATGTACCAGCTTCTTGAATAACGCGCTTGTATACATCATTTTTTGAAATGTAGGCGTTTTTTGAAAGTTCATGCGCTATCTTTTCACATAAAACCCATGCGTACGCATTGGCATTTAATGAACGGCGTTTTACTTTCTTTTTGATTTCAACAATATATTCAATGTTAGGGTCTAACTTGCTTAACATTTCATCTATAGGGGCCGGAATTAATACGTTCCAGCCTATAGACTTAATTAAGTTAATACCCTTTGTAACCCATTTCATTAAATGCGGTCTCCGGCATCTTCGTGTTCAAGTTCTTGGTCTGCATTATCGTATAATGTAAAGCCTTTTTTCTCTTTATCTTGGCCGTAGTTATTTATCCACTTTAACGCCGCCACCATTTCAAATTCATCTAGCATGCAAACACGTGGCTTTTTGAATTCGGTTGCTACATACTTTGTAATTTCTACCGGTGGTACATTTTTTTCTTTTTGTATTTTGAGAAATTCATCGTATCCGGCAACGTGCTTTTCTTTTGGCTTTGTTGCTTGAACAGGTGCAGCGCTTCCGCCCATTGTATAACGCACGCTTCCTTTACTATCCACTATGATTAATTTGTTGATATTTCGATTTTCGTCATAGTCGATTTCTTTAACCGTGAATTTTGCGTATGATTTAGGCCGTCCGTCCTTGCCTTTTTGCCATTCGCCGCTTTGTAGGTTGATATAGGTGAATGGTGCTGAATATAACTCCCTACCAATACCCCAGTTAAAGCATGCACGCTTGAAACTATCCGATGCTTGACCCTTTTCCTTTTCGGTGTTACTTTCGGTGCCAACGTCTGATTTACCAACCCATTCGCCGGTCTGTTCGTTATAAATTGAAACCGTGCAATATAATCTATCGCCAATGATCGCATGTTCACGTTTCCAATTCATTGCACCTACAACTTCATCAAGTAGGCGCATATCAACGCGGGCATCTTTATATAGCAGCACTACCGCGCCTACGTTGCCGTTCTTTTCGTTTAGCGATTGGATACGGCAATCTATTTCATTTGCTTTAAGTGTTCTGAATTCCATATTTCACCGCCTATTTAATATAGAAGTTTTGATTTACTTTGATTTCTGCGCCTTCAACTGTTTCACCAGCTTTAATTGCCTTCTTGATTGCAGTTTTATCCGCCTTGATTTCAACTTTTGTATAATCAGCTGGTATCACATCGAGATTGATAATTTCAACGCTTTCACTTTTCCGGTACCCGCATTTAAAAGTGCCTACGGTTAATGCATCAATGCCCTTTTGTTTCATTGCGTATTCAACGTTATTTTTCAAACGTTCAACCGCATTTTCCTTCGCCTTTTTGATTTTTGTTAGGCGGTCAATTTCAGTTTTTATGCCTTGAATATCGCTTTCTACATTCACCATGTACATCGCGGTATTCTCTATCTTTTCTTCGATTGATAAATCAAGCATTTCAAGCGTGTTTTGAATTGCTTCGATTTCTTCCGGTGTTTCTGCTGCTTCTAACATTGCGGATAGTTCCGCATAATCTTTATTAAGTTTGTAAATATCAGACATTTTGCAACCCCCGTAATACGTTTAATACATCATCGTATGTTTCTACTTCGTCAGTTGCCATACCAGATGAATACCCTTTTATACAGCATACGAACGATTTTTTAGCCGCTGTATCTCTAACATAAATGTAATGATAAAAAATACCATACGAATTAGCCGTTATTTCTAAAGCCATATAAATATTAGGGCTTTTATTGCTTTTCTCTTCCTCAATTTTTTCAAACCGTTCTAGCAGCTCTACAACTCTTCTTTTATCCATATTTTCTCCTTGCCACCTCAACTACATCGTTGTATGATGTGGTTAAGATGCTTTCTCATGGTTTGCATCGTTGCCCAATGGTAGTTACCGCTACTGTTGGGCATTTCTTTTAATTTCATCAATGTATATTCCGCCGCATAATAACAATATCCCAATAGTGATTTGCAAGCATGCTTCGTACATTGTGATGCGGTCTAGTTCTAAACTTCCAGGCGTACCAGCTAGGAATACCGCACCGATAATTTTAATAATAGTGAGTAATCGCATTACATTTCTCCTGTAATCATCAGCATTTGGCTGGTGATTTTTTTTATACCTTGTTTGAGTTTCGTGTTTTCCGTTTCAAGTTCTTCACATCGTTTCAATAATTTGCGGTAGTTATACGCATTGCATTCGTTTTCTATACCCGCCACATTTTGAATTTCTTGTACTGAAAACAATAACCCTGGTAATTTTTCAATAGCGTGTATTACACCATTATTTCTTAAGTTGTACACCGATGATTTAGAAATGCCTAACACATCGGCCACCTCATCGACGGTGTACGTTAGTTTCATTTAGTATCTCCTTTCATTAATTCAGATAACCCACACTTGAAATAGTGTGCTACCTTTACCAAGCTGCTAACGCTAGGCGATTGCTCGCCACTTCGCCACCTAGAAATAACACTTTCCGATATTCCCGTTTCTTTAGATAGCTTATAGGCGCTAACGCCCTTTGTATCCATTAATTTAAAAATATTCTTTGTTACTGTTTTAATCATTTACACCACCTTTTCTATTTGATATACTTGCGTTATAGCAAGTAATAAATATTTCACCTTTCATACCTGCTATAACACGATTGTTTATAAGATTGCTTGCGTTTACGCAACTACCTTATGACTTAATTATAGTTGCGTTTTCGCAAGTAGTCTAGTAAACTTTTCGTAAATTATCATAAATAATCGTTTATAATTTGCGGAGGTTAAACATGTTTTACCAAAGGTTCAGTGATGCCATGCAAAAAACAGGCGTTTCTATGTATCAAGTTTCAAAGGATACAGGCATAGCACAAAGTACTATTTCACGTTGGAAAACTCAAAACTCAATACCTAGTTTAAAGACTGTTAAAATTTTGGCTGAGTATTTCAACGTGCCAACCTCTTATTTTACGGAAGGCGTAGAGGGAACGCCTGAGATTAAACCAACCGAAAGAAAAGTTGATTTAAAACAATTAAGTGATAGCACTTTAATTTGTTATTATGGTGATCGTAAACTGACTACTTCGCAAAAAGCGAAATTATCAAAGGTGTTGAAAGCTGTATTAGAAGATTAATAATATTCAAGGGGAATTGTTAGCATGTTCAATATGTGTTCTTTTGTCTTAGATTTAATTAAGTCGCACGGCTCAAATGAACCGCGCAGCATTGCAAGCAAGTTAAACATTAAAGTATTTTATAAACGTATGCCCGTAGGTGTTAGCGGTGTACTGATTAAACCGGAGATTAAAAAGGCTATTATTATAAATAGCCGGTTAAGTAGGCGCCAGCAGCGCGAAGCACTTGCGCATGAATTAGGGCATGCATTGCTTCACGGTGAATACGATTTATATGGCGGCTTAGATAGCACCACACGCGCGAAACTAGAAACAGATGCAAACACTTTTGCGCATTTATTGTTAAATAAAGGGGTTCAACATGAAAAAGAAAGACGCAATTAATGTAGCTTTTTATCAAAGTGTTTTTTATTTAATTATTGGCTTGGCTTTAGGCCTTGTGCCGTGGCAAGAACATAGATATATATTAGCGATTATAGTGTTAGCTTTATTCATTGCCGCGCATTACATAGCCAAATATTCAATAGAGGAATTAGACGATGCAATGCAATATTACGATAAGAAAGAAAGATAAAGGGTTTCAATGTATCGTTTCATATAAGGACGGCAACCGCTGGCGCCAGAAATCTAAACAAGGTTTTGAAACGCAAAAGGCTGCTAAAATTCACGCACAAACGATCATTGATGAATTAAAAAAGACTATCACCTTTTCAATAGATGATAGTCTAAAAGATTTAACCTTAATGCAATTTTTCAATATATATTTAAACGAACAGTTGAATTTAACGGCCAATACTTTAACCGCGTACAGAAACGCATTAAATGTAGTTGATGCGTTAAAAAATAAGAAAATAACAGAAATAACAACGCTAGATATTACGCGCGAATTTAATAATACACGCTACTCAATCAGTTCAATTAATCTATGCACCGCCGTTTTAAAATTGTTATTCAATTACGCCATATCACCATACGCCATTATCCACACAAACCCTTGTATGCGGCTTAAAACACTAAAGAAAAAGGATAATAAAAAACTATCAGTCTTTACCGAAAGTGAATTATCATTATTAGAAAACATGCAAGATAAACATTATATGTATTATGTGCTATTTTCTGTTGCACGTTATACCGGGGCGCGTTACGGCGAAATCATAGGCATAAACTGGTCTGATATTGATTTAGTAAATCAAACAATGACAATTAATAAACAATGGACGGCGTTAATTAACGGAAAATACGGATACGCCAACACAAAATCAACAAACGGCGTTCGCACTATTCCAATACCGCCAGTTTTAACAGATATATTATCTAATTTTAAAAAAGTATCTAGCAAAGAACGGTTATTTGATTTTAAAAATAATAAATCTACACTAGCCAATCAAGTATTAAAACAATACGTTCAAAATAAAACTATGCATTCATTTCGGCATACTTACGCATGTACACTTTTGGCAAATAATGTAGATATAAAAACCGTTGCTAGTCTATTGGGCGATACCGTGGATACAGTAATAAACAATTACATTCATTATACAGATGAAATGCGAAAAAATGCCGCTGATAAAGTGGCAAATATTTTTGGATAATAGTTTTTGCCGTTTTTATGCCGTTTTAGAGAAAAACGCATTAAAAAACAGGGTTTCACTCATATATTTAACAATACTTTATTATAGCGTATTTAATAATTTTTATCCATAATAACACACATCGTA
>OGJJ01000529.1_pt1 | contig 34709 bp, 33 predicted proteins | sample 1572081 | NCBI WGS metagenome assembly OGJJ01 (sample SAMEA2582122, study PRJEB24529) | metagenome | biome: Human gut stool | place: China | collected 2011
GAGTTATTTTAATTTGGTAACAAAAAATGCCGTATTTATGCGGTCTGTGGCGTTTCGCAAACGCCTATAATATGGTTTAATGAGAGAAGAATGCCTTATAGATTTTATGAGGTTGAACATTCTACGAATATTACCAATTCGCTTGATAAATTTTATGAGTTACAGGATTTTAGAGCAGATTTTTACATTATTGCAGACGAGAGTCGTAAGTCACAGTTTAATAGTCTAATCGAAAGAAATATTTATAGTAGTATTCGAGATTATGTAAAATTTTTCAGTTACGACCACCTTGTTAATCAGTACACAAAGGAAAGTGAACTGATACAAATGGATAGGCTATAAGAATCAAAGGAGGAGCTGTATGATCACGAATTTTGATTATCTAAAGAATGAATCTAAATTTTCATCTTTTGCATCTGTTGCTATATCCGCAGAAAAAATCATTCTTATGGATCCGGAAGCTAGTATTATTAATAGTCGTAGAGCAATGGAATTTGCCATAAAGTGGATGTACTCTGTTGATAAGGAACTGGAGATGCCTTATCAGGACAATCTGCAGAGCTTGATGAATGCAGAGGATTACAGGCAGATCGTGGGACCAGATCTCTGGAAACGAATGGATTATATTCGCAGGTGCGGCAATAATGTGGCTCACAGCAATAAGAAGCTGGGCAGAGACGAAGCAATGCTTTGCTTGGAGAATCTTTTTATCTATTTGGACTATATTGCCTATTGTTACTCAGATCAGTATGAGGAGAGAACCTTTAATCAAGGGCTGATCACAGAGCGTATTGAGAAGGCTAAGGCTTCAAAAGAGGCTGCTAGTGCGACAAAAGAAGAGCTTGCTAAGGAACAAGAAAAATCAGCCAAACAAGAACTTGATCTGAAAAAGCTGATTGCAGAGAATGCGTCTCTGAAAGAAGAACTGTCAGCTCGTAGACAGGAACAGCAGCAGACTTATGTACCAAAGCCTCTTGATTTGTCTGAATATAAAACAAGAAAGCTTTACATAGATGCCATGTTAACGGATGCCGGTTGGACAGAAGGCAAAGACTGGATCAATGAAGTAGAGCTTCCGGGTATGCCTAATAAGTCGGAAGTTGGATATGCTGATTACGTTTTATACGATGATATGCACAGACCATTGGCTGTGATTGAGGCGAAGAGAACCTGTGTGGATGTGGCAAAAGGAAGGCAGCAAGCAAAACTATATGCAGATTTATTAGAACAGAAATATAAAAGAAGACCGGTGATTTTTCTTACAAATGGATTTGAAACACATATCATTGATGGACAATATCCTGAGAGAAAATGTTCCGTTATTTATTCAAAGAGAGACTTGGAAAAGTGGTTCAATTTATTGACCATGAGGACAAGTCTTAAGTTCGTTTCTGTAGATAAAAATATTGCAGGCCGTTATTACCAGGAATCTGCCATTAAGGCGGTATGTAACAGTTTCGATGAGAAGAATCGTAGAAAGGCTTTATTGGTTATGGCAACTGGTTCTGGAAAGACAAGAACCGTGATTGCCTTGTGTGATTGTTTATTAAAGGCTGGATGGGTGAAAAACATTTTATTCCTTGCAGACAGAAATTCATTGGTTACACAGGCGAAGCGAAGCTTTGTAAATATGTTGCCGAACCTATCATGTTCAAATCTGGTAGAAGAGAAGGATAATTATAATGCACATTGCATTTTTTCAACTTACCAGACCATGATTAATTGCATTGATACGGTGGGAGACGATGAGGGAAAACTATTTACCTGCGGACATTTTGATCTGGTTATTTGTGACGAAGCACATAGGTCCATCTACAATAAATACAAAGACATTTTCACATATTTCGATGCTCCGTTGGTAGGCCTTACTGCAACTCCTAAGGATGAAATTGATAAGAACACTTATGAAGTGTTTGAACTGGAAAACGGTGTGCCAACATATGGCTATGATCTGGCGCAGGCGGTAAAGGATGGTTACCTTGTAGACTATGTATCAGTGGAATCTAAGCTGAAATTCATTGAGCAAGGAATTGTATATGATGAGTTATCAGATGAGGATAAGGAAGCATATGAGGAAACGTTTGAGGGTGAACAGGGTGAGATGCCCGAGGCAATTGCATCTTCTGCGTTAAATACCTGGATCTTTAATGAGGATACTATAAAGCAGGTGTTAAATACATTGATGACGGAAGGTATCAAAATTGATTATGGTCAGAAGATTGGAAAGACAATCATCTTTGCCAAGAACCATGATCATGCCGAAAAAATACTGGAAGTATTCCATAAAGAATATCCACATCTTCCAGATTATGCAAAGGTTATTGATAATTATATGACCTATGCACAGAGTGCTATTGATGAGTTCTCTGATCCTAAGAAAATGCCACAGATTGCAATCTCAGTAGACATGTTGGATACAGGAATCGATGTGCCGGAAGTATTAAATCTTGTGTTCTTCAAAAAGGTTATGAGTAAGGCAAAATTCTGGCAGATGATTGGACGTGGAACACGACTTTGTCCTGGACTTCTTGATGGTGAAGATAAGCAGAAGTTTTATATATTTGATTTTTGTGGAAACTTTGAGTTCTTTAGAATGAATAAAGGCAAAGCAACCGCAAACATGATTGCACTTCAGGGAGCTATCTTTAATCTAAAGTTCGAAATTTCATATAAGCTTCAGGATATTGATTACCAGATTGATAGATTGATTGCTTACCGCAAGGCGCTAGTGAAGCAGATGAGTGAGAAGGTACAGGAATTACCGAGGGATAATTTTGCAGTCCGACAGCATTTGAAATATGTGGATTTATACGCAACAGAGGCAAATTATCAGGTGCTCACCTACGAGGATACCTTGATAGTGCGAGAAGAGGTTGCTCCACTTATCTTGCCTGATGGTGATGAAGCAAGTGCGGTTCGATTTGATGCACTCATGTATGGAATTGAATTGGCATATCTGATTGGAAAGAAATATACAAGGGCTCGTTCAGATCTGCATAAGAAAGTTGCAGGAATAGCGAGTGTTGCAAACATACCAGAGATCCAGGCCAAATCAGAATTGATTAATAAGATATTGAATACGGATTATGTGGATAATGCAGGAATTAACGAGTTTGAAGAAATCAGAGAAAAGCTTCGTGATCTGATGAAATATATCCCACGAGGCAAAATCAAATATGAGACTAATTTTTCAGACGAACTGCTTTCTGCCACCTGGAAGGAATCTGAGCTGGAAAATGATGAGCTGAAGAATTACAAGGCAAAGGCAGAGTACTATATCAGACAACACCAAAATAATGTTGCTATTGCAAAGCTTAAGACGAATCAGCCATTGACTGAGACAGATGTTGAAACATTGGAAGCTATTTTGTGGAAAGAAGTAGGAACCAAACAAGATTATGAACATGAGATTGGTACAAAACCATTGGGAGAATTTGTTCGCGAAATCGTAGGACTTGATATGAATGCGGCAAAGGAAGCATTCTCAGAATACTTGACTAGCACAAGCCTGGATAGCAGACAGATTTACTTTGTGAACCAAATCGTAGAATACATAGTTCATAATGGAATGATGAAAGATCTCTCTGTCTTGCAGGAGTCACCGTTTACAGATCAGGGAAGTGTGGTAGAGATATTTACTGATTTGACGGTGTGGATGGGAATCAGGAAGGTTATAGAGTCGATAAATGCCAATGCGGCAGCGTAAAAAATAATTAACAAAGGATTTCTAATTATTATGTCAAATGATACAGAATCTGATGCTGTTGTTTCATTTTGGTCTGAACGTGGAATGAATGTAAGTAGAGTACCGCGCTCTAATACATCAAACTCAAACCTATAGAAAGTGCCTGTATCTGTTGAAGAGAATGTTGTCAACTCTTCATCAGTAAAAGTGACAGAAAAGATAAGTAGTGTAGATAAAAATGAGCTCTATACCATTATAAACTGTGTTGGAAAAAATGAACCATCATACTAGCAAATAACATAGTAGGCGATAAGAAGTCTATGAGTGCTAAAATCACAAAGCAATATCCAAAGAATGGAACGCAACTTAACAAGATATTCAAGCCATTTTATAAGACACTTGCAAAAATAAAGAAATAACAAGAAAGAGGCCAGAACGATAAAGGATGGCACGATATCGCCTAAGTCGAAGGCAAGTTCTTCTAACTCTGGCAATATAAAGATAAAAATATGAAAAAAGTATTTGACAAAGAGTATTGTGTATGATAGTATAATACACGGTTCGTTGGTCAAGCGGTTAAGACGCCGCCCTCTCACGGCGGAAACACGGGTTCGATTCCCGTACGGACTGTTACTATTATAAATATAATAGCCCAACCCGAAAAAATGTTGTCGTATGACAGCATTTTTTTTATTTAATCATAGGAAATTCCTTCCTATGATTAAATAACGCTCCGCGAGCTGCGCATCCTCGCGGAAATAAAGTTTATGATGGAGAAACGGCGGCAGAGGCTTTGGAAAATGTGGAAACAGTTATTTCCGAATGGATAGAGACGGCAAAGGCTATTGGGCGGGAAATTCCAGTGCCAAAAGGAAAATTGATGTACGCATAATGAAAAATCCAGTGTTTTCATGGAATCGTCCGTGAAAACACTGGATTTTTTACGAAATAAACTTCTTTACAATTCAATGGTCAGTTCTACCGGACAGTGATCCGAACCGAACACATCGGTATGGATAGCTGCTCCGGTGAGACTGGAATCTAACCGCTTTGAAGTGAGGAAATAATCGATCCGCCATCCGGCGTTTTTCTCGCGGGCTTTAAAGCGGTAGGACCACCAGGAATAAATGCCCTCGGCATCCGGATAAAAATAGCGGAAGGTATCCGTAAAACCGGCGTTTAAAAGTTCGGTCATTTTTTCCCGTTCTTCATCGGAAAAACCGGCATTTTGGTGATTGGTTTTAGGATTCTTCAAATCAATTTCCTGGTGTGCCACGTTTAAATCACCACAGAGAATAACCGGTTTTTTCTCATCGAGGACTTTAAGATAAGACAGGAAAGCATCTTCCCAGTCCATACGGTAGGGGAGGCGCGCCAACTCGTTCTGGGAGTTGGGAGTGTAGCAGGTTACCAGATAAAAGGTTTCATACTCCAGTGTAATTACACGTCCTTCTCTGTCATGTTCAGGGATACCAATGCCGTAGGTGACCGTAAGAGGTTCCTGTTTGGTAAAAATGGCTGTACCAGAGTAGCCCTTTTTCTCTGCGTAATTCCAGTATTGATAATATCCGGGTAAATCCAGGTCAATCTGCCCTTCCTGAAGCTTTGATTCCTGAATACAGAAAAAGTCTGCATCAATGGTATGGAAAAAATCAAGAAATCCCTTCTGCACACAGGCACGAAGCCCGTTCACATTCCAAGAAATAAATTTCATCGTCTATTGCTCCTTCTGTAAAAATATTGCGGTTTGATATAGATTATACGGGGAATATGGAAGAGATACAATAGGGAGATAGATGTGGGAAAATTGATAATTGCAAATGTTGTGTTGTAGTATGTAATTAATTTATGAAAAATCAAATATGAAATTTAAATATCCTATGTAGTTTTTTTATTGCCCCCAATCGGTTCATTCAGTATAATAAATACGATCAATGATATCTGATGAAATAAGAATAAAGTATGGAAATAGGTCACTTGCTTTAGAAATAATACAATAGAGAGGAATCGGTTATGCCCCAACTTAGCCATAGAGTAGAAACTTTTACCGATTCTGTCATCCGGCGGATGACCAGAATCAGCAATCAATACGGAGCCATCAATTTATCCCAGGGATTTCCGGACTGTGATCCGCCGAAGGAAATTACGGATGCACTGGCAAGGGTTGCCAAGGAAGGACCCCACCAGTATGCAGTGACCTTTGGAGCCCAGAATTTCAGAGAAGCCCTGGCAGAAAAGCAGGGGAAAACGATTGGACGAACCATTGATCCCAACAAGGAAATCGTGGTGACTTGTGGTGGAACGGAAGCCATGATGTGTGCCATGATGACGATTTGCAATCCCGGTGACAAAGTCATGGTTTTTTCCCCTTTTTATGAGAATTACGGAGCGGATGCAATTCTGTCCGGAGCAGACCCAATTTATATTCCCCTTGTTCCACCGGAATACAATTTCGATCTTCAATTGATTGCAGATGGATTTAAAGAAGGGGCAAAAGCCATCATCGTGTGCAATCCTTCCAATCCTTGTGGAAAGGTTTTCACAGAGGAGGAGCTGACGGCCATCGGCAATCTGGCGTTGGAATATGATGCTTATGTAATTACAGATGAGGTATATGAGCATATGGTTTATGCACCGGCCAAACATGTCTGCATGGCATCCTTACCCCGTATGTATGACCATACCATCACCTGTAATTCGCTGTCCAAAACCTACTCCATCACCGGATGGCGTCTTGGGTATCTGATCGGGCCGGAAAAGGTGATTGAGGCAGCCAAAAAGGTGCATGATTTCCTGACGGTGGGTGCAGCGGCACCCTTGCAGGAGGCTGCTGCAGTAGGGCTGCGATTTGGAGAGGACTATTACAAAGAATTATTGGATAGCTACACCCAAAAGAGAAACTATTTCCTGGCGGGGCTGGATCAAATCGGTTTAAAGCATAATATTCCCCAGGGAACATATTTTGTGCTGGTGGATATTCAGGAGTTCCTTGACTTGCCGGAGTTTTCCGGATTTACTGACTTGGAGTTTTGCGAATGGATGATCAAAAACATTGGTGTGGCAGCAGTTCCCGGCTCCAGCTTCTTTAAGGAGGATGTAAATCATCTCATCCGGCTCCATTTTGCAAGGCAGCAGAGTGTTCTGGATGAGGCAATTGCAAGGTTACAAAAGCTGGCCGCTTATAGAAAAGCATAAGAAAGAGACAAAGGGTACATAGATGGAATTAGATGTTTTAGGATTAATAGGTGCATGCTCCTATGCCTTGGACTGTGTAGAGGCAGAACTGGTACATGTGACCAGTAAGCATGCAAAACGTGTGGCATATATGAGTGTATGTATGGCACAGACCATGGAAATTCAAGATAAAAGTTTACAGGATTTAGCGATATGTGCATTGCTGCACGACAACGCATTGACCCAGTATATCCAGGAAGAACTACAGCAGGGCGTCAAACTTCTGGAAGGACGGGCAGAGAACATACAGGTAGGCATTCACTGTTCTATGGGCGAAGCTAATATTCGAGAGCTGCCCTTTCATGGAGATGTGGAAAATGTCATTTTATATCATCATGAAAATGCAGATGGGAGCGGACCCTTTAAAAAGACCTGGCAGGAAATGCCACGATTTGCCAGAATCATTCACTTATGCGATATTCTGGACGGCTTTTGCCGTGTGGAGAATTTTACCACGGATACCTGGGAGAGAGCAAAAAGTTTTCTGGCAAGAGCAAAGGGAACGATTGTGGATGAAGCTTGTGTGGATGCCTTTCTGACCGCCTTCCCGGAGGAACACTTTTTAACTCTGGGAGAAGCGGATTTGGAAAAACGCCTGTGGAGTAAAGTCCCACGAATCAGGCAGGAACTTACCTTCAACCAGATTAAAGCAGTGGCAGATTTCTTTGCAAAAATCGTCGACTATAAATCTCCTTTTACAAGTACGCATTCCCTTGGAGTAGCAACCGATGCCGAACAGCTGTCCAGGTTTATGGGGTTTGACGAGGAAACATCGGAGAAAATGTATCTTGCAGGTGCCTTGCACGATATTGGGAAAGTTGCTGTAGGAAATGAAATTCTGGAAAAACCGGATCGTCTGACAGCAGATGAGTATACCGTGATGAAACATCATGCAGCTTATACCTACGATATTCTATCCGAAGTAGAAGACTTTGAACAGTTACGGGACTGGGCAGCCTTTCATCATGAAAGACTGGATGGTACCGGATATCCTTTCGGAAAGACAGCAGCAGAACTGGATGTACAGGAACGGATGATGGCGTGTGTGGATATTTATCAGGCATTGACAGAAAGCCGTCCCTATAAATCCGGGATGCCCCATGAAAAAGCCTGTGGGATTTTGATGGAGATGGCAGATAAGGGCTGGCTGGATAGAGAAATTGTGTGTCAGCTGGAGGTCTGTTTTCGGAAAATATATTAATAAAAGGCAGGATTTGTAAAATTTTGTTGTTTTTGTCCCCTGGTGTGTTACTATGGTAACAAGGAGTTCCGGTTTGTTGTAGGCAGTTCACCACCGGAACATGGGGCAGGAGATATGTGGCACGTAGAGACGGACTATTTTGCACTGGCGGTTTTTGTGATTATGCTGATCAAAGAGCATTCACAGAGGAAGACCCGGAGTGATATACAGGACAATGCGTTTTATCTTGTTCTGATCGTAAGTATTTTAAACGTAATCATTGATATTATCTCGTCTCTGGAGATGAACTGGTCGACTCATTGGTGGTCGTATCAAATTTCCATGACAGTTTACATAGCCATTATGCCGCTTCTGGCAGCTATATGGGTGTGTTATTCTTATGTATTGATTCACAAGGATTATTCGGTGAAGCATTTAAATCGTGACCTCATATGGATTATGATTCCGTATGCGGTATATGTTATTCTGGCGCTGACGAATCCTTTTTCTGCGTTATTCTTTCATTTATCAAGACAGATGGAATATTCCCGCGGCACTTTATTCATGCCGGTGGGAGTAGGTGCCATCATGTTCTATTCGGCTTTCGGACTTATCCTGGTACTGATTAATTTCAAAAAAATTCTTCCGAGATCAAACGGTTTTTTGCTTATGGTGTTTTTTCTGGTGACGGCATGCTTTATCTGGATCCAATTGGCGAATCCCGGCTGGTTGGTGATTAATGCAAGTTATGCGGTCATTTATGTCTGGTGTGATATTACCGTGGAGGAACAGCGCAGACAGGCTCTGTATAATGAAATCAACAGGAAAAATGAACAGTTGGAGATTGTGGCAAAAAAGGCGGAATCAGCGGCACAGGCAAAATCAGAGTTTTTGTCACGGATGAGTCATGATATCCGCACACCCATGAATGCAATTATCGGTCTGACACATTTAGCAGAGGAAGAGAAAAATCTGCAAAAGGTAAAGGAGTATTTATACAATATTGATACCTCCAGTGATTTCCTTTTGGGATTAATCAATGATATTCTGGACATGAGTAAGATCGAAAACGGAGAACTTACTTTAAAGGAAGATAGTTATACCAAGGAAGAGTTCAGGAATGCCATCAATACAGTAATTAAGCCGTTGATGGATAAGAAGGATATCCGTTTTATTTTCCGTCTGGCTGCCAATGCTGAATGCATCCGTGTGGACAGACTTCGATATAATCAGATTTTCTTTAATCTGTTATCCAATGCGGCAAAATTTACACCTAAGGGTGGAACCGTGGAATTTACCACCGAAGAGCTGCCACCGCTGGACGGAAAAAAAGGAATCCGCTTTCATATCAAAGATAACGGAATCGGCATGAGTAAGGAATTTCTGCCACATCTGTATAATCCTTTTTCCCAGGAACGGGCAAAGGGGGGAGAAGATGTGAAAGGAACCGGTCTGGGGCTTCCTATTGTGAAAAGCCTGGTGGACATTATGGGAGGCAATATTTCTGTGACCAGTGAGATTGGGAAAGGCACAGAATTTATTGTGGAATTATATGTACCAGAGGCAGAACCTGCAGAGAAGATACCGGTATCCGATACTATGGGAGAAAACCTTAAAGGAGCCCGTATTCTGCTTGTGGAAGATAATGATATCAATATTTACGTGGCACAACTGATTCTGGAAAAAGCCGGCTGTGTGGTGGAAATTGCCAAAGACGGAAAAGAAGCAGTAGAGCATTTTGAGGCATCCGAGAAGAATTATTACGATGCAATCCTGATGGATGTAAGAATGCCTGTTATGAACGGGATTGAAGCCACGAAAACGATCCGTGCTTTAGATAGAGAAGACGCTGCTACGGTTCCGATTATTGCCATGACGGCAGATGCTTTTGACGAGGAACGCAAGAAAACCATAGAGGCGGGCATGAATTATCACTTGTCGAAGCCTATTGAGCCTAAGATTTTATACCAGGTTCTATTGGAATATATGAAAAAATAAATGTTGGATTTATCAGAAATCCTCAACGGTAATTGGTCCGCTGAGGATTTTTGTTTTGCGAAAATATGACTTTATATTGACAACAGTAATGGTATGTAGTATATTCAAAATACTTTGAAAGTCAAAATATTTGAAAATCAAAGTATATTAACGGAAACAAGGAATATAAAGAAGAGAACGAGAAAGGAAAGAATCATGTTAGAGCGAGTAAAAGAAATCATTGAAGAGCAGTTAAATCTGGAAAATGCAGAAATTACAACAGAAACTAAGTTCAAAGAAGATTTGGGAGTGGACTCACTGGATTTATTTGAACTGGTTATGGCATTTGAGGAAGAATACAATGTGGAAATCCCCTCGGAAGAACTGGAAAAGCTGGTTTCTGTAGGAGATGTGATTCAATATATGAAGAACCAGGGAGTAAACGCTTAAGGGCGGTCGCCTGACCAGACAGGGAGGAAAAAATGAAAACGAGAATCACACAGCTTTTACAAATTGAATATCCCATTATTCAGGGAGGCATGGCATGGGTGGCAGAGCATACCCTGGCTGCCGCCGTGTCTAATGCCGGTGGGCTTGGTATCATTGGTGCAGCATCTGCACCGCCGGAGATTGTGCGTGAGGAAGTGCGCAAATGTAAGGAACTGACCAATCGCCCCTTTGGGGTCAATGTGATGCTTTTAAATCCCAATGCAGAAGAGGTGGCAAAGGTTGTGATAGAAGAAGGGGTGCCGGTGGTAACCACCGGAGCAGGAAACCCAGCTCGTTTTATGGAACAGTGGAAGGCTGCTCATGTGAAAGTCATTCCCGTGGTTGCCAGCGTAGCAATGGCGAAGCTGATGGAACGTGCCGGCGCGGATGCGGTGGTTGCGGAAGGAATGGAAAGCGGTGGACATATCGGTTCTGCCACTACCTTCACTTTACTTCCGCAGGTAGTGGATGCTGTTTCCATTCCTGTTATCGGAGCAGGAGGAATCGCAGATGGAAGAGGACTGGCCGCGGCTTTTATGCTGGGTGCAGAAGCCGTACAGATGGGAACCCGTTTCGTAGCGTCCAAAGAAGCAGTGGTACATCAAAATTATAAAAATCAGATTTTAAAAGCAAAGGACATTGACTCTGTGATTACAGGAGCTTCTACCGGACATCCTGTCCGTTCCTTACGTAACCGAATGACCAGAGAATATCTGCAATTAGAAAAACAGAATGCAGATTTTATGGAATTGGAAAAATTAACGCTGGGATCCTTAAGAAAAGCTGTGGTAGAGGGCGATACGGTGAATGGAACCCTGATGGCAGGACAGATTGCAGGGCTGATCCGAGAGGAAAAAACTTGTGAGGAAATTATCCGGGAGACGATGAATCAGGCATTGGAATTATTTCAGCAGGCAGGGAAGTACTGTTAAAAGAGTCGGTAGAAAGAGAAAAATATGGGAAAAATTGCGTTTGTATTTCCCGGACAGGGTGCACAGTACACTGGAATGGGAAAAGAATTTTATGATAGCTATGAGGAAGCCAGACAGATTTGGAAACTGGCAGGTGATGCATTAGGTCAACCTTTGGAAAAACTGGTTTTTGAGGAAAATGAACAGTTAAATCTTACGGAATATACCCAGATTGCCATATTAACGGTAGAGGTCGCAGCCTTGACCGTTTTGGAATCAAAAGGACTTTTTCCGGATGTTTGTGCCGGCTTGAGTCTGGGCGAATATGGTGCTTTGGCGGCAGGAAAGGTTATGAAACTTCCAGACTTATTCCGTGTCATCCGCAGCCGTGGTATGTTCATGCAGGAGGCTTATCCGGAAGGCGGAGGTATGGCGGCTGTCCTGGGGATGGATGCAGCCGGAATAGAGGAAATCTGTGATCAGATACCGGGAATTGTATCCGTTGCCAATTATAACTGTCCCGGGCAGATTGTTATCACCGGAGAGGAGACTGCGGTGACAGAGGCTTCCCGGCGACTGACAGAAGCGGGGGCAAAACGTTGTATACCGCTAAAGGTCAGTGGCCCCTTTCATTCTGTCCTCTTAAAGGACGCAGGGAAAAAGCTGAGAGAGGTATTAGACCGTGTAGAAATTCGGACACCGGAGATTCCCTATCTTTCCAACGTGACTGCGGATTATGTGAACGGAGAGACAGACATTGGACAGCTTTTGGAAGAACAGATTTCCAGCCCGGTTCGTTTCTGGCAGAGCGTGGAACGGATGATAGCGGATGGCGTGGACACCTTTGTTGAGGTAGGACCGGGGAAAACACTCAGCGGATTTATCCGCAAAATCAATCGGGAGGTCGCTATTTACCAGATAGAAACGCCTGCAGATTTAGAAAAGGTAGGGGAGGAACTGGGATGCTGACAGGAAAAGTGGCATTGGTAACGGGGGCATCCCGGGGAATCGGCAGACAGATTGCTTTGACTTTAGCAGGAAAAGGAGCTTTTGTCATTGTGAATTATCGTGGTTCCGGGGAAATGGCAGAACAAGTGGTACAGCAGATTGTAAAGACTGGTGGTGCAGCCCAGGCAAAGTGTGGTAACGTGGCGGATTTTGCAGACTGCGACAGAATGGTACAGGAAGTGCTGGCAGAGCATAAAAAGGTAGACATTCTGGTGAACAATGCAGGAATTGCTAGAGATGATCTCATTGCCAGAATGACAGAGGCGGAATATGACGAGGTGCTGGATACCAATTTAAAGGGTGCCTTTTGCATGATTCGTCATCTTACCAGAAATTTTATGAAACTGCGTGGGGGGAAAATTATCAATATTTCCTCGGTTAGTGGTGTACTGGGAAATGCCGGGCAGGCAAACTATGCGGCATCGAAGGCGGGATTAATCGGACTGACCAAAAGTGTTGCCAGAGAACTGGCATCCAGAAATGTTTGTGTCAATGCGGTTGCGCCCGGGTTTATCCAGACAGAAATGACGGAGAACATGCCGGAGAGGCTTCTGGAAGAAGCAGTAAAAAATATACCGTTAAAGAAGATGGGAACACCGGAGGCTGTGGCAAATGCAGTTTTGTTTCTGGCAAGTGAAGCCTCGGATTATATCACGGGGCAGGTTCTATGCGTAGATGGCGGTATGGCAATGTAGCCGGAAAGTGGAGGAACGATGAGAGCAGAGAAAAGACGGGTGGTTGTGACCGGCATGGGAGCAATCACACCTATTGGAAATAGTGTGGATGCGTTTTGGCAGTCAATAAAAGAAGAGCAGATTGGCTTCGCGCCGATTACCTATTTTGACACCACAGAGTATCGCTGTAAGCTGGCAGCCCAGATAAAGGAGTTTGATCCTGCACAATATATGGATAAAAAAGCCGCCCGTAGGATGGAACAATTTTGTCAGTTTGCAGTGGCAGCTGCGGGAGAGGCAATTCGCGATGCGGGGTTGTCCATGGAGAAGGAAGACCCTTTCCGGATAGGTTGCAGTGTGGGAAGCGGGATTGGAAGTCTGCAGGCGATGGAACGGGAATATGACCGGTTAAAGGAAAAAGGTCCCGGCCGAGTGGGACCTTTACTGGTGCCATTGATGATTTCCAATATGGCAGCCGGCAATGTAAGCATTGCGTATGGACTGAAAGGGAAAAGTCTGAATGTGGTGACGGCATGTGCTACCGGAACCCATTCCGTCGGAGAAGCTTTCCGAACAATTCAATACGGAGATGCAGAGGTAATGTTGGCGGGAGGCACGGAGAGCTCCATCACGCCCATTGGAATAGCAGGCTTTTCTTCACTGACAGCACTTTCCTTCAGCGAAAATCCCAAACGCTGCTCCATTCCTTTTGATCGGGAGCGAAACGGGTTTGTGATGGGAGAAGGTGCAGGCATCCTTGTGTTAGAGGAACTGGAACATGCTCAAAAACGAGGGGCGAAAATCTATGCGGAGGTAGTGGGATATGGCTGTTCTTCCGATGCCTACCATATCACATCCCCTGCGGAGGATGGCGGCGGTGCGGCAAAAGCGATGGAAAATGCCCTGGAGGATGCAGGTGTGGAAAAGGAAGAAATTACGTATATCAATGCCCACGGAACCAGTACCCACCATAACGATCTTTTTGAGACACGCGCCATTAAACTGGCATTTGGAAAGCATGCATATCAACTGAAAATCAATTCCACCAAGTCCATGATAGGGCATCTTCTGGGGGCAGCAGGAGCAGTGGAGCTTATAGCCTGTGTAAAGGAAATGCAGGAGGGCTTTTTACATAAAACAGTAGGTTTACAGGAAAGTGAAGAGGAACTGGATTTGAATTACTGCCGTGAAAGCTATGAGGAAGAGGTGCCCTATGCCCTGAGTAATTCCTTGGGCTTTGGCGGGCACAATGCAAGCATTCTTTTAAAAAAGTACAAGGAGCATTCCAATGGCAATTTATAATACACAGGAAATTATGAAGATTCTGCCCCATAGGCATCCTTTCTTATTGATTGATACCATTGAGGAACTGGAACCGGGAGTGCGGGCAGTGGGAAAGAAAAACGTTACCTTTTCGGAGAATTACTTTGCCGGACATTTTCCGGGAAACCCGGTGATGCCGGGAGTTCTGATTGTGGAAGCGATGGCACAGACCGGAGCAGTGGCGATTTTATCCTTGCCGGAAAATCGTGGCAAGACGGCTTACTTTGCGGGAATCGATAAAGCGAGATTTAAGCAGATGGTACGTCCGGGGGATGTTTTGATGCTGGAAACGAAGATTATCCGGAGTAAGGGAACCATTGGTGTAGGAGAAGCTGTAGCGACAGTGGACGGAAACCTTGTGGCAAAAGCAGAACTAACATTTGCCATTGGAAAATAAGAAGGTATGCTATGGAAATGAAATGTCCAAAATGTAAAAAAACGATTGATAAAGAGCGGGTCATTAAAAATAAATATGTTTGTTACGAATGTGGTGCATACTTTCGTGTGAAAACACACAATCGTATCCGCATGGTGGCTGACCGGAAAAGTTTTCAACCCTGGTTTGAGGAATTGCAGGAAAAGAATCCCCTTCATTATGATGGGTATGAGGAAAAATTAGCGGAGGCACGGGAAAAATCCGGTGTGAATGAGGCTGTAACCGTGGGCGAATGTGAGATTTACGGAGAGCGTGCAGTAATTGGAATCTGTGAGTCCAAATTTCTTATGGGCAGTATGGGTCAGGTAGTTGGAGAGAAGATTACCCGATCCATTGAAAGGGCAACCCGGGAAAAGCTTCCGGTTTTTCTGTTTTGCTGTTCCGGTGGAGCCAGGATGCAGGAGGGTATTATTTCCTTGATGCAGATGGCAAAGACCGCTGCAGCCATCCGGAAACATGGGGAAGCAGGGCTTTTATATGCAACGATTCTCACGGATCCCACCACGGGAGGAGTAACGGCAAGTTTTGCCATGTTGGGAGATGTGATTATGGCAGAGCCGGGAGCCTTAATTGGATTTGCGGGGCCTCGTGTCATCAAACAGACCTTGGGACAAAAGCTGCCGGAAGGGTTCCAGACCGCAGAGTTTTTACAGGAGCATGGCTTTCTTGATGGAATCGTGCGTCGGGAAAATCTGAAGAAAACGCTGTACTTTCTTATTACAACCCATCAGTGTCAGGAAGGTCGATATGCCAAATTCCGTAAAAATTTTGATTTCTGTTTTGAACCAACAGAACTGATGAAGGAACGCTCCGTTCTGACCCTGCCAAGAACAGCCTGGGAAAAGGTAAAGGCAGTACGTCAGGCGACGAGACCGGCGGCAACGGATTATATTGCCCGGATATTCGATTTCGTGGTGGAAGCACATGGAGACCGCTATTTTGGGGACGATGCAGCCTTGGTAGGCGCCTTGGCGTTTCTGGATGGTCAGCCGGTAACCTTGCTTGCAGATTTAAAGGGCAGGGATTTTAAAGAGTGCGCAAGACGGAATTATGGGATGCCTATGCCGGAAGGCTATCGCAAGGCTCTCCGACTGATGAAACAGGCCGAGAAATTCAATCGTCCTATTATCAGCTTTATCAATACACCGGGGGCTTTTTGCGGTGTGGAGGCAGAGGAACGTGGACAAGGGGAAGCTATTGCCCGTAATCTGTTGGAGATGTCAGCTTTAAAGGTGCCGGTACTGTGTATTCTCATCGGAGAAGGCGGAAGTGGCGGCGCTCTTGCCACAGCGGTAGGAAATGAAGTGTGGATGCTGGAAAATGCTACTTACTCCATTCTTTCACCGGAAGGCTTTGCCTCCATTCTCTGGAAAGATGCCAATAAGGCAAAAGAAGCCAGTGAGGTGATGAACATTACATCCCAGGACTTAAAACGACTGGGGGTCATTGAGGAAATTGTGCCGGAGTTCGGCGGTGCAGATGCAAAGACCGTGGATGCTATCAGTGGTTGGCTGAAAGAACATATCAAGAAATTTCTCGAAAAATATGACGGGATGACGGGAGAAGAAATTGCCCAGGAACGATATGACCGATTTCGTTCTTACTAAACGGGAGGAATTTTAGTGAAAACCATAACGATCAAGGGAACAGGAAGTGCCCTTCCTGAAAGACAGATGGAAAATGAAGAATTGACAAATCTGGTGGATACCTCAGATGCCTGGATCAGAGAGCGTACCGGAATTGCCAGGCGTCACATCGCTGAAGAAGAAACGGTGGTGTCACTGGCAGCAAAGGCGGCGTTGTCTGCCCTGGAACAGGCAGGAAAAAATCCCACGGAGGTGGAACTGATTCTGTTGGCAACCTGTTCTCCGGAATATTTACTGCCGTGCAGTGCCTGTCAGGTACAAGAACGCATTGGAGCTGTTCATGCATTGGCATTTGATATCAATGCAGCATGCTCCGGATTTCTTTTCGGACTCACTACGGCCAATGCTTATCTGCAGACCGGGCAGTTTCGGAATGCATTGGTCATTGGAAGTGAGGTATTATCCAGGCTGGTGGATTGGACAGACCGGGGAACCTGTATTTTGTTTGGCGATGGAGCCGGGGCTGTTTATCTGGAGGCAGCACAGCAGGAACATCGTGGCTTTCTGGGAAGTGCCCTTCATGCAGATGGCAGAAAAGGAAAGGTATTGGAATGTGGAAGAAAAGCGCTCATCCGGATGGATGGACAGGAGGTTTACCGTTTTGCCGTGAAGCAGGTTCCTCTTTGCATTGAAGAAGCACTGGAACAGGCAGGACTAGCGGTGGAAGAAATTGACTGGTTCTTTCTGCACCAGGCCAATATCCGGATTCTGGAGGCAGTAGCGAAGCGTCTTCATGCAGACTCTGCCAAATTTGCCACGAATCTGGAAGAGGTGGGCAATATGTCCTCTGCCTCGATTCCCGTTTTATTGGATGAATGGAACCGGAAAGGAAGGATTCAGAGAGGACAACGATTGGTGCTTGCCGGATTTGGTGCAGGACTGACATACGGTGCTTGTGTATTTATATGGTAAGAGGTTATAATAGCGTTAAATAAATTCATGGGTATAGACGATACAGGACGGAACTTGAGGTAGAGAATGGAGAAAAGTACAAATCGCATCTTAAATGAATTACTGGTCAATCTTTTCAATAATGTGATGGAAAAGGAATCCAAGGCAGTAATTACTGAGGAATTCAAGGATATTACCAATAACGATATGCATATTCTGGAGGCAATCGGCATAGAAGAACCCAGAAGCATGTCTGCGATTGCCAAAACCCTCCATGTAACAGTGGGAACACTTACCATCAATATGAACAGTCTGGAGAATAAAGGTTATATCCTGCGCCAGAGAAGTACGAAGGACAAAAGAGTGGTGCTGGTGACTTTGACGGAAAAAGGAAAAAAGGCTTTTCATCATCACCGGGATTTTCACCGACACATGATTCATACCCTTATCAAGGATCTGGATGAGGAGGAGATGAAAGTCCTGATTCGTTGCTTGAATAAATTGAATCTTTTTTTTGAAAAATAAATGAAAAACAAATATAGAAACAGCCCCATTGACAAGGGGAAAGAGCAGTGCTATATTGAGAGAGAATTGATAGAGGTTGCGTGATTCATCAGTAACCATCTGGATGCGGCAGACGCAGAGGAAGGATGGCAAAAGGGGAGAACGCCGAAAGGAAAACGGTTCTGTGCGGTTTCCCTTGGGCATACATTTAAGAAATGTATGACTGTCATCTTAGGAAAGATGGGGCGCTATCGAAAATGTAGTTTGGAGTGGCCCATGGAAATTTTTTCATGAGCCTTTTTTATTTAACAAGGAGGAAAATCCGATGGCTCTGCAAAGAGACATTTCCTCACTCAGGAGCTCGGATTTTGCTTCGCAAAACAAGGAGGATTAAGATGTCCATTTTTACAGGCGCGGCTGTCGCCATCGTTACACCCATGTATGCAAACGGAGAAGTAAATTATGACAAATTCGCAGAGATGATTGAGTTCCAGATTCAGAACGGAACCGATGCCATCGTTGTATGCGGAACCACAGGGGAAGCATCCACCTTATCCCATGAGGAGCATTTGGATGTGGTTCGTTTCTGTATTGAAAAGGTAGCACATCGTGTACCCGTTATCGCAGGAACCGGTTCCAATAGTACCGAAACAGCAATTTATCTCTCGACTGAGGCAGAGAAATACGGTGCAGATGCCGTTTTACTGGTAACTCCTTACTACAATAAGGCGACCCAGAACGGATTGTACCAGCATTTCAAACAGACTGCAGATGCCATTAAGATTCCTGTGATTCTTTACAATGTACCCAGCCGTACCGGATGTAATATTCTGCCGGAGACTGCAGTTCGTCTGGCAAAGGATGTGGAAAATATCGTAGCCATTAAGGAAGCAAGTGGAAATATATCCCAGATTGCAAAACTGGCGCATCTGGCAAATGGCTGTATCGACATTTACTCCGGTAATGATGACCAGATCGTTCCTATTTTATCTCTGGGCGGAAAGGGCGTTATTTCTGTGTTGTCCAATGTGGCACCCAGACAGACCCACGAAATCTGCGAGAAATTCTTCCGTGGAGATGTACAGGAAAGCTGCAAGATGCAGTTAGAGGCACTGGATCTGATTGATGCCCTGTTCTGCGAAGTGAATCCGATTCCGGTTAAGAAAGCGATGACATTGATGGGATATGAGGCTGGTCCTCTTCGTCTGCCTTTGACAGAACTGGAGCCTGCTCATGTGGAAGTACTGAAGAAAGCAATGAAAGACTACGGGGTATTATAAATGACAAAGGTAATTATGCATGGCTGTAACGGAAAGATGGGACGTTTCATCACCGATTTAATCAGCCAGGAAGAGGATATGGAACTGGTAGCCGGTGTGGACACCTACGATGGGATACCCAATACGTATCCGGTTTATGCTTCTATCAATGAAGTAAAAGAGGATGCGGATGTAGTGATTGACTTTTCCAATGCTTCCGCAGTGGACGGTCTGTTAGAGTGGTGTGCAGGAACAGATACACCCTGCGTGCTTTGTTCCACCGGACTTTCCAAGGAGCAGCTGGAAAAGGTGCAGGAGACTTCCAGACAGGTGGCAATCTTAAAATCTGCCAATATGTCTCTGGGAATCAACACTCTGTTGAAGCTGTTAAAAGAGGCGGCAGCAGTGCTGGCTCCTGCAGGCTTTGATATTGAGATTGTGGAGAAACACCACAACCAGAAGCTGGATGCACCCAGTGGAACTGCCATTGCGCTGGCAGATTCCATCAATGAAGAATTTGACAATAGCTACGAATATATCTATGACAGAAGTCAGGTACGCAAAAAGCGGGATGCGAAGGAAATCGGCATCAGCGCAGTACGTGGAGGTACCATCGTGGGTGATCACGATGTAATCTTTGCCGGAGCGGACGAGGTGGTGACCTTCTCTCACAGAGCATATTCCAGAGCCGTTTTTGCGAAGGGAGCAATTCAGGCAGCCCGGTTTTTAAAGGAGCAGCCTGCCGGAATGTACGATATGTCGGATGTAATCGAGGCATCCGGCAATAAATAACAAAAAACAATGGCAGTAAAAAAGAGACCTCCGGACAGGAAGTCTCTTTTTGCGTGCATCTGGTAGCGCACGTTTCTATCGAGTTCTTGTACCGGTGGTGTTTCTGCCGGTGGTATTGTTGCCTGTGACATCATTCGTAATGTTACGGGCACCATCGGCTGCATCATCTACCATGTCTTCCACGCCGGTTGTTACATCGTTAATGACATCGCCCACCACATTATCACCTGTGCCGGTTGTAGTATCACCAGTATTGGTTTCGTTTCCGCCCATACCGGTGTTGTTTTCATTGCCGGTAACAGTATTGTTTCCGGTTTCGTCATTGGTTCCGGCATTACCGGCAGCGTTGTCACCAATCATTGTGTCATTGCCGCCTCCGGTCGTGTTGCTTTCTCCGGTGTTGCTGCCGGCACCGGGTTCGGTGCCGTTCTGGGGTTCCTCCTGTGCCATATCATCCGGATTCTTGTTGTCTGTGCCACAGGCACTTAAACTGGACAGCAAAAATACCATGAGAGACAAAAGCACCAGTTTTTTTGCTTTTCTCATCAATTACATACCTCCATTTTTATTGAACATCTGGAACGTTTCGTTCATTGTTAGTATGATGCGGAAAACAGATTTTATGCGTGTCGGTTGTTTCTTTACGAAAAGTCGGGTAGAATGGTAAGTGTTGGATAACGGTGAAAATACGCAACAGTTACATGTCAGGTTATAAAGGAAAGAGAAGGATTGGAAATTTATGGAATTCAGACCATGCATTGATATTCATAACGGAAAAGTAAAACAGATTGTAGGCGGGTCGCTTTTAGATGAGGGGGATCAGGCAAAGGAGAATTTTGTCAGTGAACAGGATGCCTCTTTTTTCGCACGGTTTTATGAGGCGAAGGGATGCCGTGGTGGACATGTGATCCTGCTAAATTCCTCAGAGAGCCCTTATTATGAAGCAACACGGGAACAGGCGTTACGTGCCCTGCATAGTTTCCCGGGAGGCTTGCAGATCGGTGGTGGTATCACAGCAGATAATGCGGAGTTTTTTTTGCAGGCAGGAGCCAGTCATGTGATTGTTACTTCTTATGTCTTCCAGAAGGGAGTGTTTCATCGGGACAATCTGAAAAAGCTGGTGGAGCGTGTGGGAAAAGAGCATATTGTTTTGGACTTAAGCTGTCGTAAAAAGGATGATACTTATTATATTGTCACCGACCGTTGGCAAAACTATACCCAGGTACCGTTGGATTTCCAAACCATGGAGGAGCTGGCGGACAGCTGTGATGAATTTCTGATTCACGCAGTGGATGTAGAGGGAAAAGCGTCAGGTATTGAAACCAATCTGGCCAGAATGTTGGGAGAGTGGAGAAAGAAACCCATTACCTATGCCGGTGGTGTCCATACCTATGAAGATATCACACTGTTAAAGCAGCTGGGACATGGGCAGATAAACGTGACCATCGGGAGTGCTTTGGATTTGTTCGGCGGCAGCCTTGAATTTGATAAGGTGCTGGAAATCGTGAAGAATGGAGAAAACAGTTGAAAAAAGAGCCATGGCAAAATGCCATGGCTCTTTATTAATCCGGTACTGACAATGCAAACTTCCATAAACATAAAACGATATATTTTAATTTAATAAAAGGTACATCGTGATACTGATTAATGCGTTATAAAATGAATTATAACTTGGTTACGTTTACGGCCTGAGGTCCTTTTTCTCCGTTAACTACATCGTACTCAACTGCAGCGCCTTCCTCAAGGGATTTGAAGCCTTCCATGTTAAGTCCGGAATAGTGTACGAATACATCATTTCCCTGCTCATCGGAGATGAAGCCGTAACCTTTTTGGTTGTTAAACCACTTTACTGTACCTTTGTTCATTATAGATACCTCCAAAAAAATAAAAAATGTAATTATGGAGCTCATGCACCATAACATCCTTATACTAGCACACAGACTTTCAAAAGTAAAGGGAATTGCAGGAAACACTAAAAAAATTTTTACAAAAAGTGGCAACTGTGATACACTGATTTTGTATAAATTGTACGGAGGTGGATTGACTGATGAAGAAAAATCCGATCAAGGAGACATTTACACAGATTTTCAATAAGGAATTATGGGAAGAAATCTGGGAAAAGATAGATAATAAGAGGGTGCTCACCCTGTTGCTTGTGGTGTTGTTTTGTCTGGTGTTTTTACCCGGTATCACGATTTATGATACGATTCACAGACTACAGGAAGATGTAGCAGCGAAACAATTACAGATCGATGAACTGTCGACGACAAACCAGGCATTGGTTGTAGAAAATGAAGAATTACAGGCATCGGTTCAGGTGCTGAGCAGTACGGTCAATCTTCAGGCACAGACGGAAGAAGAACGACAGGAAGAGGAAGCGAAACTCAGTATGCCTACCGAATTCCCTGTGACGGGAAAGGTTGCTATGCTGGAGGTGACCCAGGCACAGATTGATGCCAAGATCAAAGAAGCAGCGGAGGCGGAAGAAGGGCAGGAAGTAGAACAGCTGGCAAGTGATAAACCCATCATGATTTTTACCGTGACGGATATTAATTCCGGAAGTTCGGTAATTGCAGCAGGAAACGGTACAGTAACAGCCGTGGAAGAGGATGAACTGTATGGAAGAGTTGTGGAAATTGACCACGGAAACGGTTATGTCAGTTATTATCGCAATGCCGGAGCAGCCAAGGTGGAAGTAGGAGATAACGTGACCAGAGGAACGGTGCTTTTTGTGGTAGGTGCCAACAACAATATTATTGGTTATCAGATTACGCTTGACGGGCAGTATATCGATCCGGCTATTGTTGTGGATATTGCAGGCTAAGGAGAAACTTTACTTTATTACTTTCGTGTGCTAAAATGTTATAGTAATTCAGTAAAGTTTTACAGTGAAAAAGCGTCACGGAGGAAAAGCATGAATAAGAAGATCAGAACTGAGGAAGTGGATCACCTGTTTGACGGAATTTTGTGTTTACAAAACAAAGAGGAGTGCTATCACTTTTTTGAAGATTTATGTACCGTAAACGAACTTCTGTCATTGTCCCAAAGATTTGAAGTGGCTTCCATGCTTCGGGATCATTGCACTTACTTGGAAATTGCGGAGAAAACCGGTGCATCTACAGCAACCATCAGCAGAGTAAATCGTTCTCTCAACTATGGGGATGATGGATATGAGATGATCTTTGAACGGATGGGAGAGCAGAAATAACGAGAAATCACAACTTACTCTTGTCACATAGTTTTGAATACTATATAATAGCGATATGCAAGTGCTATTATAGACTGACAGGAAGAAAGTGTGAGCGGAATGACGATTGAGACAGAAAATCTGATCAACAGCATATGTGCCAGTCTGGAACGGATCAGTTATATCCGGCCGGAGGAGATTCCCAATATAGATTTGTACATGGATCAGGTAACAACTTTTATTGATGAGCGGCTTCGCAGTACGACACGGAATCCCGGCGAGGATAAAATCCTTACCAAGACTATGATTAATAATTACGCGAAGAACAACCTGCTGCCTCCGCCGATCAAGAAGAAATATACCAAAGAACATATTCTGGTTTTGATTTTTATTTACTATTACAAGGGAATTATGTCCATGGGTGATATCCAGGTATTGTTGAAGCCTATCACGGACAAATTTTTCTCAGCAGAGGAAGACTTTAACCTACAGACCATCTATAATGAGGTTTTCAGTATGGAGAAAAGTCAGGTGGAAGCGTTAAAGCAGGATATGATCCAAAAGTATGAGACTTCAGAAAAAACTTTTGAGGATGCACCAGAGGATAGCAGAGAATTTTTGAAGTTGTTTTCTTTTATTTGCGAACTGAGCTTTGATGTTTATGTGAAGAAATTATTGATTGAGAAATTGATTGATCAGTTGGCAGAAGCCTCCTTTCCGGGACAAAACAAGAAGGAAAGCAAAAATAAAGAAAAAAATAAGTGATAACCCAATATAAAAAAGAGCACTGACGGATAGTGCTCTTTTTTATATTAGGGTTCTATTGTACTTTAGGTTTGTCCTGAAGCATCTGATAGGAATACTGGTGGGCATACAGATAATCCAGTCCGCCACCCCAGATATCACAGCTGTAATGGCTGTCATTCAATACGATGTTGGCATAGGTGGCATACAGATATAAGTCTCTCCGACGTCCCTGGGCAATCCAAAGAGGATCACAATAGAAGTCTATGCCACTTACTACCACATGAGAATAAATATGCGGTTCGTTGGAATTCTGGCAGTATTCCGGGGATACATATACCTGGTAAGCATTTAATCCCAGAGAATTCATCAGACAATTATAATAAATGGTAGCCTGCTCAGAGTTGATGGCAGTTTTGGTATCAATATAATATTCTTTTAAATAATTGATATAGGATTCCGTTACAGCAACGAATTTGGTGAGATCATCCATCTGATTGGTGATGGCACTGTTATCAATAATTCGCACGAAAGCGGGAGAGTAGGTGCTGCTTCCCCAATTATCAGCGGTGGCTTCACTGTCGGCAGTGGGACCGTAAAGAGCAACTCCTCTGGGAGTTGTCTGTACCAGATAAGCATTAAACTGGCGTACACCGGAGGCGGTATGATAATCCATCAGGACGGCACCGGGCATACCGGTGTATGCATCTTCCATATATTGGGCACGGGTATTGGTGCCGGCTGTTCGCGTGAAATAATAACCGTATACATAGGCGACTTTACCCTGATAGGTGATGCGAAACCAGTCGGTATCAGTCTGACCGGTGACCTGAATGACATCTCTGGCTTTCAAGGTTCCCAGTTTTGCAGATTTAGAGGTGGGCATTTCTCTGACATTGACGGTCTGGGTTGCCTCCAGATATCCGTATTTTTCCCAAATGACATTGCAATAATCATAAGGGTTGGGGCTGATGGCATGTACGGTGGATACGGGAATCAGACTGATCACAAAGACCAGACTCAGAAACAATGCAATTGTTTTATAAGTTCTGTTTTTACTCATGATGACACTCCTTCTTATCATTTATATCGTACTTTTAGGTGAAAAACAATAGAGGAAAGAACGTTTTTCGGGAGAAGAATTGTCAGTTTCATTGTCACTCTTATTTCGATTCCTTCATATAGTAAAGCGTATGAACGCAGTGGAGGAGTAGAATATGAGAAGAGATTGCAAAGGGAGAAAAAGAAAACAGGGTGTTGTCAGTTTGCTTCTGACCGCGCTTATTGTATGTACCTTGACAGGCTGTGGAGGTGCACCGGGCAGACAGGAAGCAGAAACAACAAAAGGCAATACAAAAGTGGTACTAAATGAGGTGGCACATTCTATCTTTTATGCACCCATGTATGTTGCGATTGAGGAAGGATATTTCACACAGGAAGGAATTGAACTGGAACTGATTACCGGTTATGGGGCAGATAAAACCATGACGGCATTGCTGACGGATGAGGCAGATATCGGATTTATGGGATCAGAGAGCAGTATCTACACATATCTGGGAGGTACGCAGGATTATGCGGTAAACTTTGCACAGCTTACCCAACGTGCAGGAAATTTTCTGGTAGCGAGAGAGCCTGTGGAAAATTTTGACTGGTCCATGTTGAAGGGGCAGGATGTGCTGGGGGGGAGAGCAGGCGGTATGCCGGAGATGGTCTTTGAGTATATTCTGAAAAAGAATAACATGAATCCCCAGACAGACTTAAACATTGATCAGAGTATAGACTTTGGTTCCACGGCGGCAGCCTTTTCCGGAGGGCAGGGTGCTTATACGGTGGAATTTGAGCCTCATGCCACCTCCTTGGAGCAGAAGGGGGACGGTTATGTGGTTGCCTCTTTGGGAGAGGCTTCCGGTTATGTGCCCTACACAGCATTCAGTGCGAAAAAAAGTTACTTAGAGGCAAACGGAGAGACGGTTCAGAAGTTTGTCGATGCGTTAAAAAAGGGAATGGAATTTGTGGATTCCCACACAGCAGAGGAAATTGCCAAATCCATTGCACCGCAATTTAAAGAAACCGATGCAGACACTCTGACAACGATTGTGGAACGCTATAAGGCACAGGATAGTTGGAAAAGCGATCTGGAATTTACGGAAAATGCCTTTACCCTTCTCCAAAATATTCTGGAAGAAGCAGGAGAACTGCCCCAGAGAGTTCCCTATGAGGAACTGGTCACTACAGAATTTATAAAATAGGAAAAATTATATACAGCTATCGACAGCCTATCTTTTTTTCGGTATAATAGAAAATGGTTGTACATAATATGTACCCGAGATAACAAGAGGAACACAAGGAGGAAAATCCGATGGCTCTGTAAAGAGACATTTCCTCGCCAGGAGGCTCGGATTTTGCTTCGCAAAACAAGGAGGATTAGAAATGGGAGTACTATCAAGATTCAAAGATATCATGGCGGCAAATTTCAATGCGCTGCTGGATAAGGCAGAGGATCCGCAGAAGATGATCGATCAGTATCTGCGCAATTTAAACGATGATTTGGGCAAAGTAAAGGCAGAGACTGCATCTGTGATCGCTGAGGAGAAGAGTGCAAAGAGAAAATTGGACGACTGTGAAGCAGAAATCGCTAAAATGGGCGAGTATGCGAGAAAAGCAGTTGCAGCAGGAAATGATGATGAAGCAAAGCAGTTTTTGACCAAGAAGGCAGAGCTGACCCAGAAACAGACCGTATTACAGCAGAACTATACATTAGCATGCGAGAATGCTGCGAAGATGCGTGATATGCATGACAAACTGGAGGCAGACATCGCTACCCTGAAATCCAAACAGGAGATGTTAAAAGCCAAAGTAAAGGTTGCAGAGACACAGCAGAAGATCAATAAATTAGGATCAGGTCTGGAAAGCGCCGGCAATAATATGGCAGCCTTTGACCGCATGGAAGAAAAGGTTAATAAGATGTTAGACGAGGCAGATGCAATGGCAGAGCTGAACAAGAGCAAATCCAACGCATCCGTTGAGGAACTTACCAGAAGATACGATGCAGATCATCAGACTGACCAGGTAGATGATGAACTGGCTGCATTAAAGGCAGAAATGGGAATGTGAGGATAGCATAAGATGGGATTATTTTCCAAAGAACTTTTGAACGTTGTAGAGTGGAATGAAAGTAAAGAGGGAATCATTTTCTGGAAATGGTCGAATGACGAGATCAAGAAAGGTTCCAAACTGATTATCCGTCCCGGTCAGGACGCTGTTGTTCTGTATAATGGCAGAATCGAAGGTATCTTTACTGATGAGGGAAGCTACGATATTGAATCCCAGATTATCCCTTTCCTGTCTACCCTGAAATCCTTTAAATTCGGATTCAATAATCCCCTGCGTGCCGAAGTGTTGTTTGTCAACACGAAGGAAATGCTGGTAAAATGGGGAACGAAAAATGCAATTAATGTGCAGGCACCGGGACTTCCCGGAGGCATGCCGATCCGTGCATTTGGTACGTTTTCCTGCAAGGTGGGAGACTTTGATGTACTGATTGATAAGCTGGCAGGTGTGAAACGCCTGTATACCGTGGACGATGTGAAAGAGCGCATTGTGTCTAACTTAGATTCCCTTCTGATGACCTGGATTGGCAAAGAAGGCAGAGACATGTTCAATCTGCAATCTGATTCCCGGAGCATTGCAAAGGGTATTGCCAGCGACCTGGATATGGATATGCGCAAGATTGGTATCTGCATCACTGATTTCAATATCGAGAGTTTCTCCTATCCGGAAGAAGTGAAGAAGATGCAGGAAAAGGCAGCCGCACAGTCCATGGTGGGCGATATGAATCGTTATACCCAGATGGCAGCAGCCGAAGCCATGTCCAAACCCGGAGCACGTTCTACAGCATCCGATATGGTAAATCTGCAGATGGGTATGGCTATGGGACAGCAGCTTGTCAACCAGATGAACATGAATCAGGCTCAGGCGCAGCAGTCTGGTGGCAGCACCGGCGGTGCTTACCCGAAATTCTGCCCCAACTGTGGAACCAAGACAGAGGGGAAACCCTTCTGTGCTGAGTGCGGAGCGAAACTTTAATTAGGATTGTGAATCGTTACCGGAACGAGACACAAGTGAATAGCAACGAGTATTATAGACCCCGCGTCTGCGGGGTCTTGTTATGTGATACGCCTGATGGCGTAAGCTTCACGAATGGAAAGGTTATTAATTTATGAGTATGTATGATACCCTCAATGAACAACAGAAGGAGGGCGCGTTTACGACACAAGGACCGGTTCTGATCCTGGCAGGAGCCGGATCAGGAAAGACCAGAGTTTTGACACATCGGATCGCTTATCTGATTGACCAGGAGGGAGTAAATCCGTGGAATATCCTCGCTATTACTTTTACCAATAAGGCAGCGGGAGAGATGCGGGAACGTGTGGATAAGATTGTAGGCTTTGGCTCGGAAAGTATCTGGGTATCGACCTTCCACTCTACCTGTGTGCGGATTTTACGCCGTTATATTGATCGTCTGGGCTTCGATACCAACTTCACTATTTATGATACGGATGACCAGAAATCAGTGATGAAGGATGTGTGCAAACGGCTCAACATAGACACGAAGCAGTATAAGGAGCGGGCTCTTCTGGGAGCAATTTCGTCTGCCAAGGACGAACTGATCGGCCCGACAGAATACCGTTTGCGAAAAGGGGGAGACTGGCAGGCAGACAGAATTGCCCAAGTTTATGAGGAATATCAGAATGCTTTAAAAAAGAATAATGCTTTGGATTTTGATGATCTCATTGTAAAAACCGTGGAACTGTTTCGTTCTTGTCCGGATGTGCTGGATTCCTATCAGGAGCGTTTCCGATACATTATGGTGGATGAATATCAGGATACCAACACGGCGCAGTTCGAACTGATTCGTCTTTTAGCCGATAAATATCGGAATTTGTGTGTCGTGGGAGATGATGACCAGTCCATCTATAAATTCCGTGGAGCCAATATTCGCAATATTCTGGACTTTGAACAGGTGTATCCGGAGGCTGCGGTTATCAAATTGGAACAAAATTACCGTTCCACGCAGATTATTTTGGATGCCGCGAACAGTGTGATAGCCAATAATTGCGGCAGAAAAGAAAAATCTCTTTGGACGCGGATCAAGGATGGGGAACAGATTCATCTGCGCCCCTTTGATACGGCCTATGAAGAGGCGGCGTATATTGCAGCGGATGTGGCTCAAAAGGTGAGAGACGGGAAAACAAAATACGGAGATTGTGCAGTACTGTATCGTACCAATGCACAGTCCCGACTTTTGGAAGAACAATTCATTATGGAAGGTGTTCCTTACGATGTGGTGGGGGGAACGAACTTCTATGCCCGCAGAGAAATCAAGGATATGCTGGCATATCTGAAAACCATCGACAATGGCAGAGATGATTTAGCTGTGAAGCGTATCATTAACATTCCCAAGCGGGGAATCGGAGCCACGACCATAAACCGTGTGCAGGAATATGCAGATATGCAGGGAATCAGTTTCTTTGATGCATTAACACAGGCTGATATGATTCCGGGTATTGGGAAAGGAACTGCCAAGCTTGCGTCTTTTGTGCTGATGATTCAGGTGTTCCGGGCAAAAGCAGAGAATTACCACTTAAAGGATTTGATGGAAGATATTATGGAAACCATCGGATATGAGGATTATCTGGATGAGGGAGATGCAGAGGAAACCAAAGACCGTATGGAAAATGTCCAGGAATTGCTGAATAAAGTAGTAGCGTATGAGGAAACAGCAGAAAATCCATCCTTAAGCGGCTTTTTACAGGAAGTAGCATTGGTGGCGGATATTGACCGGGTGGACGATGACGGAAACCGTGTACTTCTGATGACACTTCATTCTGCCAAGGGACTGGAGTTTGATCAGGTTTATCTGGCAGGCATGGAGGACGGACTGTTTCCCAGTTATATGAGCATAAATTCTGAGAATGAAGCAGATCTGGAGGAAGAACGTCGTCTGGCGTATGTGGGAATCACCCGTGCCAAACGGGATTTAACCATTTCCTTTGCCAGATCCAGAATGATTCACGGACAGACGCAGTACAATCCCGTGAGCCGCTTTGTCAGAGAAATTCCGGAAGATCTTTTGGATGGGGAACTGAATGCGCCCAAACGTTTTCAGTCTTTGGGAGATTCCTTCGAGGCCTCTTATGAGGCATCCTTACAGGACACATCCGGAAATACATCCAAGACCTATTATGGGCTGGCAAAGCCGAAAGCAACGCTTCGTCCTAAGAAGACCGCGGAAGAGAATAAACCTTTTATCGCAAAAGGAATGGCATCCTTAAACACGCCTGGAATTTCCAAGGGAGGTGTAAACTTTGGAAAACCGGACTACGAGGTGGGAGACCGGGTGCGCCACATCAAATACGGTGATGGAACGGTCAAGGCACTGGAGCCGGGAGCCAGAGATTATCAGGTTACGGTAGAATTTGACGCTGTTGGTCAAAAAATCATGTATGCTGGATTTGCCAAGCTGAAAAAAATCTAAAACTTTTATAAAGCCGTGGTAAAAACGGGCATGATGTGATATACTATTTTATATTTTTGGAGAATGAGCATTGGAAAATCCGATGCGGGAAAGGATGGACGCCCATGTACAGATTAGAGGATGTAATTGACTTGAGCAAATTAAACAAGATGGATTTAAGCAAATTGAGTGCTTTATTGGGTAAGAAAGAAGAAGAAAAGAAAAAGACAAACCCGGCTGTATGGGTGGCTGTGATTGTAGGTGTTGTAGCGGTCGTTGCTGCAGTAGGTTATGCGGTATATCGATATTTCGCTCCTGATTACCTGGAAGATTTTGAAGACGATTTTGACGATGAATTCGATGATGAATTCTTTGAGGATGAAGAGGAAGAAAACGAAGAGTCCAAGGAAGAAGAATAACTGTTGAAATCAGTGCAAGACTGCCGTACTGTGCAGAAGATATTTCTGTCGGTGCGGCATTTTCTGTATTATTTAAGAAATGCAAACTATCACAGGAAGAGAATATAAAGGATGAAAAAAGGTGTTACTTACGAGGGCGTTGTAGAGAGAATTGATTTCCCCAACAAAGGAATGGTGCAAGTTACCATGGAAGATGGTACGACAGAGACTGCATTGGTCAAAAATGCGCTGCCGGGGCAGAGGGTATCTTTCCGCATCAATAAAAATCGCAAGAAAAAAGCAGAAGGGATGCTTTTGGAAGTGTTGGAGAAATCTCCCATGGAGAAAGAAGAAACGGTCTGCCCTCATTTTGGAAAATGCGGTGGCTGTACTTATATCAGCCTGCCCTATGAGGAGCAGCTTCGTATAAAGGAAGAGCAGATCAAAAATCTGTTAGCGGCTTACCTGGAGGAAAGACCGGAGATTTTTGAGGGGATAAAAGCCAGCCCCGTTATTTATGGATACAGAAATAAAATGGAGTTTACCTTCGGTGATGAAGTGAAGGACGGACCGCTTGCTCTGGGAATGCACAAAAGAGGCAGTTTTTATGATCTGGTCAGTGTACGGAACTGTCAGATTGTGGATGAAGACTATCGTAAAATAGTAAGCGGCGTATTGGACTATTTTACAGGGACAGAGCTTCCCTTTTTTCACCGACTGACCCACGTGGGATATCTGCGGCATCTGCTGGTTCGGAAGGCATCCCGCACCGGGGAAATTCTGGTAGCCTTGGTAACCACCACCCAGAAACAGCCGGATTTTACCGGATTTACGCAAATGCTAAGGGAACTTTCTTTGGATGGAAAAATAGTTGGAATTCTTCATATCGAGAATGATAGTGTGGCAGATGTAATTCAGAGTGACCGTACGGAAATCCTCTATGGACAGGACTATTTTTATGAGGAATTGCTGGGATTAAAGTTCCGGATTTCTCCTTTTTCCTTCTTCCAGACTAACAGCTACAGTGCAGAAGTTCTTTATGAGACTGTGCGGGAATATGTAGGAAATCTCAAAGAAGCAGGGCAGGAGCCGGATAAGGTAGTGTTTGATTTGTACAGTGGTACGGGAACGATTGCCCAGTTGATGGCGCCGGTAGCCCAAAAAGTCATTGGGGTTGAAATTGTGGAGGAAGCAGTAGAGGCGGCCAGAGAAAATGCAAAGGAAAATGGACTGGACAACTGCGAATTTATTGCAGGTGATGTCTTAAAGGTTTTGGATGAATTGGAGCAAAAGCCGGATATGATTATTCTTGATCCCCCCAGAGACGGAATCCATCCCAAAGCAATCGGCAAAATTTTAGGGTACGGAGTGGAACAGCTGGTATATATTTCCTGTAAACCTACCAGTCTTGCCAGAGACCTGGAGGCTTTTTATGCTGCCGGTTACCGTCTGCGTCGATGCATCAGTGTTGACCAGTTTCCCTGGACCACAGGGATTGAGACGGTTGCCTTGCTTTCCAAGGGCGAGGTCGACTCGAAAAAGATTCGGGTTGAGTTCTCTTTGGAAGATATGGATATGTCCGAATTTCAGGATGGGGCAACCTATCCGCAGATCAAGGAGTATGTGTTGGAGCATACCGGGTTAAAGGTGTCCAACCTCTATATCTCACAGATTAAACGAAAATGTGGGATTGGGGTTGGTAAGAACTATAATCTGCCGAAGTCCGAGGATTCCAGACAGCCCCAGTGTCCGCCGGAAAAAGAGAAAGCAATCCGAGAAGCATTCAAATATTTTGGGATGATCTAACATCCAGCAAAGTGGAGGTTTCTTATGGATAGGTTGATTTCTTGTGAGTTCAACATGGATACTGCCTGTGTAGAGCTGAAATTCTTTGATGGCAGCATCATTGCTATTGACACCATCGCCGTGGAAAAGGAGGTTGCCGACAATATGTATCAGCGGTCAGAACTGGATTATCTGATTTACAATGACCCGGTTGGATATGCTGATTTGATACTGAACGGCGATCCCGAAACCTATTTGAAAATTGTCACAGAGTATAAATCTTTGGATAGCTGATAATTTAAAGTGGCAAGGAGCTTGGTTTCTTCTTGCCGCTGAACCTTTTTACAAGAATCTCTAAGAATAAAGCAAATACCCATATAATCGTGCGAAAGGAGTGTGTGCGATGAAATTATCCTACAACAAGGTGTTCGATAGATATACAATGTCTTTTTCAGATAAACTGGCTGAATCTTCGTATTCTCTGTACAGAACACTGAGATTGCAGTTGGCAAAGATATTCCCACTTTCAGAACATGAGAAATATCGGTTTGATGATGATCTATTTTCAAAAGAAGAAGCTGCAGATATGCCGCAAGGTTTTGATTACATAGAAAAGAAGGATGTCGATAGTTTTGTAAAGTTAGACTACATAGATTTGTACGATTATCTTCCAAAAGAAGACCTGCCAAAGTTTATTAAGGAACTGAAAAAATGTGTTCGCCGAAATAAGATAGCCCCTTTTGGTGCATTTCGTTCCCGTGAGGATATTGATAAGATCGACAATTTTGGTCGGTATTATGATGGTCAGGCTTTTACACATATTTTATCAGTTCAGTTTCGTAAAAACGAAAAGCTCCAACAATCTTGTTCTGATCTTTCCGTATCTCTTCGTAATCTGTCAGCCACTTTTCTTTTAGTACAGTATCGTGTATATATTACAAAAGAATTTAATACTAAGATCGCAGAAGTATGTAAGAAAAAGTATTCTGGATATACAATGGTTTATAGACAATTCAATACACCTTGGTATGCTGTAAAAAAATTTGGTAGATCATCTCATACTGGTAATAATGTTCGTCAAGAAAAAATCTATAAGATGATTTCTCAACTGAAGTGGCAAATATTGATGGAAATTCGCAAGACATATTCCGTTCGCTTTTGGGACGACGGAATATTTACACCGACATTTGAAACATATTCAACCAATATCCGTCCCAGTAATGAGCGTCGCAATTTAGAGTTTTGGGATAGTATCTCGTTTGACAGAGTTGCCGACTATGCACCAACGTATAACGCCTGCGTATGCTGGGATTATAAGCATGGAGAAAATGAGGGGATACGTTTATCTGCTTTCTGCGGCGGAAATTACTCTAGAGACGATCATTTGCCGGAGATAGCCCACCATGATATCTCGGATATATATGGGGTTTATTTAACTGCGGCTACATTGGAATATGTTGCAGATAGAGACATTGCGATCTGCAATAAAAAAATCAGCAAAGTGATTAGAAAAACTAAAACATCCTCTGTTCTAAAAGTCAGAGTTGCAGTTGAACGAAAGCTATATTATTGTTATCGCTTTATTTCAGAATTCTCAGGTAAGTCTATAGATCACGATGACGTCAAAGCCTTTAGACATCAGTTTTATAAAAAAGGTTCTGTATCGTCAAGGAGTCTTGAAGGTATATCTAAAAGAATCAAAGAAACAAAAGTGCAAATTGATAATATCCTAAAGCTATTGAATGATGCGGCTGAATACAGAAGCAGTGAATCAAACATAAAACTGCAGTGGATCATGATGATCGTAACTATTCTGTCTTTGTTCGTTGCATTGTACAGTATTAAGAATGGTGATGTTATAATTGAGATCAAAAATTTAATTGAGTGGATAAAAACACATAGCGGGTTAAAGGTATCTAACCTGTAGATCTCACAAATTAAGCGAAAATGTGGGGGGTGGTAAGAACTATAATTTGCCGAAGTCCGAGGATTCCAGACAGCCACAGTGCCCGCTGGAAAAAGAGAAAGCAATCCGAGAAGCATTCAAATATTTTGGGATGATCTAACAT
>OGJJ01000531.1_pt1 | contig 34682 bp, 30 predicted proteins | sample 1572081 | NCBI WGS metagenome assembly OGJJ01 (sample SAMEA2582122, study PRJEB24529) | metagenome | biome: Human gut stool | place: China | collected 2011
TCTTTTATTCAACTGACAAAAACTTTACTCTATATTTCGAGTTTCCCGACATAACCTGTGCATCTTCTTTATTTAGCGGAATGTTTTTCCTTTTCATATCCATCTAATATTTCCATACAACTGCTTGTTCCAATTCTCTCTGCTCCTGCATCAATCATTGCTGCACATGTTTTCCAGTCTCTGATACCTCCCGCGGCCTTTACCTTGACAGAATCACCTACAACTTGTTTCATCAAACGCACATCTTCTACCATGGCTCCTGAATCTCCAAAGCCGGTACTTGTCTTGACATAGTCAGGTTTCACTTCTTTAGCAATCTCTGCTGCTTTCCTAATCTGTTCTTTCGTCAGATAACAATTTTCAAATATTACCTTTGAAATTACCTTGCTACTTCTACACACAGTGACAATGGCTTCCATTTCTTCTTTTATATATTCATGATTTCCAGAAAGCAGTTCTCCTATATTCAATACATAATCTATCTCATCCGCACCATCTGCAATTGCTAACTTCGTTTCTTCCACCTTTTCTGCAATCGTCGTCTGTCCCAGTGGAAAAGAAATAGCTGCTCCTACGTGTATGCCTGTGCCTGCTAATAAGTTTTTACACAATTTAACTGCCACAGGATTGATTGCTACCATTGCTGCATGTATTTCCACTGCTTCTGTACATAATTTTTCAAAATCTTCATGAACTGCATATGGCTTCAGATTGGTATGATCAAACATTCCTGCTACTTGTTCTTTCGTCATTTCCTTACTATTCACATTTCTACCTCACACAACTATTTTCTATGCTGCCTGGATTTGCTTGCGAAATACCAATACAATAATAAATGCTACAACAACAGGAAGAATCATAACTCTCCACATAGCCGAATATCCCAGAGCCTGCACTACACTGCCTGCTATTACTGGACCCACCAGATTTCCTAAATCCTGCCCGATATAGTTGGTAGAACTGCCAGCTCCTCGTTTTTCTTTAGGAACTCTCTTCATACAAAGAGTTTGCACGGCAGGCTGACATGCTCCATATCCAAAAGCGGAAATAAACGCTGCAAGAAGAAACATCCAGGTGCTGTTCGCCACACTAATCAGCATAAATGCCATAGCAAATGCGAAAAAGGCCGGTATAAACACCTTGACCAATCCATATTTATCACCAAGTTTACCAATCATAGGTCTGGTTACCAGAAGCGTCAATGCATATACCGTGAAGAAAAGACCAATATGCTCTCCTGCATTTACCGCATCTGCATAAATCACCAAATATGTCGTAATATTATAATAAGCCATGCACAGAAGAAACATTAATGTCGCTGGCAGAATTGCTTCCTTGGCGATGATATTGCTGAGCCGTATCTGATATTTTTTTCCTGTTTTGATGTAGTTATTCTTAATGTTAAAAGCAAAAATTGCTGCAACAAGCATGGTACAGGAGCCAATTGCAAAAGTGTAATGATAACCGATACTTCTTGCAAGAAACAGACCAATACTCGGCCCTATGGATTGGCATATTACCTGTGCAAGAGAAAAAATGGAAATTCCCATTCCCAACTTGGATTGTGGTAATGCATCGGTTGCCAATGCCAGACAGCACGTTGCTGAAAAAGCCTGCCCCGCACCTTGCAGCAATCGGGATACCATCAATACCGGAATTGTAGTTGATATGGAATAACCTGCGTATGACATTGCCATTACAATCATCGCTCCTACCAAAATATACTTTTTATTAAAAGTATCTATTGCCGGAGCTGAAAAGATTTTAAAAATTAATGCCGTATAAGCAAAGGAGCTTGTCACAACACCTATCATAACCGGAGCTGCCCCCAGTGTGTTGGCGTACTTTGCTACAAGCGTATTCATCATCTGTTGTCCCATAAACATCAACATATTTGCGATAAATATACTGGTAAATGACTTATTCCATATCTTATCCTGCGGTTCTGTCCGTTCTAATAATTCCGCCATTTCTGTTTCCCTTTCTGTGTAAATCCAGTTCTCATGCCCACCTTCCACTCCCTGGATTTTGATTGTGTCATGCCTGATACCTGTCTACCACGATTTTTCCTGTCGCAGTATCCCTTCTGAAATTTCGAAAGAAATCCCATGTCATATATGCGGTCATTAGCGGCCACGCATGGGGACTGTTTTCTACCACCACATACCGGAAAGCATCCATACCCTCCTGATTCTTGATGTCCACAACGTAATGCTTATATCCATAATGAATCTGCGTTTCTTCTTTATCTCCATAAAACCCTACTGCATGATGTAATTCATCCTGTTCCTTATGTAAATATCCAATACAAATATCCGCATCTCTGCGCGCACATCCTAGCGTATCCATCCGTTTGTTCAGCCTGCTAATCATCCATTCATGTTTATCTTGGTTCTCTGGCGGTTCTGGCATATTACTGAAACGCCTTTTTCCCCCGTGTACTCTGGTCGGATCTCTTCCATCGTCTGTTCGAGGATCTATGTACGGTTTTGGTTCTCCCTCAGTTCCCCAGTCCTTTCTGGGATGCCAGTCATTCACCGGAGCAAAACCTGATGCCTCGCATGCTCCTACTATCTGCATAAATGGCACAAAGGTTTTCTTCAATCTCTCAACCTCGTAATCCAGATACGGAACATTAAAATTATCCCACTCCCGGTAAATATCATTACCACATGGAGCCGCACCAGCCAGTTTTTCAGGAATTCGAAAATATGCAGAGGTAACTTCATAACCTCCCTGTGAGTATCCCACCAAATATATTCTTTCCTGATCAACTGGGAAGTGTTCTTTCAAATATTCTATTTTATCACTTACATTCTCCCAATTCGTATTTTGGAGATAGACAACAATAAATTTTTCTATTCCTGCTATATCCTGATATCCAGGAAGAAACTCATCATATTCAATGGAATTGCCTCCCCCATGATGTACAAAAATCACCGGATATTTTTTTGTATTGGAAGGTTCATCTATTTCCAACGGTGCAAGCATTACCCATCTGGTATAATAATCGCCGTTCTGAAAAAGATATTTTTTTAGATTCTTGGATCTGTAATAACTAAGACACTCCTCGCCAAAAGGATCTTCTTCATATTTAAATTGGAGCTGTAATCGTCTGGCTATTTCTTCCCCATATTCACTATCAATATATCTGTCAATATCCGCATTTCCATTGTGCGCCACTTGGAAATAGCTTAACATTGCCTTAAATTTTTTACCGGTTCCCGGATTTGTCTCCGGTGACCATACCGCTAACCTATCTTTCATTTACATTCCTTCTCCTTTAGAGATGATTGATCTCCTTTGCCCTGCAGCATGACACAAAATGATTTGGCAATAATTCTTCCAAATGCTGCGGTTCTTTACATTTCTCACAGGCGTATGGACACCTTGATGCAAATCTACATCCAGGCTTCGGATTTACCGGAGATGTAATTTCACCTTTAAGGATAATTCTCTCATTCTGATGATGAATGTCTATTGAAGGAATCGCAGACAAGAGCGCTTTTGAATAGGGATGAAGCTGTACATGGAACAGTTCTTTTGAAGGACTCGTTTCAACCAACTGCCCTAAATACATAACACATATATTGTCAGATATATGTCTCACTACAGATAGATCATGTGTGATAAACATATAAGTTAAATGATACTTGTCCTGAAGATCCATCAATAAATTGAGAATCTGCGCCTGGATAGAAACATCCAGTGCCGACACAGGCTCATCACAAACAACAAACTTAGGATCCAGGGCTAACGCTCTGCCGATTCCTACCCTCTGTCTTCTTCCACCGTCCAATTCATGGGGATATGCATTACGCAATCGTTCTTCTATCCCCACCAAATCCATCAGTCGTTCTGTTTCCTCTTCCAGTTCGGTCTTTCCTTTCCACCTACCCGATAACAGCAAAGGCTCCTGGATGGTTTGTTTTACCGTCATTCGAGGATTCAAAGACGAATAGGGATCCTGGAATATGATCTGCATTTCTTCACGAAGTGCGCGCAATTCTTTTGCATCCACCCTGGTGACATCTTTTCCCTGAAACAATATCTGCCCATCTGTACTATTTTGTAAATGAATCAGTGTTCTCCCCAAAGTAGATTTTCCACATCCGGATTCTCCCACAACGCCCATGGTCTCACCTTCATTTATAGAAAAAGTGACATCATCTACCGCATGAACCTTTCCTCTGGGAGAATCAAAATATTTTTTTAAATGTTTTACTTCAATCAATGGTGATGACATTCTGCACACCTCATTTCTCTAATTTTTCCATATAAGGGCATCTGCATAAATGACCCTCGCCAATGTCTCTCAGTTCATAGTGCTGTTTGTGACAATCTTCACACACATGAGTACAACGAGGACTAAAGTAACAGCCCTCCGGTAAATCTGTAGGATCCGGAGGAAGTCCCTCTACCGGATGAAGTCTAGATGTATCCTTAGTCAAATCAGGTAATGCATCAAATAACCCAACTGTATAGGGATGTGTGGGATGATCAAATATCTGTTCCTTTGTTCCATATTCTACGACTTCACCGGCATACACCACTGCTACTGTATCTGCTACTCCAGCTACAATGCCCAAATCGTGTGTAATCAGAATCATTGCCGTATTCAATCTGCATTTCAAATCCTTAATCATTTCCATAACCTGCGCCTGAATCGTAACATCCAGCGCTGTAGTAGGCTCATCTGCCAGTAAAAGCTGTGGGTTGCAAGCCAATGCCATGGCAATAACAACTCTCTGTTTCATGCCTCCTGAAAACTGATGTGGATATTCCATCGCGCGATCTTCAGAAATTCCAACCATTTTTAACATTTCTACTGCACGATCAAAAGCTTCCGCTCTTGATACTTTATTATGTTGTCTGAATCCCTCTGCGATCTGATCTCCGACACGGCGCACCGGATTCAGCGCAGTCATCGGATCCTGAAATATCATGGATATTTTATTTCCACGAACTTTTCGCATTTCATATTCTTTTAATTTTAGTAAATCATTTCCCTCTAAATAAATTTCTCCCGAAGTAATCTTTGCTGGTGGATTCGGTAAAATACGAAGAATTGCTTTTGCAATAGACGTTTTACCTGCTCCAGTCTCTCCCACCAATGCCAAGGTTTTTCCTGCTTCAAGTTCCAGAGAAACTTTATTGACCGCATGAACTGTTTTTCCTTCCAAGGTATATTCCACAGTCAGATCCTTTACAGAGAGAAATTTATTTGATTTTCTATCATCCATTACCTTGTCTCTCCTTCTACTACTTGTTCAGTTTCGGATCCAATACATCTCGTACTGCATCTCCAATCAAGTTAAATGACATTACAACAATCATAATGAATACACCAGGACAAAGCATCAAATACGGATACTGACGCACATAAGATCTGGCATCCGCCAACATTGCTCCCCACTCAGGAAGAGGCGGCTGTACACCTAAACCGATATAACTCAGCGTAGCAGATACTATCAGACCACCTGCAATAGCCAATGTGCAGTGTACAATAAAAGGTGTAATTGCATTTGGTATTACGTGTTTAAATATAATACGGAAATTACTGCAGTTAATCGACTCCGCTGCTTCTACATATTCCAATTCCCTGACAGAGAGTATCTGAGCTCGAATCGTCCTGGAAAAATTGGGAATACCTCCAATTCCAACTGCTAACACCGTTTTAAAGAAACCAGCACCCAGAGCTGAGGAAATAACGATTGCCAACAAAACCTGTGGTATGGAATGGAATATATCCAGACATCTCATAATAACATTGTCTACTTTACCGCCAAAAAAACCTGCAATGGAGCCAAAAATCAGTCCACCTGTAGCAGATATGGCGACTGAACAAATACCTATGGATAAAGAGAACCTGCCTCCATAAAGAATTCTGGACAAAAGGTCTCTCCCCATGGAGTCTGTTCCCAGAAGATGCTTTGCGGAAGGGCCTGAAAAAGCATTCAGGGTATCCATTTCTTCATAAGAGTACCGGCATATGTAAGGTGCAAGTATCGCTAAAATTGCCAGAATTAATATGATTGTTAAACCAAACATTGCTTCTTTTCTTTTACGAAATCTTCTCCAGAAAAGTGACAGAGCAGACTCGCTTCTATTTTTTCTAGGCTGCTTTTCTTTCATCTCTTCTGCTCCTTTTTATATTTTTACTTTCATACTGTGCCTTGATTCTGGGATCTACATAGGCATAAATGATATCTACTACCAGCATTACCAGGCTGAATACAATCGCAGAGAAGATAACAGAACCTTGAATCGCATTATAATCTCGATAATTGATAGCCTGTACCATATAGGTTCCGATACCCGGTATCGTAAACACATTTTCAATTACAATGGCTCCACCCAGCAGTCCGGAAAACTGTGTACCGGCATAAGTAATAATGGGAATCAAGGAATTTGGAATAATATGTTTAAACAAAATTTTCCGCTCACTAACTCCCTTTGCGCGCGCGGTTGTCACATAGTCTGTACGGATGCATTCCAAGACAGAAGAACGCGTCTGCCTTGCAAATCCAGCAATACCTCCAAAAGAATTGGCAATAGCAGGCAAGATATAATATTCGATTCCTCCTATTCCATAGGAAGGAAGTAATCTTAGTTTCATAGAAAACAACAGCACAAGTAACAGTGCCAACCAGAAAGAAGGCATAGAAACACCAAACATGGCGATAATCATGGATACTCTGTCAGGAATCTTATCCTGATGCGTTGCAGCCACAATTCCCAACGGAACTCCCACACAAAAAGAAATCAACATACTGACAATAGCCAATGTCAATGTTCTAGGGAATCTGACAATAATGTCTTGTGCAACGCTAGTTCCATACTGATAGGATTTTCCAAAATCAAAATGTAAAAAAACATTTGAAAAATAGTTTCCCAATCGCTCCAGGTAGGACCCATTTAAACCAAGCATTTCTCTTGTTTGTTCAATCTGTTCCGGTGTTGCTCCGGAACCTAAAATACTTGTAGCCGGATCTCCTGGAATAAAATACATAATTGTAAAGATTAGCCAAGTCACTCCCAGAGCAACCGGTATCAGCCATAAAAGTCTTTTTACAATGTATTTAATCATAAAAGCCTCTCTTTTTCTCCAATTTGCAGTCCTCCGTTAACCAGAGGACTGCATATATTTTTACTGTGCTAAATATGCACTGTAGTCACAGGCAGGAGCTACCAACTGACCCCAAGGGTGAACTACAATTCCAATGGAATCTACACTTGCCGAATAGGTATGACCCTGATATAATCCATATGCCAGTGCATTATCTTTCACATAATCATGTAATGCATCTACACTGTCCTGACTATGGGTACTTACATCATGTGCTTCCTTAATCAAGTTCTGCAGTTGTTCGTCTTCTGCGAAACTCTTAGGCGATCTTCCGTCCTTTCCTGCTTCAAAGATACCATCATATACAGATGTCACATAACACTCCGTACCCTGGATAAACTGATATAAATCCCACTTGGTAGGATCAAATTGATAGGTTGCACAAAGGGAGTTGTCTAATGCATTAATCTCCAAATTGATTCCAATTCCTGCCAGCTGTGACTGGAGAACTACTGCGGCATCTTTATATTGCTGATCTACAAGAAGGCTCAAAGATAACGCCTGTCCGGTTGCAGGGTCAATACCATCCTTATAGCCTGCATCTTCCATTAAAGCTTTAGCTTGATCTAAATCATAGTTATAGTAATCTTCGCTCTCCCAATCCTGGTTGTAATCCGCACAAAGTTTATCTGCTAAATCATTCATTACCTCACCATTGCCCTGTAAACCTACCTTTACGATAGAATCTCTATCGATGGCATAGCAGATTGCTTGTCTCAAAGCAAGATTATCAGCAAAGACACTGTTCTCAGGATCCATATTAAAGGAAAGTACCGTAGATGTGCTGTTTAATGTCTTTGATACATTGTATCCATCCAGTGCATTTCCGTTTTCGTCCATAAAATAACTAATTTCATTGTTGCCTACAACTGTAATAAGCTGATCTTCACCCATCTGTAGTGCCATCGTTGCCTGGCTGTTTTCTGTGATGATATTGTATACAAACTTATCAATTCCAGGATTTGCAACCGTGTTATATCCCCGCAAGCTGTCATCTGTCTGCCAGTAGTTTTCATTCTTTTCCAGTGTGTAGCTAGCACCCTGAACACATTCTGTTACCTGGTAAGCACCTGTTGTAATCGGCTCTGTTGAGTACTGATCCTTGTTTGCTTCGTAGGTATCTTTATCAACGATACAAGTCTGTGCCAGAATATACTCTAACGCACCTACGGTTGTTGTCTTTAATTTGATTTCCACATTGTAATCATCCATTTTGGTTACGGAATCCAAGTAATTTGTATATCTGGTAAAGTTTCCGGAATTAGCCATGCTTTCAATACAGAATACAATGTCATCTGCCGTAATATCATTGCCTGCTGCATCTTTCACATAATCATAAATTTCAATGTCGTAAGTGGTATCATCTTTTTGGACAATATTTTTCGCAATTACCCATTGCATCTTATCCCAGGTCGTTCCAAAATCTTTAAAGATTGCCAGATTATCATAAATCGCATACCTTAAAAAATTTCTTCCCTGCGTAGGCGCTCCAAAAGGATCCAAATCACCCATAGTTGTAGTCATTGCCACATTAACAACTGTTTCCTCACCTTTGGAAGAAGACACTGCCGCTCCTCCTGTGCTTTCGGATACAGAAGTTGAACTTCCACTTCCACATGCAACCAGACTGAGAGAAGTTACACAAGCCAGTACCATTGATAAAACTTTCTTTTTCATACGCTTTCTCCTATGCTTTAGAATTGTTGGATTGAAAAGTATCAATCAGATATGTTTAATGGTATTTGAAACATATCTTTTCTGTGATTGCAATGTACACCCTTCTGTACCATTATGTCAAGTGCTGTTTTGTGCATTATTTACACTTTCATTGTTTTTTACAAATATATTTTATGTTTTTTGTGTATATTTCACTATTTTATTCTTTTCTTTCTTTGTCGAACATTTATGTCCTTTTACTTTTCAAAGATATTCTAAAGGTATCTTTTTGTATTGACACACATGTCCTTTTGCTATATACTTAAATAGTAAATTTGTAATTAAATACAAAATAGTATCGAAATTACAATATAAGAAAGGATTAACTCTGTATGAATAGGGAAACCGAAGGCAAGACTCTGTTTTATATATCCATTTATAATCAATTAAAGGCAGACATCATATCCGGTATCTATCCCCAGGGTACACTGCTCCCCCCTGAATCCGATTTGATTAAACGATTTTCTGCAAGTCGCACTACCATACGTCATGCAATAAATTTATTAAAAGCAGACAATCTCGTAACGGTTCGTCAAGGGTATGGCACAGAGGTCTCTGATACATCTCTCATTTACACCTCTCTACCCGGTCCGACGAAGTTTAAAAATATGGTCAGTCTTCAGGCTAACACTTTGTGCAAAGGGGAATATAAAACGCAGAATGGTGTTGTAGATATTACAACAGCTGATGAATGTATCGCTGATAAGCTCCATATCACCATCGGCGAAAAAGTCTATCGTGTTCAACGAATTAAGCTTATTGATGACCAGCCGCTAGGATACATTGTAAGTTATCTTCCTTACTCTTTAGTTCCGGGATTAGAAAAGTTCAGTGGGACAATACAGACTCTTTACGAGTGTTTAAAAACAAATTATAGTATTGTAACTGCTAGCGCGGAGGAACATGTTTCCGTATGTGTATCAAAGTTCCTTGAATCCAGATTGTTGAATATTCCCATCAACTCTCCCCTGCTTTTCTTGTACCGCATCTCCAGATCTTCTGAGCAGGACATTATTGAATATACGGAGTCGTACTATACACCAGATAAGTACGAGCTGCTAATCAGCATGGTTGGTGAAATGGATTATTCCAGTCGTTGATTTTATTCTTTTAGTTTATCCAAACTACTATTTGTATATCGGCGATTCACAAATGAGTCGCCGAACAGATGCACATCTTTCTACCTTTTTCCATACAATATCTGATATAATGTAAATGTCTTTGGAGATTGATACAACTACTGCCAAAAATATTTATGTGCGATGTAGTTAGCATGGACTAACTTATATGTAGATGAGCTGATGCGCTGGAAATCAGCGCAAGAATGGAGATTGTGTTATGCAGGTATTCTATGGTATTTTGATTCCGTTTCTTGGCACCGCCTTTGGTGCCGCATGTGTGTTTTTTATGAGAAAATCCTTGAGTGACACGGTACAGCGTTCCCTTACCGGTTTCGCTGCCGGTGTCATGGTTGCCGCCTCGATCTGGAGTTTATTGATTCCGGCGATCGAACAATCCTCGTATATGGGGAAATGGGAATTTGTCCCGGCTGCGGTGGGATTCTGGATTGGAATATTATTCCTGTTGCTTCTGGATCATATCATTCCCCATCTGCACCAGAAAAGCGACCATGCCGAAGGACCGAAAAGCCGACTACAACGCAGTACGATGATGGTGTTGGCGGTGACTCTTCACAATATCCCGGAGGGTATGGCAGTGGGTGTGGTCTATGCCGGTTATCTGACAGGCAACGCTGACATTACTGCGGCAGGCGCTCTGGCTTTATCCATCGGAATCGCTATCCAGAACTTTCCAGAGGGTGCCATTATTTCTTTACCCTTAAGAGCGGAAGGTATGAAAAAGTCAAAAGCTTTCGCCGGTGGTGTCCTCTCCGGCATTGTAGAGCCTATCGGTGCCCTGCTTACCATTCTTGCTGCCTCCTATATCGTGCCGGCCCTGCCTTATCTGTTAAGTTTCGCCGCCGGAGCCATGCTTTATGTGGTGGTGGAGGAGTTGATTCCGGAAATGTCAGAAGGAGAGCATTCCAATATCGGAACGGTATTCTTTGCCATAGGTTTCAGTATTATGATGATTCTGGATGTGGCGCTGGGATAGGGAATTGATTGTATTTTCGCTGTTTATCCGCTATACTATAATGCATAATAGTGCATTTTTTTCAATGATACCCACTCAAAAAGGAGACTTTTATGAGCAGTCTATTAAAATTGCCAATCGGCATTGATAGTTTTGAAAAAATACGAAAATCAGGATTTTATTACGTTGACAAAACAAAACTCATCGAACAGCTTTTGCAAAATTGGGGCGAAGTCAATTTGTTTACCCGTCCCCGCCGTTTTGGAAAAACGCTCACTATGAGTATGTTACGTAGCTTTTTTGAAATTGGTACGGATTCATCCTTATTTGATGGTTTATATATTGCAGAGAATAAAGAACTGTGCGAGGAATATCTGGGGAAATACCCGGTATTATTTCTTTCTCTCAAGGATATAAGCGGTCTAACCTATGAAGACGCTTTTGATGTATTAGTTCAGATTATCGGAAATGAGGTTTGCCGATTTCCCTTCCTTCTGGAAAGTGATAAACTGACAGAAACGGAGAAAGATCAATATCGTGGATTCCTCAAAATTAAAAACGGTAAACATGATCTGGATAAAGGATTACTTCTCTCTTCGTTAAAGGTTTTATCACAGCTTTTAGCAAAGCATTACGGAAGAAAAACCATTATCATTATAGACGAGTACGATGTTCCTTTGGACAAAGCCTTTCAGAATAGTTATTATCATGAAATGGTGGAGTTAATCCGGGGACTCTTCGGACAGACATTAAAGACAAATGATTCTCTGAAGTTTGCAATCTTAACAGGGTGTCTGCGCATTTCAAAGGAGAGCATCTTTACCGGACTGAATAATTTTAAGGTACTTTCTGTTTTGGATACCAGATTTGACGAGCAATTTGGATTTACCGATATGGAAGTAAAGAAACTTCTTGAAGATTACGGGCTTTCTTCCCATTTTGCAGAAACAAAAGAATGGTATGATGGCTATCACTTCGGGGACACGGACATCTATTGTCCCTGGGATGTCATTAATTATGTAGACCTGCTTCGATATGATTCTACTGCTGTCCCCCAGAATTATTGGGCTAACTCAAGCGGCAATGCCCTTGTCCGTAGATTCATCGACAAAGCAGATGTCCAGACAAAAAACGAAATTGAGCGTCTGATTGCCGGAGAGTGTATTGAAAAGGACATTTCCCAGGAACTTACTTACGATGAGTTGGATGATAAAATTGAAAATCTGTGGAGTGTGCTTTTTACAACAGGCTATCTGACACAACAGGGCTGCACCGCAGATGGCAGGTATCTCCTGTCTATCCCCAATAGGGAAATCAGAAATCTTTTTATCAGAAAAATCAGAGAATGGTTCCGGGATGTTTCAAGAAATGACGGAAAGACACTGGAAGAATTCTGCAACGCGTTTATAGAAAAAGCTCCGGAAAAAATCGAACAGCTTTTTGGAGATTATTTGTGGAATACCATTAGTATACGGGACACAGCCGTTGCTAAAGAAAAGAAAGAGAATTTCTATCACGGGATTCTGCTAGGGCTTCTCGGATATAAGTCCAACTGGCTCACAAAATCAAACGCAGAATCCGGCACCGGCTACAGCGACATCCTTGTGGAAGCCCCTGAAAACCGAACCGGAATTGTGATTGAGTTAAAATATGCCGAAAACGGCGATATGGACACGGCATGCACCGAAGCTCTAAAGCAGATCGAAGAAAAAGATTATGTCGCGAAGTTAAAGCAGGACGGCATGCGCAATTTTATAAAATACGGCATTGCCTGTTACAAAAAAGACTGTAAAGTAATACTTGGGCAGTAAATCACTAAGGATTCAGGAAAAGAGCAGTACAACCACTCCCGCACCCATTTCTGCAAAAAAGTGGGCATCCATGCAGTTTTGCACAGATGCCCCTTTTCTTTCTATACTCGGATCATGGCATGCTTTGCCTGCTCATCCAGCTTTTCTTTCTCCAGCCCCACTACCATATCAATAAAAGGACTGGCTGCGTTTTCGTCCCGTCCTCTGCGGATACGGCGTTTTCTGGCAATTTCCGGTGAGCTTTCCACATAAACCGGAATGTCCACACCATGAAGGTAAGGGCTTCCACCATGGGTCCACTCAATAATCAGCACGGAAATTCCTGAAAAATCTTTGTCAGAGAACCAGATTTCTCCATCCTCTCTTCCCATTTTCTTGATTTCGATGATATTTTCACCGTTTTTGAACCGTTCAATCATTTCATTGATGCGGTCAAACTCGATTTCCTCATCTGTACCAAGATAATTTCGCAGTCCTTCCACGCCTTTCTCTTCGTATACCCGCATGCGCTCTTCGTCATTACGTTTCGGAATCCGCCGGGGATAATCATCTCCCGTGAGCACATAACAGCCGATCTGGTTCTGTGCAAAACGCATCCGCAGGGCTGCTGCCAGGGTGGATTTTCCGGAGGCGGAACCGCCGAAAATGCTTACCACCGTGCGAGTTTTTCCTTCCTGTGTCATGGTTTCCGTAATTTTCTGATACAACGCATCGGCAGAATCCATTTCTTTTAGGGCAAACTGGTACGCCTCGTACTCACTGTTTGCTCTGTGTAAGACCAGACCAGCCGCCATCAAAGCCGCGCCGTCATAGAGCGCTCCCGTATTTTCATCCAGATAGATGGCATCCGGATTTAGACCCTTGCATTTCACATACATGGAGGCTGCATTGCCCTCTGCCTCCAGACGAACCACACTGACCAACGCCTGCTTTTTATCTTTTGACACAGACATCCACGCGGCAAAGGGTGCGGAAAAAGGACTGGTAAGACGGTAATAAGTACCTTCACCTATTAAATTTTCATATTCTTTATAGGTCTGAACCTGGCGTTTTACAATGGTCTTTTCTTCCTCGCTCAACAGCGCCGGATTTAACTCATAGCCAAAGGTTCCGGCCATGGCTACGACACCTCTTGTATTCAGGCTGACGCTTCTTCCGGTCTGATGATTGGGTACCGCGGATACATGGGAGCCCACCGCGGAAATCGGGTAGAAGAAGGAAGTACCGTACTGAATTTTCACCCGATTAATAGCATCGGTGTTATCGCTGCACCAGATCTGGGGGGTGTAATACAGCATGCCCGCATCAAATCTTCCACCGCCGCTGCTGCATCCCTCAATCAGCAGATCGGGATAACGCTGCACGATTTTTTCCAGGAATTCATAGAGCCCCAGTACATAGTCATAGGTAACATTTCCTGCATATACATCGGCGAGACTGCGGTTCATATCCCACTTCACATAATCAACTTTGCCCTGATCCAGCACGGCACAAACCTGCTCGTAGACAGCATCCCGTACTTCTTTTCTGGAAAAGTCAAGCACCAGCTGATTTCTGGAACGCACCGGTTTCCGTCCCGGAATCTGAATGGCCCAGTCAGGGTGGGCACGGTACAAATCGCTGTCTTCGTTTACCATCTCCGGCTCGAACCAAATACCAAATTTCACGCCTTCGTTATGTACACGATCAATGAGCTGCGCCAGCGTGCCGCCCAGTTTTTCTTCATTGACTGTCCAGTCGCCCAGAGAAGAATTATCGTCGTTACGGCTGCCAAACCAACCGTCATCCATGACCACCATATCAATCCCCAGTGATGCAGCTTCTTTTGCGAGATTTACAATGGTATCGCCATTAAAGTCAAAGTAAGCCGCCTCCCAGCTATTGATAAGGACAGGACGTGTGGCATGTACATAATTTCCCCGGCACACATGATCGCGGATACAGCTTTGGTACTGGTTGGAAAGTCCGGACAAGCCTTTTTCCGAATAGGAAAGAATCACTTCCGGCACCACAAATTCCGTGCCGGTCGCAAGCGCATAGTCAAACTGCTCCGTGCCCAGTCCCATGAGAAATCGGGTCTGTTCATACTGGTCTTTCTCTGCTTCGCAAAGAAAGTTTCCGCTGTACATAAACAGCATGCCGTAGCAGCTTCCCGCATCTTCTGTCGCTTCCCGGTCTGCCAGAATCACGCCGGGATTATATTGGTGGCTGGAGGTTCCTCTGCTGCTTCCCACGGAAAATTTTCCGTGTCCCAGAGGCTGCCGCTGGGGCATACGCTCCATATTATGTTTGCCGTAAAAGCTGATGACATCAAAATCACCGGTCACGAAATCCAGCACCGCTGATGCTGCTTTTTTGATAGTAATGTTCTCACCGCTTGTATTTTTAATGATAACCGCTCTGGTGATGATGTCCGCTTTTTCCAGAACGCCATACAGCAGCTGTACTTCCACAACACCGGTCTCATCCCGAAGGGTGATTTTCAGTGTATCTGCATCCTCGTCCGATGCCCACACTGCAGGAAGTCCGGGTAAGTTATATTTTCCTTTATGGATTTCATAGTTTTTAAAAGTCAGATTGCAGCACTCCACTCCTTTTGCATCTGCAATATTGAGTGCATGCGCCCGGTAATCGCCGGTTCCCAGTGTGGGATATTCCTGGGGAAGGGCATCCAGGGAATAGGTTCTGTCCATTCCCACCGCGTAGGGATTCCCGGAGAGTCCCCGGTCCACATAGGTCAGGAGATATTCCATGTTGCCCATCGAATGCGCGCCATAATACAGATGAAGCAGATAGCCGTAGGAATCGACCTTCATCTGATAGGTGGTGTTTGTTGTGTGCAGGGTGAAAATTTTGTCTTGTGAGTCGTAGTAAACCGCCATAGCAATACTCCTTTTTTTAAGAATTGGAAGATGAAAAGGCTAAAATTGAACACAGAACTGGATACGCTGGACTATGAATCTGATGAATATTTACATCTTACTATCAAACACACTGATATTGTCAATGAATTGCCAGTAACTTTCCATTAAATCTGCCGCATAGAGAACATGTCTGGTACTTACCAAACGATGATTCAGGTATTTTTTAAAAAAGGTTTTGACTTTTCGGCCAAAACCTTTTCCACTTTTACAACGTGTGATACTTGTTATATTTTATACTGACTGATATCCCCTCAGTGCTCCGTAAGATTATTTAACCCATGAACTCCCGTAAAGGTGTAATATCAGATGCTGCGGCTCTCTGATATGCCGGTTCATTCTTTATTCCTGCGGCTGCCTTTTCTCCAAATGCCTCTTTATACTCCTCGTAGTAATCATATCTTGTCAGGCGGATGTTCATTTCGGAGAGCAGTTCTTCCTTACGGCTCAACGGTCCCTCAAAGGACAAATCATGCTCTTCCATATAGGGAACCAGTGCATTATATTCTGCTACAAGACGGGCATTTGTCATACTTTCCACCGGTGTCCGCGCGTCAAACCAATCCGGCATCTTGCTGGGGTTCAGCGGTGGAAGGGGATCGAGCTTTTCACTGACGGTAGTTTTTGTCGTTGTAGCCGTCTGTGCCGGCTGTGCTGTTGCAGCTGCTGTAAAGACAGCAACTCTGCCCTCTGCCTTTCCGCTGTTCACATAATGATTGTAAAGGGCTGCTGCATCATATCCAAATGCTGCCTTCAAATCGGGATAGGTATCTGCATAAGCCTTATAGTCAAAGGTTGCCAGACTTTCTACTGTGGTTGCGGAAGATGCGCCGTCGGTAAAGATGGCGACTCTGCCCTCTGCCTTTCCACTGGTTTCATAATGGTTGTAAAGGGCTGCCGCATTATATCCAAATGCTGCTTTCAAATCAAGGTAGGTATCTGCATAGGTCTGATAATCAAAATCAGCCAGACTCTCCGCAGCACTTACCGGAAGTACACTTCCCATTACAAGCACCATTCCTGCTATGGCTATCAGTTTTTATATATGGACTATTTTACCATATTTAGGAAAAATTGTAAATGATAGTTCCCAGCTTTGAAAATACACCACAGTCATCCCTATGCCAGTGGATTCTCCCTGGAAGGATGCCAGTACATTGTCGAAGGCATCCTCCTACTCAATGGTAAACCCGTAAACAATATTCTTCTCCCCGGAGATATGATAGGGTTCTTCCACATCGGCACCCCAGCTGTTGATGCCGCCTACGCCCCGCACAGCGCCTAAAATGGAAACCACGGTTCGGTGCGCCGGTGGCAGTTCCTCCTGGTGGGTGGCATTTTCCAGTTCCTCCGCGGTATAAGCCAGGCAGGAAAAGGCAAAGGTCTTCCCTTCCTCAGCTTTAAAATACAGGGTCTTCCTATCCTGTCCACCCTTGGAATTGTCAAGCACGCTGGTTCGATGGATGCCCACCCATTTTGTGTCCATGTGGACACCGCAGTCCTGGGGCACCAGATAAGGGGTTACCGGCATGCCTTCGATTTCATAGTTCCCCGGTATGCCGCCCGCCATGCGATCCGGGTAGGTTTCCCCGGACAGTCCTTCATACTGATAGCCTGCCGCAGGCGTGGGCATGATAAAACGCATGCCAAACACCGGCAGTTCCGGAAGATTTTCTTTGCCATAATAGTGTACCCGGATATGAATGGTTCCTTCTTCGGTAATACGGTAGGTTACTTCCGTCTTCATTTCCGGGATGGCTGCCGCGCCATAAGCAAAAGTTATTTCAAATTCCTTCGCCTCCACTTTACCGGCATACTGATTGTTTGCCGGTGCCAATGGTATCCGGATCTCCTCCCCGTCCATACTTGCCTGTATTCCATGGCATCGCAAAAAGCTGTCTGCTGCAAGCCATACCGCACTCCGGTAGGAAAAGCCGTTTCCTCTGTCATTGTCGGTGGTAGCCCGCCAAAAGGTAGGCTTTGGCGCACGGTAGAGCCATTCCTTTCCATATTTATACAGGGACTCCATTCCTCCTATGGAGGTGGAAAAAAGATAGGAAAAGTCTTCTCCCTGCACGCCAATCGTCGCGTCACCGATTACTATATTCAGTGCCATAGTAATACCTCACTTCCTGCATCGCCGGTTTTTCAGTGCGATCTGCAAATAAAATACCGTTGCCTGAAAATTCGTAGTCACTGGGACGGTCATCGAAGTCACCGCCATAGCGAAGCACATGCTGCTCCGTTACCGGATCCCATACAAACAGTGCCTGATCCATATAGTCCCAGATAAAGCCTCCCTGGTACATTTCATATTGCTCCAAAAGTTCCATGTAGGCTTTCATTCCACCCAGGGAATTTCCCATATCGTGCATGTATTCACACAGGATAAAGGGCTTTTTCGGGTCGTTTTCCAAATATTCCCTGATCTCCTGGGGATAAGCATACATCCGGCTCTCCACATCGGAAATCCGATCTTCAAACTCCCGGTTATGGAAGACCCCTTCATAATGAACCAGTCTGGTGGGGTCTTTTTTCTTATAAAATTCGTTCATCTGGGCAATATCCTCCTCTGCATAGGATTCATTGCCAAGAGACCAGAAAAGAACCGACGGATGATTTTTGAAACACTCAAAATTGGTACGTGCACGGTCGATCACTGCCTCTTTCCACTCCTTCAGTCTTCCGGGAACATTCCAGGAAGGCTCTACCGCACCGCATTTCTGCCAGGAGCCGTGACTTTCCAGATTGGTTTCTGCCATCAAATAAATGCCTACCTCATCACACAGGGAATACCATTCCTTTCTGTCCGGATAATGGCAGGTTCTCACCGCATTGATGTGATTGGTTTTCAGGAACTCTATGTCCCATTTCATGTCTTCCAGGGTGATGCATCTGCCGGTCCGTGCATTCCATTCGTGACGGTTGACGCCCTTGATAACCAGTCTTTTTCCGTTGAGTTTGATTATTTTGTCCTCAATACAAATATTTCGAAATCCCACCTGATAGGGAACTACTTCCAACAGCTGCCCTTTTCCATCAAACACACCCAGCTGCAACGTATACAGATAGGGATGGTCACAATCCCAGGCATTTACGGAAAGTTCCTGTTCTTCAAACAAAATCGTCTGTTCCTGATCCCCGTTCAGTTTTTTTCCTTTTTCAAAGAGGATTTTCCCTTCCGCATCCCGGAACACTGCCGTAACTTCGCCTACCCCGGAGTTGTCTTCCACCGGGTTTTCCATGGAAATCCGGGTCTGGACGGTAAGGGCTCCCTTTCCGATTTTCTCATCATAAGTCGGTTTGATCCATAAATCTTCTACGTGAAGTTCCGGTTTCGCATAAAGCTCCACGCTGCGGAAAATTCCGAAAAACCGGAAGAAATCCTGATCCTCCAGATATGCCGCGGTACTTCGTTTATGTACCTCCACTGCCAGAACATTTCCCTTTTCCCGGATATAAGGGGTCAGATTGAACTCGGAAGGGGTAAAGCTGTCCTCTGCATAACCCACGAAATGCCCGTTGAGCCACACGTACATGGCTTCTTCCACACCGTCAAAACAAATGCAGACTCTTTTTCCACAAAGTGCTTTCTGCAAATCAAAGGTGCAGCGATAAGAACCCACCGGATTGTAAGAGGCTTCACTGAAGCTTCCCTCCTCCTTGCAGTCCTCACCCATGGCATAGGCAGGCCTCCGATAAATCGTGCCCTCCCAGGGATACATGGTGTTGATATACTGGATTTTATCAAAGCCCTGGATTTCAATATGCCCCGGCACCTGGATTTTTCCAAACCGGGACAGGTCAAAGCCCTCCTCATAAAACTTGATCGGTCTTTCTGCTGCATTAGGGGAATAGCAGAAATCCCATGTTCCGTCCAGCTTCTGGTACAGGGAGCTGGATTTCTTTTCCACTTCTTTCTCATTGGCATAAACGATATGGTCACTGTGTGCCGGTAACTGCATGACACGGACTACTTCCGGGTCATCTAACCACTTGATATCTGCTTCCATCGCTTTTCTCCTATTACTCTTTTACTGCTGGGATGTTTACGTTTTTTCTTGTACTATACACGAATTTCTTTGATTTTGCAGTAGGATTTTAGTCTTTTTTATTCTGGTGGCACACCGTACTGGGATTTTCTCGTTACATATTCTTAGATGTTTCAAAAGACGAAAAGGTTACAAACGTGCAGAACTTTTTTGGAAAGGGAGGCAGATTCTATTGCCCGCAGATGTTCAATTCCGTATAATAATGATAGAAACTTACATCCGATGAAATAATAATAGGGTACACAAGCTGCTTCGCCCTGCTGTTAGAACGAAACCTTATAGAAAGCAGGGAAAGAAGGATGAAATGAGCAATACCAGTACACCCTATGATGACGCCCAACGCACGCTGAGCGTGGACTGCCCCAGTTTACTGATTCCATTGGTAAATGAGGCGTTTCAAACCAATTATCCCTTAGATGCGGATGTAAAGCTTTACAACAATGAATTTTTTATTACCACTGGAAATGACCAGAAGCGGATTACGGATTCAAACTTTTCTTTAAATGGAGAGAAAACAATCCGTTATCACTTTGAGTGCCAAAGTACGGAAGATGGCAGTCTGACTTTGCGTCTGTTTGAGTACGGAGCGCAGATTGCCTTAACCATGGCAGAGTACTCGAAGGAAGAAAGTACCTTTATCTTTCCTCATGCCGCAGTGCTTTACTTACGAACCGAGAACACCACCCCGTCCTCCATATGGATGCGAATCGTCACGCCGGGTGGAGAAATCACAGAATTTACCAGGCAATCCTTAAAAGCGATGATCGATAAGGTAGCCATGTTTCGTGCAACCCACTATGAGAAAGTAAAGGAAGAGGTGAAAGAGATTATGGGTGGAAAAATTTTGGATTATGAGGCAAAGGACATACGAAATAAAGGAATCCAGATGGGAATTACCATTGGCAAACAGGAAGGAATCTCCATCGGAAAAGAGGTTGGAAAGCAGGAAGGTGAAGAAATAGCATTAAAATTGATTCAACTGCTTATGAAACAGGGGCGCACCGAAGACATCGCCCTTGCTTCTACTGATCCCGAAGCCCGCCGAAAACTTTATGAAGAATTTCATCTGATTTAATTTAGAAATGTTCGTGTTATTCTACAGACAAAGAAAAGGAGGTTCTCTATGGATTTAAGTTCTTTTGTGGACAAAGCAAGTAAAATGGGAGTACTTGGTGTAAAAGTTTCCCAACATGGTGAATTGATTGGTGAATGGTTCGGTGATGATGAGTGCCGCAGGAATGTTTATTCCGTCACCAAAAGCTATACTTCCTGCGCGGTAGGTTTTGCCTGGCAGGAGGGTCTGTTATCTCTGGATGAGAAACTGACAGATGCTTTTCCTGATGATCTGCCGGATCATATCAGCGAAAATCTGAAAAAAGCGACGGTTCGTGATCTGCTGACCATGCGTCTTGGGCAGGCAGATGCTCATTTGATGGGCGGGCAAAGACCCAAATATAAAGAAACGGACTGGGTGAAAATGTCCCTTGCCATTCCTTTTGACTATGCGCCCGACACACACTTTGTATACAACAATGTAGGACCCTATCTGGCTGGTATTCTGGTACAGAGAAGGTCGGGCTGTAACCTGGTCTCTTACCTGATGCCGCGTCTGTTTTCCCACATGGGCATTCATCTTCCTACCTGGGAAGTGGATCCTATGGGAAATTCCTTTGGAGCCGGAGGACTATTCTTAAATCTGGAAGAAATTCATAAGCTTGGATTATTTTACTTAAATAAAGGTGTCTGGAACGGCAAACAACTCCTCTCCAGAGAGTGGATTGAGGAAAGCACCCGGCAGCAAGGAGACGATCCTTATGCTTATCTGTTTTGGCGGGGCGAATATAACTCCTTCCGTGCAGATGGAAAATATGGACAGTACTCCATTGTATTGCCGGATCAGGATGCCGTCGTTTCCGTTGTGTCCGAATGCCGATGCACCGAAGAATTAATGCGCGTTATCTACGACGATATCTGTGGACAACTATAAAAATCCTGTTCCACCACCATTGATTTTTCCAACTGCATTTAAATCTGAAAGAGCAGGGTGGACACAACAGGTTGACAACCTATAAGCAAGCTATGGAGAGCCTGCTTATAGGTTCCTTTGGAGGTAGTGGTGAAAGGCTTGACCTATAAGAAACGATAAACAAGGTTTCTTGTAGGTCATTTTTGAAGAGATTTCTGCGATTTTAACCTATAAAAGCCTATAAGCTTGATTGCTTATAGGTTGCATTTCTATTTTTCAGTTCAAAATAGGCCAAAAAGAACCTATAAAAGATGCAATAATGCAGTCTTATAGGTCCTTCTCATGTCTATGAGACTTTGTAAGACCTATAAATATGGCTGCAAATTCTCTTTTATAGGTTCCCTGACTAATTTCTGCTCATTTAAGCTACCACTGTCAATAGTTCCTCAAATTTCTGAATCTTATAATCTGCTTTCTCGTATCCGGAAGCATCACCAATTCCCACTGCAGTCATACCTGCCGCTTTTGCTGCATCGATTCCTGCATAAGCGTCTTCCACAACCACACAGTCCTTTGCATCAACACCCAGAAACTCCCCGGCTTACGCCCCGCAGGCGGTTATCAATGCTTTCACATTTTTCATAAATCTATTTTTCTTCCATTATTTCACTTTCACAAAGGCTGCGGTTGCACCATCCACATGAACTGTGCTGCAGGAAACAGATGCCTTGCCGCCAACGGTATAGATCACATCCTCCACCGGTACATCTGCCTGCACATCACAAGCGGTGGCAGAAGGGTTGATGACAACGAGGATCTTTTCTTCTTCGCAGCTACGCTCATAAACCAGCGGATACTCCCCAGCCACATCCAGAAAGCGTACAGCAGAGGTGTTATGCAGTGCCGGATGCTCGCCACGGAATGCAATCAGTTTCTTTACCTGGGCGTACAGGGAATGATCGTCTGCCATCTGGCTCTCCGCATCCGGACGATCCTTTGCGGAATCCAGAGGAATGTAAAGCTTGTCCGGTCTTGCGGTGGAAAATCCGGCATTGACGGATTTATCCCACTGCATGGGAGAACGGGAACCGGTACGATGGAAACCACCCTCTACCGAATCCAGTCCGTCCACATAGCGTAAACCTATCTCATCACCGTAATAGATAAAGGGTGCGCCGGGCATGGACAGCAGGAAAGCAAATGCCACTTTCATTTCCTCCGGGGTCAGGCGTTTCGCCAGACGATCCATATCATGATTGCCGGAAGGAATACAAATTAAGCCCTTGCCACCGGTTTTTCCGTAATTTTTCTTGTAAGTCTCCACGAATTCCTTCGCGGTTCCCTTTCCTCTGGAAGAGAAATAAGGCTCATCACAGCGGAACAGGTCATTATAGTGGGAAGGTCCGAAATGTAACAGGAAATCCATGTGGAAGCCACCCTCCAGGGATTTGTCCGGCTCACCCCACTCGGAAATCAGTGCTGCCTCCGGGAATTCCTCATCCAGAAAAGCGCGGAACTCCTGCCACAGCTTGATGGTTCCGTGGGATGCCTCATCGTCTCCTTTTACCAGTGAGCCTGCCATATCTACACGGAAACCGTCCGCTCCGCACTGCAGCCAGAAACGCATAATGTCCTTGATTGCCTCTCTGGTAGCTTTCGGTCCGGGAGCATCATAGGACTGCTGCCACTTCTGCTCCGGATCGGGCTGATAAAATCCATAATTTAATGCAGGCTGGGTGGAAAAAAAGTTCACCGCTACCGAGCCGTTACGGTCAGAAATTCCCTGGAGCCAACGCATATCCGACGGTGTAATCCACACATTGTCCGTCCATACGAAACGATCTGTAAACTCATTCTTCTCCGGCTTTACGGACTCACGAAACCACTCATGCTCAATGGCAGTGTGTCCCGGAACCAGATCCAGAAGCACATGCATATCCCGCTTGTGCGCCTCTTTAAAAAGTCGAACCAAATCCTCGTTGGTACCGTAACGGGGCGCTACGGTATAGTAATCCTCCACATCGTATCCCGCATCATGGAAATGGGATTTAAAACAGGGATTCATCCAAATGGCGTTGCAGCCTAACTCCTTAATATAATCCAGTTTCTCAATAATTCCCTGGAAATCACCGATTCCATCCGCATTGGTGTCATTAAATGACTGGGGATAAATCTCATAAAAAACAGCATCTTCAATCCACTTTGGCATAAGTAAGCCCTCCTTATTTTTCTATAAAGTATTGATGAACGCCCATAATGTTTCCGGCGTTTCTTCCGTTAAGCTTTTGATGTGAACCCGTTCCGTGCGCTGGTGCAGATTTTTGCCCCAGGGTCCGAAAAGAATGGACGGAATATTCAGCGCGCTGATTCCTTCAAAATCCACCCGATACAAATCTCCCCACAGCGGGGTGTTGTCGTAATATTTGGTATGGTCATATTCGGCACAGCTGCCGCAATAACTCAGATCCGAAATTCCGGTAAAGTAATGATACCGCTGCAATCGGGTTCCCGCCTGTATCGCCACACTCTGTAATTTTTCAAAATAGGTACTTCCTGCCCCGGTTTTGCCCGGCAGTCTGTCGCTGTGGAATGCGGGGTAAAAGGGCGGTGCAAAACCCAGAATCATCACCGGCTCTGTCAGGTCGGCGAAATCCAGCACCCGTTTCATCATTTCCACTGTGGCCTGGGGATAATTCCACTCACCGCTCTGGATTTTCCGGCGGATTTCCTCGTACTGCTTTTCATAATAAGCTGCAAAGCCTGTCTCATCCTTTTCCCGGCAAAGTGCCTGCAACTGGGAAAACTCCAATACCCGGCAGCGGTCTACCCTGGGAATCCGGGACAAATCCGGCTGCTGTCCGGCTTTTTGGGCAATTTCCCGGCAGGACGCCTGCATGGCGCCAATCACATCCACAAACGCCTCCTGTGCCATCGCCTTTAGCTGCTCCATCACCTGTTCCGGCGTGGTGTCGAACTGCAGCATATTGATGTAACCGCATGCCCGGTAAGGCAGGGACACATCGTACAACTCTTTTTGGTCTTTCAAATAAAGCCAGGTGGGAGGCACGCACATTTCACCCTTGTATACATCTGCAAATTGGGGTGAAACTTCCGTTTTCAGCAAAAAACGGGATAACACGCTCACCGCATTGATGCCTTGGAAGCAGGTTCCCACATGGGCTTTTAAGCCCTGCACCAGTGCTACCGGCATACATTTTCCCACAGAACCGATATACACGCTTTGCTTCTGCCCTGCCTGATCCCGACTGTTTGGCTCCAGACACAACAGACATTCGTATATGAGATTATACTTTTTTCGAAGATTTTGCAAGAGTCCTGCTGCCCCCCGCATACCGGCAGAGTAGGATTCCTCATCGGGTACTGCCATAAACAGGACATTTACTTGACCGTTAAATGTCCCTTCCAGTATCTCTTCTCCAACCTGTCCAAGCACCGCCAGTCCTGCACACAGACCGCCTTTCATGTCTGCCGTGCCTCTGCCAAACAACCACTCACCGGATTCTAAATCTGCCCTGGATTCCTCATCCAGCTGGGCATCCTTCATCGCTTCCGTCAGTTTTTCCACCTGAAATGCCAACGGCTTCAATGCACCGTATTCTTCAATTCCCACCACATCGTAATGTCCGGTGAGAATTAGTGTACGCTCCGGCTGCCCGGTGGCTGTTCCGGTTACTCCTTTCACCAGTCCATACACAATAGAACGCTTCCGGTAATCCCCCGGAATCTCATAGCTGCCGCAAAAATCCGGCTGTACCTGAAAATAGGGCTGTTTTTTCAAGGTTTCCTGTAACCATTCCGCCCCCAGATGCTCTGCATCGGAGTCCGACACACTGGGTTGTTCGATAAAATCATACAGATAAGCAAGAATCTGCTTCTTCCATTTTGCCCTTTCTACGGGCTTTTTTTCTTGTTCCATCATTAACCTCATTTTTCCGCATCGGTATCTATTATCACCGTGGCTTTCTCTTTTCGCAGCATTCCCTCCGCCATGCCCATCACCAGAAATACCAGCGGAGTGCTGATAATCTGCTGAAAGCTGACCATGTTATGTATTGTATAACACAGCACCGACAAGCCACAGGCAAAGAGTAACGGATTCCGGGACTCCACAGGACTTTTTACGGATTGCCGGAGGCTTCGTCCCATGGAAGTCAGAAACGCTGCCCCGTAACTGATACAACCCCAAAGTCCGGTATTCACCAATACGGTGATCCACTCATTATGGGCATTGGTGAGCATCAGATTGCCAAACTGTTCATAAAGCATCCATACATCGTCATAGCTTTGGTAAGCATAGGCTGCAAAGCAGTCCGGTCCGATTCCCACCAGCCGGTTCCACAGGGGAAAGCTCAAAAACATGCTGATGCCTGTCTGCCAGGTGGTTCCCCGCCCGTTCATGTATTCACTGTTAAAGGTAAAAAGAGGCTGTCCGTTTAACTCCGGTGTCCACAAAGGATGCCGGGTATTGATGATGACCAATGCTATATAACCGATCAACACCATGGCAAAGACAACCACTCCCGCAAGCCGCAGACTTTTCCACAGCTTTTCCAAGGAATGTCCCTTTTTATCCACAAGAAAAAGCAGCCAGTATACACAGACGAGGATAACCAACAGGTAAAGAGGCGTACTGGTATACGTCAGCTGATTGATCAACTTCGTTTCATAATTAAACCGGTCAGGAAACGCCAGACGGAAAATCCGTATCAGCCATCCTGCCAGACAAAACAAGAGCAACACCTCGATGAATTTCTTTACGCCACTGCTGCTTTTCAGACAGATAAACCACAATACCAGAAACAGTAATCCCATCACCAGAAATCCACTGTCACTTCCCTGGGTAATTCCGGTACAAAAGCCCAGAAGCACATACCATGCCAACAGGTGCTTTTTCCATCCATCCCGGGCTTTCAAGTATAGCGCTACACCAAGGGGAAACACCACGGCGAAGTAACCGCAATACCAGTTAATATTGCCTAAGGTGGAAATAAAGCCGGAGTTTGCTCCCTCCATGGGAATGGGATACCAGTCAAACCGGTTGCAGATCCCTAACAGAAAAACGGGAACCGAAGCAATCAGCATCAGACGGATTCCCACCGTATATTCCCGGAAAAACCGGGACACACAGAAATAAAGCAGCACCAGCGCCAGCTGTGTTACCAGTCCCATATTCCATCCGCCTGCTCCCCACAGGGCAGTACCGTACCTGGATTCCTCCCGATAATGGGAACTGAAGTAGGACAGACATACCACCAGACCATAAAAGAAAACAAACCAGTCTGTAAGAGAAAATCCCGGGTTTTGTTCCCGGTTGCTGCTGCCTTTTGAAGACAGAAAAGCGCGGCAGTTCTCCACCAGACGATACACCAGCCCCAGCGGGGCAATCACCAGAAGCAGGCAGCTGATAGTCCGGAAAAAATAAAATTTATTGGATGCCATGGCGGTATAGCCATCCCGCACAAACAGGGGAAACGCCATCGCCAGCAAAATCACATACAAAAGCGTCAGGAGTCCCAACGCTTTTTCTGTCACACGCCTCATGTTATGCAAATCCCCTTTCCTTACAAAAAGCCTCCAGGGTGGTACAGGTAATCTGCATTTTCTTTCCTGTCACGGGATGTTGGAACTCCAGGGAATAGGCACACAACGCCACTGCTTTCATTCCTTTTTCCCGGGAAAGCTGCAGGGAGTGGGAGGTTCCGTATTTGGTATCACCCAGTAAGGGAAAGCCGGCATGGGAAAGCTGCACCCGGATCTGGTGATGGCGTCCGGTATACAAATCGATCTCTAAGAGCGCCACCTCCGGCGTCACCTGGGCAAGTCTCTCATAAGTAAGTTTTGCCTCCTTCGCCTGTTTATCCTGTTTCGTGCTGATTCGGGAAAGATTGGTTTTGGCATCCTTTACCAGATAATCCACAAGGGTACAGGCTTTCTCCTCCGGTTGTCCACAAACAAGCGCCAGATATTTCTTGTGCATGGTATGTTCCGTCACCTGTTTCGTCAGTGCCGCCGCCGTTTTCTGGTTTTTGGCAAAAACAAGGACACCCTCCACCGGCTGGTCGAGGCGGTGAATCACTGCCACATAGGGATTTTTCAGATAATTTTTCAGTTCCGATACCACATCGGGCTGTCCGAGACGCTGGGTCTGGGTGGCAAGCCCTGCGGGTTTATGACATACAATCAGGTCTTTATCTTCCAATAAGATTTTGGTCTGCATCCTGCGATCACTTTCTGTTATTGCAACGGTTTGTTACACATTGTAGCTTCAAATAGTTACATTCATTTTAATCAAAAAGAAATCCTGCCGCAACAGGATTTCTTTGATTTTTAATTAGGGCTGCGAATTGTTACTGGAACGAGGCACGAGTGAACAGTAACATGCTTTGTACTCCTCACCCCATGTCCACATGGCATCCAGGATCGGTTTAAGACTATAGCCCAAGGGGGTCAGGGTATATTCCACCCGGGGAGGAACCTCTGCATAAACCTTTCGCTCTAAAAGTCCGGTCGCCTCCATCTGACGAAGCTGCGCCGTCAACACCTTCTGGGTCACATGCCCGATGGATTTCTTTAATTCACCGAAGCGCTTCGTTCCCGACATCAGATCCCGGAGAATCAGCACCTTCCATTTATCACTGATGAGGGTCAATGTAGTCTCCACCGGACACGCGGGAAGATCTTCCACTGTAATATTTACTCGTTCTGCTTCTGCCATAACGCCCATTCCTCCACAATAGTATCTTTTAGGTAACTACAGCACAAAATTGTGCTTACTTTATGTTTGTTCCCTACAGCCTTATCATAAAGTCATCAGGAGGAAAAAACAAGTCCTCAAATAAATTTCAAAGGAGAAAACACAATGAACAAAGTCGTAGAATTTTTAAAAGAGAACCCTATACAGTATCTTGCAACCGTAGGTAGAGATGGAAAAGCAAAATGTCGTCCGTTTATGTTTGCTATGGAGCAGGATGGAAAGCTGTGGTTCTGCACCAATAACCAGAAAGATGTATACAAGGATATGCAGGCCAATCCGGAAATTGAAGTTTCCGTTTCCAGTCCTTCCTATGCCTGGATCCGTCTCCACGGCAAGGCTGTGTTTGAAAACAATATGTCCGTCAAAGAGGGCTGCATGCTCAATCCCATCGTAAAGGGTCAGTACCAGACTGCAGATAACCCGATTTTCGAGGTTTTCTATCTGGAAAATCCCCACGGCGTTATCGCTGATTTTTCCGGTAATCCCCCTTACGAATTCTAAGCTTTCGGGATATACTGAAACAAAAAGGAGTGCTGACTATGGAAACCCAACAGGAACGCAGAGAATTTCTCATTACCTCTCTTTTACAGGAAAATCCACAATTTCAGGATATAAAAGTCCCGGAGGATGCCGGTGAACAGCGCCAGCTGCTCCGGGCACTGATGAATGTCCGCACTCCTAAGGAATGTCCTCCGCTGTTCTGGCAGATTCAGGATGCGTATCTTGCAGAAGAAACCAAGGAAAAGGGGATTACTCGACTGGAGGATTTACCGGAGGTGCAGCCGGGCATCTACCTCTGGCAGGGAGACATCACCACCCTTGCCTGCGATGCCATTGTCAATGCTGCCAATTCCGGCATGACCGGCTGCTATGTGCCCAACCACCGATGCATTGACAACTGCATCCATACCTACGCCGGTATGCAGCTTCGTCTGGATTGCGCTCGGATGATGCAAAGGCAGGGCTTCCCGGAACCTACCGGGCAGGCAAAGATTACTCCCGCCTACAATCTTCCCTGCCGTTATATTCTTCATACGGTAGGACCTATCATCCAGTGGAAGGTTACCCGAACCGACCGGGAACTGCTGGCTTCCTGCTACCGCTCCTGTCTGGAACTTGCTGCCGAGAATTCCCTGGAAAGTGTTGCTTTTTGCTGCATCTCCACCGGCGAGTTTCATTTTCCCAATGAGGAAGCAGCTGAAATTGCTGTGAAAACCGTAAAAGACTTTTTAGAAAAAGAATCCTCTGTAAAAAAGGTTATTTTTAATGTATACAAAGATATGGACAAAGAAATCTATGAAAACTTACTCCGATAAGACAACGCAATTAAAAAAAGCCCTGGCAGATGCCGATGCCGTTGTCATCGGTGCCGGTGCCGGACTTTCCACATCCGCGGGTTTCGTTTATACGGGAGAACGCTTTTCCCGGTATTTTTCTGATTTTGAAGAAAATTACGGCTTCCGGGATATGTATTCCGGCGGGTTTTATCCTTACGATACCCTGGAAGAATACTGGGCATTTTGGAGCCGCTATATCTGGATCAACCGCTATGCGCCTGCGCCTGCGCCGAAGCCGGTGTATGACGAACTGCTGGCACTGGTCAAAGAGAAAGACTATTTTGTCCTGACCACGAATGTTGACCATCAGTTCCAGAAAGCCGGATTCGACAAACACCGCCTATTCTACACCCAGGGGGATTACGGTCTGTTCCAGTGCAATGAACCCTGCTGCCAGGAAACCCATGATAATGAAGAAATCGTGAGAAAAATGGTCGTTGCACAGGGATATGTGATTGCCTCAGATGGCACACTGACTTTACCGGAGGGTGTCACACCCCAAATGACGGTTCCTACAGAGCTTGTCCCCCATTGTCCTCATTGCGGCAAACCCATGACCATGAATCTGCGCTGCGACGATACTTTTGTGGAGGACGAGGGCTGGCATAGAGCCGCAGAGCGGTATTCGGAATTTCTACGGCGACACAGAAATCTCAAGACGCTTTTTCTTGACTTGGGCACCGGAATGAACACTCCGGCAATCGTAAAATTTCCTTTCTGGCGCATGACAAACGAATGGCAGAATGCCACTTATGCCTGTGTCAATTTAGGCGAAGCCTACGCGCCAAGGGAAATCGAGGCAAAGTCGATTTGCATCAATGCAGATATAGGAAGTGTTTTAAATTAGTCAATTTTGAACCTTGTAACATCAATATAACGTGACATGATGACATGATTGACGAGATTTATTATATTTTTCTTACACCTTAAATTTATCTACCTGGGCTTTGAGGCTTTCCGCAATCTGGTGCAAATCCTTACCGGCAGCATCAAGCTCCAGGGCACTGCCCGCCACTGCCTCGGATTTTTCCATCATTTCCTTACAGGTATTTAATACCACTTCAATAGATGCTGTCTGCTCCTGTGTGGTGGCCGCCATATCGGAAGCGATACCCTCCACATTTTTCATTTCTTTTTCGATCTGGTCGGAGGACTGGTTGATGTCCCGGATATTGTCCCGAATCAAAGCAAACACCCCGCTCACTCTGTCCGCCGAAGAATCGCTTGTGGCAATTCGTTCGATATTGTTCTGCGCTTTTTCCAATACAATGGAAACTAATTTATCCAGTCTGCCGGTAGTTTCAATAATATTTTTCACGGAAGACTGGCTATCGTCTGCCAACGTGCGGATTTCGCTTGCCACCACAGCAAAACCTTTACCCATCTCCCCAGCTCTTGCCGCTTCAATACTGGCATTTAAGGACAGCAGATTGGTCTGGGAAGCGATACCTTCAATCACATTCACCATTTCGTTAATTCCGTTCAAGCCGGCTTTCACATCGTCGATTGCCTGCTGCAGTTCCTGAGAGGCTACGGAAACACCCTGGATATTTTCCCGTAACTGCTTCATTTCGGTAATACCATTTTCGGTGCTTTCTGAAGTTTCCGTGATTTTCTCATTCACCATATTTACATTGGCAGACACGTTATTCACATTGGAAGCCAATGCTGTTGCGCCCTCTGCCACATTTTCAATCGCCTTGGAAAGTTCGTTCATCGTGGATGTGAGATTCTCCATGGACTGTTCCTGTCTGCCCGAAGTCTCTGTAATACTTTCGGCTCTCTCCATGTTACCTTCTGCTTTCTCCTTCAAAGCATTGGTGGACTCCATACACAGCATCATGGTTCCCCGCAGAGATATCGCCAGATCATTGAGCTGACCTGCAATCTGCCCAAACTCATCCCGCTGTCTGATATCCAGCTTTTCCGTCATATCCAGCTGATGCATCCGGTTAATCATATCGGAAATCCGTGACAACGGTTTCAGCATTTTTGTCATCAGCAGATAACTTCCCACAAGCAGAAGCACAAAGCCTGCCAGGGATGCTAGAATGGTTTTCAGAGCATAGCTGCTAAGCACATTGCTGATATCCGTAACCGGTACAACAGAAACCGTAATGAAATTCGTACCGCTGACTTTCTGTAAATTATAGTACATGCCCGCTGTCTGATAAATGGTTCCAAACCGGCTGTCTGCAATATCCTGGGCAATCTGCTGCGACAAGGCATCCGTCTGTTCGGACAGAAATTGACCATTTTTCTCCGCATCCTTGCCATTACCGAAAATCATGCCGCTGTAACCATCTATAATATATACATATCCGTTTTCAAAGAGGCTGCATTCCGTGGTGATGGCGGCAATATTATCAATGGGAATATCTGCACTGATGACACCAAACACTTTTCCTGCGCTGTTTTTCAAATTGGTATAAACAGAAGCGATATAAGAGCCGGTCATTCCATCCAGATAGGTTTCCCCAAAAGTCACTTCATCTGCTTTTAACCCCTCCACATACCAGGGGCGTTCCTTCATAATCCAGTCCGGATCATCGGGTACCCACATCTTATCAATGTACACACCTTCTTCCAATCCACAATAGATACCGGTGGGAATGGACTCCGGGTAAGCATCTGCCACCCGATATAAATACTCCTGGACAGAGGCTGCATCGGATTTTCCGTTTTCGATACTCTTCTTCACATTGACCATAATTCCCACCGTCTTTTCCACGATAGTACTGATTTTTCCTTCCACAATCTGGCTGGTCAGATCAATCTCCCTGCTGAGGCTTGCCTTCAATTCCTGATTCATCTGCACTACGGTCAATGCACAAACCAGACTGTATGTCGCAATCACTATGGGAATCAGAATCAACATCATTTTATTCTTAATACTTACAAATTTTCTTTTGTCCATGCTTTGCCTCCTCTGGGTCTTTCGTCCTATCCCTATTATAAAAGCAAAAAGCGGAATTTTTCTACTATAATATATAGGATAAGAGCTCGCTTTCACTGGGAGCTGCCTTTTGCGGAGCAAAGCTTTAATTAAGGCTGCGGGTCATTACAGGAGCGAGGTACGATGAACAGTAACAACTAGACATGGGTGGATAGAAAATTGTAAAATAAAACCTATAAAGGAACTCTTTACTGGGTTTTATAGGTTCTAAAAGATATTAGAGAGTAAAATCGACCTATAAGTCATTATGCTTGTAGTGGCTTATAGGTCAAGTCTGAATCCGCTCTGCTAATCTGCCGATTCGGTATTTGACGAGGTAAATGTTATGAATGAATTAGTATATAGAAATCTATCCGAAGATGAAAAACGACAAATATGTGCATGGAAATATGGCGGAGAATACGATTTGTATAATCTTCCTTCTTATGAAGAAATGCAAGTTCGACAGATAGGATTCATGAATCCCCAAAGGGAAAAAAATTATTATGGTTTTTGGGATGAAAGCATATTGGTAGGATTTGTCAATATATTGGAGGAAAAAGAAGAGATATTTATCGGAATAGGCGTAAATCCTGATTTGTGTAATAAACATTATGGTCAACGAATGCTCTCGATTACTTATGAGATTTCAAAAAAGTTATATCCTAACAAGCCGTTGTATCTGGAAGTTCGTACATGGAATATCAGAGCGGTAAAGTGCTATCAAAAAGCAGGATTTAGGATTGATGGACAAGCTTATGAGTTGACAACAGGAATTGGTACCGGAACATTCTATCGAATGATAAGAGAATAGGAAACAGCACATGAAATATGATAAGATAGTGGAAGCAATTTTCATAGAACGTCCCAATCGTTTTATTGCGCGGGTAAAGATTGACGGAGCGGAAGAGGTAGAATTGGTTCATGTAAAGAATACGGGCCGTTGTCGTGAATTACTGTTGCCAGGGGCGGAAGTGATTTTAGAAGATTGCATAGAAAAGAATCCAAATCGAAAGACACGTTATGATATGATTGTATTAAACCAGAGTATGCCTTTGGAAACAGCCGGATGGATTTCTATATGGAAAAAGGAAAGCAAAAATATCTAATGGAAGTCAAAGGCTGCACCCTTGAGATAGACGGAGTTGGATATTTTCCAGATGCCCCGACGGAAAGAGGAGTTAAGCATTTACGGGAACTTGCAGCTGCGTGCGGACAAGGATATAAATGCTTGATTGCATTTGTGATTCAAATGGAGGAAATCAGTGAAGTCAGGCCGAATACGGCAATGCATCCAGAATTTGGCATTGCACTGGAAGAGGCAAAGGACGCAGGTGTTGAGGTGCTTTCCCTGAAATGTCATGTTGGGATGGATAGGTTGGAAATCATAGGAGAAAATGAGCCTTGAGGGCAAGGCTCTAAGGGAGAGAGAAATCTATGATACGAGAAATTGAGAATAGAAGAAGTATAAGAAAATATAAGCTAGATGAGAGCGAAAGAAAAAGATAAACTGGTTGACAGGAATTGTTGCGGTTGGCTTTGCCGACGAAGCTCCGGACAAAAGACCGAGGAAACCCTTCGAAGAAATCGTTGAGTACAGATAGGTAAAACCGGAGTTTAACGTATGAACTGCCGCCTGTAGGTGGTGTTACGGATTTTTAGATTGAATTTTATAATTTAGGTTATGAACAAAATATTGCAGTCTGACATGTTTACGAAAACATGAATGTGAAATGGACGAATATTGTGTTTCGTTGCGTTAAACATTGCGATGAACCTCTCTGATCATTTGTGTTCAGCAGAGGCTTCCACAAATGGAGAGTTTCATCTCCATAACGCAAAACGAAAACAATATTCGTCCATTTTACATTCATTATCTCATAAGTTATGAAACTGCAATATTTTGAATAAACATTCCATAGAAATTCAATCTGAAAATCCGTCAA
>OGJJ01000534.1_pt1 | contig 34592 bp, 26 predicted proteins | sample 1572081 | NCBI WGS metagenome assembly OGJJ01 (sample SAMEA2582122, study PRJEB24529) | metagenome | biome: Human gut stool | place: China | collected 2011
GACGCAACTGCAAATGCTGCATATCCCGGCTGTTTGCATATAAGTCTGTCGAAAAACAATGTGAAAAATCCGCCGACAAACACTGTGATCAAACCTAACAGGATCCCCTGTGGTCCACCTTTCACCACGTCTTTTAAGTTAATGCCTGCTCCAAGTGTCAATCCAACAAATGGTATCAGAATGTCTGCCATAGGAGCGAAGAATTTCATCATTGATTTATCTACATTTCCAATAATCATCCCTAAAATCATCGGTACAATTACTGCTACAAGAGACATCATAGGAATACTTGCCATTCCAGAAGCTCCCAATGCCAGCAAGGTAAAAAACGGACCATCATTCAATGCCAGCAGCGCCACTGTCGCAGCATCTGCTTCATCTCCATATGTCTTTACAAGTGATAAATACAAAGAACCATTACTGTTCGTAACTCCAGCGACAATCGATAATGCCGTAAGGCCCCAGAATCCGGCCTGTCCAAACACTTTTCCTACAACAATTCCAAGGATTGCACCGATTAAAAATTTAGATAACAGTAATGTACCCCCTCTTTTCAGAACCGCCGGCATATCCTTCAATTGTAATGTGGTTCCCAGGCAGAACAACTGTAGTCCCATACATGTGGCAGCCCCTGCATTAGAAAATGCAGCAGTCGTCAATCCACCGATTTCCAATGCCTGCGGAAACAATGTATGTATGACCGCACCGATAAGCAACGGAACCAGCATCAATCCCGCAGGAACTTTTTGTAAAAATTTCATAATCATAGTCAAGTCCTCCTATACTTCTATTCATTTTCTCTTTCTTATGTTGTATACATTAAAGTATACATCTTATTTTGTCAATGCTTGTTCCACAAAAATAAAAAAACAGTGTTTTTTCACGAATTTATTGATATTTTTTTGTGCATTATTACTTTATTATCTTTATATCATCATGTTCGAATTCATTTTTAATTTATTTTTTTGCCTCATCTCCCATCATGTATACATTACTTTTTTTATTTGCCACAGTGGACAATAAATATCCTTTCATGTAGTAAAATAGCAGGAAGGAGGGCTCATGGAACAGAATATAGCATTTAACCGTTGCATGGATTTTCTGTCTCGAATGATTGAAAAATACGGACAAGAGCTCCTCGATGAAATCAGTTCAGATAAAAACAATGGAAATGAATCGCAAATAGAATATACCGAGGGACAGAAAAAGTCACAGTGATTTCCAATCGTGAGAAATTACTGTGACTCTTTTAAAATTAGTTGTAGATCAATTCACTTAAAACAACTTCTTCTGCCGCATTACGGATGTTATTGTAAGTACCTACCCATGCCATCTGGTCACGAACCTTTAATGCTTCGTTTATGCCCTGACGCTCCTTCATTTGCAGGGTAAGCAGTTCCATTCTCTGATTAGCAGTATCATCTACCTCATTCAAATGCCTGACCAGTTCTCCATCCAGCAAAAGTGTGTAATACAGAACTTTGCGATTTTCTTTCAGATAATACAGACGCATTCTGCCATATTTTCCATAGTGTGGTTCTTCCTCGGAAAGTTCCAAATCTGGATAATACATCCCGTCTGCACCGAGCGTATATGTACCGCCCATTTCTTCGAATAATTACTTCATATGCTATTCTTCCTTGAAATCAACAATAACCTTTAGATCATTGCAAAATGTTCAAGAGCAGCTCGGATAGCATCTTCCTTTTCTTTCGGGCACTGTGGCACTTTCTGATTTTCTTTCTGAGAAATATTGTAATGCTCTCCTACTTCAATACCACATTTGCGTTTAATCTGGGAAATATATAAGGTTGAAACCTTCAAGCCAAATTCTTTCAGCACATAATCCTTGATTTCCTGATAGGTGGCTTTTGACTCGGCAGAGGTAATATCCAGCTCATCCAAGTCCAAGTCGACCTCAATTGTATCATCTGGAGTTTTTCTGGACAAGAGAACAACCGTCTCCACATGCACCGTCTGAGGGAATTGATCTACCCCACATACTTTCTTCAACTCATATCCATTATCGCATAAAAATCTCAGATCCCGCGCGAGTGTCGCGCTGTCGCAGCTTACGTAGACGACACGTTTTGGCTGCATCTTGAGGATGGTCTTGAGCAGCATTTCATCGCAGCCTTTGCGTGGCGGGTCGACTACGATCACGTCTGCGTAGACACCGTTTTTCTCGTATTCTCTCGGCAGGACTTCTTCTGCTTTTCCGACGAAGAATTCCACGTTTTCAATATTGTTGATCTGTGCATTTCGTTTTGCATCATCGATCGCTGCCGGGACGATTTCTACGCCTCGGACGAATTTGGCTTGCTGAGCGAGGAAAAGGGAGATCGTTCCGATTCCGCAGTACAGATCCCAGACGGTCTCTTCTCCATGAAGGTCTGCATATTCCAGTGCCTTAGAATACAGTTTCCAGGTCTGTTTCGGGTTTACCTGGAAGAAAGAAAGCGGTGAGATCTCGTAAGAAATATCCCCGATCTTATCTGTGATATATTCCTGTCCCCAGATTGTTTTGACCTTGTCTCCAAGGATCACGTTGCTTCGTTTCTTGTTGATGTTCAAGGAAATGCTGGCCATTCCCGGGATCTCACGCAATTTCTCGATCAGTTCTTTCTGATGCGGAAGATCCTGTCCATTGATGATCAGACAGACCATTAGCTCCCCTGTAAAAAATCCATAACGCACAAAAATATGACGCACCAGTCCCTTGCCTGTCATCTCATCGTAAGGAGCGATGCCATACTTCTCCATATGCGCGATCACAATATCCAGGATTTCCTTGTTCTGCGGGATTCCCAGCGCACAGTCACGGTTCTCGATGATCGCATGGGTGCGTCCTGCATAAAATCCGGTGATGATCCTGCCTTCTTTGTTCCGTCCAACCGGGAACTGTGCCTTGTTTCGATAATGATAAGGCTCGTCCATACCGATCATTGGCTCCATCGGAAGGTCGCGGAATCCACCGATCCGCTCCAGATGACCGCGGAGTTTCTTTTCTTTAAAAACTTTCTGTTCTTCATAAGATACCGCCTGAAGCTGGCATCCGCCACACTGACGGGCTGACGGACACACCGGCTCTACGCGGTATGGAGATGGTTTCAGGATCTCCATCAGACGTCCGTATCCGTAGTTCTTTTTTGCCTTCATGATCTTGGCTGTAACAATATCTCCAATCACTGCGTCCTTTACAAAAACAGTGAAGCCATCAGCTTTGCCAATGCCTTCACCGTCTGTTCCGCAGTCCACGATTTCTAACGTAACAATGTCATTTTTACGATATTCCATGGAATCATACGTCTCCTGTTCTTCTCAGATTTGATTCAAAAAGCCTGTTGTATCCAAGCCATTCTTTCTTGCCTTTGTCCGCTGCAAAGATCTCTGTCAGAGTCTCCATGCGGGCATCTGTGTTGTCTGCGAGATTCAGTGCTACTGCCTCTGCAAGTGCCGGTTTCTTCGGAGAACCGTATTCCAGTTCGCCGTGATGTGCCAGGATGCAGTGTACCAGCTGATTTTCCAGTGTTTCCGGGAAATCCGGGATCTCTTTTGCCAGATCATGCACCATCTGGGCACCGATGATGATATGTCCCAGAAGCTGTCCTTCATCTGTATAATCATTCATCGGGAAGGAAGAAAGTTCCTTTGTCTTGCCGACATCATGAAGCAGCGATGCTGTGATCAGAAGGTCTCTCTTGAGAAGCGGATAAGCATTTGCCATATAGTCACAGAGCTTTGTAACGCTTAAGGTGTGCTCCATCAGTCCTCCGATAAAACCATGATGCACGGTCTTTGCCGCGGAATGCTCCTGGAAAGATTTCAGGAATTCCTTGTCTTCTACAAAAAGTTTATTCAGAAGTGCGGACAGGTATTCGTTCTTCACGCTCTTGATCATGCCAATGATCTGTCCGTACATATCGTCTGTGCTGTTCTCGCTGACTGGAAGATAATCTGCCGGGTTGTATTCTCCCTCATGTGCCTTGCGGACTCTCTTGATATTTAACTGCATGGCACCTGCAAAAGTTGTCACATCTCCAACAACTTCAATATAATCCAGTGCGTCAAAATCATCGATCCCAAGTGAATTCGGGTCCCAGATCTTGCCGTCCAGCATGCCTGTCTTGTCCTGGAGGATCACGTTTTCGTATGGTTTGCCGTTCTTTGTTGTTGCTGCCTGTTTCTGTTTACAGAGATAGATCCCGTTGAGTCTGTCTCCTTCGTGTAATTCGTTTATAAAACGCATGATACTCTTGCCTTTCTATTTTTCCTTTATTGTAACTTTCAGTTGTACATCTTCGTATTCGCCGAATGGATTCTTGCGGTATACATTGACTGTCGTGCGTGTTCCCTTATTCAGCCCCTGGAGTACAGACGCATATTCTTCCATCGACTGTACTTCCTGCCCGTCCAGGGCATGCAGGATGTCTCCGTTCTGGATCCCTGCTGTCATTGCCGGAGAATCCTCATCCACTGCATCCACATAAACGCCCCGCGGAACATCCAGATTCTCAGACTGGTAGGATGAGATCGTCGCTCCCATGATCCCTATGTAACAGATATCTTCTCCATTTGCCATGCTCTCAAGAAGCGGCCGAAGCTGTGCTGTCTCCACCGCACGGATCACATTGGTACGGTCTTCTTCCTGATTCCAGATGATTCCTGCAACTTCACCGGAAGAGTTTAATAAAATCCCTCCGCCTTCCTCACTGCCGACCATATCTGTCGTGAGCATTCCATACTCCTCATCAGCAACCTTAAGTGTACCTGTCACAGACGTTATCGTTCCTCCCATAAGAGAATCATAATCACCTGACGGACTGCCGATCGCAATAACGGACTCTGTCTGCTTCATATCATCTGCTGCCACCAGCGGCGCTGCCGGGATTTTCTCCTGCGTCTCCTCATCCACAGACGTAAAAGGGACCTTTATCACAAAAAATCCTGTCCTGAGATCCTTCTTGCACAGAATCCCATCGGTCACGGCTCCATCCGAAAATGTGACCGTAAATTTATCTGCTTCCTGCATCTGGTCTGAAACTGTCAATATATAAAAAGCTTCGGAATTTTTGAGAAAAACAAATCCCTCCTCATCTCCGTATTCCAGAAAGGAATCATCCAGAAGGTCAGAATCCTCTCCTGCTGCCGATATCCGCACAAGTGCCCTGCGCGGTTCCTCCGCGATCTGGCTCATCCCATCTGACAGGTCGTTCTGCCAGGCGGTGGAAGCCGATGTTTTCTCCTGCTCTGTTGCTTCCGGTGTCGGCGTTACCTGCTCTGCCTTTACAGATGGTGTCAGAGTGACAACTGCTTTCTGATCCGGGGCAGTTCCAAATCTCTCCAGTGCCTTCGGAACGATCAGTGCCATCGTACCCGCTGCACAGGCGCCAAAGATCACACCGCAGACTGCTGCCGTCAGAAATTTCCCCGCCAGTCGTTTCCTGTCCGTCGGCTGCTCTTTGATCGTCTCTTTTATAAAAGAATAATTCTCCGAAGATGCTTTCTTATCATTCCGCATATAGCTTTTTCTCCTATAATTCAAACCTGACAATTCGTGTTTATTTTAGCAGGAAGTTATGAATTTTTTATGAATAAAATCCGTCTAATTTTTATCATGTTTTTCCGTCATAATGCCTTATTTTTACTGCCCCATTCATAACAAATCGAACATTTGTCTTTTCATTCCAGTGGAAATCATGTAGAATAGAAAAGAATAAAAGAATTATTATAAATAACGAGGAACTATTATGAATCAAAAAGCATTAAATGCACTGGAATATCCCAAAATCATAGAGAAACTTACTGAAAAGGCATCTTCCGGTATGGGCAAGCATCTCTGCCGGACTCTGGAGCCATCCACTGACCTTGAAGTAATCCGTACCATGCAGGTACAGACACGCGATGCACTGACACGCCTTTTTCAAAAGGGCGGCATCTCCTTTGGAAATGTCAAGGACATCCGTGGCTCTCTGAAACGTCTTGAGATCGGAAGTTCTCTTGGTATCCTGGAGATCCTGGCCGTCTGTAACCTTCTTGAGAATACTTCCCGTGTCAAAGCCTACTCCCGCCGGGACCGTGCTGATACACCGGAGGATTCTCTTGACCATATGTTTGAGGGACTTTCCCCTCTCACACCGCTCTCTACGGAGATCCGCCGCTGTATCCTTTCCGAAGATGAGATCAGTGACGATGCAAGCCCGAACCTGCGCCAGATCAGACGCAGTATGAAAGTGACCAATGACCGGATCCACTCTCAGCTTTCCGGACTGGTAAACGGCGGTGCAAGGACTTACCTTCAGGATGCTGTCATCACCATGAGAAACGGCAGATACTGTGTCCCTGTCAAAGCTGAATATAAGGGACAGGTGCCTGGTATGATCCACGACCAGTCTTCCACCGGTTCCACACTTTTTATCGAACCAATGTCTGTTGTAAAACTGAACAACGACATGCGTGAACTTGAGCTTCAGGAACAGAAAGAGATCGAAGTCATCCTTGCCGACCTCAGCGTACAGATCGCAGCAGAACGTGAGGCTATCTCCCTCAATCTTGAGATCATGGTACAGCTTGACTTTATTTTTGCAAGAGCTGCACTTGCCATGGAGATGAATGCAAGTGAACCGATCTTTAACGACGAAGGCCGCATCAACCTCAAGAAAGCCCGCCACCCGCTGATCAACAAGAAAAAAGTTGTTCCGATCGATATCCGTCTTGGAGATACGTTTGATCTTCTTGTCATCACCGGTCCAAACACCGGTGGTAAGACCGTTTCCCTCAAGACGGTCGGACTCCTTACTCTGATGGGACAGTCCGGGCTTCATATCCCGACTCTGGACCGCAGTGAACTGGCTCTTTTTCATGAGGTGTACGCAGATATCGGAGATGAGCAGAGTATTGAGCAGTCCTTAAGTACCTTCTCCTCCCATATGACAAATATCGTTTCCTTCCTCGAAAAAGCAGATCAGTATTCCCTCGTTCTGTTTGATGAGCTCTGTTCCGGAACTGACCCGACAGAGGGTGCCGCACTTGCGATCTCCATCCTCTCCTATCTTCATGACAGAGGAATCCGCACCATGGCTACCACTCATTACAGTGAGCTCAAAGTATTTGCGCTCTCTTCCTCCGGTGTCGAGAATGCAAGCTGCGAATTCGATGTAGAAACCCTGAGCCCGACTTATCGTCTTCTGATCGGTATCCCTGGTAAGAGTAATGCATTTGCGATTTCTTCCAAGCTCGGTGTTCCGGCATCCATCATCGAGAAAGCCAGAGAACAGATCAACGAGCAGGATGAATCTTTTGAGGATGTGCTGACTTCTCTCGAAGAAAGCCGTATCACGATTGAGAACGAGCGCACTGAGATCGCACAGTACAAACTCGAGATCGAAGACCTTAAGAAACAGCTTGAATCCAAACAGGAAAAACTGGATGTACAGAAAGACCGCATCATCCGCCAGGCCAATGAAGAAGCTCACAAGGTTCTCCAGGAAGCCAAGGATTATGCTGATCAGACGATGAAGCTTTTCCATAAATTCCATAATGATTACGTGGATACTGCCGCAGTTGAGCGTGAACGCCAGCAGCTCCGCAAGCGTCTCAACAAGACCGAACAGAAAATGGCACAGCCTGTCACCAAAAAGAAACCAAAGAAAGAACTCACCGCCAAGGATGTACGTCCTGGCGATACCGTACGGGTACTCAGCATGAACCTTAAAGGCACAATCAGCACCCGCCCGGATTCCAAGGGTTATCTGTTCGTCCAGATGGGCATCATCCGTTCCAAAGTCCATATTTCCGACCTGGAACTGATCGACGAACCGGTGATCACCACCTCTTCCTTCTCCCGTACAGGAGCAGGCAAGATTCGTATGTCCAAATCTGCCAGCGTTTCCACTGAGATCAATCTTCTCGGCAAAACTGTAGATGAGGCTGTCGCAGAACTCGACAAATATCTGGACGATGCTTATCTTGCTCATCTCAAGACGGTCCGCATCGTCCACGGCAAGGGAACCGGTGCCTTACGAAAAGGTGTCCACAACTATCTCAAACGCCAGAAACATGTTGAATCCTACCGTCTCGGTGAATTCGGCGAAGGTGATGCCGGCGTAACGATCGTAGAATTCAAGAAATAGGGAAAGGCGAATACTATGGTAACAAAACAGAAAATCTTAATCGTAGATGATGACAACAATATTGCAGAACTGATTTCTTTATACCTTACAAAAGAATGTTTTGAAACCAGAATTGTAAATGACGGAGAACAGGCTCTTAAGGAATTCTCTGTCTTCCAGCCGGATCTGATTCTTCTTGACCTGATGCTGCCAGGTATCGACGGCTATCAGGTCTGCCGGGAAATCCGCCATACTTCTGATGTGCCGATCATCATGCTCTCTGCCAAAGGAGAAACCTTCGATAAGGTACTCGGTCTGGAGCTCGGTGCAGATGACTACATCATCAAACCATTTGACACAAAGGAGCTCGTTGCCCGCGTTCGCGCAGTCCTGCGCCGTTTCAAGGTCAAACAGCCAGCGGCAAACCCGTCAGAAAAATGTGTCAGCTACCCGGATCTCATGATCAATCTAACCAACTATTCTGTCACTTATATGGGAAATCATGTCGATATGCCGCCGAAGGAACTGGAACTTCTCTATTTCCTCGCAGCATCCCCGAACCAGGTGTTTACCAGAGAGCAGCTTCTCGACCATATCTGGGGCTATGAATACATTGGCGATACCCGTACCGTTGACGTTCATATCAAGCGTCTTCGTGAGAAGATCAAAGACCACCCGCAGTGGAGCCTCGCAACTGTCTGGGGCATAGGATACAAGTTTGAGGTCAAAAACAAATGAAAAAACGACTGACCTCCATGTTTCTTGTTGCCTATATCCTGCTTGGCATTCTGGGATTTTTCCTGGTAACCTTTGCAGGCTCCCATATGCTCGAGGCAAGACTCGAAAAGTCCATTACTTCGGACATATACCAGACAGCCCATCGTATCGCAGAAAGTGATCTTGTCAGTCATAACATCACTTCTGCCAACATGGAATCTATCCGCAGCAATCTGTCTCTGGCAACCAACTATCCGGATACGATCATCTGGATCATCAACAGTAACGGACAGATCATCTTAAGCACACGCAAGGATATTTCACCGGACAATCCCATTGATCTGGAGGGATTTAATCCGGCCTCCTGGGGCAGCAACTATTATCAGATCGGGGACTTTTATGGATATTTTTCAGAAACGCGGCTGAGCACGATCGCACCGATCACAGAAAACCTCAACACCCGCGGTTATGTGGCGATCCACTATCTGATGAGTGACCTGTACCAGAGCCGCAGCAGCCTGCTCTGGATCATCCAGCTTCTGTTTGTGGTCACTTATCTGCTGGTCGCTGTATTGTTTATCTTTTATAGTTTCCATGTACGGAAACCGCTCCATGAGATCACAAAGGGAGCCTCCGAATTTGCAAACGGAAATCTGTCCTATCAGATCCCGGTCGACTCCGAAAATGAACTCGGCTACCTTGCCAAAAACTTAAACTACATGGCAGACAAGCTCAACCGGAACGGCGAATATCAGCGGCAGTTTATTTCAAACATCTCGCATGATTTCCGCTCTCCTCTGACTTCGATCAAAGGTTATGTGGAGGCTATGATCGACGGCACCATCCCGGTTGAGATGCAGGAAAAATACCTCAAGATCATCTCCTACGAGGCAGAGCGTCTGGAAAAACTTACCCGCGGACTTCTGACACTCAACGAACTGGACATCCAGAAGCGTATGCTCAACATCCAGTCGTTCGATATCAACCAGGTCATCAAAAGCACTGCTGCTTCTTTTGAGGGTACCTGCACGACGCGGCAGATCCTTCTGGAACTGGTCTTATCAGGCAAGGAACTCTATGCCCGTGCAGACATCGAACAGATCCAGCAGGTACTGTATAATCTTCTCAGCAACGCGATCAAGTTCAGCCCGGATCATTCCACGATCACGATCGAAACGACGGAGAAAAACGACAAGATCTTTGTTTCCGTCAAGGACCATGGCATCGGGATCCCGAAATCCAGCATCAACAAGATCTGGGAACGTTTCTATAAGATTGACCGCTCCCGCGGCAAAGACCAGAAAGGCACCGGTCTCGGACTGGCGATCGTCAAAGAGATCATTTCCGCTCACGGGCAGCACATCAATGTGATCAGCACCGAGGGCGTCGGAACAGAATTTATCTTTACGCTCGAAAAGGCAAAGTAGATTTCTCTACCTTGCCTTTTTGTTATCTTGTAAATCTTTGGTTCAACGGTCAAACGGGCTCTGGATCATACGGTCTTCCTGGGTCAGATATACACCTCTTGGCGTGATCCTGATCTCCGGAATGACCGGAAGTGCCATAAATGACAGAGTAATAAACGGGTCAAAGCCCTCCGGGATTCCCATCTCATGTGCCTTTGGTATCATGCGTGCCAGCTTCTCATTTACCTTCTCATATCCGGCATCACTCATAAGTCCCATGATCGGGAGCGGCAGAGTGTCGAATACCTGTCCGTTTTCAACCAGGGTATAGCCGCCCTGCGTGCGGAGAAGTTCCTGAACTGCCAGATACATGTCATGATCATTGTCGCCGATCACGATCAGATTGTGTGAATCGTGGGACACGCTCGATGCGATCGCACCACCGCGAAGCCCGAATCCTTTGACAATTCCCACGCCGATCTTGCCGGTGTTTTTGTGACGTTCGACTGCTGCGATCTTCTGATAGGTTCCATCCGGTTTAAATACTTTCCGGCCCTTTTCTTCTGTATAGCCAACTTCCTCCTGGACATCTTCTGTTACGATCTGTCCTTCCAGCATCTTAAGGATATGTACCTTTCCTTCTCTCCACGGAAGGCAGAGATCAGATTCCCTGAATCCCAGAAGATGTACTGTATTTTTGAGCTGAGGATCACATGGGCGGATCTCAACTTTTTCATCCTTCATGATCTTTTTGCCCCTATGGTACACTTCCAAGACATTCATATCACTTAAGTTATCCAGCACAACAAAATCTGCCTGATATCCCGGTGCGATCGCACCAAGATGATGCAGTCCATAGCATTTCGCTGCCTGTATTGTTGCCATCTTGAGTGCCTGTTCCGGTCTCAGCCCAAGCTGAACTGCCTTTCTGACATTGAAATTGATGTGTCCTTCTTTTCGGATCTCTTCGATGTGCTTGTCATCGGTGCAAAAGCAAAATCCTGAGGTATCGGTGTGATGCTCTACGATTCCCTTAACGATCGCTTCCAGGTTCTTGGCGGCACTTCCTTCACGGATCAGCACCTGCATTCCATTTCTGCACTCTTCCATGGCATACTCATAAGTCACACATTCATGGTCTGTGGAAATGCCTGCCAGTGCATATGCAGCCAGATCTCCCGGCGGCAAAAATGGTGCATGTCCGTCACGGACTCTGTCCTTAAAAACGGACAGTTTCTCATGCATGGATACACTTCCGTTTACAACAGACGGTGCATCCATAACCTCGCCAAGTCCCAGGATCCTCGGATTATTGAGATATGCCTTCATCTTTCCTGCAGTGAGGGTGCATCCATTGTCATCGACATGTGTAGCCGGTACACAGGAAGGCATCATCACATAGACATTTGCCGGAACCTCCTCGGTCTGTTCCAGGATATAGTCGATTCCGTCAGTTCCTGAGACATTTGCGGATTCATGCGGATCTACAATAAATGTAGTCGTGCCGCACTGTGCAGCCTGCCGGATCAGTTCTCCCGGAGTTACCAGTGTCGATTCCAGGTGAAGGTGGCTGTCGATAAATCCCGGGCAGAGATATTTCCCATCCAGATCGATTTCTGTCTCTCCTTCATACTCTCCGACACCAATTACGATGCCATCCTCGACTGCCACATCTCCCTTACAGAACTCACCAGAGTGAGCCATGAACACATTTGCATTTTTGAAAACGAGAAACGGTTTGCGGATTCCACGCGCAATTTCCGAGTAGATACGATATCTTTCCAGTTCCATGCAGATCCCTCCTTTTCGGTCAGCAGTGCAGCTTTATTTGATTTTGCCGGGAATTTATTCCCATTTATGATCATGCAGTTCTCCCTGGAGCTGCATGTGGTCAAAGTTGTTCTGACGCAGTGCCTCATACAGAACGATTGCCACTGAATTGCTCAGATTCAGTGACCGAATGTCATTGATCATTGGAATGCGGATACAGTTTTCCTTATGTTTCATAAGGATCTCCTCCGGGATTCCGGCACTTTCTTTGCCAAACATGATGTAACAGTCGTCCTCAAATTTAACATCTGTATAGGTCTGAAGTCCTTTGGTTGTTGCGTAGTAGATCTTCGCTCCGGGATTTTTCTGAAGGAATTCTTCGTAATCCAGATAGGTAGTCACATCCAGATCCTTCCAGTAGTCCATCCCGGCACGTTTGATTGCTTTTTCACTCAGGCTGAACCCCAGCGGCTCGATCAGGTGAAGCCTTGTCCCTGTCGCCACGCAGGTTCTGCCAATGTTTCCTGTGTTTGCCGGTATCTCCGGCTCATGCAGTACGATATTCAGTCTTGCCATTTCTTATCTTTTCTCCATTTCTCTCCCCAGGAAAATCTGGTCAGTTCATCCTGAGAAGGACGTTCCAGATAGCGGGTCAGCCCGCCGCTGTACAGAAGCCGGTCATTCCCCTCAACAGCCTTGCCGATCACTGCCGCCGGGATCTGCTGATGAAGACATTCCTGTACAACTTTCGCCCCATCTGTACACCCCAGAAGGACAGCACCATCTGACAGCAATTTGTACAGATTTACATCCAGTCTCTCACAGATCTCTATTGTTTCCTGGCGGACCGGGATCGCACGAAGGTCTGCACGAAGTCCTGTTCCGGAAGCCTCTGTCATCTTCCACAGACCGCTCAAAACACCGCCTGTTCCCAGATCATATCTGGCATGGATCTCATCCTTAAAAGGCTCAGAAAGCATCTCCGGTACTCTGCACTTCTCCAGTGTACGGACGGTATTCCAGAGAAATCCATCTGAAAAATATTCAAGAAGCTTTTCTTTCTCCTTCTCGATCAGGATCTGTGTTCCCTCAATTGCGATCACGCCCGCAACAACCAGATCATCTCCGATCTCAAGTGCACCGTCGATTTGACTTTTAAGTGCCTCCATTGCCTGCTGCCCCAGTTTCATATGTTCATCCTCCGTTTCATCTTATACCTCTTATAAAAGAATGGAGAGAACACTTGGAACTACCATTGCAAGGACAAGAATGACTGCGATCACAGCAGCAAATATTTTTCTTTTTTTCGGATCAAACATTCCCATTTCTATCACCTCATTCTATGTTGTCCAAATCCAGCTCTATCGTTTCTGTGTGTGCATTATTGGACAGTGGATTTCTGTTTTCATAATCGAACAGAATTGTTGTCCCATCCGGGAAAGCTTCTATGTGTGCTGTTTTTGAAATCTTATGTTTCTTACGGTAAGTCCATACAGCACTTTCATACGGTTTCTGATCTGCTGCAAACGAAGGACGTTTCTTAAGTTTTTCTCTTAAGTACAGATCATAGAGCATATGCTGTGCTGCCACATCCGCATCGAGATCTGTTTCCTCACGGAGAAATTCCAGCAGGATCTCATAACGGCGCATCCTTGAATGTGAGATCTCGCTGTAGCCTTTTTTCTCATAAAAAGCTCCCAGCTTCTCATAAAAGGTAAACGCATCCGCAAACTGCGGCACCAGATATTCCAGTGTGTTCTGAAACTGTCCGCTGTTGTAATAAACTTCCACCATACTCTCTACCATCTTAAGTCTCAGGACTTCCTTATAGGACAGCCAGTTAGTAGAAAGCACTTCGTATGGTTCTTTTTCTTTATGCATGATCCCGTATTTCTCTGCTTCTTTTTCCATCAGGGAACCCTTGAGCACCTTGAGGAAACCAAGCTGGAGCTGATCCGGTTTCATCCTGTACACATCATTAAAAGAACGGTGGAAAGTATCATAATCCTCATACGGAAGTCCTGCGATCAGATCCAGGTGCTGGTGGATGTTTCCAAAGCTGCGCACCTTCGCAACACATCTCTCCAATTTGTCAAGATCCATATGTCTGTGGATCGCATGAATGGTGTCCGGATTTGTGGACTGTACACCGATCTCAAGCTGGATAAGTCCGGGACGCATCCTGCTCATAAGCTGCATTTCTTCGTCCCGGAGAAGGTCTGCCGAAACTTCAAAATGAAAATTCGTGATCCCATTGTCATGCTCCAGGATATATTTCCAGATCGTCATTGCGTGCTCGTGCTTACAGTTAAACGTACGGTCCACAAACTTGACCTGCGGCACCCTGTGATCCAGGAAAAACTGTAATTCTTTCTTGACCAGGTCAAGATCACGGAACCTGAGCTTCTTATCAATAGAAGAAAGACAGTAACTGCAGGAAAAAGGACATCCCCTGCTGCTCTCATAATAAATAATCTTGTTCTCAAAGTCCTCCAGATGTTCATATACAAAAGGAATCTCACTTAGATCCGTAAGTTCTCTCCATCCATTGTGATGGATCTCCTCGCCTTCACGATAAGCAATCCCTGGAATCTCAGATAAAGTTCCCACACCGTCCACATAATAACGCACAAGCTCGAGGAACGTCTTTTCGCCCTCACCAACCATGACACCGGTCACCTGCGGAGTCCTCCGAAGAAAAGCTTCCGCATCGAAAGAAACCTCCGGACCTCCCGTCCAGAATTTTACATCTGGAAGGATCTTGTGAAGATCCTCAAGCAGATCTCTGACAAAAGAAATGTTCCATATATAGCAGGAAAAGCAGACTACATCTGCTCCACTTAAATAAATATCCTTCAAAATCTCGTCTTTTGTCTGATTGATCGTATATTCTCCCAGGAGAATATGCTCCTGATAAGCGGATGCATATGCCCTGAGATCGTATACTGCAAGATTTGAATGAATATATTTCGCATTACATGCTGCCAGTAATATTTTCATAAATCTTATAAACCTTCCCGGACCTTATTTGTCCAGAAGTTCCTTGATCGCAGCTTTTGGAGTCAGACCAACCAAACGCTCTGCTTCCTTGCCATCCTTAAAGATCAGAAGTGTCGGGATGCTCATGATACGGAACTGCTGTGCAAGACCAGGCTGCTGGTCAACATCGATCTTGCCTACGCAGTATCCTTCCTCTGCCAGTTCCTCAACGATCGGTCCCTGACGCATGCACGGTCCACACCATGTTGCCCAGAAATCCAGTAATACCGGTTTCTCTGACTTAAGAACTTCCTGCTCAAAATTCTCTGCTGTAATTGTTTTTGCCATAATGCTTCCTCCTTGATATTTCGATCCACGATTAGTGTTTCTTGATTTTTATTTATGATACCTTTTTGTGCCGGACATATTTGCCGGCGCTGATGGCTGCCATACTGCCTTCGTAAACGGCCTTGGAAACCTGGAGAAGTCCGCCTGTGCAGTCTCCTGCGGCAAAAAGTCCCGGAATCGTTGTCGCCATCTCTTCGTCGGTTTTGATATTTCCCTTATCGGTGATCTCTGCTCCCATCTGTCTGGCAATCTCTGTGCTTCCTGCCGTACCGAGTGCCACAAAGACACCGTCCGCAGGATAAAAAGAGTTCTCTGGTGCTTCCGCATCCTGTGCAGCTGTATCACTCTGCATCAGAAGTCCGGAAACCTTGTCATCGCCTTCGATCGCCTGGATCTTCATCGTATTGACTGCGATCGGATGTTCTCTGGAAAATTCCGGTTCCTTCCCATCCGTATAGATGGTCACATCCTGCGTGACATTCCGAAGTTCCTCTGCTTCATGAAGGGCGAACTCACCGTTTCCGACAACGGCAACTTCCTTTCCTCTGTAAAAAAAGGCATCACAGACCGCGCAGTAGCTGACACCTCTTCCTTCAAAATCCTTAAGTCCCGGAATCTTCGGGGCACTGCGCTTCCCTCCTGTCGCCAGGATCACGCTGACTGTGTCAAAATCACCTGCTGTCGTCTTGACAGTAAATGTATCAAAACCACTGATCCCAAGGACCTCTGCATCCAGGATACGCACTCCCAGGGCTTCCGCCTGAGATATCCCTCTCTCGTAGAGTTCCTTACCGGAAAGCGGCTGTTCCAGTCCATAATAATTCTCGATCTTCTCCGCCTTTTCCAGTGCTCCGATGCCGTTGTTGATGACAAGCGGATTCATGTTTCCCCTTGCAGCATACAGAGCGGCTGAGATACCGGCGGGACCTGCACCGATGATCACTATATTTTCCATTTTATCACCTGCCTTTTTGTTATTTTATAATATTACACCAGAGAAGAAATGTCCAGAATGTTTTCGCTTCATTCCTGACAGGGCATTGAAAAATCCAAAATTTTTTTGTGTATTTCTCTTTACAATTATGTTATATTTATGTTGTTTCTAAATTTGTCATTTATTTTAAATGTATATAAGGAGTAACTATTATGCGCAGTTTTGAATATTTTGCCCCTACAAAGGTTATTTTTGGTAAAGATTCTCATTTGCAGATCGGTGATATTCTGAAGAAAGAGAACTGTCACAAAGTTCTGATCCATTACGGAGGCAAGAGTGCCGTCGCTTCCGGGCTGATCGACGAAGTTTCCGGATGTCTTACTGATGCCGGCATTGATTTCGTTACCCTGGGCGGCGTTGTCCCGAACCCGCGTCTTTCCAAAGTACGTGAAGGTATCGAGCTCTGTAAGAAAGAAAACGTAGATTTCATTCTCGCTGTCGGCGGTGGAAGTGTTATTGACTCTGCCAAGGCGATCGGGTACGGCGTTGCAAATCCATGGACAGATGTCTGGAATTTTTATCTCAAGACAGAAGTTCCGACTGCCTGTCTTCCGATCGGCGTCATCCCTACCATTGCAGCTTCCGGAAGTGAGATGAGCAATTCCTCTGTCATCACCAATGAGGATGGCTGGCTGAAACGAGGTGCTGCCAAATGCGATCTCTGCCGTCCGAAATTTGCCCTGATGAACCCGAAGCTTACCTACAGCCTTCCGCAGTATCAGACGGAGAGCGGCTGTGTGGATATCCTCATGCACACCATGGAGCGTTATTTCGTCAATATCGAGACTATGGAGATCACAGACAGCATCAGTGAATCTCTGATGCAGACTGTCATCTACAACGCACGTATTCTTATGAGGGAACCTGACAACTACACAGCCCGCGCAGAGATCATGTGGGCAGGAAGCCTCTCTCACAATGGTCTGACCGGATGTGGAACCGGCGGTGGCGACTGGGCATGTCACCAGCTTGAGCACGAGCTTGGCGGACTCTATGATGTCACTCACGGTGCCGGTCTTGCAGTGATCTGGGGAAGCTGGGCAAGATATGTATACGATGTAAATCCGGAGCGTTTCGCACAGTTTGCGACCAACGTATTCGATATCCCGTGCGGCCTTGATTTCGAAAAGACCGCCCTGGCAGGAATCGAGGCAATGGAGGACTTTTTCCGTTCGATCAAGATGCCTGTCAGCCTGCATGAACTTGGACTTGACCTTGATGATCAGCAGATCCATGAACTCGCTTTTAAGTGCAGTTATGAAGATACCCGCACGATCGGCGTGTTCAAGCAGCTCAATATGAAAGACATGGAAAAGATCTATACCATGGCAAGATAACTTTTTATAAAAAATCTCCGGCAGGATTCCGTAAATCGGTTCTGCCGGAGATCTTTTTGTTCCAGAATATTTATTTACTGAATGAGATAAACGTCGGTGTAGTAAACGCCCTTTGCCTCTCCCTCTGCATGTGTTGCCACATAAATGTCAATGCAGTTTGTCTTGATCGCGCCGCCGCAGTCCTCTGCCACATAAACCTGTCCATTGATCACGACCTTGCTTCCGTAAGGAATCTGAGACGGATCTACAGCGATCGTATGGTTTGTCGTCGCTGTCACACCTGTTGAAGTGATTCCGTTGGCATATGGCCCGCAGCAGATGCTGCACGGACAGTAATGTGTGATCTTGAACACACCAAGGTCTTTAAGCTTGGCATCTGATGAGGCTGCTACTGCCTTTCCGATCTGAACGCCATTCTGTTCAGTAACACTCTCATCTGTTTCCAGCGCATCCGAAAAGACTCCTTTTCCACTGCTTTTGTGAAGAGTGCCTGCATCTTTCTTCGTATCTATGGAAGCTTCTGTACTCTCCTGACCATCTGAGACATTCAGACAGCTTGTCGGGATATAGCCTTCCTGCTCTGTGCCGTCCGCATTCTGGTATTCGATCCTGCTCCAGACATTGTTGACAGTTCCTGTCCGCTTCACCTCGTCCAGTTCCAGGACTTCTCCGACAACCTCTCCGTCCTTCTTTCCCGGATAATCCAGAATACTGCTGTCGGACGTTACTTCAACCTCCTCTGCATCCATCGATACGATCTGATTCTCGCTGTTAAGTGCCTGTGTCTGTATGTAACCTATGACTTTCTCTCCGTCAGCCTCAGCTTCCACCTTGCTCCAACCATTGTCGCAGATCGCAGTCTGTTCCACCTGATCTCCGAGCGATACCGCTGCAAGCTCTGCACTGCTGTCAGAAGGCATCGTATAGATTCCTGTCTTTCTGGCTGTCACATAGAGTGTCTCCTGATGTGCTGCCACCTGAACCGTATTTCCCTTGCCGTCATCTGTTTCAAACATCTGCACAGCCTTATTTTCTTTCTGTGTATTCTCTACTACAGTATTATAATCCGGAACTTCGCCATAAACCAGAGATGCATGACACAACAATACACTCCCCAGTAAAAAAGCCGTCGTTCTCTTATTCACAGATCTTGTCACCTCTTTCTGATTTACCTTCGCCAATCTCCCGGCGATTCTGTGTGTATTGTAGCACATGAACTTCGTGATTTCAAAATTTACACAAAATTTTCACCGTTTTTTATGCCGGAAAATATTTTTGAAATTTTTTTAATTTTTTTCAAAAAACCATTTGACAAATACAAATTCATCTGGTATAGTATGTCTTGTCGCTGAGGAAAACAAATAAGACTTCCAAACAGAACACATGCGATAGTGGCGTAGTTGGTAACGCGCGACCTTGCCAAGGTCGAGACCGCGGGTTCGAGCCCCGTCTATCGCTCTTAAGAATCAGGATTTAGTCCTGGTTCTTTTTTTGTCTGTAATTCTTTATCTGTCAGATATTATCTATACAAAAAGCAGAGGAAACTTTGATGGGATTTCCCGAACCAAAGTTTCCTCTGCTGTATCTGAAATTTATATTTCAGACCTGTTCTTTATTCTTAGTGGTGGAACAGACGGATTCCTGTGAACGCCATTGTCATTCCATATTTGTTACATGTTTCGATCACTGCGTCATCTCTCACAGAGCCACCTGGCTGTGCGATAAATTTCACGCCGCTCTTATGTGCGCGTTCGATGTTATCACTGAACGGGAAGAATGCATCAGATCCGAGCGTTACATCGGTAAGCTGATCGAGCCATGCACGCTTCTCTTCTTTTGTGAAGACTGCCGGCTTCTCTGTGAATACGTTCTCCCATGCTCCGTCTGCCAGAACATCCATGTATTCGTCGCCGATATAAACATCGATCGCATTGTCGCGCTCTGCTCTGCTGATGGTATCTTTGAATGGAAGCGAAAGAACCTGCGGGCTCTGACGGAGGAACCAGTTATCTGCCTTCTGTCCTGCAAGTCTGGTGCAGTGTACACGGGACTGCTGTCCTGCGCCGACACCAATCGCCTGTCCGTCCTTGACAAAGCATACGGAGTTGGACTGTGTATATTTCAGGATGATCAGAGAAACTTTAAGGTCGCGCTTTGCTTCTTCTGTAAGTTCTTTGCTCTCGGTTACGATGTTGGAGATCAGCTCGTCATCGATTGCAAGCTCCTGACGTCCCTGTTCGAAAGTCACACCATATACCTGCTTGTGTTCCAGTGGAGCCGGTACATAATCCGGATCGATCTCGATCACGTTGTAATTGCCTTTTTTCTTCTGTTTGAGGATCTCAAGGGCTTCCTCAGTGTAACCCGGTGCGATCACGCCATCGGAAACTTCTCTCTTGATCAGCATTGCTGTGTCTTTGTCGCAGACATCAGAAAGAGAAATAAAATCACCGAAAGAAGACATACGGTCTGCGCCTCTCGCTCTTGCATAAGCGCAGGCAAGCGGGGAAAATTCTTTCCAGTTCATATCGTCTACCCAGTAGATCTTTGCAAGTGTTTCTGTCAGCGGAAGTCCGACTGCTGCACCTGCAGGAGAAACATGCTTGAAAGAAGTTGCTGCCGGAAGTCCTGTTGCTTTCTTGAGGTCACGTACAAGCTGCCAGCCATTGAATGCATCGAGGAAGTTGATATATCCAGGTCTTCCTGAATGAACTTTGATCGGAAGCTCACTTCCGTCCTCCATGTAGATCCTGGAAGGTTTCTGGTTCGGGTTGCATCCGTATTTTAACTGTAATTCGTTCATCTTATCTCATCCTCCGTATCTTACTTGTTTTTGTTTACGATCTTTGTCTCATAGTTTCCTGTTGCGATGTCGATGTAACGTACAAACAGGGAAACTTTGTTATCTTCGTTCAGGCTGTTCCAGAGAAGTTCTGTGAATGCTTCCATATCGTCCGGAATATCTACGAGTTTCGGTTCTCCTTCAAAGCTTGGGAGCGGATTTCCGTCGCATTTGTAAGTGTGGATGAAACGTCCCTCACCTGGAATTGCTTTTTCGTATGCGTAAGTGTAACGGAGGCAGGCATCCGGATTTCCGTTGTTGCTCTTGAGGATTGACATTGCGTAACTGTATTCGCCGTTTTCGATGTGCATGACACCGGAGATCCTTGGTGTATAGTTCGGTCCGTCCGGCTCAAATTCGCGGGATCTTAAGGACTGTTCGAAGGTGAGCTGTTTGTCCATTCCTTCATAGATCGTGTCTGTCTGATCGCCGTTTGTCACAATTGTCTTATTTCCCAGTACACGTACCGGAGCATAAATGATCAGGCTCGGATCTGTCAGTTTGGATGGATCAAATGCCTGTGTGCGGATTCCCTCTCCATCCTCGACAAATACTCGATTCCTGCTGTTTTCACTTCTTCCCATGATAAAATAAGCTGTTACTGCTTTGGTTCCGTCTGCGGAACGTCCAATGATGATTCCTCTTCCCGGATAAGAGTTGCTTTTCAGTTCATTTTCCAGTGAAATTCTTTCCATGATTCGTCTCCTTTAGTGTTGTAATAAGATACAAAAACCGCCTGGGTAGTCTGTTGCTTACACAGGCTGCCCAGGCGGTCGGCACGTTACTTACTGCACTCCCTGTAGGTGATCCTACTTCCGCCAGTCATGCAGTCGTTATAATATCATAATATGTTACTGTTCACTTCGTTCACAGTAACTTGGTCAAAATGCATTCCAAATCACCTACGGTGATAGCATTTTGCCCCGCATGTCTCGGGATTCTGCCATATTCATGGCAAAACACCTCGCGGAATATTCTCTGCAAACAGTAGTCTCTCTATTTATCAGTCTTTCTTAGAAAGAATCTTTTCCTGAACGGACTTCGGAACCTGTTCGTATTTCTCGAAGAACATGGAGTAGTTACCACGTCCCTGAGTTCTGGAACGAAGGTCTGTTGCGTATCCGAACATTTCAGAAAGCGGAACGAATCCACGGATCATCTTACCTCCGCCGATATCATCCATACCTTCGATACGACCACGACGGGAGTTGATATCACCGATAACATCACCCATGTAATCTTCCGGAGTAGTAACTTCGACTCTCATGATAGGCTCAAGAAGAATCGGAGATGCTTTCTGCATAGCATCCTTGAATGCAAGAGAACCTGCAATGTGGAATGCCATTTCAGAGGAATCGACTTCATGATAAGAACCGTCATATACGTTTGCATGAACGCCGACTACCGGGAATCCACCCAGAATACCAGCTTTCATAGCTTCCTCGATACCTTCGCCAACAGCCGGGATGTATTCCTTCGGAATAGCACCACCAACAACTGTGGATTCGAACTTGTACAGTTCTTCTCCGTTGGCATCCATAGGCTCGAATTTAACTTTACAGTGACCATACTGTCCACGACCACCAGACTGTTTAGCATATTTGCTGTCGATGTCTACGGCCTTAGTAATAGTCTCTTTGTATGCAACCTGAGGAGCACCTACGTTAGCCTCTACTTTGAATTCACGAAGCAGACGGTCAACGATGATTTCCAGATGCAGCTCACCCATACCAGCGATGATTGTCTGACCTGTTTCCTGGTTTGTATGTGCACGGAATGTCGGGTCTTCTTCTGCCAGTTTTGCAAGAGCTTCACCAAGTTTACCCTGGCCAGCTTTTGTCTTAGGCTCGATTGCAAGTTCGATAACCGGTTCCGGGAACTCCATGGACTCAAGGATTACCGGATGCTGGTCATCACAGATTGTATCACCAGTTGTGGTGAATTTGAAACCGATTGCTGCTGCGATATCTCCAGAGTATACTTTATCCAGCTCCATACGTTTGTTAGCGTGCATCTGAAGGATACGGCCAACACGTTCTTTCTTGTCCTTAGTAGCGTTGAGTACATAAGAACCAGAATTCATAGTACCGGAGTATACACGGAAGTATGCCAGTTTACCAACAAATGGGTCTGTCATAATCTTGAATGCCAGAGCGGAGAACGGCTCTTCATCAGAAGAATGTCTCACGATCGGGTTGCCTTCCAGGTCAACACCCTCAATTGGAGGAATGTCTGTTGGAGCAGGCATGAATTCAATGATCGCATCCAGAAGTTTCTGAACACCCTTGTTTCTGTATGCAGTACCGCAACATACCGGTACAGCTGTACATTCGCAAGTAGCTTTACGAAGAACTGCTTTCATCTTTTCAACAGTCGGTTCTTCACCTTCCAGATATTCCATCATTAAATCATCATCGAGTTCGCAGATCTTCTCTACGAGTTCTGTATGATAAAGTTCTGCTTCTTCCTGCATGTCTTCTGGGATCTCAGTGATGGAAATGTCTTCACCTTTCTCATCATTGTAGATGTAAGCCTGCATTTCGAAAAGGTCGATGATTCCTTTGAATTCATCTTCTTTTCCGATTGGAAGCTGTAAGCAGATTGCGTTTTTACCAAGACGAGTCTTGATCTGATCTACAGCATTGTAGAAGTTTGCACCGAGGATATCCATCTTGTTGATGAATGCCATACGCGGTACGTTATAAGTGTCAGCCTGACGCCAAACGTTTTCAGACTGAGGTTCTACACCACCTTTTGCACAGAAGACGCCGACAGCGCCGTCAAGTACACGGAGTGAACGCTCAACCTCTACGGTGAAGTCTACGTGTCCTGGAGTATCAATGATGTTGATACGGTGTTCCAGAGCACCTGGTTTAGTCTTGCAGTGATCCTGCAGAGTCCAGTGACATGTTGTAGCAGCGGAAGTAATTGTGATACCTCTCTCCTGCTCCTGCTCCATCCAGTCCATTGTTGCGGTACCTTCATGAGTATCACCGATTTTGTAGTTGACACCTGTATAATAAAGGATACGTTCTGTAAGAGTTGTCTTACCTGCATCGATATGAGCCATGATACCAATGTTTCTGGTACGCTCAAGCGGGTATTCTCTACCTTCTTTTCCAGCCAATTGGATTTCCTCCTTGATTAGAAACGATAGTGAGCAAATGCTTTATTTGCTTCAGCCATCTTGTGCATATCTTCTTTCTTCTTAACAGATGCGCCTGTGTTGTTCATTGCATCCAGGAGCTCGTTTGCAAGTCTCTCCTCCATAGTCTTCTCGCCTCTTTTACGAGAATATGTGGTGAGCCAGCGAAGAGCCAGTGCCTGACGTCTGTCTGCTCTTACCTCGATCGGAACCTGGTAAGTAGCACCACCGATACGTCTTGCTTTTACTTCGAGAAGCGGCATGATGTTGTTCATAGCCTCTTCAAAAACTTCGATAGCTGGTTTGCCAGCTTTTTCTTCAATTCTAGCGAATGCGCCGTATACAATCTTCTGAGCGACACCTTTCTTACCATCTAACATGATGTTGTTGATAAGCTTGGTAACCACTTTGTTATTGTACATCGGGTCTGCCAGAACGTCTCTTTTCTGAGTATGTCCTTTACGTGGCACGTTACTTCCCTCCTTAATCAAAATGATTAAATCATCGGTACTCACTATAAAAACTAAGGTGTTCGCACTGGTAAAGTCCTATATTTAACCCGCAACCGACAGGGTATATGGAATACCGTACAATATTTATAGCTATAAGTGAATCTTCGATTGATTGCTTATTTTCTATTTTGTCTCCCGTTCAGACGGGAACCTTCTTGAATATTGCATATTCAAGAAGTATCGCAAATTTCTCGCTAAGCTGCGAAATTTGCTTTATTTCTTTTTAGGTCTCTTAGCACCATATTTGGAGCGAGACTGTTTTCTGTTAGCTACACCTGCGGTATCCAGTGTACCTCTGATGATGTGGTATCTGGTACCAGGTAAGTCCTTAACACGTCCACCACGGATAAGAACAACGCTATGCTCCTGAAGGTTATGTCCTTCTCCTGGGATATAGCTTGTTACTTCGATACCGTTGGAAAGACGAACTCTGGCGATCTTTCTAAGAGCTGAGTTAGGTTTCTTAGGTGTTGCAGTTTTAACTGCTGTACAAACTCCACGTTTCTGTGGTGCAGACTGCTCAACAGCTTTCTTTCTTAAAGAGTTGAATGTTCTCTGCAGAGCCGGTGCTGTAGATTTCTTTACAGATGTCTGACGTCCTTTTCTTACTAACTGGTTGAATGTTGGCATTCCATTTCACCTCCCGATTATTTTCTCCATGGTTTGCCATGGGGTAGCGCGGTTGCTATTGTCAAATTTAAATGCCGGGCAACAAAAAAACAGCGTTCCTGTTGCACGCCTGCTCATTATATCCCGTAAAAATGCGGCTGTCAAGGCATTTTACATGATTTTTTCTTTTTTTTACGAATTCCTGATTATTGCTTTTTGAAGGTACTCTGTTTATAATATTGAAAAGATTATTTCGCTGATGCTGATAATCATTTTTACTTTATTGCTTTACTTCTATATAATAAGAAAGGATTTCTCATCATGAAAGAAAAGCTGAATCCTGGCATTCTTTTGCTGGTCCTGACTGGTCTTCTCTTTATTGCCGGAATTTTCCTTGTCGAACTCAGAACTGCCCGGCAGATCTCCGATTACGAAGCCCAGCTGGACACCTTCATTCAGCAGGTGGATGCCAAAAAAGAAGAACTTGATAACGCCAGTTCCGCTTACGCTGATGCGATCCAGTCTCAGAAGGATCTTCTCAACTGGAAGAAACAGCAGAATTCCGGTACACATCAGACCGTGAGTGAACGCCTTCCTGAAGCAGAATCTGCTGATACACAGACCTCTGTTTTCAATCAGAATACTTCGCCCGAATACAATTCTTTCACTTCAGGGGGAAACAACGATACTGAAGACGAAACAGCTGAGACCAACCCGCAGGATTCCGAAGATCTTTTCAGCAATCAATAACCTGCTGCACTTAAAAAGAAAGGATATCTTAATATGAATACCCCTAAACAGCAAAAACCTTTTTTTCTGTACATTATCATCAGCATTCTGGCTGTAGCAGTCATCGGACTTGGCGGACTGGCTCTGTATTCACTGAATGGTCTTGCCTCCCTCCAGTCCAAAGTCACTGAACTTCAGGATACCGTACAGGAAATGGCAGAAACATCCGCAAACCTCGTTGCTCAGTCCGATGAACTCAAGCAGCTCCAGGAACAAAATCAGCAGTCGTCTTCCGATACAGTTTCTGCTGAATCTGCAAGTCAGGAAGAAGGAACGCTTTCCCCATCCCACTCCTCCGAAACGGTCTCCTCTGAGACTACAACGGATGAAAGTCTGAACAATCTTCTTTCACAAGTCAGAACTCTTCTTCCACAGGATAATGGAAACTGGTCCGTTTACGTCTGCAACCTTATGAAAGGCACCGAAGGCACGATCGACAATCAGCCGATGCAGGCTGCCAGCCTGATCAAGCTGTTCATTATGGGCGCCGTTTACGAAAACTACGATCAGCTCTGCGAAACATACGATGCAGATACCCTGAACAGTTATCTCAATCCTATGATTACTGTTAGTGATAATGATGCTGCAAATACTCTCGTAAATATGCTCGGCGGCGGCGATGATTCTGCCGGCATGGATGTAGTCAATGCCTTTTGCCAGGCGCACGGATATACCAGTACTTCCATGGGCAGACTTCTTCTACACAGCAATGAAAATGGCGATAATTATACTTCCGTAAATGACTGCGGACATTTTCTCAAAGAGATCTACCAGATCAATGCAGGTACTGCTGAGAACCCAACTTTATCCCATGCCGATGCCATGTACTCTCTTCTCAAGATGCAGGAACGCCGCAACAAAATCCCGGCAGACATGCCGGAAGGTGTCAGCGTTGCAAACAAGACCGGCGAACTCGACAATGTTGAAAATGATGTTGGAATCATCTACAACACAACCAAAGGCATCGACCTGGTTGTATGCTTCATGTCTCAGAATCTGAGCAGTACCGGCAATGCGCAGGAAACGATTGCTCAGGATTCCCGTATGATCTACGGATACTACAACGAATAAAACGCATCACCCAAAAGCCATACGGTTTAAACAGATCGTATGGCTTTATTTTTATAAAAAAATCAGCTTTTTTCTTCCGAGGTTTCCCCGTCTGTATCTTCATAGGACATCTCCCATATATCAGCAAAAACCGCCAGCGGGCAGTCCGTAAGAAGACACATCAGCAAAAAGCACTCATACGGATTCACAATATAAATCTCACTCATTCCACATTTATGCAGGATCTTCTGTATTTCTTCAAGGAAATGATGATATCGATTATATGGATCATCATCCTGCATCTCCTGCGAAACAATAAAAAACTCCAACGTGATCAGATCAAAACGTTCCACCGGAAACTTATGATTTATGATGCTGTTGATCCGCTGTCTGCTGAACCGCTTCTGGCTGAAATGCTTCGCCAGAATAGACGCAGACATTTTTTTGAGATTTCCCATCTTATTTACAGGAATTCCACTGCAGATAACTTTTTCCACATCAGAATCCGTAATATCAGAAATATTCCACACTTTGTTGCGGTCTTTTTCCACTTCATCACCCTGATACATCCTGGCGATGATTTCCTTGGCATGAGTCAGAAGGCGCACAAATTCCTGAAATGCCTGACTCTTCTCTGACATCGGGTCATCCGCTCCAACCTTGACATAGGCCAGATACTTCAGAAGTTTCTCCTCATTGTCCAGGATCAATGCGCCTGAATATACCTTGGATGCCTCGGTGTAATCCGGATCAGGCTCCAGTTTCTCATAGGCTTTCTTAAGTTCTTCTGCCTTATGATAGCCAACTTGCATGGTATAACAATACCAGTAGATCACCTCATCCGGATTATGGAAATCAAAATCCTGCTCTCTCAGTACCCGTGTCAGAAAATCCGAAACATCCTCCGAACTCATACGAAGTCCAAAACCAAGCAAAAATACAGTCTCTCTCTTGACAGATGCCTGTGTCAGCCAGTTATTGACAAGAGATGTCAGTTTCGTTGATGTAGGATTCATTGATTTCGGTGTACAAGTCTCATGAAAAGACTCAATCACGATGTCTCTGTAAATATCCTGCGTTACTTCATTATAGGGTTCTTCGAGTCCTGCACGTTCATAAATATATCGTTTCAGGTGATCTCCAAAAGATACCAGTTCCATTTCTTTATATAAATAATGAAAAATAACATCAGCATCTTCGTCTTCAAACCCATCCAGACTGACGACCTGCCGGAATCTCTGTGCTGCTTTTCGTGTGAATTCAAAATCTTTGACAGAATCAAAAGCAACTGTCTGTTCAAAATCCAAATCCTGCATACGGTTTTTCATAGTCTGTCACCTTCATATTCTATAAAAAATAACTTAATAATTTTCTAAACCAGTTTTGTTCCTGCTCTGCAAGTTCGCAGAGTATTACTGTAATGTTGTCTCTGCCTCCTTTTTGGAGGGCCTGTTCTACCAGAAGTTCTGCTGTTTCCGCTACCGGAACTTCCCTTGCAAGAACAGCCGCGATCTCACTGTCAGTAAGCATATCTGTGATTCCATCTGAACATATGAGATACCGAGTCCCGATCACTGCCTCCTGTGCTGTGATCGTCGGCTCAAGTCCCATGCTTTCCTCCGGGATCCCAAGATACTGTGTCAGCGGCGGCTTGCCGAATCTTCCTCCCCCAAGGACATGATCCAGCGAAAGCTGATGTATCTGTCCTTCCGGCGAAACGCGGTAAATACGACTGTCACCCAGATTGCATGAATATACTTGGTCTGCCCCAAAAGCAAGAATTGCTGCAGTTGTTCCCATGCTGTTTATTTTATTTTCCTGTCCGTAATCACATACAGCACGGTTCATCTGGAAGCAGAGTTCATTCAGGAACTCTTCCGGATATTCTGAGATTTCTTTCTTTTTTTCTTTATAAAACTCACCACAGGATTCTGCTGCAAGGAATGCTGCCATTTCTCCACAGCTTTCGCCTCCCATTCCGTCAAATACGGCAAGAAGCGGAAAATCCTTCTGTTTTATCTTTCCGCTGCGGACATGACTCATTCCCTTGTTTTCTGAATCAAGACTCTCGCCACAGCACCAGAAATTGTCCTCATTATTATTCCGCACCTTACCTATGTGGCACGTATATGCATATTCAATCTGATACGCCATAGCCCTTCCTTTCTCAGGATGCAGATGTACTGTCAGCAGAGAGATTCAACTGAGCTTTGTACTCTTCCGCACGATCCCAGTATTTCTCTCCTCTTGTTACATACTCCTCACTGTCTGTCTCGTTATCATGACAACGGTTTTTGTCATCGATCCAGCGGATCAGCTTACCGTCCTCATAATAATATCTGTCTATTTTCTGCTCTCCGTCCTTCAGATCACTCAGCGTATTGTTATCAGCCCATATATAGGCAAAAAACAGTTCATCATTCCAGTAATAATATTCTTCATAATAACCATCTTCTGACAGATCCGGATAGATCAGTATCTTCATAACCTGCCAGTCTCCATTATCCCGCTGTTTCAGGTAACTGATCTTTCCTTCTTCTTCAGATCCAATCCAGCTGTAATCATTCAGATCATCGCTGATCTCTGTTGCCTGTGACTGAATTTTTTCCAGAGTCTCCTGAAGTTGTTTATTTTCTGCACTCTGAACCGTCTCTGTAACTGACTGCTTCAGACGCTGTAATTCTGCATTTTCTTTCAGAAGCCAGATAAAAACGCCCACAACAATACAAACTGCTATCACCATAATGACAGCAGCCGCAACAAGTGGCTCAAATTTCTGCTTTTTCTTTGCAGGTTTCCTTCGATGCTGTGGAGAACGGCTGATTCTTCTGCCTGTCCTTTTGTCTGTATTTCTCAGTACAACCGTTTCCTCAGGTTTCTCTTCTTCTGTAAAATTTCTGTCTGTTTCCGGAGGATCTGATATGATCTCCGGTTTTCTGATATCCGACAGTTCCGGCTGCCCAGGATATCGAACCTGCTCCAGTGCCATTCGAAATTCCTCAGCACTTTCATAACGATCATGGCGATCATAAGCACATGCTCTGAGAATCACGTCTGCAAAAGCCTCCCCTGCTTCTGCCGGCGGAGGCAGTTCCTCTCCTGCCATTCTCCTGTTCAGTGCCTCTTCCTTGTCCCGATACGTGATCAGCTGCTTCTTAAGGCTGATAAAAGGAAGTCTGTTATGGTTTCTTAATTTATAAAGTACAATTCCAAGGGAATAGATGTCTACTCTGGCATCATATGCCTCTCCTTTGTACATTTCCGGTGCCATATAAGAAAATGTACCCTTCTTAGATAACCCACTCATTGTCCGATCCAGTTCCCGGGCAATGCCAAAATCTCCCAGTTTGAACTCCCCAAATCTGGAAACAAAAATATTCTCAGGTTTAATGTCTCTGTGAATGATATTCTGGCACTGGCAGTATTCCAGTGCTTTACACAAATCGATTCCTAAATGTATCACATCATCTTCTGAAAGTGCGCGTCCGGCACAATAATCAAGAAAGCTGGTCAGATATTCCATTCGGATGTAAATATCCCATCCAATATCGTCCAGATATTCCACTACTTTATAATCCTCAACAGAGACTACATGAGAATTGCCTCGAAAATACTCCATCGTATTCACTTCCTGGATACATTCTTCTACCAGGCTGTGAAAATATTCCTTTACCGATTGTTCATCCGGGTTTTCCGAACGAATACTGCTCAATTCTCCGGCATTCGAGGGAATCGTAATAACTTTGATCGCAGAATAAAAGGTCTTGCCCTGCTCTGTACGTTTTGCCTTATAGACCTTACCGAAGGATCCTTCACCGATCTTCTCCACGATCTTCCATTCCGGCCATACAGAAACCGGAAGTTGTTTGTCCATCTATCCTCCCTCCTCTCCTCTCGTAATATGATCTATATTTATTTGAATGTAATTCGTAACTGTTCAATAGCCTCACAGTTACATAACTTCTATTTTATTCTAAATCCTATATCTATATAAAAAACACTAAGTAACTCTATGTCTTTAAAACTCTGTATCTTTGAAACTTCCATCAGGAAGTGCTTTTAGTATAGCATGTCCACCCGCGTCTGTCTGTAGTTTTCGCTTTTCTTCCATCTTTTTTCACACAATCTTTATACTTTTCCTGCAAAAAGAAAAAAAGAAGCCCCAGATTTACTTTGATCATAAATCTGGAACTTCTTCTGTAGTTCATTTATTCTTCTGTTGTATCGATATCCTCATCGTCCAGAAGGATCTCATCCTCTGCATCATCAGAAACATCCTCTGCGGATTCTTCTTCCATTGTCAGCATTTCATCATCCTCTGGAAGTTCATCTACAGGCTCTTCTTCTGCCACAGGTGTTTCCTCCGGCATTCCTGTATCAAGCTGAATGTCTCTGTAACGTTTCAGACCAGTTCCGGCCGGGATCAGCTTACCAATGATAACGTTCTCTTTCAAACCTACCAGGTGGTCAACTTTACCCTTGATAGCAGCTTCTGTCAGGACTTTGGTTGTTTCCTGGAAGGACGCTGCTGACAGGAAGGAATCTGTTGCCAGGGAAGCCTTGGTAATACCAAGCATAACCTGTTTTCCTTCTGCCGGTGTCTTGCCTTCTTTTTCAAGTTTTTCGTTAACTTCTTCGAATTCAAGAACATCAACAAGTGTTCCCGGAAGGAATTCTGTATCTCCGTTTTCTTCGATACGGATCTTCTTCAGCATCTGGCGAACCAGAACCTCGATATGCTTATCACTGATTTCTACACCCTGGAGACGGTATACTCGCTGAACCTCACGGAGCATGTAATCCTGAACAGCACGAACACCCTTGATTCTCAAGATATCGTGTGGGTTTACACTACCTTCTGTCAGCTCATCACCAGCTTCAAGTACCTGTCCGTCTGTGATCTTGATACGGGATCCATAAGGGATCAGGTAAGTCTTGGAGTCGCCGTCTTCCGGATTGGTAACAATGATCTCACGTTTTTTCTTGGTATCGTTGATAACTGCAACACCAGGGATTTCTGTGATGATAGCAAGACCCTTAGGTTTTCTTGCCTCAAAAAGCTCCTCAACTCGAGGAAGACCCTGTGTGATATCTCCACCGGCTACACCACCACTATGGAATGTACGCATGGTAAGCTGTGTACCAGGCTCACCGATAGACTGTGCTGCGATGATACCAACAGATTCTCCAACCTGAACAGCTTCACCAGTTGCCATATTTGCACCGTAACATTTAGCGCAGACACCAACCTTGCACTTACAGGTCAGGATCGTACGGATCTTAACTTCTTCGATCGGACCACCGTTAGCGTTTACACCCTCACTCATGATACGTGCTGCACGTCTTGGTGTGATCATATGGTTTGCTTTAACAAGAACTTCACCATCTTTGTTTGTGATGGTCTCGCAGGAGAAACGTCCTGTGATACGTTCCTGAAGGTTCTCGATCTCTTCCTTGCCATCCATGAAGCCTTTGACATACATACCAGAGATCTCCGGTCTGTTTTCACAGCAGTCTGTTTCACGAACGATAAGTTCCTGAGATACGTCAACCATTCGTCTGGTCAGGTAACCAGAGTCGGCTGTACGAAGAGCGGTATCGGACATACCTTTACGAGCTCCATGCGCGGACATGAAGTATTCCAGTACTTCAAGACCTTCACGGAAGTTTGACTTGATAGGAAGCTCGATAGTGTGACCAGTTGTATCGGCCATCAGACCACGCATACCGGCAAGCTGTTTGATCTGCTTATCGGAACCACGGGCACCGGAGTCAGCCATCATGAAGATGTTGTTGTATTTATCAAGACCGTTCAGAAGGGCTTTGGTAAGCTCATCGTCAGTCTTCTTCCATGTCTCAACAACTTCTTTGTAACGCTCTTCTTCTGTAATAAGACCACGTTTGTAGTTCTTTGTGATCTTGTCAACGATATTCTGTGCGTTCTGGATCATCTCAGGTTTCTGAGGCGGCACAGTCATATCAGAAATGGATACTGTCATAGCTGCACGGGTAGAATATTTGTAACCCATAGCCTTGATGGAGTCGAGAACCTCTGCGGTCTTGGTAGCTCCGTGAGTGTTGATGACTTTCTCAAGGATCTGTTTCAGCTGTTTCTTACCTACCAGGAAATCAACCTCAAGAAGAAGTTCATTACCCGGAATGCTTCTGTCTACATATCCAAGGTCCTGCGGAAGAATTTCGTTGAACAGGAAACGTCCAAGTGTGGACTCTACAGTTCCTGTCAGCTCTCTTCCATCTGCCAGTTTTCTTGTGCAGCGTACATGGATTCTGGACTGTAATGTGATAACTTTATTTTCGTAAGCAAGGATTGCTTCGTTTACGCTCTTGAAGTATTTGCCTTCGCCCGGATTTCCTGGTCTCTCCTGTGTCAGATAGTAAATACCAAGGACCATATCCTGTGAAGGAACGGCTACCGGACCACCATCTGAAGGTTTCAGAAGGTTGTTTGGTGAAAGCAGAAGGAAACGGCACTCTGCCTGAGCTTCCTGGGAAAGCGGAAGATGAACAGCCATCTGGTCACCATCGAAGTCGGCGTTGAACGCGGTACAAACGAGCGGATGAAGTTTGATAGCTTTACCTTCTACAAGAATCGGCTCAAATGCCTGGATACCCAGACGATGCAGTGTAGGTGCACGGTTCAGCATAACAGGATGTTCTTTGATAACATCTTCCAGTACATCCCATACTTCCGGCTGAAGTTTCTCTACCATTTTCTTTGCGCTCTTGATGTTGTGCGCGGTACCGTTCTGTACCAGCTCCTTCATAACGAAGGGCTCCCATCAACAAATAACGATTCTTGAACGAATAGGTAGCCCGCCCAAAAAAACCGATCAAATTTGTAGGAGTTTTCTTTGAGCCGATATTCGCTTTACCGTCTTTCAAAGCAGAACCAATGCCAATATTATGCCATCCGCCAAAATAATCATCCTGAAAACCATAGTTATCAATCCAAAGCTCTTCAAAGTCTGTTTCATTGTAGCTATAACCCCCCAAGACACTAAATTTATGCGCACCGATTTCTTTGTTATATTGTGCAGTAAGTTCCATCAACTTCTCCATCTTGGTATAAGCACCTACCGAAGACCAACCAGCCAATCCATCACGCAAAGCAGAAATATGGTTCAAAGTTTCACCGTAGCCACGGTTCATATTGTCACGAATATAAGAGAATACGGCAGAAAGAGTCAAATCTTTGATAGGATTATAAACAATATTTCCATTGTAACGCAACTGCGTCTTTTTTACATTTCCTTCAGCCTCATACAACAAAGCCAACGGATTCTCGTATTCGAATTTGCTCACATTCTCATTCCATGTACCATCCTCATTTCTTACCGGATCAGTCGGGTTTCTACGAGTTGCCTGGCCATATACCCAACCTCTGAAACTACCCCCACTAGTTGTAGATTCCATCTGGTTTTTCTTACCAAACAAACCGAATTTCAACTTCAACTTATCATCAAACATACGGTGGGTTACCTCAATACGTCCTTGAAAACTTTCGAAATCCGATTTTTTCATGATCCCTTGACGAGAGGCATAGTTCAAGTTGGCAATATAATTAGTCTTTGAATTGCCACCCATCAATGACAAGTTATGAACATGGCTAACCGGTGTACGGCTAATCTCATCAATCCAATCCGTATCAGCCCCATGGTCCTGGTCAGGATAAAGGGTACGGAACTCATCTGCATTCAGCATATCCAACTTTTTGGCTATAAGAGAAGTACTGACGTAGCCATTATACTCCACCTGGTTAATATCCACTCCTTTAGCCTGTTTGGTAGTAATTAAAATCACACCATTCGTACCGCGCGTACCATAAATAGCGGCAGCAGAACCATCCTTCAGCACGTCCACGCTCTCCACATCTTCGGGAGCCACTGTACCGAGTTCTCCGTGAAGTCTTGAACAGAAACTTTGTTTGCGCTTGTATGCCTTCCCTTTGGTATTTGTACCACG